>Ga0105240_10004382_pt1 | contig 21554 bp, 12 predicted proteins | sample KBSC54metaG_FD_80426 | JGI IMG/M metagenome (GOLD analysis project Ga0105240, IMG submission 80426) | Corn rhizosphere microbial communities from Kellogg Biological Station, Michigan, USA - KBS C5-4 metaG | ecosystem: Host-associated > Plants > Roots > Rhizosphere > Soil | place: Michigan, USA... | reverse complement strand
GAACTTTGAGTTCCCGGTCGATTGCTAAAATTTTGAACATTGTGCTGTCTATGCTCGAAACGCCCACCAGTAATCGGAGAAGGTTCCTGACGCAGTGTTCCACCATCGCCCTGGCCAGCGGGTTGACCCCCGCCGCAGTCCTGGCCAGCCCGTCCGCGCGACGGGAGGTTTCCCTCCAGAGCATCAATTTCGGCCAATTCTCCGCCCAGGTGGGAACCACCTTTCAGATCCGGCAGACCTCGGGCTCCGTGTTGAGCCTGGTCTTAATGGAAGCGACACCGAAGGTGGTTTCAGGGTTGGCGTCTTTGGCCAGCGAGGATGCCGGTAACGAGCGGTTTTCGCTCGTGTTCCTGGGCCCCGCGAGTGTGCCTCTGGAACAGGATACTTATACATTCGAGCATCCTCGGCTTGGACAAGTTGCCATGTTCATCGTACCGCTGCATTCCATGTCTGGCGAGCAGGTGCAGTATGAAGCGGTTTTCAACCGGGCGCCCGTCGCACGCGCTCGGCGCGCCCTATGATTGAACCCGGCACGATCGTTTGGCGGGTCGAGGGAAGCGCCGGCTCTAAACCAAGATAGGAAACTGGATTATGTCGCAACCGTATGTCGGAGAAATCAGGATGTTTGCGGGGAATTTTGCGCCGCTTGACTGGGCGTTGTGCCAGGGACAAATCCTGAGCATCGCAGACAATGAAGTGCTCTTTAACCTCATCGGCACCACCTACGGGGGTGATGGCCAGGAAACCTTTGCGCTTCCGGACCTTCGCGGCCGCATTCCCGTACATCAGGGAACGGGTTTGGGGCAGAGCCTAGTCGTCGGCGAAACCGGCGGCGCGGAGTCCGTCACCCTGACCACCAACCAGATTCCCGCGCACAGCCATGTCGCGGCGGCGAATAGTTCCGGGAATTCCAATGTTCCGACCGGAAATGTGTGGGCTGGCTGGACGGGAAGCCAATACAGTGATCAGGGTCCGAACGACGTGATGGCGAACGGGGCCCTGGGCTCGGCGGGCGGTTCTCAACCGCACGATAATCTTCCTCCGTACCTCACCGTCAACTTCATCATCTCAATGTTCGGAATCTTTCCCTCGCAGACCTGAACGCGGCCGCACTCGAGAAGACCACCCATTCACCGGAAACTATGTCAGAACCATTTTTGTCAGAAATTCGCATCTTCTCTTTCGCATTTGCGCCGAAAGGGTGGGCGTTGTGCAACGGCCAGTTGCTCCCGATCAATCAAAACCAGGCACTGTTTGCGCTTTTGGGGACCACCTTTGGCGGGGATGGCCGAGTCACCTTTGCTTTGCCGAACCTGCAAGCGAGGATGCCCATCCACGTGGGCAGCGGTTTTTCGCTGGGCCAGAGCGCGGGCGAACCCGCCCACACGCTCAACATCTCCGAGATTCCGGCGCACACCCATGTGCCCACGGCGAGCAACGGCGCGGCCAGCCAGCCTGTGCCCGCGGGAAACTTTTGGGCGAGCGGAAACCAGGCGGCGTACGCTTCGACGGCCGATACGAGCCTGAACCCGGCGAGCATCCAAGCTGTGGGCGGCAGCCAACCTCATCAGAACATGCCGCCCTTTCTCGCACTGAACTTTGGGATCGCCCTGCAAGGCATTTTCCCGAGTCGAAACTAACCATCCAGGAGGAATCCATGTCGAACCCCTTTGTTGCCGAAATCAGGATCTTCCCTGGCAATTTCGCGCCCACAGGTTGGGCCCTTTGTGATGGGCAGGTTATGCCCATCAGTCAGAATACCGCCCTCTTCTCACTGCTGGGCACCACGTACGGAGGCGACGGAAAGAGCACCTTCGCGCTTCCGAACTTTCAGGGATCAGCACCGGTGCAAGCCGGCCAGGGTCCTGGTCTCTCCAATTACGACCTGGGGCAAGCAGGAGGGGAACCCACGGTGACACTCCTGAGTTCGGAGATGCCGCTCCACACACACACCGTGCGGTGTAACAACGGCAGTGGCGATGTGAACACGCCCACCAACAACACCTGGTGCAAGTCTCACACGGGCAAGACGCCGCTCAATATGTACGCCGCGGCAAGCAACACCACGATGAGCCCCTCCGCGGTCTCGCTGGCCGGTGGGAACCTGCCGCATAACAATATGCCTCCCTATCTCGTGCTGACGTTTATTATCGCCTTGCAAGGGGTCTTTCCTCCTCGCCCATGACCAGGCCTTCAAGCACTGCAACATCGTTTAATCGAGATCGGAAATAAATGGCCATGAGCAAAGCACAAGCCGGCGCAGCGAAATTCTTTATCGGGCTGGCCTTGGTAATTCTAGCCTGTTGCCCCTTGGCACGAGCGGCTTCATTCAGCGTTACCACGACCGCCGATACGCACGCGATTAATCCCGGCAGCTCCCCCAATGACGGCGGTGGTCAGGTGTCTCTCCGCTCGGCGCTGGAGGCGGCGAATGCGCAGTCCGGAGCGACCATCACTTTGGGTGCGGGAACGTACAGCCTGTCCCTCGGTGAACTCCCCGTCGCTCCGCTCGGAGGCCTGGCCATCACGATCAATGGCGTCGGCGCCGGCAGCACCACCGTGCAACAAACCGACGGCCTCAACCGCATCTTCAACATCGACATCAATTCAGCCGGAGGAACCACGGTCACCCTTTCCGGCCTCACGATCTCCGGCGGGCACGATCAGGCTGACATTTTGGGAGGCGCCGCGATTTTGGCAGGCAGCGTCACGAGCACGCCCTTGGATACGCTGGTGTTACAAGGCTGCGTGATCCGCGACAACCACTGCACGCCGCCCAACGCAACGTACACCGCACAGCCAGGAGGCGGCGTCCAAATGGCGGGCGGCAATCTGACCATCAGCGGGTGTGTATTCTCGAATAACACCTCGGCTGCGAGCCAAGGCGGCGCCATCGCGGTGGTCGAACCGGCGCTGGTGGGTGGGCTTTCCGCCGGAACACTGAGTATTTCCTCCTCCACCTTTGCCGCCAATAGCATGACCAATGGATCGGGCGTTGGACCTAATGGCGGTGGCGCGGTGTACCTCAACACGACGGCTTCCGCGGTTCACTCGATCAGCGACTCGATCTTCACAGGCAACTACGTCCTCGGGAACTCCGGCGTCACGTTCGGTGGAGCCATTCATCTGAACACCGGGACACTTAATGTCACCACCTCCACCTTCACCGGCAACTCTGCCACCGGCCAGGGTGGCCAAGGGGGAGCCCTGTACGTGGACTCGGGCGCTGTCAACGTGACTTATTGCCGGATCGTAGACAACACCGTCTCTACCAGCGGCAGCGGGATTTACAATCATTCGAGCAATAGCGCCAGCACCGTGGCCCAAAACAACTGGTGGGGCTGCAACCTTGGACCGGGAACGAGCGGATGCGATACGGTCGCGAGCGACGGCGGGAACACGACGTTTGCCCCCTGGATCGTGCTGACGAATACCCTCAGCCAAAACCCGATCCTCATTAATCAATCCACGACTTTAACGGCGAGTTTCCTGCAGAATTCAGCGGGCAATCCCTTGAGTGCCGCGAACCTCGGCACCTTGATTGGGTTGCCGATCGCGTTCGACGCGCCGATTCTAGGCACCCTCTCCGGCGCGCAAACCACGATCCAGCCGAATGGCACGGCCACGGCCACATTCACGGCGGGCGGCACGCCCGGAACCGGTCAAGCGAACGCGACCGTCGACAATGCAGTCGTTACCTCGGACATCACGATATTCCAAATCCCCGTCATCACCACCTCGCCCGGCGACCAGGCGGCGTGTGTCGGGAGCGATGCTACCTTCAGCGCTGCGGCGTCCGGAACTCCCAGTCCTTTCCCGCATTGGCAACTCAGTACGGACAGCGGAGGCACGTGGAATGACGTGTCCGGAGCGAACACCACCACCCTGGTTGTTCCCGCTGTAGCCAGCCCGCAAAACGGCAATCTATATCGTGTGGTCTTCACCAACGGCGTCGGCGGAGCCACGAGCCAGGTTGCGACCCTGACGGTGAACACTACACCCGTGGCGAACCCTGATACCCTGGGCACCGGCCAGGATTTGGCCGTGACCGCACCCATCGGGAAGTTACTCGCCAACGACACCAGTCCGATCGGCGGCACGCTCACAATCCTCGGGGTTTCCAGTCCCAGCACCTCGGGGGGAACCGTCACCCTGGGTGGCTCCTCGGTGAATTACACACCACCGGCCGGGTTCCAGGGGACGGACAGTTTCACTTACACGCTCAGCGATGGCCGTTGCACAGCTCAAGGCACGGTTAACATAACAATCGGGCCGAACAACTCCGGGGGGCAAAACCTCGTTTCCCTGAGCATCACGAGCAGTAATCGAGTCGTTAGCTTCAGTGGAATCCCAGCGCGTAACTACGTGGTTCAATGGGCTCCGGCGGCCGATGGGCCTTGGAACGACTTCGCGGACGGTTCCCTCGACGCCGGTCCGGCTGGCTTGATCGTTTATATCGATTCGACTTCGCCTGTTCCCCCTGCCCGGTTCTACCGCACGCGGGTGGGGCCCTAACCCCCGCCATCAAACTCTCGAGGAGCTTTAAAATGAAATTTTTTCAAACCGCTCTCATCGCCGCTGCGTTGGTGCTCTGCTCCTGGCTGCCCGCCTCAGCCGCCGCCATCACCGACAGCGCGACGTACACCCCCAATACGATCATTCCTGACAACAACCTCAACGGGATTTCCGACACGCACACTTTCAACAGCAGCATCCAATCGATATCGGATGTGCAGATTTCCTTCGACATCTCCGGCGGTTATGCCGGCGACTTTTACGCGTACCTGCGCCATGGGGACACGACCTTCGCGGTGCTGCTCAATCGAATCGGGCGGACGGCGGGAAACTCCTTTGGTTCCTCGGACAGCGGCATCAGTCTGACGTTGAGCAGCTCCGGAGCGGCTGACGTGCACGGCGCGAGCGCGGGCGGCGGAACTCTGACCGGGCTTTGGCAAGCCGACGGACGGAACGTTGATCCTTTAAGCGCTCTGGATTCAAGCCCGCGCAACTCTCTCCTGAACGTCTTTAACGGAATGGACGCCAGTGGTGATTGGACTTTGTTTGTCGCCGATACCTCTTCGGTCGGCATAGGGACGCTGCAGGACTGGAGTTTATCGGTCTCGGGCTTCCCGGTGCCGGAGCCGGGCAGCCTCAGTCTTGTGCTCCTCGGGATCGGCGTCATTGGGTTAAGGTTTTCCAAAAAGGCCGGCTGAGCGGCCGGCCCTGAACTTACGGAGTTCACGGCGAGCCTTGATCACCCGTCAGGGTTCGTGCTCATTCGGCTCCCGGACGCGCGAGCCGCCGTTTGGTCTCGCGGGCTGGTTGAAGCTTGATCTGCCTGTGGCAAACTCTAAGGTGCCAGCACCCGATTGCCATGACCTGGTCTCAAAATTACTCGCCGCTTGGCAATCTGGCGTTGTCGGCATTAGTGGCCGCGCTGCCGATCATTACCCTCCTGGGTCTGCTCGCCTTCGGGCATGTCCGCGCCCAGATGTCCGCACTCGCCGGGTTGGTCGTGGCGTTGGGAATCGCTATTTTTATTTACCACATGCCCCCGCAACTGGCGGTGGCCTCGGCTTTGTACGGAGGCGCTTTCGGCCTGTTTCCAATCGGGTGGATCGTGCTCAATGCCATCTTCGTGTACAACCTGTCGGTCGAGACCGGCCAGTTCGCCGTCTTGCAGCGCCAGGTCTCGAATGTTTCTGCCGACCGTCGGATCCAGGCTTTGCTCGTGGCCTTCAGTTTCGGCGCTTTTATCGAAGCCGCCGCCGGGTTTGGAGCCCCGGTGGCCATCACCGGGGCGTTACTGATCGGGATAGGGTTCCGACCGCTGGAAGCCGCGAAGCTGGCCTTGATCGGGAACACCGCCCCGGTCGCGTTCGGCGCGCTGGGCACCCCGCTTATCACGCTGGCGCGCATCACCAACCTGGACCTGCAAACCCTGAGTTCCATGGTCGGGCGCCAGCTCGGGCTGGTGTCGGTCCTCATTCCTTTCTGGTTGGTCGCAGCGCAGACCGGTTGGCGCGGAATGTTCGGGGTTTGGCCCGCCTGCCTGGTCACCGGAGTAAGCTTCGGCGTGACCCAATTCCTGGTGAGCAATCTGCATGGCCCCTGGCTGGTTGGAGTTATCAGCGCGTTTGTCTCTATGGGAGCCCTGGTCCTCCTGATGAAGTTCTGGAAACCATCCGAAGAATACACCGAGGGAGAACCTGCTGAACCTGTCGATCCCACGGTCGACCGATCCGCAGCCGCGACGTGGAAAGCCTGGCTGCCGTGGATTTTCCTTTCCGTGCTCGTTTTTGTTTGGGGGCTCCCCGCGGTCAAAAATATTCTGAACGCCCTCTTCTCACCTAATTGGGCGGTCCCCGGACTTGATAACCGGGTGCTCCGCGTCCCGCCCATGGTTCCGATGCCGACCGCCGAACACGCAATCTTTTCATTCAATTTTTTGTCTGCCACAGGCACGGCCCTGCTCCTGGCCGGGATTGGAGCCGGCCTGTGTCTGGGCCTAACGCCAAGCCGGTTAGTCCGGCTGTATGGGCGAACGTTGTGGTCAGTTCGGGCCTCGTTGTTGACGATCGCGCTTATGTTGGCGTTGGGGTTCACGACTCGTTTCGGAGGCACGGACACCACCTTGGGCCTGGCCCTGGCCTCGACGGGTTGGTTCTTCCCGTTCTTTTCACCGTTGATCGGTTGGTTAGGGGTAGCCCTCACCGGGAGCGATACGTCTTCGAACGTCCTGTTCGGCAACCTCCAACAAGTCACCGCCCAGCGGCTCAACTTGTCCCCGATCCTTATGGCCTCCGCCAACAGCTCAGGCGGTGTCATGGGCAAGATGATTGATTCGCAGAGCATCGTCGTCGCGAGTGTGGCCACGGGCGGCCATCCCAAGAGCCCGGATGCTGGAACAATCTTGCGTTCGGTTTTCTGGCATAGCCTGGCTCTGGCCGTTCTCATGGGCATCTTGATCATGCTCCAGGCCTCGATCTGGTCCTGGATGGTCCCAGTACCAAAACCGGGTTAACGCTGGAGAACCGCTCTCCCCCGTCTGATCGAACAAAATTGGCAAGCCGCCCCTGCTTTGATAATGCTAAAGGTGTGCCAGACAGTTTGAAGAGTCCCAGTGCTGCGCCCGAGGGCGTTACCGTCCCCGTTCCCACGCCAAAACAGGATGTTCCTGCAACTTCCGGGAAAGTCCCAGCCCCACGAGTCCTCGGGCCCATCCTCGCTGGTTTGGTTCTGACGTTGATTTTGGTCACTCTCCCGCGTCTGCCTCTGGGCACGGATGACGATTCGTCCTGGAGCGCCGTCATGGATTATGCCCACCAGAAAGGGCTGCAATTTGGGACCGACATCGCCTTTTCGTACGGGCCGCTAGGATTTTTAATCACGCCGTACTATTCGCCCTCGGCCCCATGGTTGCGGGTCGCCACGGACACGATTTTAACCTTCGTCATCGTCACCGGCTTTGCCTTCCTGACCTGGCGGATGGGCGGGCGCTGGAGAGCCCTGGCTCTCGGCTTCTTCGGTCTCTTGGCGGCTAATGCGGACCCGAGGAGCGAGCTCCTGATTGCCCTGGGCTTGCTCTGCTGGAGCTTGCTCTGCCTCCTGGGATCAGGTTTGCGATTGAAATTATCCCTCGGCATTTTTGGAGCCATAGCAGTCTTCAGCGTCCTGGCCAAGATGACGTTGCTCTTCCCCGCAGCAGTCGGCCTCGGAGCGATCTCCCTGTGCCTGCATCTCCAACGAAAAACCAGGTTCGCCGTTGCGCTCGTGCTAGGCTCGGGGTCCGGCCTTCTGCTGGCCTGGTTGTGCCTGGGCCAGAGCCTGCCTCATCTCGGCCCCTACTTTGTGCACGGCTTTCAACTGACTGCCGCCTACGACCAAACCATGTGGGCCGACCCGTTTCCCGTGCTCAAATGGCCCGCGCTGCTGATGCTCCTGCTCGCCGGCGTCTTGGTCTTCTACTGCTTCAATCCGGCCGAGGGAGGGACCCCCTCAAAGTGGTACCCGCTGGTGTTGCGACTATGGCTGAGCGCCCTGGTGTTCATCATTTGGAAACACGGCTTCGTGCGGGCCGGCCGCGATCACGTCGAAGTTTTTTTCGGCTTTGTTCCCACCCTGGCCTTAGTCCTTTGGGCCTGGCCGTGTGCTCAGCTTTCGAGGGAGCGGTGGCTGCGCGGCCTGAGTTTGGCAACCTGCGTGGTGGCACTCTTCGCCATCCAATGGCTCTTTGCGGGAAACCTGGGGTCTTGCCTCGCTCGCCCTTTTCGACTGGCGGCCCTCCACCTCGGCAATTTTTGGGCGCCACGCGCTTACCAGCGGCAAATGAGAGAGCTCCAGCAGATCGAGACCGAGGCCAACCAACTCCCGCAGATCACCTCGAAGGTCGGGCGGGCGCGCGTCGATATGTTCGGCTGCAACCAGGCCTACGCGATTTTCAACCATTTAAATTTCCACCCACGCCCGGTTTTCCAGAGCTATGTGGCCTATTCAGCCCCCCTCATGAGTTTGAACGAACAGTTCTACTTCTCACCAAAAGCACCCGAGTTTGTCCTGTTCTCACTCAACCCAATCGATGATCGATTCCCACCGCTCGAAGACGCGCGCGTCTTCCGTAACCTTTTAATAAATTATCAGCCCGTCGGAACCGAGGGACCCTTTCTCCTGCTTAAATCCCGGCAAACGGTGGCGCCAACTCTCACCTTGCTGCGGGAAGGCACCCTTGGCCCCGGGGACGTAATTGGTTTAAAGGAATACGGGAATGTCAACCTGTGGCTGGAACTCGACCTGAGAGCCAATCCTGTCGGCTGGCTGGGACGGGTCCTCTATCGGTCATCGGAGGTCACGCTGGCAGCGTGGTGCGACACACCGAGCGTGCGCGTCGCGCGTTTTCGCGCACCGGCGCCGATGCTTGCCGGAGGCTTCTTGGCCAGCCCAGCGCCGCTGGACAACAGCGATATGCTGGACCTCTACGCCGGAAAACCCATTACTCGTCCCAGCGCTTACTCCATCGAGATCAGCCCCGCCGCACAACACCTTTGGAGCGACGCCATTCATTTCCGGCTGTACCGGATCGAAAACCAACTCGGTAATTTCGGCGGCAAAGAGGTTCTCCGCCTGGCCGAGTTCCCCGGGTTTGAAGTCGCCCCCCAGGATATCGTCGCGACGCGCCACACGATGATCACCGTGGCTGGGAAACCTGCGCTGCTGTTGCCACCAGGCGGTTACATGCGATTCATTATCCCCGCCGGCGCAAAAGTTATCCAGGGAAGCTTCGGATTTGCGCCGGCGTCCTACGTGCTGGGGGGAGCAACTGAAGGGGCGGAATTTCGCATAGAGGCGGAACAGCCGGACGGCACCTTTCGCTCGCTTTACTCACAAACTCTGCGGCCAGGCAGCAACTCGGAGGATCGCGGCATGAAAAGTTTTTCCGTCAATTGCCCGGCGGTGGGGACGAAGAAGCTTGTCCTGCGTGTGCTACCGCTTGGCCAAAAGGCTATGGTTTGGGACCTTAGCTGCTGGGCCGACATTCGATTCAGATAATGGCGAAGGCCCATCTTGGTTCGGCAAGCTTTATGCTCTCTCAGAGGTATGAAGCAATGCGTTTTTCTGGAACGGGACGGTATTCTCAACCAGCCCCGGAGCAAGGGCCGCATGCCGGAGAGCCCGCTCACCTGCGCCGATTTCCTGGTGCGAGCGGAGGTCAGCCCGTTGCTTAACGAACTGAAGGCCGCCGGCTTCCTGTTGGTCGTGACCACAAACCAACCCGGGTTGTCACGCGGCTGTCTCGCGCGGCGCGATTTGGATCTCATGCACGATACGCTTCGCCGCACGTTTCCCATCGATGATATTTTAGTCTGTCCCCACGAAGAGATGGATGGTTGCCCCTGCCGAAAGCCCAGAGCGGGTTTGTTTTTGGAGGCCGCGCATCAATGGCGTATCGATCTCAGCCGCTCCTTTGTGATCAGCGACAAATGGCCGGACGCCGAGGCGGCCCGGAAGGCGGGTGCCACCTCCTTGATGCTGGATTCCCCATGGCTAGGACCCGGACATCACGATTTCGTCCTGCCTGATCTTCCTACCCTGGTGGAAAAACTTCTGCAAATGAGCTCCCCAGCCGGCGCGTTGGCGGGCCGTGCAGAGTTTTAGTGATATTTCTGTCTAAAGTCCGAAATTCTTCGGAGCGGAATTAGACAGAAAAATGGAGGAAGGAGAAGCGTGTTTTACGCCCTGATTTTTCTGCCTCCACATCGGGCTGCCTTCGGACTTTTCTGTCTCTTAAATATTTCTGTCTAAGATTATTATCCGTGGCGCGGAGGCCCCGCGAATCGGTGCGAGGGAGCCGGTCTTGCCTTGGATGAGCAATTTCTGCCTCAGCCCATCTTCGGGCTAGGCTCTTCGCCAGGACGCGCTACTGTGTGAGGGTATGGCGATGAAGCTATTCCTGCTCGACGGCATGGCCCTGGTCTATCGAGCTCATTTTGCACTGATTTCACGGCCTATTTTAACTTCCAAAGGCGTGAATACCTCGGCCCTCTATGGCTTCACACAGACGGTGCTGGATATCCTCAAGAACCAACAACCGACTCATATCGCGGTCGCCTTCGACACGGAAGCGCCTACTCATCGGCACACCGAATTCGCGGATTACAAAGCAACCCGCCAAGCCATGCCCGAGGACCTCAGCCTCGCCTTACCCCATGTGCGGCGCATGCTCGAAGCCCTCCGGATTCCTGTCCTGACCTGCGACGGTTACGAGGCCGATGACATCATTGGCACCGTTGTCCGCCGCGCCGAGAAGGCGGGCTTCGAGTCGTACATGGTCACCCCAGACAAGGATTTCGGGCAGTTGATCGACGAGCATACATTCCTGTACAAACCGTCGCGGATGGGAGACGCCGTCGAGATTATGGGTTTGCCCGAGATCCGACAGCGCTGGGGTGTGCAGCGTCCGGACCAGGTGGTCGATATACTAGCCTTGATGGGGGATAGCTCCGATAACATCCCCGGGGTACCGGGCATTGGCGAGAAGACCGCTATTAAACTGGTCAGCCAATACAGCACCGTGGAGAACCTGCTGGCCCACACCGAGGAACTCACTGGGCGGGTGAAGGAGACCCTCCAGAAGAACAGCGACAAGGCCACGTTGTCCAAACGCCTTGCCACGATTAATTGTGAAACCCCGTGCGCCGTCGATCTGGAATCGCTTCGCCTGCAAAGCCCGGACGAAGACAAGCTGAGAAGTATGCTGGTTGAATTTGAATTCAATTCCATCGGCAAGCGCCTGTTCGGCGAGGAATTCAAGGCCGGCCGTGGATTTCAAGCGGTCTCTTCAGGACCAGAAAAGAAAACATCGTCAAGGGCAACTGCACCAAAACTGGCAGCCGAGGACCTCGTTTTAATAGCGGAGGACCAGGAACCTGTTCCGGTCGAGAAACCCAAAGAAGCCGCAAATCTCAAAAAGATTGCCGACATACCGCACACCTATCGAACGCTGATGACTCCGCAGGAACGCGCGGATTTTATTAAAAAACTACAGGCCGCGGAGCGCTTCTGTTTCGACACCGAGACCACGGGTCTGGATCCAAAACAGGCGCGCCTGGTTGGCCTGTCCTTCTCGCTCACACCTCATACCGCCGAATATGTGCCCGTCCCCCAGGAACCCGCGGCGGCGAAAGACCTTTTGGAAGAGTTCCGCCCCGTGCTGGAGTCCGATCAGGTCGAGAAAACAGGACATAACTTAAAGTTCGACCTCAGTGTGCTGAAATGGCACGGGATTTCAGTCCGCGGGAAGCTTTTCGACACGATGATCGCGCATAGCCTGATCGAGCCTGATATGCGTCACGGAATGGATTACCTGGCGGAACTTTTCCTGGGCTATACGCCAATCCCCATCACCCAACTCATCGGGGAAGCCAAGGGACCACAAATCAGCATGGCCGACGTGCCGCTGGAGAAAATTTCCCAATACGCCGCCGAGGACGCCGACATTACGCTGCAACTGCGAGCGGTGCTCGAACCGCTTTTGAAGGAGAAGGGGCAAGAGCGTGTTTTTTACGAGATCGAATCCCCTCTCATTCCGGTGCTGGTGGATATGGAGTACGAGGGTATCCGGGTTGAGGCGACCTCGTTGGCCGACTTTGCCATCCAGCTGGAGAAGGAAATCAACCAATTGGAGAAGACGATCTGCCATCTCGCGGGCACTACGTTCAACCTGAATTCCCCCCGACAGCTCGGCCAGATTCTTTTCGACATCCTGAAAATTTGCGAGGCACCCAAGAAAACCAAGACGGGCCAATACGCGACCGACGAACAAACATTAACTGCGTTGGCGCCGGACCACGAAATCGTGCAGCGTTTGCTGGAGCACCGCGGTGCCTCCAAACTTAAATCGACGTATGCCGATACCCTACCCACGGCAATTTGGCCGAAGACGCAGCGGGTTCACACCACCTACAACCAGGCAGTGACGGCCACCGGCCGCTTGAATTCCCAGGACCCTAACCTGCAGAACATCCCGATTCGAACCGAACGGGGTCAGGAAATCCGGAAAGCTTTCGTTCCTCGCAACCAGGATCACCTCCTCCTCTCGGCCGATTACTCTCAAATCGAGCTTCGCATCATCGCCGCGCTCAGCCGCGAACCCGGCCTGCTCGAGGCGTTCAAGACCGGCGCCGACGTCCACACGTCCACGGCCGCCAGAGTCTACGGGGTCTTCCCGGACCTGGTTACGCCCGAAATGCGGCGCAAAGCTAAAATGGTCAACTATGGGATCGCTTACGGGATCTCGGCCTTTGGGCTGTCGCAGCGCCTGGGTATTCCGCGCAAGGAAGCGGCGGAAATTATTGACCAATACTTCAAACAGTTCCCGGGGATTAGACACTACATGGACCACACCACCGCGTTCGCGCGAGAGCACGGCTACGTGGAAACCGTGTCCGGCCGACGCCGCTATCTGCGGGACATTCGTTCTCTCAACAACACCGTGCGCAGCGCGGCTGAACGCAATGCCATCAACGCTCCCATCCAGGGCACGGCCGCGGACATGATCAAAATTGCCATGGTCCACATCCATCACGAACTGAACGCGAAGGAACTGAAAACCCGCATGTTGCTGCAGGTGCACGACGAGTTGGTCTTTGACCTGTATCGGCCTGAGGAAGAGCAGGTCCGCGCACTCGTCGAGGAGAAAATGAGTAACGCCATTCCCATGGACGTGCCGATCGTTGTGGAAATGGGAGTGGGCGAGACCTGGCTGGAAGCACACTGAAGCGCCGCCAGCGCCGCCAGGAGGCGAAACTCCGTAGAGCCCGGCAAATTCTTGGACGGGTTGGCAATTCGGTTGCGAGGTGGTTGGGTTGTGGACCCACTTGGGAATCGCACCGATTCCCTTATCTTCTTGGAAAGATTAAGGGGAGGCGGGGTTCGCATTGCCGGAGGATCCATCAGCAAAAAGATCGCGATTACAACTTAACGACGAGGATTTTACTCATCGTGTCTGGGTCACAGTGCTTATCGTGGCGGCGGTGGGCGGGGCGATTCTGCTCTTTTGGATCGCCTACAAGGTGGCATTATTGTTCCTCGCCTCGGTTCTGCTCGCCATTTTTCTCCGGACGTTAAGCGACTGGGTTGGCCGTCTGACCCGGTTGGGCCCAGGCGGGTCGTTAACAGTCGTTTTGTTGGTCATACTGGGCCTCTGCGTTCTGTTGGGATGGTTATTGGCCACACCGATTACTCAAGAGGTGGACCAACTATCTCAGGAATTGCCCAAAGCCATTGCCCAGCTCCAGAATCAACTCGAACAGTACCGCTGGGGACAGAACATCGTGGCGAAGTTGCGCCAGCCCACTGGGCTCCTGGCCCAGGCGGGATCTCTCTTTAGCAAAATCAGCAACGTTTTTTCGATCACCATCGAAGGCCTGCTCTATGTCTGGGTCGTCCTCTTCTGCGGCTTCTACCTTGCCGTCGAGCCTGACTGGTACGTGGACGGATTCCTCCGACTCGTGCCTCGCGCCAAACGGCCCCGGGCACGGGTGGTCCTTCAGGAAATCGGCCAGGAGCTGAAGAACTGGCTGTTTGGCCAGGTTATTTCCATGGCCATCATCGGATTTCTCACCTGGCTGGGGCTGCACCTGCTGGGGATTCCGCTCTCGGCGGCTTTAGGCGTGTTGGCCGGCGTGTTGGACTTTGTTCCGGTGGTCGGGCCCTGGGTCGCGGGAATCATCTCCTGCGTTCTAGCCCTCCTGGTGAGCCCGTTGCATGCCGTGTACGTCGCAGCCCTCTTTACCGGTCTCCACTTGTTCGAAGGACATGTCCTCGTGCCACAGGTTCAAAAGCATTCCACTCGTCTGCCACCGGTCCTGACCATTCTCGCCATGATCCTGTTTACGGCACTCTTCGGATTCCTCGGCCTCTTTCTCGCAACACCCTTGCTAGCCCTTACGTTGATTGCCACGCAGGCCCTCTACGTTGAGGACGTCCTGGAGGACAAGTAAAAAACAATTGGCCGGACATGCGGCCTCTGGAAGAAGCGCGTTGTAAGCAGTGGCGGTGCTCACTGCTTCTGCAGCCGATAGAACCTGGTCGTTCCAGAAGCGGGGAGCGTTACGGCGGCTTGATTGTTTGTCACGCCTAGAGCAACAGCCGCATTTGTCCAGCTCAGCGAAGGTAGCAACGCGCCGTCCGCCTCCTGGAGCGCGTAGTTTGTGGCCCAGAGCGGCCAGGACAAAGTCACGGTGTGTGGTCCACCGGTTATTGTCAGGGCGGGAAGAGGATTAACCATGATCGCGCCGTTCACAAAGTCCGTGGCCAAAGCAGTCGCCGAAGCATCCACAACCTGGCGGATGGCAAGATTGTCAGTAAGCGCCAAAGTACCGATGCCAGAACTCGAAGCTGCGGTGAAGTTGAGCTTCACCAATTCCTTGGTGCCAGCACTGAAGCGGCCCCCAATTGGCAGCGCGAGGACGAAGGCCACCTTGCCGATCCCAGCCTGGGAGGCATTGATGTCCATCGTGGCGCCATTAGCACCACTCCCCACGGTTGCCCCGGTATAGGTGAGCAGGGCCGGGTCAAAGGCAAGGCTGCAGCCCACGGCATTCTCATTACCATGCGCTTCCAAGACCACCGACACCGACCCGGACTGACTCGGAGCCAAATCAGCACCCGAGACCCAAAGCTGGCGCGGGTTCAGCCCCTTAGGCTGGGGATTAAGTCCCGCACTGGACCCAGTCGTGCCACCGATGGACGAGAGCGCCGTGGGACCAACGTCGTTTGTCGGACCTCCAACACGGGTTGCTGGATCAATGCCCGCCGCGTAGCGGCCCGCCTGGACCCAATCCGCGACCGTGATGGCACCATCTCCCGAATTGCTCCGTGGGGCACAATCCGCGCGCTGGTATTCGCTGGCATTGGTTGGATAATCCAGCCGGGCGGCATAGCGTCCGACCAAAACCCAATCTGTCACTGTCAACGCCCGATCACCGCCTGGTCGCGGCGCGGCGTCACCTTCGAATTCTGCCGCAGGAATGACCAGCGAGGTTCCGGTAAAGGTTGCCGCGAGGCTATTGGCCTCGGGGTCGGAGAGCTGTCGGACGGTCGGTTGGTCACCAAAGCTAATCCTCGTGGGCGTGGCATTGCTCAGGACAGCCGTCGTGAAATTCACCACGGCAACCTCCTGCGTCCCGGCCGGGAACGTCGCATCCGCTGCCAGCGAAATGACGAGCCCAAGCTCTCCGGTGCCGACCAGATTGGTGTTCACAAATAAAAAGCCTCCGGCAGCCGCCGTCCCGAGATTGACCGAAACGTAGCTCAGCAAGGTGGGAGAAAAATCCAGAGTGACGCCAAGAGCATTTTCGTTTCCATTGGCGACGAGGCGAATGGGTAAAGAAAGGGAACCATCAGAGCCCGGTGTCGCGCTCGCGATCTCCACGCTTGCCGGCGGAAAATCAACTGTTAACCGGGCATTGCCGCTAGTTGCTGATCCAAGCGAATTGCTGACTGCGACGGAGTACAGGCCGGCCTGGCTGCGTTGCACGTTCGTCAGGACCAGGGAGGTATCTGTCGCACCGGGAATGCTCGCCCCGTTATAGCTCCACTGATAAGTAATCGGGGGCGTGCCGCTCACGCCGACGCTGAAGGCGGCGGTTTCCCCAATGAACACGTCCTGGTCAGCGGGTTGTGCATAAATGTCCGCCGCGAGTGGAACCGGGCATTTGCCGGAAACGCTCGCATTATAGATAGCAAGAATTTCTGAATCAGAAAGAGCGCGATGGTAAATGGCAGGCTCATCAATTAGCCCGGTAAAATAATCCTCATAGCGATTGTCGGCGCCGATGGTCACCGGGGCATTATTCAACGTCCGCGCGAGATTGGCGGTCAGCACTCCGGTGCTGGCCATTTGGCCGTCCACGTAGAGTTTCACCTGGACCAGGTCAGGGGCTGTCTGGGAGTAGGTTGCGGCGACATGGTGAAAGGCGCCGGCCACCGGAACCGAACTGGTGATGTTCTGATATCCATAAACCGTGGGGTCCTGCAGGTAGGCTTGCAGATAGCTTTGGGACCCGAGAAACATGCTGATCCCAAAGTTTGCCCCGGACGGATACGGCGCTCGTTTGGCAATGAGCCCATAAAAGTGGTACCCCTTGGGGCTCCCCATATCTTTGTACCAAAGCTCAACCGTTAAGCCGTTGGTCAGGTTCAGAGACGGGCTGTCAGCGACCTGGACGTAGCTGCCTTGGCCATCGAGAGCAAAGGCCTGGCCGACCATTCCGGGCGCGTAAGAAACGCCGTTGACCAGGAGCGCGTTATTCAGGCCGGTTTCATCTGCCGGACTGCCCTCAGCCTGCCACCAACTGATTAGCCCGGGAGCCGGGGTAACACACGGAGGGGGCGGGGTGACCGTGAGAGTGGTATTAGAGCTCACGGTGGAACCAACGGAATTGGTAATCTGAACAGCGTACGTGCCGGCCTGGGTGAGCAGGACGTTCGTAAGAATCAAGGACTTGTTGGTCGCGCCCGCAAGGGCAGTGCCATCCAGCGTCCATTGATAATTCAAAGGTCGACTGCCAGACACGCCCACATAAAACGCGACGGTCTGCGAGGCAATGACGGTTTGATTCGTGGGCTGCAGATAAATGACTGGCGCTGTCGGGGTTGTGCACTTGCCCGCTGAACCGGCATTGAATATTGCCAACACCTCATCGATGCCAAGGGCCCGATCGTACAGACCCACCTCGTCGACCAGACCATGGAAGCTCCACGGCCCCTCAGCATGCCCTCCGAAGAGCAGGGGCAGTTGAGAAATGGTAATGGGGCCACTTACCGCAAGGCTCCCGTCCAGGTTCCCGTTTACAAACAGCTTGAGGCTCGAACCGTCGTAAGCCATGGCCACGTGATACCAAGTTTGGGCCTGAAGCGCGGTGGTCCCGTCAAAGGAGTGATAAGCGCCCGGCGTCCCGATGTGCGCGCGAAAAGCCCAGTGCCCGGTGGCGTTTCCCATCCCGATCATATACTGGCGGTCGGGAGAATAAGGGTCATCTTTGTCAATAATGGCCACTGAATCATTAAAGGAAAAAGCGGAGATGTAGATCCACGCTTCGAGCGTCATCGCCACGCGAGGGTTGAGTTCGGGAGCGTCTGGGATTTGCACGAGTTGCGTGATCCCATCAAAGGCAAAAGCCTCTCCGACCTCGCCGTTGGTAAACCCGGTGTTGTTTAGCAGGATGCCGTTGTTTTGCCCGATGGCGTCGCTGGCATCGCCCTCACCCGGCCACCACCCCACCAAGCCGGCGGGCGGTGGGAGACAGGAGCCAGGCGTATTGGTTACGAGGGCCGTGCTAAAGAGGACTGCGGCAACCACGACGAGGCATCGAGTGAAGAGGGATCTTCTGATTTGGTAGCTCATGAGCGCCTTTCGTTCAGGGCCTCTCCGCGTAGGGCCCCGAACCTTTTGAGTATTAAGAAAACAATCCAGCAAAAGCAGCGGATGTCAAACTTATAGCGCCACGGCTTCCCAGTAAACCGCCCCTGGCTCATTTTTGCAGTCGATAAAACCGGGCGGTGCCGGTCACCGGAACGGTAACGGACGCCTCATTATTTGTGATGCTCAAGGAGGTCGGCACATTCGTCCAATTCGAGGAAGAGGACAATCCACCGTCGGTTTCCTGGAGGGTGAAGTTGGTCGCCCATAATGGCCAGGAGAGGGTAACGGCCTGCGCAGCTTGCGCGATGGTCAGACTGGGTAGTGGGTTGACCAAAACACGACCGTTCACGTAAGCAGTCGTGAGAGGTGTGGCCGTTGAATCCACGACCTGGCGGACGACCGGCTGATCTGTAAGAGCGAGGGTGAAAGCCCCCAACGCGGAGGCGACCGGGATGAGATTGACTCGGATCACCTCTTCGGCCCCAGCCTGGAAGGTAGCCCCAATGGGTAACGCCAAAACCGCAGCTAATCTTCCTGCCCCGGCTTGCGAGTCGTTGATCTCCAGGGTCGCTCCGGAATCGTTTGCCCCGAGGCTCGTGCCGGCGTAGGCGAAAACGGAAGGGTCAAAGGCGAGACTAAACCCGAGCGCGCTCTCATCGCCCTGGGCTTGCAAGAGCACGGAGATAGCCCCGGATTGTCCCGGAGCCAGGAATGCATCGGCTACTTTGATTTGCCTTTGCCCAAGCCCCTTCGGAGTCGGGCCGGAGTTGGATCCAACGCCTTTGGTCGAGTTCAAAGCGCCAGGTCCGATGTCATTGGTCGGTCCGCCAGCGCGGTTAACGGGATCCAGACCGGCAACGTATCGCCCCACTTGCACCCAGTCCGCGACGGTAATGGCCCCATCACCCAAAGTGCTGCGTGGGGCGCAATCGGCGCGTTGATACTCGGTTGCATTGGTGGGGTAATCGAGTCGCGCGGCATAACGGCCTTCCTGCACCCAATCGATGATCGTGAGGGCCCGGTCGCCGTTCGGCCGAGGAGCCAAATCTCCTTCGAAATTGGCCGCTGGGATTTGGACCGTAGTCCCGCTGAAAGTCACTGCCAATGTAACGGCTTGAGGATCAGAAAGAGCTCGGCTGGTGGGTTGATCCCCAAAGGTAATCGCGGCAAGGCTTGTGTTTGTAAGCGCAGCGGCGACAAAACTGACTTCGAGCACCTCCTGGGTGCCGGAGATGAAGGTCGAGCCTGCGGGCAGTGAGATCGCAAACCCAAGCTGGCCGATGCTCGCCAGGTTGGTATTGATGATCAGATTCGCCCCGCTGGCTCCCGTTCCCTGGCTTACGTTACCAAAACTCAGGAGGGCAGCCGGGAAATTAAGGCTGAAGCCAATACCGTTCTCATTTCCGTTGGCCAGCAGCAGGACAGGAAGCGTAAAGGAACCGTCGGGACTGACGGTCGTGTTCGCGATCAGGACCTTCGCCGGAGGGAAGTTCACGGTCAGCACAGCATTGCTGCTGCTCACCGACCCGGCGGCATTGGTAATCTGAACGGAATATAATCCCGCCTGGGCTCCTTGAATGTTGGCAAGCACCAGCGAAGCATTCGTGGCTCCTTCAACAGCCGAACCGCCTACGCTCCACTGGTAACTAAGCGGTTGCGTACCGCTAGCGCCGACGCTCAAAACCGCAGTCTGTCCAATCGTGACGGTCTGACCGGCTGGTTGAGCAAAAATTGCCGGCGCCACCGGTGTGGTGCATTTCCCCACAAAAGAGGCCATGTATACGGCCTGGATCTCAGCCGGCGAGAGGGCGCGGGCATAAATACTGACCTCATCCAAACCACCCGCATGCCGGCGGCCGCCCCAAACATCTCGGCTCGAGACCGGCCGCAACCCGATATTGACTGCAGCTTTGGTGTTGGGCACAACGGATTCAGTGAAACTCCGAACCGCTACATTGGTGCCGTTGAGGTAGAGGTTGGCAGTGTGTGCGACAGGGTCGAACGTGAACGCGACATGGGTCCATGTGTTGGGAGCCAGTAGCCCTCCGGCAGAGCCAAGATCCATGTAGGTTGCTAAACTCGCGTCCCGAACAACCCCATAGAGCGCCCCCGGGTTGAGGCTGTACCAAAAACTTACATAAGTGTATTCCCCGGGATTACCATATTCGACGATTGGTCGAGGGATACTTACATCGGTAGGGTTGATCCAGGTTTCAATGGTGAAGCTTGACACTTCGAGATTTGCGGCCGGGGGCACGATGATTGCTCCGGTTGTGCCATCGAAATTGAAGGCTTGTCCAACCTTGCCTGGCATAAACGTTATCCCAGGCAGGTTCGTGCCGGTATTTCCGCTGAAGAAGTCCGTATCATCGCCCTCACCGCGCCACCAACTCACGAGTCCCGAAGCAGGCGGATCACAGGGAGGAGGTGGATTGACCGTAAGCACTGCGTTTGAACTCAGAATTGTGCCCACGATGTTGCTTACGAGCACTGAATAGGTACCCGCTTGGCCGGCTTGAACATTGGTCAGCACCAGCGAACTGGAAATGGCCCCCGGGATCGGAGCGCCTTGCATATTCCACTGATAACTCAAAGGAGTCGTGCCGCGAGCCTCTACGGTGAAGGTCGCTGTCTCTCCGGCCAATATCGTAAGATCGCTGGGCTGAGAATAAAGAGCAGGGGCAAAGAGGGTCGGGCATTTGCCCGAAATGCCGGCGTTGTAGATGGCCAGGATCTCAGAGGCGGAAAGCGCCCGGCCATAGATGGCAGGCTCGTCGATAACCCCACCGAAGAAATATTCCGAGGTGTCATCGGCTCCAATTGTCACGGGAGCGTTGTTGAGGGTCCGAGCGAGGTTGCCGGGGAGTACCGCCAACCGCATCAACTGGCCATCGACGTAGGTGTCGACCTCGACCTGCTCTCCAGTAACCTGCCGATATGTCGCAGCGACGTGATGAAAAGTACCAGCCGAAGGTGCCGGCGTAGAGGAGATTTGATAAGAAGGGTAATTCGGATCCTGAAAATAAACATTCAGATTAGGAGCCACGTCAATGCCGAAATTACAGCCCTGCGGGTAGGGAGCGCGCTTGGCGATTAAACCGTAACCAGGCGAGCCTGTGTTGGAAAAGTTATACCATAATTCCACCGTCAGCTCGTTCGTCAAATTCAACGACGGGCTGTTGGGCACTTGGACATAACTCCCGTTTCCATTGAAAACAAAACCCTGGCCAATGTTGCCTGGACCGTAACCCGTGCCGTTGGCCAACAGAGCATCATTTAAGCCGGTTTCATCCGCTGCACTGCCCTCCCCCCGCCACCAACTAATCAGCCCCGATGCGGGCTTCGCGCAGGGAGGTGGAAGATTCACCGTCAGAACCGCATTGGAACTGGTAGCTGAGCCAACAAGGTTGGTGATCTGGACCGCATAAGTTCCCGCTTGGGACGACTGGACGTTCGTGAGCGTCAGAACGGATGCTGTAGCACCATCAAGGCTCGACCCATTAAAAGTCCACTGAAAAGCCAGAGGTTGAGTGCCGGTGGCCGAAACCGTGAAGGACGCCCCATGGCTTGCAAGGACCGTTTGATTCGTCGGTTGCAGGAGGATCCTCGGGGGCGTGGGAGCCGCGCATTT
>Ga0105240_10004379_pt1 | contig 21561 bp, 18 predicted proteins | sample KBSC54metaG_FD_80426 | JGI IMG/M metagenome (GOLD analysis project Ga0105240, IMG submission 80426) | Corn rhizosphere microbial communities from Kellogg Biological Station, Michigan, USA - KBS C5-4 metaG | ecosystem: Host-associated > Plants > Roots > Rhizosphere > Soil | place: Michigan, USA... | reverse complement strand
GCTAGTTAGGACAAGATGCCCGACGACTTTCCTCGTGACCGCCCCCATCTATTTCTTCGAGGGACCGGCGAAACCGAAACATACAGGCGACCCAATCAAAGGATCGATGCGCCGCCGTTACCTACGCGCGATCGAGAAGCGCACGCCGCCACTCTGGAATTGGCGGTCGGCGCCGCACTCGACGCCGCACGACTACAACGAGCCAATCGGGACGGTGCGATTGCATCCGGGACCCCAGGTTTCTATTTAGAGGTACAACTGCCGGCAAACGCTCGTAGTGGTTTGGATCAGTTAGCCGATCGCCGACAGAACATGGAGGTTGTATCGGTTCGAAGCGTCGTTCGAGAGACAGGCGCGATTCTTCTGGCATCAGTTTTTGTTCCTGAGCGCGCCGAAAACTATTACCTGCGTAAAATCGATGCCTATCGAAGCCAAGAAACGCGCAAGGGGAGGCCAAGAAATGAACCGTTGATCACCCGTATCGATACGGTTCGTCTTGCGACTGTTCGATCACTCTTCACCGATGAGGATCGACTCTTTCCGGAACAAGAAAATGAAGTCGTATGGTGGGAAGTTTGGCTCCGCGAAGGTCATCGGGAAGCGTTTGAGCGCGTCGCAAACGCACTCAGCATTCCAGTAAAAACGCATGCGGTCCGGTTTCCAGAGCGAGAGGTGCTCCTAGCCCAATCAGACATTGCAACGCTGAGTCGGCTCATAGTTCACAGTGATGTTGTCGCCGAACTGCGCCGAGCAAAGGACACGCCGTCATTCTTTATGAGCCTGAATGGTTCCGAGCAGCGCGCTTGGACCGATGATCTGCTAGCACGTTTTACTGGCCCAACGCATACGAATGTTGCTGTGTGCTTACTCGATAGTGGGGTGCATCGTGCACATCCGCTGATCGCGCCTGCACTTGCCCCCGAAGACTGTCATACGATCAATCAAAACTGGGGGTCAGACGACACCGCAACATGGCAAGGTCACGGTACTGGAATGGCCGGCGTAACGCTGTACGGAGACCTTGTACCGGTTCTCGCAGGCAACGAGCCTGTCACTGCTGCTTATTGTTTGGAAAGTGTTCGCATTCTTCCTCCTGCAGTTGGACCTGCTAACGACCCCGAGCTTTACGGTGCCATCACCGGTGAAGCAATCGCGCGGGCCGAAGTTCAGGCAGCGCAACGCGCAAGAGCCATTGCTATGGCGATCACCAGCACAAGTACATCTGGGGGTAGGCCCTCATCATGGTCTGCCGCCGTGGATCAGCTCTGCTTTGAGGAAGACAATCCGCGGCTCATTATCCTTTCAGCTGGCAACATACGCGATGACCTAATGCCAGCTGAGCACCTTGTGCGAAATGACATTGAGCCTATCGACGATCCAGCTCAAGCTTGGAATGCGTTGACGGTCGGTGCCTTTACCGAAAAAGTCGACATAACAGACGCTACCTTTGTCGGATATGTGCCAGTGGCTCCGGCGGGGGATCTGTCCCCGCGAAGTCGAACATCGGTAGCGTGGAACCGGCAATGGCCGGTAAAACCCGATGTTGTGTTTGAAGGAGGCAATCTGGCGCACGACGGCGCAGCAGCTGCGGAGGCGATAGATGATCTCCAGCTCCTAACAACTCACTATCGGCCGGAATACCGTCACTTCACAACGTTCGGAGATACGAGCGCTGCGACGGCGCTTGCCGCAGGGATGGCCGGATCGATATTGGCTGCGCGCCCGACGTTGTGGCCGGAAACCGTGCGTGCGTTGATCGTCCACTCCGCCGAATGGACACCTGCCATGCAAACGCATATCGACGCATGCAACGGTGCGAAGAATCAGATCCAAACTCTTGTTCGACGCTACGGATACGGTACGCCGGACCTAGGGCGTGCGTTACGTTCCACGCGCAACGATTTGAGCTTGGTGGTCGAGGACCAGTTGCAACCTTTTCAACGTGTCCAAAGAGAAAATAGGCCCAACAGCACCGCAACGATGAGGGATATGAAGCTTCATCGCTTGCCATGGCCGCGGCAACAACTTGCGGCGTTGGGTGCTGCACCAGTCGAACTCCGCGCGACGCTATCGTATTTTATTGAGCCCAATCCTGGGGACAGAGGATGGACCCGCCGCCATCGCTATGCCTCACACGGATTGCGATTTCGTGTGAAGTCTGCAACAGAAACGGTTAATGAGTTTCGGGCGCGCATCAATCAAGCCGCGCGCGAAGAGGAGGAAGGAGCCGCGGGTTCCGGAGGCGGCGAAGAGTGGTTGCTCGGCACCTTCCGTGACCGTGGCTCCGTCCATTCCGATATTTGGCGTGGAACGGCTGCCGATCTCGCCGACCGAGATGCTGTTGGCGTGTTTCCTGTGGGAGGATGGTGGAAAGAGAAGCTCTATTTGGAGCGTTTTGACAGATCAACTAGGTACGCACTCGTCGTCACCATCCGAGCGCCAGGGTCAGATGTTGATATCTACACACCTGTCGAGGCTCAGATAGTAATCACAACGGAGATCGAAACCTAAGTTGACGTTTGAGCAGGTTCACCTGCTATTCGAATATTTGACAAATACCTGATTTAGGAATAAAAGACTTTTATTCGCATATCAGGTATTTTTCCATGCAACCGCTGACCCACGTCCTGCTCACTGCCTCGCAGCTAGGGTCGATTCTGCGAGCCGCGCGCAAGTCTCGAAGCATGTCCCAGTCGGCCTTGGCCGACCGGCTCGGCTTGAGTCAGTCACGGGTGTCCCACCTGGAACAGAATCCCGATGACCTAAGCGTAGGGCAACTATTGGCTTGGTGTTCCTTGCTCGGCTTGGAATTGGCCATCGGCGCGCGTGGCGCCAAGGTCCCACCAAGCACGCAGACGGACTGGTGACATGGGCCGTCGCTCGCACAGCCGCAACCTTTCGCTCTGGACCAACGGTGAGCGTGTGGGGCGCTGGACGATCCCCGCACGCGGAGAAATGGAGCTCCATTACGACGCGAACTGGGTTGCCGCTGCGATCGGCCGTCCGCTGTCGCTGTCGCTGCCCTTCAACCTGGACAACCTGCTGCTCAAAGGCAAGAAGGTCGCCAACTATTTCGACAATCTCCTGCCCGACGGCGACGCCATCCGTCGGCGTGTCGCCCAGCGTTTCCACACGAGATCGACCGATCCCTTCGACCTGCTGAAAGCCATTGGCCGCGACTGCGTGGGCGCGGTACAGATTCTGGGTGAGGACGAGACACCTCAGGGTTTCGACCGCATCGAAGGCATACCTCTTTCCGAGGAGGCCATCGAGCGGCACCTGATCGAGACAGTGACTCCGCGCGCGTTCGGCGCCGGCAGTGATCCCGACGCAGACTTCCGCATCTCCCTCGCCGGCGCTCAAGAGAAGACCGCTTTTCTGTGGTGGGACGGGCAATGGCAGGTGCCACGCGGCGCGACGCCTACGAGCCACATCTTTAAACTTCCGCTCGGCTTGATGGGCGGTCGACAAGCCGACTTCACCACCTCGGTCGACAACGAGTGGTTATGCCTGCGGCTGCTCAAGGCCTACGGGCTGGAAGTTGCCGATGCTCGTATCGCAACCTTTGGCAAGCAACGCGTGCTTGTCGTCGAGCGCTTCGACCGGCGCGTCGCACCCAACGGCCGGTGGCTCATGCGGCTGCCGCAGGAAGACTTTTGCCAAGTGGAAGGCTGCTCGCCATTCCAAAAATACGAAAACGAGGGAGGACCTGGACTCGTTGCCTTGTCCACCACGTTGCGACAATCGGTGAATGCAGATGCCGACATGAAGACGCTAATGGCCGCGCAGATCCTGTTCTGGCTCTTGCGCGCACCGGATGGCCACGCGAAGAACTTCAGCATCCATATCCTGCCGCGCGGTCGCTTCCAGTTGACCCGCCTGTACGACGTGATGTCGGCCTATCCCGTGCTCGGCGACGGACCCCATCAATGGTCGTCACGCGAAATCAAGCTGGCGATGGCGCTGCTTGGCAAGAGCAAACACTACACAATGCAAACCATCCAGCGCCGGCACTTCGACAGCACCGCTCAGAAGGTCGGCTACGCGCCGACCGCCGAGCCGATCATCGAAGACATCTTGGCGCGCACGCCGGCAGCCATCGCTGAGGTGCAGGCGGACTTGCCGCAGGATCTTTCGCCGCGTGTCGCCGAAAGCATCTTTGGTGGGCTTGAGCGGGCTGCGGCTGTGTTGGGGGCGGGTGCTTAGCTGCCGCGCCGCTGTCCAATTCGCTCTTGGCGAATTATGGGACTCAAACCGAGTCCGAACAGACAAAAGCCCCGCGCGTGGCTGGACTAGGATTCGTCTCATCCTGAGACTCGCCCCTTCGCTGCGCTGCGGGGCCAGCCTTCGGCTGTCCAAATTTGCTCCTGGCAAATTTGTCGAACCTGAGCACGGTTCGAACCTGAGTCCAAAACAAAACAAAAAGCCCGGCGCGAGGCCGGGCTTTTTGTTTGGGGACTAGGATTCGAACCAAATGCGTAACATGCTAAATCTTAGATGTTTTTACTCGTACTAAAAAATATGTTACGGGCAAAGTTACGGATAAATTTCGCAGGCAATTGAATTGGAATATCGAAACCAGATTTCGGTGGACTCTAAAGCTCATAGTTAGGACTACAAGCGCCGCGCATTTGACTCATGCTGTGCTCGACGAACCTCAGGCAAAGGGTCGGTAGCAATCACCTCTACCCATTTCGCAACAGTATCGACAGCAGCGTAGCCAGCCTCAGACATGGCAAGCGCAAGATGCGCACACGCCCATCTAAACAATGGGATATCTTCCGCGTCATCGTCATCATGCTTCCTGTCATAGCGCAGTTCTTCAGTGAGAAACGCTAGCCCATGCAAAATATGTGGTGCGATAGCTAGACGCTGGCCCTCATTTCCATCGCGAAAGACCAGCTCCGCTGCTTGCAGCGCGCGACCAAGTATTTTCTTTCGACGCGTGGCAACAATTGCACCAATCTCGCACACCAAATCAACTGGCGGAGCGGGAACATCCTCTTTTGCATCCACATGCGCGTAGATCCAATCGTGCAAGCCATGCAATGCGTTATCGGCAACTTCCCAATTGTCGGACGCCAGCCCCGTTTTCATAGACATGGTCAACTCAGGTAGTCGACTAAGGTCAAGCCGAGCTAGTCCACCATACAGCTGGAAAACCGGAAGATTTCGCTTGCTCAACCCGATAACTTTCTCAAATAGCGCGCTCGTCTTCTCCGCTGGCAACCTGATGTGCAGAAGCAGATCCTCCAGGCCATGGATGCTTAGTTCCGGGCTACTCAGATCGAAGGGATCTCGTTCAGCTACAGGAACATCTATCCATTGCGACACCCTTTTTTCGAGGATCGCACTGTCTTGAGCTGACAGAGCCAGCGTCACCTTTTCCCCGCGGCTCGCAAGAGCCGCTCCAACCTGCGAAAAGATTTGCTGTAGAGGAGGTCCACCAGCACTAGGCTCATCGTTGATCCACTTGGCCCTGAAGCCCGCCTGCGCCTGGCCCTCGCTGACTTCAGGAAGATTCAAAAAGACAAAATCATGAAATTCAGAACCCGAAGGCAAGGACTCTCGCCTTACATCAGCCCTACGCCAGAGAGCATCTGCGACCACGGTGTATTCTTCTGATGTCAAACGCTCCCACTTAGACAACCAATAGAGGCGATAGAAAGCGCGCTGACGTGTATAGAATTCTTCGCTTTGCAGTCCGCGAATGGTTCGTTCAACGATAGTTTTCCATTTCGCTTCGGTAGACACATTTCGCGCTGCTATCGCGATTCCGTCCCTAGGGAAAAACAGTTCAGCAGGATCAATCATCCCTTGTTCTGCTTGGCTAAATCCATCCAGACCGGAAATCGGCGCGCTCATAACGTCCAGCACCAAATTTTCCCGCGCTTCCTTGGGTAGCGCTTCCCAACTTCTCTGAAGGAGATGACTAGCCACCGGACAGAGCCATATTTCCTTAGCAAAAAGATCTGTGTGGCAAAACTGAAGGGCTCGTCGGAAGACGCCCTCGGCATCTTCTGCGGGCAGACGTAGAGCAACTCGCGATAGTGCTTCAACAAGCATCCGCAAGTTGCTTACCCAGAAATTGGATCTCTTTTGCCCTTCTTTCGCCTTGGATAGCGCAAATTCAATCGCGGCTAGAAGCACAGACTTCCAATAGCCTATTTCGCTCTCAGACAAGGCGGCAATGCGCGCTCGAGCCCAAATACGACAGAAAGTCGCGTCGTTTTCACTCTCCGCTATTCTTAGGGACAGTCGAGAAGTGGTTTGAAAATCTTCCGCGCCAATTTCTTCAGCAGCCAACCTCAAGAGATCTGATGCTATCCCGTAGTAACCTGCCTTCGGCGGCAGACCAGCGATCTCAGTTAAGCGAATTGCTTTGTACGCAGCCACAACTCGATCGTTGAATTCTGATGTGAAGCGAATAACTTTGCCTCGGCGCGACCATGGCTCAAAGAGTGGGCCGCTCTTTCGCTCCAGTTTTCCTCGAATTGCGTCACCATATGCCCGCAATTGCTCTGCGGCGTTGCATTGAAGAGGAGCCAGCTGCAGCCACCGCTTGAAAGGCGATGAATTCCGCAACGACCGACGCGGTAGATCGGGATCCTGCTCGTATAGAGCCGAAGCCATCCAGAGGATCCAGCTTTCTTGTGAGGGTATCTTCAACCCGAGATCGTTGCTGGATGCCTCACGAAGACGCTTCAGCGCGTCATTGACCAAAGGCTTCGCCTTGTATTCCAGGCCGATTTCGGCAAAGAGCGCTGCCTTGCGGCCGGCCCATAAGGGATCTACACCATTTACGTCCCAATCGTTCAGTTGAAGCTCAAGAGCGCCATAGTCCAAATCGGCCAGAGCCAGAAGACATTTCTCGTGACGCATGCGCTGTACTACGGAAACATCGTCCGCTTCAAAAGGGGCTAGCATCAGCAGGTATTTATCGAAGGATTCCTTGTCAAATTTCAATCGTGATGCGGTAAGTAGGGACAGCGCGACCTCACGCCAAGCCTCACGAACGTCGATCCAGCTCGCCCCTTTATCCTCTACTTGGCATATCGTCTGAGACGAACAATCGATCTGGGACAGTACGTCGGCGGCCAATGATTGAACGTCATTTGGAAGGAGATCCAACATCGTCTCAATCCGCGAAATTAGCTCCCTAACGAGAAACAGGCGATCGACTAATCTGAGCTCTGGTGCTTTGTGAAGGATTGCTGGGATCCAAGGACGTGTCCACGTTTCCAATAGAAATTGCTTGGATGGAGGTAGTACCAGCCAACCTGGGTGCACATTTCGGTTGTGGCGCCATGCTTGTGATAAATCAGCCAGCTGCTCCAAAGTTGCTTTAGTCGCCTCTCCATACGGCATGTGCGGCTCACTCACAGGGGAGTGGATGGTCACTGAATCTACCGGCGCCAAATGCCCTGGTACCAGCAAGTTTTTCCTAGCGAACGTTTCCGGCCATTCAGTGGTGTCATACGGTTCGCCAAGCTCCAATGTTCGCAATATCCAATCTGTGGCGTGCTGGTGTCTCAAATTCGGTGGCCAACTACCCGCTTTGGGATGTTGAGCTAGATCAATCGGTACGACATTGCGGCACTCCAGCATATTGCGACGGTGCGGCGAAAGGTTCAGCCATCCCGCGAGATATATTTTCGGGGCGGAGACACCAAGGTTATCTCTCACCCACCCCGACCAATGAAGAAAATTCGGATCGTCGCCAGAAAACCCCACCAAGAGAAAAACGGTTTCCATCATCGCCTGCTGTACGGTGTTGACCACTGGCGCGAACTGACGGGGAAAAGTTCTGTATTGCTCCTCCGTAAATATATAAGGTGGATGAGCAGGAAAAGAGCCATGGAGTTTCAAAATTCGAGGCCGTGCAGTAGACGGAATCTCATCCGGAATTCGAACTACGCTGTAAGCTCTCTCAGGCACCAAAGAACGGGTGCGCTCTAGGAGCGTGTCCCAGTTTGTCGTGAAGACGTCTCGCCAAGGCAACCGCAGCAAGCGCGCGTGCATCTCGCCAGGCTCATAGTCTTCATCTGGCACCAACTCTTGTATCAAACGATTGAGCGCAACGCGGCCAAAAGCGACTTCATATTCTTGGGCCAAGCGTAGGAAGCCACTGGTGCCCTGCGCCTCTGCTAGCGCCTCAGTTAGGCGATCCCCATCTCCTTCAGGATAGAGCCGGCTACATAGATTCTTTGCCATCTCTTGCCACAACGGGAACGGACGCGAATGCGGGCCCGCCCTAGTGGCATTTCGGCTGAAACCTGCACCCACCATCACCGACGCAGCACATCCGCGTTCCCACAACGCTTCACGAACGCGGTTAATATGACTTTGGTCAGGAACGATCACGGCCACCCCCTAGGTGATTAGAATCTGAAGTCTAGCTTTTTGCCAAACAGCGCACATAGACAATTGCCCATGCAGCGATTTGCAGCGCTCGCGCAACCATTGCAGAACTTTCAGCTCTCCTCATAGCCTTCGTAGCACCGCGTTCGCAGCTAGGTCGATGAGCTAGATGTGAGCTGATTGCGGTAAGCTGACCGGCGCTACGGCGTCCATTTGCTCAGACATTGGCTTTTAGGGGAGATTATGGCGACGGATAGTAATTGGTTCGACGATTGGCTGAAACACAGACTCTATCGTGACATTCTCTTTAGGATTGTTGTCTGGTCCCTGATAGCGTCCATCACCGTCTATTTTGCAAGTAGTGATGTTGAGTTTTCTGGAGTCGCCTACTTGGAGAGAGCAGCTAGGTCGCTCCTTCCGGTTCTGAACTTGGTCGGATCTGGCGCGATTATGCTCTCGCTCGTTGCGATGATGTTCAAGGATGCGGAGCACGTGGGTAGTTCAAGCTGGGGCAAGAACTCAACCCTCGGCCGATTCGGTGGCGTGACCCGTCGCCTCGCCGGAGATCTGACGCTCTGGGTTGTCGGCTCCCTAACCGCGTTGCTCTGCGCGGTTACAGTTGCCCTTTTTCAGGCAGTACATCTCGGAGCAATAACCAGCAAGAACGCCATAGCTATTGCGACAATGTACTTGATGTTTAGTGTGTTCCTAGTGATTACTGCCATCCTCAACGTTTTTGTTCGTCGCGCAGAGCCATCCCTCACATCAATAGAGCCTTTTTCAAGAATCCTCACCAAATCCTGGAAAGTTGTACTCGCCTATACATTAGCTATCGGCTTTGTGGCGTTTCGTGTTTGGCACGCCAGACACCGTTAATTGCTCGCTAAGGCAGAGCGCTGCTACGGACTGCCTCAAGTCATCCATGTGACTCATGCATTGAGCATCGGATTTCCACATTATGCCGACGAAGAATGCTTTCCCATCGTTAGCGGACGTACGCAGGGGTTATCGCGCATTCCAGCTAAACGAGAGGCGCGACGCGATGTACGTGACGGCATCGTTTCTGGTAAAAAATTCTTGGGGAAGACCCAGAGAACTGGCAAACGGGCTTGGCGTACTACTGTTGACCTGGAACCAGGCGCTATATCGCTACGGCGTCTTTGACTTCAAGAAACTTGAAGGTTGCCTCAAGCGAAATGCGGCCAAACTCGAATCTCTTCGTGAACGTCACATACTTGATGCAGCTCAGGCGGACGATTCTACAATCCGTGAACTCTTCACTGAATTCTTAGCGGCGCTCGCAATTGCCGAACGCTCCAAGCGTGGAACCAGGAGCCCAGTAGCAACTGCAAAGGCATTGCACTTACTTGCGCCGCACTTCTTCCCACTCTGGGACAGAAAGATTGCGGATGCGTACGATTGCTCCTACTCGCGCGATCCAGCATCCGCGTATCTTCGGTTTTTTGGCAAAATGCAGATTTTGACGCGAACCCTACCCAAGAGGCTCAGAGCGGGCGTTGATGGCAAGACCGTACTGAAACTCATCGACGAATACAACTACGCCACGTTCACCCAGAACTGGGCGAAATCCGATACCAACTAGGCCGCTAGCCGCAGATGCTTGTGGAGAACACGTAGGATCGGCTGCCAAGCTCTGCGTGCTTGCCGACAGGTACGTCCAATCACTTCGAAGCGGTGCCGTCACTGACCTTTTACTTCTGTGAAAATGAACTCGAAGGCCGGATCAGTAATACTGCCCTCGTTTGTAATGCTAGTCTCGTAGAGGCAAGTCTCTTTTCCCTTGATAAATTTCCCGGAGAAGATCACTCGTTGGCCGGGCTCCAGTCTCGATATTTCTTCATATAGGGGCGTTCCTTTTGGAACATGTGAGCCTTTGTGTTCCAGAGCCCCCTCTAAATCGCCTTCTGGGCGCAGCGTTACATGATCGTTTAGTGCAATGTATAGATAGGCTGGCGAGCTCTCGGAAAGACTTCCAACACTCTTGACCTTGCCGGTCCAGTCACTTACCGATCCGGGCACATTGCAAAGCGCTTTGTTTCTCTGTTCAACGATGGCGGTCTGTGTTTCACTGCGTCGCAAACCTCGGGTTACATTCCCCCACTGGACGATTGCAGAGTCGATAATGTTCAAAAAATCTCTCTCGCTGTCCGATGATGGAGCATTTCCTACGTTGTTCAGCGCATTTATATACGCACCGAGAAAAAATACTCCGATCACGATCCATGTGAACTTGCTAGTTTTCTTTTTTGCGGGCTGACCACAATTCGGGCAGGCTTTCGCCTCCTTACTCATTGTTGCTCCACAGGCAGGGCAAGTTATTAACCGCGATTGTGGCTTGGCCAGTGAGGATTGTGGCTGTTGTGGTGGCGACGGCGGAGGCGCCGGTGTCGCTTGCCGTGGCTTAGGTGGCGGTGGCTTAGGCTCGGAAGGAACTGCTGCGGGTTTCACTCGCGCCATTGCCGCATCGTGCTTTGCTTTCAACACTAGAAAAGCGTCTACCTTGGCGTAGATTGCTCCACATTTCGGACAAGGATCGTTCTTTGTAGCGTTTGGATCCGTGTTTACGAACTGGCATTTCTTACATGTGAGTTCCATCCATTCACCCCTGATTGGAAGAACACTGCCACCGGACACTGCAGGCAAACATCATAGCGGATGGATCAAGCACAGCGACTAGTCTGATCTCTGAATGGACGTAAGCTTGCCATTCACGAAATACAAATAGCCGTACCTATGAGTTAGTGAGTTTTCATAAACCCATTGCTCGCTCCGACCCCGGCCCGTTTCTGTGACGTTGACCTTATCTCTGAAAACGTGATTGAACGGCCCGTCATTGATAGCCCATGCCTCGGAATCGGTCATACCTATATAGGGCTCCTTGGGCGAAGCAGCCTCAGCCTCACGTCTAGCTTGGGCCATGGCGCGACGCTTGGCGAGGTATTGCTCCGCGTCGAAATTACTCTTGGCAGCCTGCGGTATCTGCTTTGCCGATGCAGAGCTGGGTTGAGAATGCTTGCACGCCTCGATCTCGGCGTCTGTCATCGCCGACTTGTATACGCACGTCTGTGCGTTGGCGGTGGTGGACGTCAAAGCAACTAGCGATACAACGATTGCGCGGATCATTTCTAGTCTCCCCTGGAGTTTTGACGATGAAAATGTAGCTATATATGTAGCCTACATATGAGAGCGTAGTCGCACAAGTAGGCTCTTTATATGGTGCGGGAATGAGCACCAGCCTACAAAAGCAGGTCGGACAAAACATCCGCCGACACAGGGAAAAATTGAAGATCAGCCAGGAGGCTTTTGCAGATAGCATCGGCATGCACCGTGCCTACTATGGTGCTGTGGAACGCGGCCTGCGAAATCTCACACTGCGCAACATCGACCGCATCGCCGAGGGCTTGAAAGTTAGCCCAGCAGACTTGTTTGTCGACATGACATCAAATAATCGGGCGCGCAGGGAGTCGTCATAGGACGGCACTAGCAGCGTTGTTGTTGAACAAGTCGCTGTCACGGATGTACCTCTCCAACATGGCATCGCTTTTGTGGCCGGTCTGTTGTCGGATTTTCCAGCTACTCACGCCACTTTTGGCGGCAGACGTAACTAGGCCTGCCCGCAGACTATGACCTGAAATCTTCTCCACATTGAGGCCGGCGCATGCCGCGTGCTCCTTGATGATCTGCGCTACCGAGGAGCCACATACCCTATCGCTTAGCACCTTTCCACCTTTGTTGATGCGGCGAAATATCGCGCCGCTGCCAATGCCAGCATGATCAATCCACGCTTTCAGCGATCGAACAGCGCAAGCCTTGGAGCGGCCCCAAGGAATGGCTATCAACCGACCTTTGCCCTCTTGGTCTGTCTTGCTACGCGGCAGGCAAATGGTCAATCCTTCTGGTACGAAACGAACATCGTCAAACCGCATCGCGGCGATTTCGCCACGACGGAATGCACCACAGAACCCGACCAGAAGCAGGGCCCGGTCTCGAATTCCACGCGTCGAATTCGGTAGCAAGTCCAGCATCAACAACAAGTCTTCGCGCAGGATAGGATCGGCTTGGCGCTGAGCAAGCCCGCGCACACGACGAATACCCCTGATTGTGGCCTTCACCAGTTGCGAGCTACACGGATTCTCAAATTCAGCAAACTTGTGAGCTTGGGCCAACGCAACCAAGCGCCGCGCCAACGTGAATGGCGATAGCTGTTCGGCGTGGTGGGCAATGTACTCTGCGACGGTTTCGGGGGAGGCGGGAATCTGCGCGCCCCAACGAAGAAAGTGCTCGACATCACTTCGGTAGGCGCGCCTGGTGTTCTCCGCGCCTGAGGCTCGCAGATATGTATCAACGGATGTGGTGATTTGCGGCGTTCGTGCATTTGGTTGCCTAAGGTCGCGGACTAGTTGATCGTCATGCAACGCGGCGGGCTGCTGGTTGGGTGGCGATAATTGAGTGTTATCGTAGGTAATTCGAGTATTCGTCATAGCTCAACCAAACCCTGGCAAAGACTGCTGTGCGTCGAACATTCGCGCGACCTCACGTCGAGCATCGTTCAGAGCGGGCATCCGGACTTCCAGCATCGAGCGCAAGTAGGCCCCTTGGTCTGCGATTCCGATATGCAGCAGTTCGGCATGCTCGACCTCATCCTGCAGATCGCGAGATACCTGACAGTCGAGCCGCCGATCCAGCACGCTGCCCTCGGCCTGAAATAGCAGGAAGCCCACCGCTCGTGCCGGAACTCTTACTCCAGCCAACGCAAGCTCGCGACACAACGTTGCATCCCGTCGAACTAGTAACGAATTGGCCTGGTTTCCTGATCGTGTGTACATGCAAAACGTCGCGGCAAGCAGCGAACCGATCATCTCCAACGACTCCGGCCACGACCGGTCGCTTCGTTCAATCCATGTACTGTTGCGGGTCAGGTCGTAGGCGAGAGGCACCGATGTATTTAGGCCCTCCGTCCCGCGTCCCCTGAGCGCGATGTGCCGAATCAAGGGCGGACACTCCAGCTCGTCAAGCGTCTCTAGCAAGACCTTGAGGTCGAATCGGCTCAGCGTTTCAAAGCCCGCGTCCTTTCGTACAGATAGCCCACCGATCAAATGGAACGCGAGCGCGCGCTTCCACGTTGGCTGATCGGAACTGGTAGCAAGATCCTTCCACACTGATGCCCCGGCGCGGACGACGCTTCGACGCCATTCGTCTGGGACGGGTGCGTATTGCGCAATGCACGAGACGTCACATGCGGCTCGATTCTTCAGAGATTTGGCGAGCCTACTCGTGATACTGGCAACCACCAGTTCTTCGCCTAGGTCGCGGTGGAGCTTCGCCTTACCGGCAATCGCCAACGTAGTCGCAACCAATCCAAGATTGGCTAGCCCAATGTCCTCTAGCGCGATAATTCGGATTCGTCGCCATAGATACTCGCGATCAAGCCGGGCTAGGGCTAACGCTGTCGAAACGGCGAGATTGGAGAGTCCGCGGCGGACAGATTTCTGAAGCTGACTCGCGAGCAGCCAGCGGTCGAACTTTCGAAGTTCTTTAGAGCCATCGGAATACGAGGTCGTGAGGTCTTCGACGAAGGCATCAATCAGGTCAGTGTCCCTGATGTCGCTGGCGGCTGTCGAAAAAGACTCGACTCTCAAGGCTGCGAGGAATTTTAGAAGGTGCCTTTATCGTAGCTTTTTGCGGGTGATTGTAAATAGTATATTTCTATATTTATATATTATTTTTAGAGCTGCATCGTCAAAAAATGGGATGACCTCGTTTTCCAGTCGCGAGCATTCTTCTAAAACTTCCCAAGGACTTCCCTTTCGATGTAGAGCGCACCGACCGCAGCCAACCGGTGACGCAGGCTCACTACCGCCATTCCGGTCCATGGTCCTAGCGTAGTTGCAGGCACGCCGTGCTAGATCCAGGGTCGAATGTACTCGCCGACCTGTGGACAGATTCTCGTTACGTTGGTGGTGACTGAAGATGGAACGAGTATCCTGTCATTTGTTCGTCCAAGTAGTAACCTGGCTGGCGGTTCTCGCCCTCTCGAACCATCACGAATTTGAACTGTTGTTTGGCTGTTTCTAGACCACGCTTCTGCTCGACGATCTCCGCCATGGTTTGAAGTCGTTCATCGATATGCTTCTGCAGCTGACGGACGGTTCGAACAAGATCATTTGCCGCCATGACTACTGTTACCGGTGTTCCATCCCCCGCGCGACCCGAGTTGAGGCAAGTATAGACAGTTCCGTCGGCGAGCCGAACCGCACCGTTTACTCCGTGCTTTCGAAAATTTTTGATTTCTTCAGCGTTTGTGAGCGCGCTGGCTTGCGCGCCAAAGTGGCGATACCGAGAAAGTTCCTCGGGCCAATTTTCATGCAACACCTCTAGCAACTGGGGGTCCGTCCAAGCTCCGTGTTCGTCGATTCCAATTACGAGAAAACGGTCTTGGGTTGGAAAAGCAAAAAGCACCGGCCCGGTACGTCCGACGAACTCCGGATGAAGGGGATGTTGATTGATTCCGAGATGAAAGTGATGAATGCCCCAATCACTGAATAGATGGTCATTAAAGTTGGGATCAAGTCGCGATGTGCTCTGAAATGGCGTGAGATCCGCGCCCGCCGCGACCGCCTGCCGTAGGCGATCAACGCCCTGCTGAAGCATAGGATCAAACGTCAGCGGTATCTTCGGTAAGGTCCATGTTCGTGGCACCGCCGCGATTTTTCGAAAATCTGCGTTGGCGCTGCGAATGGCGAGATCACGTAGATCGTCGAGATCGCCATGCGGATACCCGCGATCGACTAAGTGTCGACGCAGATGGTCTATAACAGCAGCTTCAACATCGATGCGATCGGGTGGCGCCACCATGTCCTAGTTCCTTTGCAAATAGCAGTGATCTTTCGCGTCTTGTGTAGAGGTTGTTTCTGCCGGCATTCCAAGCGGTACTGGGAATTGGATACCACGTGTCCGCTCCCGCACGCAATGGGTTCGCTAGTCGCCCTACCTCAGTTGCGCTTGGGTTGAAACCTGGGGCCCTATTCGCCCACCGAAGCGCCGTCACAGCACGGCGCGCCACCGATGGCGGCCTAGAACGACGGGACTTGATGAAATGTATGTCCGGTCTGCGTAGTGCCGTCCTACCTGTCGCTTAACGCATCGCCCGGAAGACCGAGTGCCATCGTTACTTCGTCTCTCCGCCCTATACCGGTCCTGCCAATGACGCGACTGAAAGAGGGGTTCGGCAGTCTTGAATATCGCCAAGGCATCCCCACTCCGGACATAGCCAATTTGCGAAACGGGGGGGCTATGGCACAAGGGGAGATGCGTCTGCGTATTTGGGATGTGGAGCACGGCGCGTGCGCTATGCTCCAACACGTGAATGGTGGGGTCGGTGGCAGGCTAGCGATGATTGATTCGGGCAGCACTAGTGGCTGGCGGCCCAGCACCTTCATCAAGAACGACCTCGGCAGAGACAGGCTCGACTACCTGTTCATCACGAACGCCGACCAAGATCACATGAGCGATCTGCAAGGGCTGTGGGATGCAGGCATCAATGTCCAGGTGCTCGTCCGAAACCGGAGTTACACGGGAGAGCAGATTAAGCAGATCAAGCTTCAAAGCGGCCCTCTTACAGATGACGCTGAGCGATATGTCTCCGCATGCTCGACGTTCAATCAGCCTGTATCCGAACCGTTCAACGAGCACATGGGCGGAATAACCGCCACCATGTTCTGGAACCGGTACCCGACATTCACGAACACCAATGATCTTAGTTTGGTCGTGTTTATCAAGTACGCAGGTTGCAAGTTTCTCTTCCCCGGCGATCTGGAGAAGGCTGGTTGGCGGGCGCTGCTGCAGCGTGAGGACTTCCGCGACGAGTTGAAGTACACCGACATTCTCGTCGCTTCGCATCACGGCAGGGAGAGTGGTTTTTGCCCCGAATTGTTCAACTACTGCGAGCCGAGTGCTGTGATCATTTCGGACAAACCGATCGAGCACGAGACGCAGCAGATGGTCCCTGACTATCGAGCTGTGGTCCGGGAGGACGGTGTACCGGTACGTACCACAGGAAAACGGCGGCACGTTCTGACGACACGTCGCGATGGCTGGATTCAGATAACAGTAGCGAGCAACGGTTACTACTCGATAGATACGGAGTATGAGGGATGAAGAACAACAACAGCGAACGCTCCCTGAAATCGCTCAACATGAAGTGGCTCGTCCTGTTGGCCGTTGCCGACGTGCTCGTCGTGCTGTTCTTCGTCGCGCCAGAACTTGTCAAGGGTGCGTCGCTCACGCAGGTAGGTATCGGGCGCCTGTTGACCGCAACGGTGATGCCGGTCGTTGTCCTGCTCATCGTCAATGTGCTGCCGCACAACGTGAAGTCTGCGCTCGTCTATTGGAAGCCTATCGGCGTGCTGCCCGGAACCGAAGCATTCACGAAATACGGCCCGGCTGATCCGCGTATCGACTTGGCCGCGTTGAAGAAGAATGTCGGTACGTTGCCCACTGACCCAACCGAACAGAACACCAGGTGGTACAAACTCTACAAGCAAGTTCCGGACGAACCTGAAGTGGTCGAGGCGCACAAGCTGTTTCTGATGTATCGAGACATGGCGGTGATGTCGCTGACGCTGATCCTTCTCGCGCCTGCGGTGCTGGTACTCGTGGGTGCGGGGCCTTCTGCATCGTGGATCGCGGCGGGTCTGTTCGTCATTCAATACCTCGTGACCGCGCTCAGCGCCCGGTGGAGTGGCATCCGATTCGTCTGCAACGTCCTCGCCGTTCACTCCGCCCGCAAAGTTGCGCCGCCGAACCCGAATGCAAACAAGCAATCAGCCCCGCTTGGGCGCGCGCTTCGCTAGCGGGAAGTCGAGCAACATGGCGTGGCGTGTACTTGGTTGATGTCTGAACTCAATCGCCGGCGCAGCGATTGCACGACATGGAGATGCGCGTCGGGGTCGCCGTGATAGCCGGCGTTTGTCGAATATCAAAAACCCCGGCATCAACAAATTAACTTGAATTCCTTACGCTGGAAGCGGTTTCGATAAGACACCGACACATTATTCCGGCCAGCGACGACCATCTGATCTATACGGCTCTACATAGGATTCGCGCGAGCAGATAGGTGCGAAACCAATGGAAAGCAGGCCCACCGAGCGCGATTTTCGGGCAGCTTACAGATGTAGCGGCAGAAATTTCGCGAGAATCTTCTACATCAGGCTTCCCGCGCTTGCGGCCAAACGGACGGCAGCGATCGCGACACTTCATATGTCGGAAAACGCAAGGCGGCCGGTAGCGTTTTTTGGGCCGACGCTTAGGCCAAATATGGTTGGCCACAACACGTTATGTAACCGCATTTCGATTCGAATTCCGGCATCCTCACCTCTCGAACACGATTCTTCCGACTCCAGCAGCGCATGGGTCAACTAGGTCCGGTGCTGCTTGAACGCCTTGCAATCGTGGGACGAATCACTGCAATTGACCACATGCCGCCAGGTGGTCAGTGGCTCGTCCACGCGAGGGCGGCAGGGGCGGTCTTCCAAATCTGCGCCGGATTCCACCAGGAAGGAACCAGCTGCCGGAGGGCTTCTACATAGGCGTTCCGATTCTGCTTGTCCAAAGGCGCGCAAAGCTCATACGCATGGTTTGGTGCATAGCCGTTCGATACATGTTTGCGAAAACGTCCAGCCGAGCCGGATAGTGCTGTGGCGTCGAGAAGTGCCTGGCGAGGCACGATAAGCACGGGGGCGAAAGGATTTTGGACTTGGTCTAGTTCATTCAAGTACAACGCCTTGCTCGGGTGCAGGCGAGCTTCCACACGGAGCAGCGGGTGGTCCAGGTCGATGTTGCGTGCGTCGTGCAACTCCTTGCCCTTGTCGTAACAAGCAATCTGCCGGGACGAAGACATCGAGCCGAGATACAGCGTTCCGTTTTCGTCATTCGTCGTGTTTATTGACCTAACCTTAGTGTCAATAAATATGAAATCGTTGTAGCTGGCGTTGGTGACATCGCAGGCAAATTCCATCGTCAGGACATTGCCGTTGGCAATCATGCCATTCCACTCTTGGAACAGCATGGTCATGAGTGCTGCCTGGAAGGCGCACCATGCCTTGTCCGTGAGTTTGCTCGGGTTAAATTGAAAAAACGCACGCTGGCCGTGCGGCGTGTATCCAATTCCGAGCGTCAGATGGATTCCTTCGTCGAGTTGGACTCGACCGCATGTCCAGGCGTGCTTTTTGCTCGTCCATTTTGACGACGCGGCAAAGGACTGATCGAAACACGTCTGCGTGATAAAATGGTGCATCGCTTCGTAGTCTGCTTTGCCGTGTGGGGATTTTGAGAAGTTGTATCCGATTCTGGTTTTGTCTATTACCAAGCTTGTAGAAATAAGTTGCGATGAACTAATCATCGACTCACTCCATTGATTTACCCCAAAACACACTCCCAACTCTCTAGTTATACCCCGAGCATCGGGACCGGAGATTGCTCACCCTTCTTCTCGTTTACCGGCTTGGACTTCAGAGGGTGGGCATCCTTGTATTCTTTCAACTCGGCCAACGGATAACGCAGAAATCCCTTACCGAAGATGACGTACTTCGGGCCATATCCTTTACACGCAGCATTTTCCAGCCACCTCCGCGACCTACCGAGGTAGGCCGCCGCTTCTTTCCGTGTGAGATTTTGTGCCTTGCCCCCCAGCATCCACTTATCGAGATCCTCGCGGCGATACCTGATTCCCTTCCACGAGTTGACGAAGCTAGGGCCTACGCCGTGGCGTCGGCCATGCAGCAAAAAAGAGAGCGAGACGCCGAGATATGCGACAGCCTCTTCGGTTGTGACGAGGGGATAAGCAGAATCGAGAAAAATTTGCCCGCTCATTGTTGTATTCCTGTAGGAAACTGTTTCGGCTTTGGTGCGGTGATATGCAGTGATGTCGCACTGGCTTGCAACTCAACACGTCGGCAATGCCTCCATCACACAGCATCGCCCGTCGGTTGATTTCTCAACCGTTCAAAACAACAAGGTGGGAGAAGCTACGAACTCGGAGCTTCGAGGAACTCTCGGATAGTCTCAGTCCGCCAGAAAGGCATTCGGCCGTCGCGACCATCGGATGCGGGGTAGCGTCCAGTGGCAAGACCCGCGTAAAACGTTGCTCGCGACACGCCCAAAAGGGCCCTTACACTCGCGGCGCGAAGACGTCCGGGTTGATCGAGTCGGATCAATGCCAGAGGGGTCATCGCCTTGCGACTGTAGGAGCGTTTCGCAGCAGCGCGGCTTTCGGCTTGGGGCAAAGCTTCAGCGCTGGACGGCGCAGGAGTAGAACCTTTGTACGGCTGATTGTTCATTGTGCAATCCGGTTGAATGCGTGGCCCAACGTTCGGGTCCGTTTCGCATCCAACGACCATCCGAGATCGCCTGCGCCATTGATCAATCGTCTCGTCCTAAGTCGACTGAAAAAAATTCTATTTAGGATGTCTTATAGGAGCAAGCGCAATTCATCTAAGTCGCTTGACGTCCAACTAAGTGCATTTGAACCATTGGGCGAAAAAGTATAAAAATTTGCATTTTTCGCAAGAAACCGATCATTTTCGGAAATGAGCTGATTTTCCTATTATTCACGAACCATTCAGTTTGAGCGACACAAACGCGGCTCGTGGGTGCTCGATTGCGCAGTCGGCCCACTACTGGACGGCCTGATTTAAACCTTGATACACAGACCATCCAGGTAGTCTGCCCAGTCCTGCATCATCTTGCGCCTCGCATCTAAGTACACAGCTTTGTTATATGTCCCGCGAATTTTGTCTGGGTCGCCATGTGCCAATTGACGCTCAACCCAGTCCGGCTCGTACCCTCTTTCGTTCAACGCGGTGCTGACTAGGTGCCGGAAACCATGTGTAGTCTGGCGCCCTTTGTAGCCCATTAAGTGCAACATTCGGTTCACTGCACCATCGCTTAAAGGCAAGGTCGGGTCATTGCGACCGATGAATACGTGTTCAAAGTTGCCCGTGACTCTCTGGAGCTCGCGTAGCAGTGCAACGGCCTGGGTTGGTAATGGCGTGACGTGGTAGTAGCCACGCTTCATACCAGGGCGATGGCGATCAATCGTCCAAACGGCGTTGTCCAAATCCAGCTCTTCCCAGCGAAGAGTGCGCGTGACACCGGGACGGTTTGCTGTCCATAACGCCAAGAGCGCGCACGCCTTCACTTGTTCAGAGCCCGTGTAAGCGTCCAAAGCATGCAAAAAGCCAGGCAGTTCTTCTTCAGTAAGATGAGCAAAGTTTTGTTTGGCCGGACCCGGAGCGGCAATCGCAGCTAAGTCTCGGGCGGGATCGTTTTGCGTCCATCCGTTTGCTCTCGCATAGCTGAAGATTGCCTTCAACCACTGGCGGGTTTTCTTCGCAACATCGAAAGCGCCTCTTGCTTCGATACTTGCGACCAGCTTTCCGAGCTCAGGGCCAGTGATCGCATCAATCGGACGATTACCCAGCTTGGGGCGCATGTCCTTTTCGACATAGCTGCGCGCCTGCTTGGCCGTCTTGATATCCCACGATTTCGATCGGAAGGCCAACCAAGCATCGACGGCATTGCCGAACGTATTGGCGGCGCGTTCGACGAGTGCGGCGGCGTCTGCCTTGCGTTGCTCTCCGGGATCAATGCCATCGGCCAATTGTTTCCGAGCTGCGGCATGTCGGCGCCGAGCGTCAGCTAACCCAACATCGGGATAGGTGCCGAGGCTCAGGGTGTTATGCACACCGGTTACGGGGCGGCGGTACTCGTACCGCCACCAGCCGCCACCAGGGCGCGAGAGCAGGAACAGTCCCCCGCCATCGGGCATGCGTAGTGGCTTTGCCCCAGGCTTGGCTTTGCGGATCGCATTGCGGATCGCGGTGTCGGTCAGCTTCATGTCCGTAACTTTTCCTCGCTTGTCCGTAACTCGCCATAAACTTACGGACATTTTTGCTGGATTGCAACGGACAATCACGGATACGTCTGGACGTCACACAACAAAAAACCCCTGATTTCTCAGGGGTTTTTGGACTTGCTTGGACGTCTTTGGACGTCCTATTGGCTGGGGGACTAGGATTCGAACCTAGATAGGCAGAGTCAGAGTCTGCAGTCCTACCATTAGACGATCCCCCAAAACCTGCTCTGACATGGCAATCATATCGGGGACTACGATTGCTCGTC
>Ga0105240_10004377_pt1 | contig 21562 bp, 14 predicted proteins | sample KBSC54metaG_FD_80426 | JGI IMG/M metagenome (GOLD analysis project Ga0105240, IMG submission 80426) | Corn rhizosphere microbial communities from Kellogg Biological Station, Michigan, USA - KBS C5-4 metaG | ecosystem: Host-associated > Plants > Roots > Rhizosphere > Soil | place: Michigan, USA... | reverse complement strand
TGGACGTAGGCGCCGTGGCGCATGCGGCTGTTCGGCAAGATGAAGCGGATCGCGTGGCCGAGGTCGCCGTTCGTCTGCATCGCGGCGTAGACCTCGTCGGGGCCGAAGATCAGCGGCGCCATCGGAAAGCCCGCCGCGTCCGCGCTCGTGCAACCGTCGCCGCGGCCGTTCTGCGGATAGACGAGGTCGAGCTGCCATTTCAACAGACACATCGAATGCAGGCCGCCGCTGTCCACGGTGGTTTGATAGGACTCGTACAGCGTGTTGCCATCGACGACGAATAGATGGCAGTCGTTGTTGGCGATGTCACAGCTGTAGTTGCTCGAACCTTCGATCGCGCCGACTGCCGGCAGCGGTACGCTCAGGCCGGTGTCGCAGTCGGGCAGGTAGTAACCCGATTCCTTGACCAGTGCCGTTGGTGTCGTCGCCTGCCCGGCGCTGTAGAGCGTGTGCATCGAGAAATCGAGCTGGAATTGCGTGGTTCCCGTTCCCCAGCCGATGCTGGCGGCGATCATCCTTGCCGAGTTCGGGTCGGCGGGTTGAGCTGAGATGTCCTGGTTCCAGACCGCGCCGGGCGGGAAGCGCGGCGTGGCCTGCGCAGTCGTCGCAACGATCCAGGTCAACATCAGCCCGCACAACGAGCCTGGCGAATATCGCATCGTTCGAATCCAAGATGACCGTTTGCACAAACCGCACCGCCGATTGTCGATCGTGCCGCGGATTGGCAAGCCGCAGAATAGGCCGCGCACGATTTTCGTTTTGTGCGCAAATCCGCATGGCGCTGGTTCAGCGCTTCGTGTCGCTGCGGTGGTGATGTTCAGTCTCTGCCGAGGCGGCATTGCCGTACAGCACTTCCGCATTTTGGAACAGCACCCACGAGGTCGCGATGTACTTGTGCGCATGCTTCGGCTTGTTGCCGCGATGGGTGTGGGTGAAGGCCGCGGGCGCGATCAGCAGGCTGCCGGTCTTCGGCGTGATCTTGCGCTGCTGATGATAAAACTCGGTTTCGCCTTCGCCGAAATCGTCGTTGAGATAGAGCGTCCACAGCAGGGTGCGGCTGAGCGTATCGGGCTTGCGCTCGGGATAGACCTCGCAGTGCCAGCGCGGATAGCCGCCTTCGTCGGCCATGTATTTCTGCACGTTGATCTGGCCGGGACGGAACGCCTTCATCACCAGTGCGGTCAGGCGTATGTCGTCCAGTGCGATCAGGCTGTCGGGGTCGAGCAAGGTCGAGGCACCGGTCTGCGGGTCCTTCATGCGCAACCAGACCGGACCCAGGATCGTGTAGGGATACTTGCGCAGATAGGCGAGCAGGCTGCGCAGCATCGCATTGTTGAGCGCAGTCTCGGCCGGCTTCCAGTCCGCGTCGTCGGAGATGCAGATGTCCCAGCTGTTCTTCATCGAGGTCTCGACGCCGCCGCCCATCGCGCCGCGGGCGATGTTGTCGCTCGCTTCGAACGCCGCGATCAGCCCGCGGCATTGCTCGGCCGGCAATGCGTTGTCGTAGACCTCGATGAAGTCGGGCTGGCTCACCGCTATTCCGTGCATCGGAAACGCGCCTATTGTCGCGATTGCCGTCGGACCGCGCCAGCCTGCAGGCAGACCGTGTCTGCTGACATCAGGCTGGCAGTAGCCTCCGCGCATGATGGCCTCGCAGCAACACCCACCGTCAACAAGGAAACCGTCATGCTCAATCCGAATGTCCCCGCCTGGTTCGAGATTCCCGCCAATCGCCTCGACCGCGCGCAGAAGTTCTACGAAACCATCCTTGGCGTGCAACTCAAGCGCGAGAACATGGGTGGCGGCGAGATGGCTGTGTTTCCGTACGGCGGCCGGCCGCACGCGAGCGGCGCGCTGATCCAGCACGAGCAGCTCGAGCCATCGGTGCTCGGCAGCACAATCTATCTCAATGTCGACGATCTGCGCCCGGTGCTCTCGCGCGTGCACGAACAGGGTGGCGACACGATCGTGCCGCGCACCGAGTTGCCGGACGGCATCGGCTACTTTGCCCAGTTCATCGACAGCGAAGGCAACCGCGTCGGCTTGTTCTCGCCGGTTTGAGGCTCGGATGAATCGGCGCGGCGCTATCATGTGCGGATGCGCCGCGCCGATCGTTTGTTCCTCATCATCCATGCCTTGCGCGGGCGACGTACGGCGCTGCCCGCGCGGCGCCTGGCGGAAACGCTCGGCGTTTCGCTGCGCACTGTCTATCGTGACGTCGTCGACTTGCAGACCTCGGGCGTGCCGATCGAGGGTGAGGCTGGCGTCGGCTACGTCCTGCGCAAGGGCGCGGACATTCCGCCGCTGATGTTCACCGCCGACGAACTCGAATCGCTCGTCGTCGGCACGCGCTTCGTGCGCGCCTTCGCCGGCGCGCGCCTCGCGCGCGGTGCACAGGCGGCGCTGCTGAAGATCGAGGCGGTGCTGCCGGCCGAACTGAAGCAACGCAGCGAGCGTTCGCGCATCTTTGCGCCGACCTGGCGCGAGCGCATGCAACGTGCGAGCGTGATTGATCGGCTGCACGAAGCGGTGGTTGAGCATCGCGTATTGCGTCTTGACTACGCCGATGGTGCGGGCCGCGCCAGCGCGCGCGAGATCGAGCCGTTGTGCCTCGCGTTCTGGGGTGGCGCTTGGACGCTCGGTGCCTGGTGCCGGCTGCGTCGTGACTTCCGCAGTTTTCGTCCCGATCGAATGGCCGTTTTCGAAACGACCGGCGAAGTGTTCGTCGAAACCGCGGAGCGCGGGCTCGAAGCCTACCTGCGTGCGGCGAGCGCCGACGACAGCATGAGGGACTGAGAAGGCATGGACGCCGAAGCGAACATTCGCACAGCGAATGGCCCGAAGGGTACGCGGCAGGATTGCGGCGTGTAAGTCATGTCTTCTTCACAGCGCAACGTCGACTTCATTCTCGAACAGATCGCCGCGGCCGGCAGCGTCTCGGCACGCAGGATGTTCGGCGAATGGGGCCTGTATTGCGACGGCCGCCTCGTCGCATTGGTCTGCGATGACCGCCTGTTCGTCAAGCCGACCGAGGCGGGCCGCGCTTTCCTCGGCGAAGTGGAACTCGCCCAACCCTACCCGCAGGCCAAACCTTGGTATCTTTTTGCCGAGGAAAAATGGGACGAACGCGAGTGGCTGGCGCACCTGGTCGCGATCACCACGGCGCAGCTGCCGATGCCGCTGCCGAAACCGCCGCGCAAGAAGAAGCCGAAGAAATGACTCAATCCGGGAATATTCGAATGAAACGTGTGTCGATCGCGTTGCTGCTCGCTGCAGCGTTCATCACCCACAGCCATGCCGCAAGCAGCGAGCAAGGCAGCGCCGACCAGCGCTTTGAAAACCTGTACAAGACCGAATGGGCCTGGCGCCAGCAACAGTTCCCCGGCGTGGACGACGAGGATCGCGAAGCGGGCGACAAGGACAATCGCCTGCCCGCTGTGGATGCAAAGGCGCAGGGCCAGCGACTCGCCTATTGGGATGATGTGCTCAAGAAGCTCGCGGTGATCAAGCCCGACGAGCTTTCAGCTGAGAACAAGATCAACTACGCGGTGTACAAGCCGCAGATCGAAAACCTCGCCGCCGGTCTGCGCTTCCGCGACTACGAGATGCCGCTCAACAGCGACACGCAGTTTTGGACCGACCTGCGCTTCATGGCCGACAGGTCGCTGAAGAGCGCCGAGTCGGCCAAGGCCTACATCGCGCGACTCGACGACGTGCCGCGCTACTTCGACGAGCAGGTCGCCAACATGCGCGCCGGTCTCAAGCGCGGATTCTCCGTGCCGCGCGCCGTGCTCGAGGGTCGTGACGTTTCCATCACCACGTTCACCGACGTGAAGACGCCTGAAGACAGCGACTTCTACAAGCCGTTCGCCAGCTTGCCGTCGACGATTCCCGCCGACGAACAGGCCAGGCTGCGCGCCGCTTGCGCCAAGGCGATCCGCGACAAGGTGCTGCCGTCCTACGCGAAGCTGCTCAAGTTCTATCGCGAGGAGTACGTGCCGCGTGCGCGCACGACGCTCGCGGCCGAGGCGTTGCCAGACGGCAAGGCCTTCTATCGCCAGCAGATCAAGGAATACACCACGCTCGATCTCGATCCGGACGCGATCCACGCGATCGGCCTGAAGGAAGTCGCGCGCATCGACACCGAGATGCAGGCGACGATGAAGGCGACCGGCTTCAAGGGTGACTTTCCCGCGTTTCTCAAATTCCTGCGCAGCGACCCGCAGTTCTATGCGAAGACGCCGGAGGAACTGCTGATGCGCGCCGCGTGGATCGCCAAGCGCGTCGACGCGAAGATCGGCGACTACGTCAAGACGCTGCCGCGCGGACGCTTCGGCATCAAGCCAGTGCCGGACGCGCTCGCGCCGTTCTGGACCGCGGGCCGCGGCGGCGCATCGACCTACTGGGTCAACACCTATGACCTGCCTTCGCGCCCGCTGTACAACCTCACCGCACTGACCCTGCACGAATCCTCGCCGGGTCATTCGCTGCAAGGCGCGCTCGCGAAGGAAGCGAAGGCGCAGCCCGATTTCCGCACGCACAGCTACATCTCCGCCTACGGCGAGGGTTGGGCGTTGTACTGCGAAAAGCTCGGCAAGGAGATGGGCATCTATCTCACGCCGTATGACGATTTCGGCCGCGAGACCTACGAAATGTGGCGTGCCACGCGCCTGGTCATCGACACCGGCATTCACCACAAGGGCTGGACGCGGCAGCAGGCGATCGATTATCTCGCCAGCCACACCGCGCTGTCGCAGCACGAAGTCGAAACCGAAGTCGATCGCTACATCTCCTGGCCCGGTCAGGCGCTGAGTTACAAGCTCGGCGAAATCAAGATCGTCGAGCTGCGCGCACGCGCGGAGAAGGCGCTCGGCGAGAAGTTCGACATCGGTCGCTTCCACGACGCCGTACTCGAAACCGGCTCGGTGCCGCTGCCGGTGCTCGAGCAACACATCGATGCCTACATCGCCGCGACGAGAAGCAAGTAACGCGCACGATCTGCAACATCCACATCATGCGCCCGTGATTATCTTGCGCTGGCGCATAACCATATTGCGATCGCGCCTGCACACGCAGTTTCTGAAACGCTATTCTGCCGCCCCGACTTGCCGCGATGCGGCAGAGAGAATTTCGCAAAATTTCACGGAGAGGAAAGTTGATCTGCAAGAACATCGAGACATCGCCGCGCGTACACGCGGCGCACTTCGGCGCGGTGTTGATTGCGCTGGTGGCGCTGCCTTCGTTCGCGCAGCAAACTCAGCCAAGCACTGATGCGACCGGTAACGCGAACCAGCTTGAGCAGATCACGGTCACCGGATCGCGCATTCCGCGCGCGCAGGTCGAAGGTCCGGCGCCGGTCACCGTGATCAAGGCTGCGGACATCGACGCGGGCGGCTTCCGCAGCGTGTTCGACGTGCTCACCCAGATCAACCAGAACACCGGCTCGGTGCAGGGCGAGGATTTCGGCAGCACGTTCACCCCGGCGGCGAACGTGATCAACCTGCGCGGTCTCGGTCCGAACCACACGCTGGTGCTGCTCAACGGTCACCGCGTCGCCGACTATCCGGTCGCCTACAACGGTTCGGTCGGCGCAGTCGATCTCGCCAACATTCCGAGCGTGATGATCGATCGCATCGAGATCCTCAGCGGCAGCGCCTCGGCCGTGTACGGCTCGGATGCGATAGCCGGCGTGGTCAACATCGTGCTCAAGCGTGACTACGAGGGCGCCGACGTGTCACTGCGCGTCGGCGGCACCCAGCAGGGCGGCGGCGACAACCAGCGTCTGCAGTTCATCGCCGGCCACAGCTGGGGTGCACTTTCGGGTGTGTTCGGGCTGGAGTTGACCAACCGCGATCCGATCTTCTATGGCGATCGCGCATTGACTGACACCTACACGCGCTACACCACGCCGGGCGACCTGCCTGGTGCGCTGATCGGCTATCGCGATCCGGCATCGCGCAAGTATTACGCTCTGCCGGGCGACGGCTGCAGTGCGGTCAGTGGTTTGTGGAGCGGCAGCCTGACCGCGTTCAACAGTTCCAAGTACGGCACCTATTGCAGCAGCGACCGCTACTATAGTTTCCGCACGATCCAGACGCGCAAGCAGCTAGCCAGTGCCTTCGGCAGCGTCAAGTACGCGCTCAACGACTCAACGGAGCTTTACGCCGATTTGCTCTACGGCTTCTCCAACGTCGCCACTACCGTGCGCGCGCCGAATTGGTCGATTCCGGCGTTCTGGAACGATGCGACGGGTAGGCTCGAGAACTGGACGCGCATCCTCGCACCCGAAGAAATCGGCGGCACCGAGCAGAGTGCGCGCAGCTTCCTGCAGCATACCTATGATCTCACCGTCGGCATCAAGGGCACGCTGGCGAGTTCGGACTGGCACTACGAAGTGAACGCGAACCGCTCCGAGTACGTGAGCAATCAAGGCCGCTTCGCCTTCCTGCCGAACGTCGACGATTTCTTCCTCGGCCCGGCGACCGGAACGCACGATTACAAGGGCGCCACTTACCCGAGTTACAACGCCGATCCGGCGCGCCTGATCATCGGCCTGACGCCGCGCCAGTTCCGTGCGATCTCCACCCGCACGCTGGAGCGCGACAAGGCCTGGAACGAGGACGCGACGTTCTCGGTCAACGGCAGCCCGTTAGACCTGCCTGCCGGTCCGCTCGGTATCGCCGGCGTGCTCGAGGCCGGAAAGCAGGGCTACACCAACCGCCCCGACCCTCGCATCAACGCCGGCGAAATCTGGAACCAGAGCGCCGCTTCGACCGATCATGGCGTGCGCGATCGCTATGCCGCCGGCATCGAGGCAAACGTGCCGATCTTCTCCCAGCTCACCGCGACCGCTGCGGCGCGCTACGACCGCTATCGCTACGGCGGGCGTGCGGTCGGCAAGGACACCTACAACCTCGGCCTCGAATACCGCCCGTTTGACAGCTTGCTCGCGCGCGCGACCTACGCGACTTCGTTCCGCGCACCCGACATGAACTATCTGTTCGCGCAGAACACCACCGGCTACCTGCCCGGCGTCACCGACGCCTACCAGTGCCGCCTCGAAGGCCAGCCGGTGTCGAGTTGCGACAACGCCTACAACATGAACTACAACCAGGCCGGCAGCCTCGATCTCAAGCCCGAGCGCGGCAAGTCGTTCACCTATGGTCTGGTCTTCTCGCCACGCAGCGATCTCGATTTCAGTGCGGACTTCTACCGCATCCGCATCAACGACGAGGTGACCAGCCTCGACGAAACGCAGATCCTGCGCACCGAAGCCGACTGCCGCCTCGGCAAGACCGAATCGGGCACGCCGGTCGACGCGAACTCAACGCTGTGCCGCGACGCGTTCGCGCGCGTGCAACGCAACCCGGCCGACGCCGCGGTGCTGCCGAACCAGGTCACCAACATCACTCTGGCGCCGGTCAACGCGGCGAGCGAGATCACCCAGGGCATCGACCTCAGCGCCAGCGCGCGCATCGAAACCGATCGTTGGGGCAAGTATCGCCTGCATACGGGCTTCACCCGCGTGCTCAAGCACACCTACCAGCAATTCCCGGGCGACCCGGTGCGCGACTACCTCAACGATATCTCGGTACAGAGCGACTGGCGCACCAAGGTCAACGCGGGCGTCGACTTCAGCCTCGATGCGTGGAGTGCGACGCTGGATGGTACGCGTTGGGGCCGCATTCCGCTCAATGACTATTCGGGCTTGCGCGGCGCCTATACGCAGTACAACGGCAGCATCGGTTACCAATTCAACTCGGGTCTGCGTTTGCGCTTCATCGTCAACAACCTGACCAATTCGATCCCGGTCGACAAGAGCGCGGGCTGGCCGAACTATTCGGCTGGCTGGTATGACGCCTACGGGCGCCAGTGGTGGCTGCAGTTCGACTTCCGCCTGGCAGGCAAGGACAGGCGCTGAGCCAAAGGCTTGGCGAGATCAAGTTCGTCAAGCTGACGCGCGCGGAGAAGGCGCCGGGCGAGAAGTTTCACGTTTTCGGCGAGCCGTGGCTGAAACGGGCTCGATGCCGCTGCCGATATTTGAGCAGTAGTCGACGCCTAAATGGCGCCAAGAACAAGGCGGGTTGGGCGCTTTGCCAACCCGCATTGAATCGCCCGGTTTCGCTGCCGCGGCGATGTCCGCGATAGCCTGTTCCATCCTGAAACAGGCTGTCACGTCCCTGACCCAGTCAAACTGCTCCAAAGCCGGACAGCGGAAATTTTGCGCCTGCGGGACATCGCGGCAGAAGATCCCCATTGCACGGGCTTTCCGGTCGCATTGCGCCGCAATATCTGATTGATTTCCGCCGCCCGCGCGGAGGGCTGCCCCTTTCCGGCGACTGGCGCCAGCGACCCGATCACTACACTGCCCAGCAACGTTGTGCATGGCCGCAATGGGGACGACCGGGAACCACCAAAACACGCAAGGAACCTGCGGAGTTCGTGCAACGGGCCGCGGCGGGATGTTGTATGTCGAATCCGACCGGCTGATTCGAGTTCCATCGATGGGCCCATTGCGGCCCCCAATTGGGAGGACAACATGCAATGTAGTTCGAAGTCGAAAGAAAAAATGCAGGCAGGCAGTGCGAAGCGCGTCGGCATCGGTTCGCGCGCATTGCGGCAGCGGCGATCGACGGTTTTCGCAATCGTCGTCTCGGCGTTGCTGGCGACGCCGGCTTACGCGGTGGAATTGGCGAGCGGCGACTGGACCGTCGATGTCGGCGGCATCGTCAACGCGTACTATACGGCGACGAGTTGTTCGGGTGATGCCGTTGGTGGCCCCGCGCTGGCCGGCAAGGCGCTCGGCTGCAGCGGCGAGAATCACAAGACGACGATCGGCAACGGCTTGTTGCCCAGCGGCCTGATCACCAAGTTCAAGACCGTGCAGGACGGCATCGAACTCGGTGGCACGATCGGCATCATGGTGCATGCGGCCACCGATTCCGGCATTGCCGCGAACAGCGGCGTAGACGTGCGCCAGGCGTTCTTCACGATCGGCACCGCGGACGCAGGCACGCTCAAGATCGGTCGCGACTACGGCATCTTCGGTGCCAACGCGATCCTCGGCGACATGACCCTGCTCGGTGCCGGCGCGCCGGTGCAGGCAACGCAGCGCGGGCGCGTCGCGCTCGGCCACATCGGCGCCGGTTATACCTACCTGGACCACTACGGCCAGATGACCTACACCTCGCCCGTGCTCGGCGGCGGCTTCACTTTCTCCGGCGGCATCATGAGTCCAGTCGACACGGCGCCGTTCGTGTCCAAGGCCTATCCGCAGTTCCAGGGCCAGCTCGCCTGGGCTGGCAACGGCTTCAAGGCCTGGGTCGGCATGAAATCGCAGAAGTTCTACGGCGCGGGTGGCAGCGGTGGCAACTTCACCGAGACCGCGGGCGAGATAGGTGCCTCGTATTCGGGCGGCCCGTTCGGATTCCTGGTCAACTATCAGGAAGGCACCGGCATTGGCATCCTCAGCGACGGTGACCAAGGCGACGTCAAGGGCCGCAACTATCTGGTCCAGGGTTCGTACAACCTAACCGAGAAGCTCAAGCTCGGTCTGAACTACGGCGAGAGCCGCACCAAGGACGACAACCAGTACAACTACATGCTCAACGGTGGTTTCAAGTCCAACGCCAACGCCACCGGCGGCCTCTATTACAAGCTGACCAAGAGCGTGACCCTGGTCGGAGAATTCGGTCGCACCGAATCGAAGGACTATCTCGGCAACGCCGCCAAGATGTGGGGCGGTTCGCTCGGCGGCATCGTTTTCTTCTGACCATCTCGCCCCGTCGTGGCACCACGACGGGGACATGCGCTGTGCACGGGCCAGGGAAGGCCATTTTCCCTGCTGTTCAGATCGCGTCCGCATCGCGCTGCAGCGGCAACTCGGCGTCGAACGCGGCAATGTCGCGCACATTCTTCTGCACTGCCACCGCGGCGAACAGACCGAGCACGTAGGCCATCGCATAGAAGCCCTTCTCGCTCGGCGCGAGCGTCGCGTTCCACAGGCCCACGGTCAGCAGCACGACGGCGAGTGCCAGCGAGGTCCAACACAAGCCGTAGTAGATGCCGGTGACCGCAATGCCTTCGAGGCGGTCGCGCACCGACTTCTGCAGCGATACTGCCGCGAACAGGCCGAACACGAGGATGGCGAAGTAGTAGCCCTTCTCATTGAGTGCCATCTGCGCATGCCAAAGGCCCCACAGGTAGGTGATCACGCCGAGGAACAACGCCGCCCACGAGGCGCCGATAAAGGCTGCGGTCGGGCGTTGCAATTGCGCTTTCATGTCGATTCCCGTCGTTGCTGCCGGATTGGCGTGTCCAGCATGCCCGCGCGTTCGGCGCCTGTCGCGCAGCGCGGGCGCGGGTATCGACAGGCGATCCGCGCGGGATCGTGCGGTTCAGCCGTGAATGGCGCGATCGGCGACGACGATGCCGTCCGCGTCGGCGTACAGCCACGCGCCCGGTTGGAAACGCACGCCGGAGAATTCCACCACACAGTCGGCCACGCCCGAATGCAATCCCTTCTCACTCTTGCGTGGGTGCGTGGCGAGCGCTTTCACGCCGACGTCCTGCGCCGCGAGTTCCGCCGCGTCGCGCACGCAGCCGTTGACGACAATGCCGGTCCAACCATTCTTCATCGCAAGGTCGCCGAGCATGCCGCCGACCAAGGCACAGCGCAGCGAACCACCGCCGTCGACGACGAGTACGCGACCCGCACCCGGCGTTTCCAGCATCGTGCGCACGAGCGCATTGTCCTCAAACACCTTCACCGTCGCGATCGCGCCGTGGAACGCAACGCAGCCGCCGTAGTCGCGAAACACCGGCGCGCAGACCTGCACTTCGGGATGCGCATCGGAAAGGTCGGTCGTGGCGGGGTTCGTCGCCGCCATCAGACGTCCCCGTCCTTGAGCCAGCCCTCGCCGCTGCCACGTTGGTAAACCTTGTCGCTTTCGAGCACGTTGCCCGCCGGAATCGACGGCTGGGCGGCAAGCCCGGCGTAGTAAGGAGTGAAGTCCGGCTCGGTTGCGCGCATGAGCTGCTCGAAGCTGTCGATGACGAAGTAGGTTTTCTGATATGTGTCGATGCGGTAGCGCGTGCGCATGATGCGATGCAAATCGAAACCGATGCGGTTCGGCGCAGGCGATTCGAGGCTGTGGATCGATTCGCCTTTGGACGAGACGATGCCCGAGCCGTAGATGCGCAGGCCGTCGTCCTGTTTGATCAGGCCGAACTCGACCGTGTACCAGTACAGGCGCGTGAGGTTGACCAGCGCTTCGGCCCCGATGCCATGTGCCTTCACCCCGCCCGCGCCGTAGGCTTGCATGTAGTCGGCGAACATCGGCTCAAGCAGCAGCGGCACGTGGCCGAACAGGTCGTGGAACAGATCGGGCTCGCTGATGTAGTCGATCTGGTCGGGGCGGCGGATCCACCACGTCACCGGAAAACGTCGGTTGGCGAGATGATCGAAGAAGGTCAGCTCCGGCAACAGGCCTTCGACGCCGATCAATTCCCAGCCCGTCGCTGTCTTGAGTACGCGATTGAGGTCCTCGAACTTCGGGATCGCATCCGGCGTCATGCCGAAGCGCTGCTGGTTGCCGATGAATTCGCGGCAGGCGCGGCCGACGAGCACTTCGCGCTGACGCTTGAACAACGTCGCCCACGTCGCGTGATCATCACGACTGTAGCTCGCCCAAGGCTGCTCGACCACGGCCGTCGTGTAGACGGGCACGTTGCCCTTGTCGGTTTGCTGATGCTCGACGCGGCGAGGCTGGGCGTTCATGGCTTGCGCTCTGGGCAAATTGGTTTCCAATGTTACTACTTCTCCCGCGGTCGAGACGAAAACGCGCTGCGGCGCGCAAGTCTCGCGCGCTGCGACGGCAATCCGTATGCTCGCGGCATGGGGTTCCATCTCGTCTATGGCAACGACGCGGACGCGCTGCTCGATGCGCTCGCCGAGCGTCTGCGCGCACCGCATCCAGCCGCTGCGCCGCTCGCGCCGGAGATCGTGCTCGTGCCGCAGTTCGGCCTGCGTCGCTGGCTCGAGATACGGCTTGCGCAAAAGCTCGGCATCGTCGCCAACGTCGAGTTCGCCGCGCCCGCCGAATATGCGTGGCGTCTGCTGCGCGCGGCGAATCCTGGCCTTGCGTCGACTTCGGGTTACGAACTCGAAATTCTGCGCTGGCGCATCTTCGCGCTGCTGGCACCACTCGCGCTCGAGCCGGGCTTTGATGCGCTCGCCGCCGCGCTCGGCGACGGTGATCAGAGCACGCGTCTGCGCTTTGCCGATGCGCTCGCGCACGCGTACGAGCGCGACCTCGCCTACCGCAGCGATCGCCTCGCCGCGTGGGAGCGCGGCGCCGAGGCGGGCGACTGGCGCGCCGAGCTGTGGCGCCGGCTCGTGCACTCGTCGTCGCAACCGCATCGCGCCGCATTGCTCGCCGCCTGGCAGCAAAAGTACGGCGATGGTGTAGTCGCACCGCCCGGACTTCCGCCGCGCCTGTCCGCGTTCGCCTGTGCCAATATCTCGCCCGATCTGCTGCGCTTCTACGGCGCCGTCGCGCGGCATGCCGAAGTCGATTTCTACCTGCCCAATCCCTGCCGCGAATACTGGGGCGATGTGCGCAGCGCGCGCCAACGGCTACGCGACGGCGACACGTTCGACAGCGATGCGTTCGCCGACGCCGAGAATCCCGCGCTCGCCGCCTGGGGCCGTGCCGGCCGCGATCTGGTCGAACGCCTGTTCACGTACGAACTCGTGCAACCCGACGCGGAGCACGATCGTTCGCGCGAACCGCGCGGCGCGACGCTGCTCGCGCGCGTACAACGCGACGTGCTCGATCGTTTGCCCCCGACGAACGACAAGGTCGACGACGATGGCTCGATCCAGTTCCACCGCTGTCACTCGCGTCTGCGCGAGGTACAGGCGCTGCATGATCGTCTGCTCGACCTGTTCGCGCGCGATCCGACGCTGACCCCGCGCGACGTCGCCGTGATGTCGCCCGAGATCGGTGCGTACGCGCCGTACATCGAATCGGTGTTCGGCGGCATCGAGCACGACAATGCGCGCTACCTGCCGTTTGCATTATCCGACTGCCCGCTGCGTCAGGCGCATCCGCTGGTCGGCGTGGCCCTGCGCCTGATCGCGCTGCCGACCTCGCGTTTGCAACTCGCCGAAATCGGCGAATGGCTCGCATTGCCCGCACTGCAGCGTCGCTTCGGCCTCGATGCGGACGAGGTGACGCGCCTAGTCGGCTGGCTGCGCGAGGCCGGCGTGCGCTGGGGTCTAGATGCCGCGCAGCACGCGGCGACCGGCGCGGGGGACTATGTCGAATTCAGCTGGCGCTTTGGTCTTGAACGTCTGCTGCTCGGCTATGCGAGCGGTGGCGAGGCCGGCGTGATCGAAGGCATTGCGCCCGCTGCCGCGGTCGAGGGCACGAACGCAAACGTGCTCGGCGCGATGCTGCGCATCGTCGACGTGCTGGCCACGTTGCTGCGCGCCCAGCGCCAATCGCACGCGCCGCAGCAATGGCAAAAACTGTACAACAATGCTTTTGCACAATTGTTCGACGCGGACGATGATCGCGACGCCACGCGGGCGCTTGAACGCGTGCGCACCGCGCTTGCAGACTTCGCCGACGAAACCGCGCAAGCCGGTATGGATGACGAGATCGACTGGCGCTGCGTGCGTGATGAACTTTCCGCGCGCCTTGCCGAGCCCGAGCGCGCGTTCCGTTTCTTCGGCGGTGGCGTCACCGTCTGCGGCATGGTGCCGCTGCGTGCGGTGCCATTTCGCGTGATCTGCCTGATCGGCATGAACGAGAACGCGTTCCCGCGCCGCGACCGCGCCTCGCCATTCGAGCGCACCGACGAGCGTCGCCTCGAACCGTCGATTCGTGACGAGGACCGTTATCTGTTCCTGCAGCAGCTCATGGCCGCGCGCGACGAATTCCATCTGAGTTGGGTCGGTGAGAACGCGCGCGACGGATCGCGCGAGGAACCTTCCGCGGTCGTTGCCGAACTGCTCGCCATCCTTGCCCAGTACGGCGTCGACGAAAAAAACCTTGTCGTCGAGCATCCACTGCAGCCGTTCTCGCCGCGCCTGTTCGACGGCAGCGACGCGCGGCTGTTCACCTACGATGGCGCGTGGTTTGGCGCGACAGTGAAGCCGCCGGTAGTGGCGTCGCGCTTCATGGATGCGCCGGCAGCCGCGGCGAGCACCGAACAGATCCGGATCGACTGGCGCGAATGGCAACGCTTCTGGCGCAATCCGGCCGCGGCGTATTTCCGCAATACGCTCGGCATCGAACTTGCGCACGCGCCGGAAGCCGACGACGGTGCGGACGATATCGTCCTTTCCCGCCTCGGCGAATACCGCGTGTTCGATGCCTTGTTCGACGCACAGCAAGATTCCGATCCCACCACGCAGTGCGAATGGCTGCGCGCGAGCGCGGCGCTGCCTGCGGGCACGGCCGGAGACCAGGCGTTCGCCGATTTGCGCGCACCTGTATCTGTGTTGGCGTCGAAACGCGATGAACTGATCGGCACGCGTGCGCCCGCGTTGCCCGCGCCATTCGAACTCGACTTGGGCGTGCTCGTCCTCTCCGGCTTGCTGCCCGCGCATCGCGACGGGCTGCTCCTGCGCGCGCTGCCCGGTGAAGCGAACGGCCATCGCTTGTTGCAGTCCTGGCTCGATTTCCTCCTGCTTGCGACGCAGCGCGACGACGCGCACCTTGTCTTGCTCGAATGGAAAGACGATGCGCCATCAGTGCGCGAGGCGCGCGCGGTCGAACCTGCGCAGGCGCGGAACTGGCTAAGCGACCTCGCGTTGTTGCACGTGCAAGGCGTGGCTGCGCCGCTGCCGCTCTTTCCGAGATCCGCGTACGCCTATGCGCGGCGCCGCGCGAAGCGCGGCCGTGCCGACGCAGACGAAACCGCGTGGACGCTTGCCGCTTTCAGAGCGGCGCAAACCGCCTTCATCACGGATGAGCGCCATCGCGGTGAAGACGCCGATCTGGCGTTCGCACTCGCCACGCGCGACATCTTCCCTTTCGATCCGGCGACGCACGAAGGCCGCGCCTTCGCCGATTGCGCGCAGCGCGTGTTCGCACCGCTGCTGGCGACGCTGCGGCCGCTGGCAGCAGATTCCGCCGCGGCGAAGACGAAGGCATCGAAACCGCGCGCAAAATCAGGGAAGGCGAAATGAGCGCGCCCGATCTCGCCCTGTCGATGCCGCTCACGGGCCTGCAGCTGATCGAAGCCAGCGCGGGCACGGGCAAGACCTTCACCCTCGCCGGGTTGTACCTGCGCCTCGTTGTCGAGCAACGCCATGCGGTGGACGAAATCCTCGCGGTCACGTTCACCGACGCGGCGGCGCAGGAACTGAAAAGTCGCCTGCGCGCGCGGCTTGCGGCCTGCGCGTCGCTGCTCGAAGCCGATGCGTCGCTCGCGATCGAAGGTGACGATTCCGCCGAAGCGCGCCAGGCGAAACAATTGATCGCTGCCGCACTCGCGCACGAGACGGGCGAAGAACTTTCGCGTCGCCTGCGCCTCGCCACGCTCGACATCGATCACGCGCCGATCTCGACGATCCACGGTTTCTGCCGCCGTGCGCTCGCCGAGTTCGGCGTCCTCGCCGGGCGCGCGCTGCAGGGTGAGCTCGTCGCGAACGATCGCGACCTGATCGATACCGCGGCGGCCGACTATTGGCGCCTCACGGCGACGGCGGCCGATCCGGCCGATTTCCTCACACTGCAGGCCGCGTTCAGGAAGCCGGAGACGTTCGCGAAGACGCTCGCCACACTCGTTCCCGGCACGCGACGCCTGTTGCCCGCGTCGGGCGTGGGCGATCGCGCGAGCGCATTGCTGCATGACGCACTCGCGCAGGTACGCACGCGCGTTGCCGAGGCCAAGCATGCGGCTGCACGTCATTCGCATGACGACACGGTCCGCGAACTGCATGACGCGCTCGCGGGCGACGGTGGCGCAGCACTCGCCGCGCGCCTGCACGCGCGTCATCCAGTCGCGTTGATCGACGAATTCCAGGACACCGATGCGCAGCAGTTCGCGATCTTCGATGCGATCTATGCCGAGCACGGCGATCTGATTCTGATCGGCGATCCGAAGCAGGCGATTTACGCCTTCCGCGGTGGCGACGTGCACACCTATCTGCGTGCGAGCAGGCGCATTGCGAACAAGCAGACGCTCGCACACAACTTCCGTTCCTCACCCGCGTACCTGCGCGCACTCAATGCGCTCTATGCCAACGCGGGCGAACGCGCATTCGCGCAAGCCGGAATCGACTATCAGCCGCTGCTGCCTGGCGACAAGGCGGCCGACGACGACCTGCTGATCGACGGCGCGCCGGCGATGCCGCTGACGTTCTGGCGCGACGAGGACGGAACGCTGCATCGCGGCAGCAAGGGAAAAGCAGCGCCGCAACTCGCCGCAGCCTGTGCCTCGGCGGTCTTCGACCTGCTCGCACCCGATCGCGCGCTGCTGCGCGAGAAACCCGGCGGCCCGCACCGACCATTGATGCCTTCCGACATCGCCGTGCTCGTTGCTCGGCATGACGAAGCTATGGAAATCCAGCATGCCCTGTCCGCGCGCGGAATCGCCAGCGCCAGCGTTACCCGGCGCAGTGTATTCGCCGGCAAGGAAGCGGCCGAGTTGTACGCTCTGCTCGATGCGCTCGCCGACTTCGACGAAGCGCGCCTGCGCGGCGCGTTGACGGCGCGCCTGTTCGGCGCGACGGCGGCAGATTTCGCGCGCTACGCCGCCGCGCCGCCGCGCTGGAGCGCACAGCTCGACGCGTTCGCCGAATGGCGCCGCGTGTGGTCCGTGCGTGGGGTCGCGGCGATGCTCGCGCTCGTGTTCGAAAAGCACGCCGCCATGTTGCTGCGTGAGCCGCAGGGCGAGCGGCGCATGACCAACTGGCTGCAGCTTGCGGAACTCGCCCAGGTCGCGGCGGCCGATTGCATCGGCCTGCGTGGTCTCGTCGACTGGCTCGCGGCGCGAATCGCGCATGCCGACCATGACAACGAGGATGAGCAGCTGCGCCTCGAGTCCGATTCCGGCCGGGTGAAAATTTATACGTTTCACAAAAGCAAGGGCTTGCAGTTCCCGGTCGTGTTCCTGCCGTTTGCCGGCCTCAGCCGCAGTGCGAACAATCACTTTCCGCGCGAATACCGTTATCGTGAAAGCGATGGCGCTGCGGCTACTTGGATCGCGTTCGACAAAGCCGCAAGCGAGACGCCCGAGGCGACTGCTGCGCGCCAGGCGGCTGCGCGCGAGGACCTCGCCGAGCGCCTGCGCGTGCTCTATGTCGCATTGACGCGCGCCTGTTGCGCGGCTTTCGTCGCCGCCGATCCGATCGGCAGCGGCGAGCCATCGGCGTTGTTGCACCTGCTCGGCCTCGATGAAACGAAGGCGGCGAAGAAATCCGGTGACCAAGGCGATGCGGTTTCCGTGCCGCTTGCGCAGCGCCTTGGCGCAGTACGCTCGGCGGCACAAGGTTCGATCCACGTCGCGCCGCTGCCGGCGCGGGCGACAACGCGCCATGCCTCGGCAAATGCCGCCCGCACGGTTGGCGCCGCACGCACGATGCCGCGCGCCGTGCGCGACGACTGGCGCATCGTCAGCTATTCGCGACTGGCTTCCGGCGCGCGTGACCAGGTGCGCACCGATCGCGACGACGAAAGCGCGGCTGCCGTTATCGTGGCCGATGCCGCCACGACAGCGCCTGCGTCGGCGCTGCGCGGTGCGCGCTTCGGCACCGCGTTCCACGAATTGATCGAAGTCGCCGACTTCGTCGCGTGGCGCGACTGGCGCGGCCGCGGCGCGCCGCCGGCGCAGGACGCACTGGTCGAGCGCATCGTGCGCCGCCACGCTCTCACGGCTGACGCACCGGCTGCAGCTGCGGCGCTCGCCGACCTCGTCGCGCGCACGCTCAATGCCCCGCTGCCGCTCGGTGCACGCCTCGCCGATCTCGCGCCCGACTCGTATCGCGCCGAAATGCCGTTCCATTTTTCCCTGGGTCACGTCGACACCACGCGCTGGCTCACACTGCTGCATGAACACGGCTACGTGCGCGAGCGGCGCCGCTTCGATCTCGCGCGCATCGAAGGGTTGATGACCGGCGTGCTCGACCTGGTCGTGCTGCACGCGGGGCGCTGGTGGGTAATCGACTACAAAACCAATTTTCTTGGCACACCCGCGCCAGACGCAACCGACGCGACGAATCCCTATGCGTCGGCAGCGCTGTCCACGGCCGTGCGCGACAGCGAATATGACCTGCAATACCTGATCTACCTGACCGCGCTGCACCGCTGGCTCAAGTCGCGCGATCCGCACTACGACTATGCACGCGACATCGGCGGCGCGCTGTACTTATTCGTGCGCGGCCTCGATACGCGCGGCACCGACGGTGTGCACGCCGACACGCCATCGGCCACGTTGATCGAAGCGCTCGATGCGCTGCTCGGACCCGCGCGCGAGACCGCAACGTGACGCGCTTGATCGACCGGCTCGAAACCTCCGGCATCCTGCGCACGGTCGATGCCGCGCTCGGCCGCCTGCTCGCGCAAAGATCCACGCAGCACGGCGACGCCGTCGGTCTCGCTGCCGCGCTTGCGAGCGCAGCGCTCGCGCATGGACACGGCTGCCTGCCGCTTGCCGCGTTGCGCGACTTCGTCGCCGAGCTGGCCGAGACAGTCGATGCACGCTTGCCCGAAGATCTGCCGCCGCTGGAAACCGTGCGTGCCGCGCTGCTCGCCTCGTCCTGGGTTGCGCGCGATGCGGCCATGCCCGCTGCACTCGTATTCGACGCGCACGAGCGCGTCTACCTGCGTCGCTATTTCGTCTACGAGAACATCGTTGCGCAATCCCTCGCCTCGCGGCTGGCGGATTCGCGTCTGGCCGACGCGCTTGCCAGGACCGATCCACAAGTGCTGCGTGAGGCGTTGGCACGGCAGTTCGCCGACGATGAACGAGATGGCCGCCGCGCGGACTTCGACCAGCGCCGCGCCGTGCTGCTCGCTCTGCGCTCGCGCCTCGCCATCATCAGCGGCGGCCCCGGCAGCGGCAAGACGACGACCGTGTTGCGCCTGCTCGCGCTCGTCGTCGAGCACGCGCGTGCCGCCGGACTGCCCGGGCCGCGCATCGCGCTCGCCGCGCCGACCGGCAAGGCCGCGGCGCGGCTCGGCGAAACCTTGCGTGCGCGTGGCGCCGAGGCGGCGGACGATGCGATTCCGCGCGCGGCCGTTACCGTGCACCGCCTGCTCGGCCTGTCCCCGCGCGACGGCCGCGCGCGTTTCGACCGCACCAATCCGCTGCCGTTCGACCTCGTCGTTATCGACGAGGCCTCGATGCTCGACCTCGCCCTCGCCGCGCGCCTGTGCGAAGCGCTGGCGCCGACGACACGGCTGATTCTGCTCGGCGACCGCGACCAGCTCGCCTCGGTCGAGGCCGGCCGCGTATTCGGCGCGCTCAGCCATGCGGCGGCAGCGGCTGGCGGATATTCGCCCGCGCTGGCATCGTCGCTGAAAAGTATACTTTGTGAAGAAGTAGAAATTGCGGTAAATCCGACCATGCTTGCCGATGCCTACGTCGAACTGCGCGGCAACCACCGCTTCGGCTCGACCAGCGCGATTGGCCGTCTCGCGCGGGCGCTGCGCGCGGGCGACGCTGCGGCGGCGCAGGCGGTGCTCGGCCAAACCACTGTCGAGGCACGCGCCGTGGCCGTTGCTGCTTCGGCACTGCCGCAGCGCGTCGCGCGCGATCTCGTGCCGCGCTATGCAGAACTGGCGCAGGCGGCGGACGCGTATGCAGCCTTCGCCGTGGCCGACCGTTTCCGCGTGCTTTGCGCGCTGCGCGAAGGCCCGTTCGGCAGCGTCGCGATCAATGCCGCGATCGAGAACGAGCTGCGTCGCCGCGGCGACGGCGCCGACGCGCACGGCTGGTACGCGGGCCGGCTCGTCATCGTCGGTGGCAACGACTATCGTCTTGGCCTGTTCAATGGCGACATCGGCGTTGCCTTGCGCAGTGGTGCCGGCGGTGCGCTCGAAGTCTGGTTCCGCAACGCCGATGGCAGCCAGCGCGCGCTGCCGCCGCTCGTCCTCGGCGCGTGCGAGCCGGCGTATGCGCTGACCGTGCACAAGGCGCAGGGCTCCGAGTTCGACGAGGTGACCGTGGTGCTGCCCGAGCGCGTCGCACGCGTGCTGACGCGTGAACTGGTGTACACCGCGGTTACGCGGGCACGCAAAAAAGTGGAGTTGTGGACGAATGCAGACGTGCTCGCGCAAGCACTCGCACGCAACACGCAGCGTTGGTCGGGACTGGCGGACGCCATCGGATCGGCCAAGGCGGGGGCGGACACGTGACAACCGCGGTGGCGATCGATGCGTTCGCGGACGGGTCAGGTGGCTGTCTTCGTGCGGCGTTGGAATGTGGGCGGTGGTAGACGCGCGCCGATCGTCCTGCCGCACGATTCGCTCGGCTGCGTCGACCTGCGGCGCGACTTCCCTACGCGCTTGCGGGGCTCGATATTCGCGACTATAGTGTTGACAAAATCAACACTGAGGGCCGGTCATGGACACCGTGCGGGAAATCCGCCAGTTCAACCGTTTCTACACGCGTCTCGTCGGATTGCTCGATGAACATCTGCCGGACAGCGATTTCACCCTGCTCGAGGGGCGGGCGACGTACGAGCTCGCCACGGGCGGAAAGCAGACCGCCGCCGACCTCGCCCGCACACTCGACGTCGACAAGGCGCAACTGAGCCGGGCGTTGCAGACCCTGAAGCGGCGCAAGCTGCTCAAGGCCGAGGTCGATCCCGGACATGCGAAGAAAAGGCTGCTGTCGCTGACGCCCAGCGGACGCGTCACGTTCACCGAATTGGAACACGGCACGCGGCTGCGCATGGAATCGGTGCTGCAGCCGCTCAGCCGCGCGAAGCGCAAGAAGCTGGTCTCCTCATTGCGCGACGTCCAGGCGACGTTCGCGGCGGCCGACGACAAGTCCGCGCCAGTCACGCTGCGCGCCCTCGTTCCGGGCGACATGGGTTGGGTAATCCATCGCCAAGCCGTGCTGTACGCGCAGGAATACGGTTGGGATTGGACCTACGAAGCGCTCATCGCGAAAATCCTTGGCGAGTTCGCCGCCGCGTTCGATCCGTCTAAAGAGGACGGCTGGATCGCGGAGCGCGCCGGTCAAATCCTCGGTTCGATCTTCCTGATGAAAGGCGATGCGCCCGGCGTGGCGAAGCTGCGCCTGCTCTACGTCGAACCCGCCGCGCGCGGATCGGGCCTCGGCCGCCGGCTGGTGAATACGTGCGTCGCGCGCGCACGCGAGCTCGACTATCGCCGCCTCAGTCTGTGGACGAACGATGTGCTGACCGCGGCGCGGCGGATCTACGAGACTTCCGGTTTCCGCCTCGTGCAGGAAAACCGGCACCGATCCTTCGGCAAGGATCTGCTCGGTCAAACCTGGGAGCTGGACTTGCTCAATGCAGCGTCGGGCCCTCGCGCCGCGGCGGCGGAAACTCGATGACGTTGTCGCCACCGGCCTG
>Ga0105240_10004376_pt1 | contig 21563 bp, 19 predicted proteins | sample KBSC54metaG_FD_80426 | JGI IMG/M metagenome (GOLD analysis project Ga0105240, IMG submission 80426) | Corn rhizosphere microbial communities from Kellogg Biological Station, Michigan, USA - KBS C5-4 metaG | ecosystem: Host-associated > Plants > Roots > Rhizosphere > Soil | place: Michigan, USA... | reverse complement strand
GCCCGATACGCAGGTGGTTATGCTCAGCATGCACTCCGACGAAGCGTACGTCCTGCGAGCGTTGAAGGCGGGCGCCCGGGCGTATTTGCTGAAGGACTCGGCGGAGGCCGACCTCGCGCGCGCGATTCGAGCGGCGGCCGAGGGAAAGAGCTTTTTCAGCCCCGCCGTAGGTAAAGTGTTGCTTGAGGATTACATGCGTAAATTGCAGCGTACAGGGGCGGAAGATTCCTACGAGCTGCTCTCTCCGAGGGAACGTGAGATCCTCCAACTGGTGGCCGAAGGCAAATCGAGCAAGGAAATCGCCAATCTCCTGAATTTAAGTGTATATACGGTTGAGACTCACCGAGCTAAGTTAATGGAAAAATTGAGTTTACGCAACGTGCCGGAACTCATTTTGTACGCCGTCCGCAAGGGCATCATCGTGTAGGTTTCCCCGGCATACCGACTCTTCCAGCCCATATATACCGACTTCTCGTGACAAACGGGAAACCCCCTTCGCTCATCTTTATAAGTGGAGCCACTTGAAGTGACGACTCGGTGGTGATCCAACAAGATTTTCTGGAGGCTACATGAACATGAATTCCTTATTGAAGCGGCCCAAGGCGGCCGCCGTAACGATGGTTATGGCGCTCGGCCTGGGCGGCCTCGCGGTTGCGGCTGCGGATCACCTGATGAATCCGCCCGCCACATTTAAGTTCGCCAATGCAGATGAGCCGGCCAGCCGGAACAGCTTCGCGCCGGTAGTGAAGCGCGTATTGCCGTCGGTCGTGACGATCACGTCTTCGCGCATGGTGAAGACGGGTTTTCAGCCCGGGCAGGACGGCAGTGACGACCAGCTCCCGCCGATCTTCCGCCAGTTCTTCGGCGATGACTTCGGCCAAGGCCAAGGCAACGGACGCCAGTTCCGCATGATGCCGCGGCAGCAGAAAGAAATGGGACTGGGGTCGGGCGTCATCGTGAGCCCGAACGGCTACATCCTCACCAATAACCATGTGGTAGATCACGCCAGCACGGTGACCGTGATCATGCCCGACAAGCACGAATACAAAGCCCGCGTGGTCGGCACCGATCCGAAGACCGACATCGCGGTGGTGAAAGTGGACGGCGCCAGCAACATGGAGCCGGTCACAATCGGCGATTCCGATAAGGTGCAGGTAGGCGACTATGTTCTCGCCGTCGGCAATCCTTTCGGTATCGGCAAGACGGTCACGATGGGTATCGTGAGCGCGACTGGCCGTGCGAACCTGGGCATCGAAGACTATGAAGACTTCATCCAGACCGACGCGGCGATCAACCACGGAAATTCGGGCGGCGCTCTGGTGAACGACCGCGGCGAATTGATCGGTATCAATACGGCCATCCTCGCCAATGGTTCGGAAGGGAACCAGGGGATCGGTTTTGCCGTACCTGTAACTGTAGCGCGCAATGTGATGGATCAGATCATCAAGAACGGCAAGGTGACGCGGGCGTACCTGGGCGTGATGGCTCAGGAAGTGACTCCGGCCATTGCTCGCGCGTTTAAGGAATCGGAAGTGCGCGGCGCGCTGGTAGGCGACGTGACCCCGAACAGCCCGGCGGAAAAGGCCGGTCTGCAGAAGGGCGACATCATTCTGGACGTGAACGGCAAGCCGGTGAACGGCAGCGCCGAACTGCGGATGCATATATCGCTGATGGCTCCGGGTACGAAGGTGCAGGTGACTGTGTTCCGCGATGGCGCGCAGAGGACTCTGCCCGTGACTCTGGCCGAAATGCCCACCGAGACCGCGAAGGCTGACCAGCCCGAAGGCGGCAACAGCGAAGATTCGCTGCAGGGCATCCAGGTGGAGAACGTCAACGCTCGCACGGCGCGTCAACTGGGACTCTCGGCGACCGCGACTGGTGTGGTGGTGACGAACGTGGACCCGAATAGCAAGGCCGCGGAATCCGGTCTGAAGCGGGGCGACGTGATCCAGGAAGTGAATCACCGCGCCGTCCGCAACACGCAGGACTTTGAATCTGCAATGCGTTCCGCGAAGGACGCAACTCTCCTGCTGGTGAACCGGCAGGGCAGCACGATGTACCTGGCTGTCTAACGGGTAGTTTCACTTATACAGGAAAGGCCGGTCCCAACCCCCCGGGCGGGACCGGCCTTATTTTCTTATGGGGGCATCTCTGATACGTTAGGACTGAGAGGTGACCATGCTCCTCGGTTTACGGCTCCTGCTCTTGTCAGCCGTGCCTGTCGGGTCAGCTCAGCAGACTGTCCCCGCATCGGACAGTCACTCGCCGACTGGGCCGTAATGGACAGGCTGTTCTTCGTTAGAGGATTGTCGAGACAATGGCTCGCCAACCCGGAAGGCCGACTGTCTAATTCTGTTCGCGGGTGGAGTTTCGGCCGTCTGCTGTTCGAAGCCGAGAATGCCGCGGCAGGAAATTGAATTGCCGGCCTACTGGCGTGTCAGTATCCTTTGGAGCTGCTGGGTGCCGATGGGGTGATTGCCGGCGCAGGGCACGTTCCATCGGTCGTTCTGCAAGGGACAGGGTCACCGTGTTAGTGCCGGGATGATCGTAATTATAGCCATGTCCGGTAGGCCGGAGGCAATGGCGCCGGGGATCAGAACAGCCGCGATCACGAACGCCGCTAACTCTCGCATGTGGAGAGTATACAGCTAACTGGATTACTGAATCAGGTTCGATGTTAAATGGTCCAGCCCGTCGAAGTATTTGCCTTGACCCTCTCGTGCCAACTTTCCCGCGAGGGCGGCGAGGAAGTACCACAAATCGCCGACATCTTCGGGTGTCTTCTTGTATTGTGTCGCAACGCTGATTCCCAATTGACAGCTTACGAACGCCGCGCAGATTCTCCGCGCGAGTTCCCGGTCCAGTTCAGTCTTTTCCAACACGATTCGAAACCTCCCAGCTTTAGTCGTAACACGTGGCAACATGGAGAAATGCGACTTCTGGCCAGCCTGTTCGCGTGCTCCTGCTGCTTCGCCCAAACTTACTACAGCGTACCGCCGGCCGATGCGCCGGAGTTGGCTGCGCGCGGACCGTGGGGCGTGGGGGTCCGCACGGTCGAGCTCGTGAATCCGCAACAACCGGACATTCTCCGCTTCGACAAAGAGACAGGCAAGGCGCCCTTGTCCGATCGCCACCTGACGGTCGAGATCTGGTATCCCGCCACGATTCCGGCCGGAACGGAAGAGCGCGTCGTTTATGAAAGCGCCATGCCGGGGACGCCGGCGGTGGGTGCTCCTACCGGCTTTCGCTTTGCAGGCAAGGCACTCCGCGATGCGCCGCCGGTGAGCGGTCACGCCTTTCCGCTGGTGGTGGTTTCGCATGGATATCCCGGCTCTCGGACGTTCATGACGTGGATTACCGAGAACCTGGCGTCCAAGGGATACGTGGTTGCGGCCATCGACCACACGGATTCTGTCTTCGGCCAGCAACGGGCGTTTGTCAGCACGCTGCTGAATCGGGCCGCCGATCAGACTTTCACGATCGACGCGCTGAGTGAGCGGTCGCGGGATCGCGGTGATTTTCTGCACGACGTGGTCGACGCTTCTCGTGTGGCGATCGTGGGTTATTCGATGGGCGGCCACGGCGCGCTCGCCACGGCCGGCGCCGGTTACAGCCGGCAGGGCGCGTCGGCCAAGGCAATCCCGGGTACTTATTTCGATCGCTGGCTCGCCGATAGCAAGGGGTTTCAGACGCGCCGGCGCGATCAGATCAAGGCGGTGGTCGCGATCGCGCCGTGGGGCAATCAGCCGCCGCAGAATAACTGGGATGCCGAGGGGCTGGCGGGCATCCGCATTCCTTCGCTATTCATTGCGGGAGATCAGGACGACGTTTCGGGGTTCGAGCAGGGGACGCGCAAGGCCTTCGATGGGGCGGTGAATTCGGAGCGGTACCTGTTGGTGTTCGAGAATGCGCACCACAATGTGGGAGGCAATCCGCCGCCGCCCGAAGCTTTAGGCACGTTCGAGGGGCGCGCGTTTTTCGACGAGCCGGTCTGGCGCAAGGATCGAATCGCGGCGATCAATCAGCACTTCATCACGGCGTTTCTGGATCTCTATGTGAAAGGCGACGCGTCCCGCCGCGAGTATCTGACGGTGCCGGTGAAATCGGGCGCCGGGACGCAGGTGTGGAAGGGCTTTCAACCACGCTGGGCGCTGGGAGTGGAACTGCACCGCTCCAATCCGCGATAAGTACTCTAGTCGAAGCTGACTTCCACGGTGGTCTGCACCTCGACTGGAAAGCCGTTCAGTAACAAAGGCCGGTACTTCCAGTGCCGCACTGCCTCGACCGCGGCGTCGAGAAGCGATGGCCCTCCGGTCAGAGGCTTGACGTCGATCACGCTGCCATCTTTGCCGACGACCACCGAGAGTTGGACGACGCCCCGCGCGTGTCCCGGGTGGGCCGGCTCGATCTTCTGCTCCAGCATGGACTCCTGCGCGCCACTGTCGATTCTGATTCGCTGGGGCAGGGAGGTCGGGTCATAAATCGTGATGTTCACACCGTCGTCGCAACCCGGTGGTGTGATCTTGCTTCGTATATGTTTGGGAATCTTGAGCAACTGTTCGGGCGACAGCGGCGGGGGCGCCTGGTCCACCCGGATTTCGAGGCGCTGATCGACCGCTTTGGCCGCCTCGCGTGTCTTCTGAAGTAGTTCGCCCGACAGCAGAGCCCCTTCCTGAATCGGCATGCTGGAGCGCACGTCGATTTGGGTCTGCTGCGAACACCGGAATAGAATTCGCGAAATCGGGCGAGGAAGTTGGGATTGCTCCTGCGATTGCATCGTCCCCCCTAATGTCTCAATTCTACTGCGGCCCGATAACTCTCGATAGCGCCCCTTCAATGCCTTCTTCAACTTGTGACTGGCCCCGGTGGTGCGACCTTCTGAAGGTGGAGTTTTTTTTGCCAGTCGAAGCCCTCGCCGAAGTACACCGCCGGAGTCTGCCTGTCGCCCGACAGCGTATTCCTGTTTTTCTCTTGCTCTATGGGCTGACCGGCTTCACCGGTATTCTCGCGGAGCAGGGATTTGAACGGTATGTGACTCTCCTGGTCGGCGGAACAGCTTCGGCTTCCGCCGGCCCTCGACTCGCCGGGCAGGAATTCGGTGTGGGTCATTCCCAAGGGCGCCAGAATCTTCTGCTTCACCGTATGTCAATGCCAGAGACGGCCGCGTGTGTGCCCGGCTCGAATTCGTAGCTCGTGTGAGGCAATGCCTCGGCGAAAATCTTCGGAGATTCCGCGGAGTCCAATGACAAGCCCGAAGTATGTACGGCTAACTTTAGCAGTGTAACTGGCGATGCGTACAGCGTGAGCGGAGCGTGCGGAGTTGGAAAATCCGTAGCTCTTGGTCCAAACTAATCCCTCGCGATTGACTACGCCTTCGGCACGGGAGGAGGACGAGGCGGGGCGCGAAACGTTAGCGCCGGCTTAATGAATGTCCCACGGACCGATCCCGTACGGCTCCTCTTCCCGCTCGGGGGCGCGATCCAGACGCTCAACGAAAAAGTAGATAGCCACGCAGGCACCAAAGAGCACTGCGGACGCGAGGAATCCCGGCAGGGCGACGGACTTGTGCCCGGCCAGGTACGATTCCAGCGTCGCGGTGAGCAGCCACATCTGTACGATCAGCAGAATCACCACGAATAGCAGGGCCGCATCGATGGCCACGCGGCGCTTTCTGCGCGCTTCGTGAGGCAGGGATTTCATGCGCCCTCCTCCTGGATCTGAATGCCTGTCGCGAAGATCTGGCCATCGCGCTCCTCGATTACGATGCGGGGCAAAGGACGCGGCGGCGGACCCTGTAACACACGGCCCGTTTGAATTGAAAAATAACCCTGATGGCACGGACACTCCAGGCGATGATTCTCGCTGGAATAGACGACCGCGCACGAAAGGTGCGTGCACTTCTGGCTGTACGCCACGAGCTGCGCGCCGGCGCTGCGCACCAGAATGCAGGGATCCTGCGGCGTCGGATATCGAAAGAGTTTCACGCCGCCGACAGGCACCTCGGCCGACGATGCAATCACGGCGCGCGGCAACGCAGCCCCGCGCGTTCTCGCGTCGAGAAGCGATTTCACGTAGATCCAGCCGTTGCCGACCAGCATCCCGAAGCTGGTTAGCGTGAGAAACTTTGTGAACTGCCGGCGCAAAACATACCGATCGTCAGCCGCGTGGACCGAGAACTCTTCAGTCCATAAAGGTTTCTTCGAGGAGCCAGGGGGCGCTTCCATCCGTATCCCTCCACATATAGTCCTGCACGTCGATATCGAGCACGGTTTCTTCGGGCGGCAGCATGATGAAGACCTTGGTCCGCACAAGCTCCCTGCCGAAGCTGAACTCATTGATTGGCGTCGTCGCGCGGCCTTTGCGCACCTCATCCGGCGGACCGAAGCTCAGCGCCTGACTGGGGCAAACGGTCGCGCACATGGGCCTGAGCCCGACCGACGTGCGGTCGTAGCACATGTCGCACTTCATCATCAGCTCGGGCTTGATGTGGACCATGGGCACGCCGAAGGGGCAGGCCAGAACGCAGTTCGAGCAGGCGATGCAGCGAGGCTTGAGGGCGCTGCGGACGACGCCGTCTTCGCCTTTCTTGATCGCGTCCGCGGGGCAGACCAGGGCGCAAGTCGGCTCGTCGCAATGCATGCAGACCATCGGCGCAGTGGCGATGCTGTTCTGCCGATCCAGGTAATCGACATAGATCATCGACTGGCCGCGGTGGCTGTCGCACTCCGAACAGGCGGCCACGCAGGCGCGGCAGCCGATGCAGCGCGACGGATCGACATAGAATTCGTTACCGAACACGTCAGGCCTCTCCCGTCCAGCCGGTCTCTTGCGTGCGAATCGCGTCGATGTCCGCTGGTGCGGCGGTCCTTTCGATGCGGCAGGCCGACACCTTGAATTCCGGTATTTTGCTGCGCGGATCGAGCGTGCGATGCGTCAGCTTATTGGCTCCGCGCTTGCCCGGCCAGTGGTAAGGAATGAAGACCGTGTCGGGACGGATCGTCTTCACCACCATGGCCTGAATGACGACCTCGGAACGGCGTGTCGTCACCTTCACCCAGTCGCCATTCTGAATACCGAAACGTCCGGCCAGCACGGGATGCAACTCGAGTTTCGGTTCGGGATACTGCTCGACCAGCGGACCGATGCGGCGGGTCTGCGTCCCGGAAAGATAGTGGCTGACCACGCGTCCGGTGGTCAACAGGATCGGGAAGCCGGCGTCGACCGGATCGCCGGGCGGCCGCCACTCCGTAGTTTGAAAGTGGGCCTTGCCGTCGGCGTGATAGAAAGCGCCACCCTCGAACAGACGACGGGTGCCCGGATGGTCCAGCGACGGACACGGCCAGAAGACGCCGAGTTCCTTTTCAATGCGGTCCCAGGTGATGCCGTAATAGTCGGCCAGGCCGCCGCGCGACGCGACGCGCAGCTCTTCGAAAATGTCGCGCGTGCCATTCGGGTACTGGAAGTATTTTCCGCGGCCGAGCTTTGCCGCAAGATCGCAAATGATCAGCGCATCGGAGCGCGCATCGCCCGGCGGGTCGGCAGCTTTGTTGATCTTCTGGACGCGGCCCTCGGCGCTGCACACGACGCCCTCGTCCTCTTCCTGCAGGCTGCCGGCGAACACGACGTCGGCGTGAAAAGCCGTCTCGCAAAGGAAGAAATCGATGACGCCGAAAAACTCCAGCTTGTCGAGCGCCTCGCGGACGAAGTTGGAATCGGGCAGGGAGACCACGGGATTGAAGCACATCGAGAACAGCGCCTTGATCTTGCCCTCGTGAATGGCGTTCATGATCTCGACAGCGCTCAGGCCTGCGCCGGGCAACTCTTTCTCGTCGACGCCCCACACGCCCGCGATGTACTTGCGGTGCTCCGGATCGGTGATGGACCGCATGCCCGGCAGTTGCTCGGCTTTCTGCCCGTGCTCGCGGCCGCCTTGTCCGTTGCCCTGGCCGGTGATCATCATGCAGCCCGCGCCCTCGCGGCCAATGTTCCCGGTGGCCAGGAAAAGATTGATCATGGCGAGACAGTTCTCGACGCCCTTGGAGTGGTGTTCGATGCCGCGCGCGTGAATGCCCATGGCGCGATCCGTTCCGCCGATCCAGTGTGCAGCCGTGGTGATATTCGCGGGCGGGACGCCGGTGATCTTCGCGGCTCGTTCCGGAGTCCAGTCGCGCGCCGAGTCGCGCACGGCCTCCCAGTTGGTGGTGTGCGCCGCGACGTAATCTTCACGCACCATGCCGTCGCGCACGATCACATGCAGCATGGCGAGGAAAAGGGCGAGGTCGGTGCCGGGCCGCACCGGGAGGAACAGGTCGGCATTGCGCGTGATCGGCGTCATCCGCGGATCGACGACAATCAGCTTGCCGCCGCGCTCCTTCATCTGCCAGAGGTACTGCGTGGTGATGGGCGCGCACTCGGCGGTGTTCGATCCGGCGACGAGAACCACGTCGGCCTTCGCCAGGTCGGTCCACGGATTGGTGGCGCGGTCGATGCCGAAAGTGAGGCGGTAGGCAGTCCCGGCCGACACCATGCACAGGCGGCCGTTGTAATCGATATTCTTCGTGCCGATTCCGATGCGCGCGAATTTACCGAGCACGTATGCCTTTTCGGTCACCATGGATGCGCCGCCGTAAATGGCGATCGCGTCGGGACCGTACTTCTCGCGGATCTCCAGCAGGCGGCGGGCCGTGAAGTCGAGAGCCTCGGCGTACGGCACCGGCTGGAATCCTGAGCCGCTGCGCATGAGGTTTGACAGCAGACGATCGGGGTGCGCGCCCTGCAGGTATCGTTTGACACCCTTGGGACACAACATTCCCTTATTGAACGGGAACTCCTCCCAGGGCTCGAAGCCCACCACCTGGTTGTCGCGGACCTTCAATTGGATGCCGCACTGCATGCCGCAAAACGAGCAGTGGGTCTTGACAAGTTTATCGGGTGGGCGTTCCGCGGCTTTGTCCCATCCGCCGGGCGGCTCGTAGTTCGGATGAGGTCCGTAGAGGCGATAGAGGTCTTCGACTTTGTCCGGCACGTTAGCCATTGGATACCCTTTTGAGCCTGAGTTGCGCCCTTGCGATGGTCGTCCGTTTACACTCCGGACAGAGCCCCTGCCAGACTTCCGCGGGTCCGGAAACCCGGTAATCGAATCCCAGTTGGGGCAGCACGGCGTTGAGGTCGTCGAGTTGCATTCGGGACGCATACCGACGGCTGCAGCGCGCACAGGAGACGCCTTCGTCGCGATCGCCCGCGTACTGATAGAGCTTGACGCCGAGTTGCGCCGGACGCTGGAAGATGTGGAAGAATTTGCCGAAGGGCAGATAGAGCAGCGCGCCAACGACCGTGACCGCGTGGAGGATGGAGAGGAAGCCGTAGAACGAACCGCGGAACCATAGCGTCGAGGCGGTCAGCGCGACGCCCGTCACCGAGATCGCGAACAGCATGATGAGCGGGAGAAAATCCGCCGAGAAATCCTGAAGCGTCAAGGCGCCCCGATCGCGCAACCGCCGCCACAGCGCCAGCGCGATTCCGGTGAAGACCAGGGCGGCTGACAAATCCAAGCCGTGAAACAGGAGCCACGCCAAGACGGTGTGAAGGTGGAAGGATCCGGCGGGAAAGCCGAACAAGTAAGTCACGTATGTCATCTGGTCATTCGGGTTGGATACGAAATTGATCCATCCGAACACCAGAGGAAACGTGATCATCACGGCGGTCAGACAGCCCCAAAACAGGCACTGGTGCATCCACCAGCGCAGTTGCGAACGTTCGCGGATGAATGTCTGACCGAGAATGTGGGTGGCCGTCGTGCCAGCGATGATGCCGAAGCTGCGCACCGGGCCGACGCGCCGCACAAGTTCGAAAGTGCGCTGAAAGAATCGCAGGGTGGGAGGCTTATTGAGCCAGACCGTGTAGTGATAGACGATGCCCCACGTGGCGAAGATCACCGCGAAAGTGTAGATGACCAGGGCGGGATCGAAGTTCCCCAGATTGCGCGAGCCCACAATGATCGACGCGACCAGCAGAGCCGTGACCATGCTCGCCCAGGCTCCGGCGCGAAGCTGTTGCGCCAGCCGCGACGGCGCCGCGCGTTCGGCGGATGCTTCCATGGCGCGCTGGCGGGGAATGAACACAGCATGGTTGAGTGCCCACATGCCAGCGGATGCGCAGGCGAGCAAGGCAAAGCCGGGCCACAGATCGCCGAGCCGGTCGCGAAAGAATCCGAGGACCAGGGGAGGGAAGAAGCCGCCGAGTCCGCCCATGGCGCCTACGAGTCCGGTGACCGTTGCCGTGTTCTCCGGGAAAAATTGCGGCACGAGTTTGAAGACCGCGCCGTTGCCGAGTCCCAGGAGCGCGGCGCAGCCCAGCGCGCCCACGCTGAAGGGCAGAATCGACGGCCACATCAGCAGGAGCGCAAACGGCACGATGCCGAGGAACACGCCCGACAGCACACGCGCCCCGCCGATCTTGTCGGAGAGGGTGCCGCCGAGCGGCCGCAGGAATGTTGCGAGCACGACGAATCCGGCGGCCCGAAAGCCTGCGTCGGCGGGCGTGAGGCCGAACTGGTCGCGCAACAGTGTCGGCAGATAAATCGAAAACGCGACGAAGCCGCCGAAAGTGAGGAAGTAGAAGGCGGAAAGCGCCCACGAGAGCCGCTCGGTGGCGATGACCTTCAGCATGTCGCCGACTGCCGCCGGCCGCCGCGCGACGGGCGCGTTTCGGGATACCGCGAAGAAGACCACGCCCCACACGATGGCCAGCGCGGCGACTCCATAGAAGACGTTGTTCCGTCCCACGGCCGCGCCCAGGACGGGTCCGAGAAACACCGCCGCGGAATGGCCCATGTTGCCCAGGCCGTAGACGCCGAGCGTGGCGCCCTGCTTTTCGGGCGGGTGCCAGCGCGAGACGAAGCCCACGCCGATCGCGAAAGAGGAACCGGCCAGTCCCAAAAAGAACGCGGCGGCGACCAAGCTGTTGTAGCTGTGGGCCAGCGGGACGATGGCCGCCGCGGCCGCAACCAGCGCAAACAGGATCGTGAACATGACACGCCCGCCGAAGCGGTCGGTCAGCATCCCCATCGGCAGCCTGGCAAGCGAGCCAAGCAGGACGGGGACCGCCACCAGGAACGCCGTGCTTTGCGCGGTCAGACCGAATTCTTTGCGGAACGCGGGGGCAAACGCGCTGATCAGGCCCCAGGCAGCGAAGCAGACTGCGAATGAAATGGTGCCGTATGCAAGGTTGCGCGTTGGCGCGGAAGACTGTTGGCCCACCCGGTTACCTCGGTCCCATGTTCGTACCTACCCGTCTCTCGTGAATGTCCTGCAATTGCCCGGCCGATAACAATCCCTGCGCCTGTTCGAAAAGCACCGACTCCTCTTTGCGGACATGGTCGCGGAGGGACGTACACAATTTTGTCACAGTTTCTCTGTCGGACTCACGCCTCAATTGCGTTAGGAGCGCGGTGATTTGAACATGCTCGGCGGTTAGTTCGGATATGAGATCCGAAAGCGCTGAAAAGCCGGCGAGCATGGGAAAGAGCACCTGCTCCTCGAAGCGAAAGTGATCGAGAATCTCGCTGTCGAACGTCTCGATGATTTTGGCGGCTGCATGCGCCGCGTTTGCGTCGCGCTCCGCCATCACGCATAGGGCGAGCGCGTGTTGATGATCGTGAGACAAAGGAATAAGGCCCGCGTGCCGTCGCATGCCCACAGTGTCCCGTACGCCGCCGTGCAGGTCAGTGACTTTAATCACCGGCCACGCCGCTACGACTTCAGCGAGGCCATGTCGATCGAGAATCGATATTTGACGTCGCTCTTCAGCAGCCGCTCGTAGGCCTCATTCACTTGCTGAATGGCAATCACCTCGACGTCGGCGGTGATGTTGTGAGCGCCACAGAAATCCAGCATTTCCTGAGTTTCCGGCAGGCCGCCGATGTTCGAGCCGGAGAAACTGCGGTTGCCGAAGATCAGCGCGAACGCGTAGACGCTCAGCGGCTTCGCCGGCGCACCGACGATCGTCAGGTTGCCGTTCATGCCGAGCAGAGTGAGATACGCATTGATATCGTGATCGGCGGAGACGCAGTCGAGAATGAAATCGAAGCTGTTGACACGCTTCTTCATTTCATCGGCATTGCGCGACACCACGACTTCGTCGGCGCCGACCCGCAGCGCATCTTCCTTCTTATGAGGCGATGTCGTGAACACCACCACGTGCGCTCCCATGGCGCGCGCGAACTTCACGCCCATGTGGCCCAGTCCGCCGAGTCCGACGATGCCGACCTTCTTGCCCTTGCCGACAGCATTGCGGCGCATCGGCGAGTACGTGGTGATGCCGGCGCACAGCAGCGGAGCGGTCCCGGCCAGAGCGAGATTCGGGGGCACTCGCAGCGCGAAGCGTTCGTCGACCACGATGCTCTCCGAATATCCGCCGAACGTCACGCCGCCGAGATACTTGTCGGGCGAGTTGAACGTCAGCGTCAGGTTCGGGCAGAAATTCTCCAGCCCCGCCTGGCAACGGGGACACGTGCGATCCGAATTGACCAGGCATCCGACCGCGGCCAGATCGCCCGGCTTAAACTTCGTGACCGCACTGCCGGCGTTCGTCACGCGGCCCACGATCTCGTGGCCCGGGACGATCGGGTAGACGGTCGCCGTAAACTCGCTCCACTCATTGCGGACCGAATGCAGATCGGAATGGCAGATGCCGCAAAATAGAATCTCAATCTGAACGTCGTGATCCATGGGATCGCGCCGCGGAATCGTGGCGCCAGCAAGGGGCGCGGCCGGGCCCGCGGCCGAGTATGCTCTCGCGTTGTACATGACTTCTCCTCCTCAACGTCCTGTCAGTTGCTCGATCTGTTCGGGATAGCGCGCCCCTTGCACCGTGATTTTCGACGCCGCGCGCTCGATATCGAGGAGGTCGTCGGGTGTCAGTTCGATGGTTGTCGCGCCGATGTTCTCCTCCAGGCGCGCGATTTTCGTCGTACCCGGGATCGGCACGATCCACGGCTTCTGCGCGAGCAGCCACGCCAGCGCGATCTGTGCCGGTGTGGCTTTCTTCCTTTGCGCGATGGCGCCCAGCAGATCCACCAGCGCTCGATTCGCCTTCATCGCGGCGGGCGTGAACCGCGGCAGAATATTGCGGAAATCCGAGCTGTCGATTTTGGTGTTCTCGTCCATCTTTCCCGTGAGGAAGCCCTTGCCCAGCGGGCTGTACGCGACGAAGCCGATGCCCAACTCCTCGACTGTGGGCAGGATTTCCTTCTCGTGGCTTCTGGTCCACAACGAGTATTCGCTCTGCAGCGCAGTCAGCGGCTGCACCGCGTGAGCGCGGCGAATGGTCTGCGCGCCCGCTTCCGACAGCCCGAAGTGCTTTACTTTGCCTTCGCGGATGAGGTCCTTCACCGCGCCCGCCACGTCCTCGATCGGTACGTTGGGGTCCACGCGATGTTGATAGAACAGGTCGAGCGTTTCCACGCGGAGGCGCTTCAACGAGCCGTCGGCGACGTCCCTGATATGCTCCGGCCGGCTATCCAGACCAATCTGTTTTCCCGTCTTCGGATCCAGCTTGAAGCCGAACTTCGTGGCGATCACCACCTGCCCGCGATATGGCGCCAGCGCTTCGCCCACCAGCTCTTCGTTGATGAACGGACCGTACACCTCCGCCGTATCGAAGAACGTTACGCCGCGTTCCACCGCCGCCCGAATTACCGGGATCATCTCGCGCTTGTCTTTGGCCGGGCCGTAGCCGAAGCTCATTCCCATGCAGCCGAGCCCGATCGCCGAGACTTCCAAACCGCTCTTCCCCAGTTTTCGCTTCTGCATAACTCCAGGGTAGGGTAACGGCGGCGGAAGCGGCGTTGCCACTGTTGACCCGAATACACCGGCGGAAATTGTCCTGGCAGGAAAGAGGGCGGGAGTATGAGGAATCGCACTGAGGAAGCGCGCGGGTTCCGGTGGGAGGGTTCGCAGGATTGCCGACCTTGGCTGCGTGCCCGACGGTCTCGGCGATCTCAGCGCCTTATCCGACTTTCTTTACCTGCATGACAACCGTCGATCTGCGGGGCACTCCGCTCGAGTATCTGCTGCCGTCGATGGCGGCGTTGCCGCGTCTGGAGAAGATCGATCTTCGCTGGGTTGCCAACTTCGACGTCCCCGTGTGGTCTTAGCCCTTGAGGCGCGCGGCTGCCTCATCTATCGCTAGTTGCCGCAACGGTAGCCTTGTGACACACTCTACGGATATCGAAGCGCAACGGAGGACAGATGAGAACCGTAGCGACTGTTCTGGTGCTTTGCACGCTATTCGCCTCGACCCCCGTCCACTCACAGAATTTAAGCGCGGACGACATGGAGAAGCGGATCGCCAACCTGCCGGCGGGACAACGTGCGTACGAGCGATTTCGCTTTTGGCACACGACCCTTCCGGTGGAGCAACAAAACGATCCGGCCGTTTTCACGCACTACCGCGATTACCTGAAGACTCGCGGTCTTTCCGAGAGCGACGCGGATGGCCAGATCAAACTCATTCAGGCGGAAGGCTCCCGCGCGGAAGTGGAACGCTGGAATCGAATCCTCACGGCGGAGAAACCGGTCTTCAACGTCAAACCGAATGATTTCCTCGTGGAAATGGCAAAGGGCCGCAAACCCGGCACGGCATTGGATGTCGGCATGGGTCAGGGGAGAAACGCCGTTTGGCTGGCGCAGCAGGGGTGGACTGTCACCGGCTTCGATCCGGCGGACAAAGCTGTTGCCTTGGCCCAGGAAAACGCGCGCAAACTGGGCGTGCATCTTACAGCCGTGGTCCAGGGGATGGAGGATTTCGACTTTGGGGAACGCCGCTGGGATCTGATACTGCTCAGCTATGTCGGAGGCCGTGACATGACTGCCGTCCTGCAGCGAGCTCTGAAGCCGGGCGGAGTTCTCGTCATCGAAGCTTTCCACCGCGATGCCACGAAGGGCAGATCCATCGGTGGCGGCGTGGTCTTCGACACAGGCCAACTCCCGGTGCTTTACCCCGAACTGCGCGTGGTGCGGTACGAAGAGCCCATGGCAATCGGCGATTTTGGCCAGGAAAGAGTGCGCCTGGTCCGATACTGCGGCGAACGACCTTAATACCGGTCAACCCCGGTCAACCCCGTCTTGCTTCCCTTCGCGTACCCGGTGTACTATTGACGTCTGCACGAGGCGGAGGGGCCAAGTGACCAATATCAACGGGAAGACGTACGCCATGACGGCGATTACGCCGATGAAGTCCTGGAAGACTCCGATTCTGCGCGTGTTCTTCTTCCTTCTCGGCCGGATCAAGCCGCTCCAGGCCAAGCTTGTCAACCTGTCATTTATTCACTTCGCACGCTGGGTCGTGGTCAAGCGCCGGGGCTTTCCCCGAGTGTCGGACGCGCAGCCCGAAGAGAACCTGCACTACGACTACTTACTCTTTTTCAGTAACTTCAACGGCACCTGGAACCAATATATCGACGCGTTTGCCGACGTCCTGGCGGATGGCCTCGATTTGGTCTGGCGCTGGAGCGAGAAGTTTCCGCGCTCGCGGCCCGTCTCCGCGTTCAAGCGATATATCGCGCTCGTCCAATTCGATACCGACTACTACTACACAGCCTACCCGCGCGCGACCACCAATGACGTCAAAGCGGCGCACCGTGTCTGCGCTGCCCTGGAAGATTTAGGCAAGTCCGGCCGGGATATGTCCCCCGCCGATTTCAACCGCGCCTATCTGCAATTCGTCATCCGCGTGCAGAAAGACCTGGGCGCTACCGGAGTCGGACCCATCGGAACTTAGGAGGAACTTATGGCGAATCAGAACGGCAGCATTTACGGCCTGACGATCCTATCGCCCATCATCGACGATCCCAAGGCCGATATCTCTCACGATTGCGCGATCCGCGAGTATTTGGCATGTCTGCCGCGCGATAGTCGCAGCCCCTTCGCAGTACTTTCCAGCACGCACCTCGCCCGGCTGGTGGTCATGGACGACGTGATCTTTGTCGGCACTCCGGCGAAAGAGGAGCATCTGCAGTCCAAGTACTTAGTCTTCGAGAGTAACCTCGACGGCGACCTGGATACTTACCTTACTCGCATGGCCACCGAAACTCGCGATATGGTCGACGCCGTCTGGGGCCATTGTTACGGCTATCCGGGCACGCAGAACGTACAGGCCTTCATCGCGTATATGAAGAAGTGCCAGATCGATACGACGTTCTTCTTCGCGGACGTCAATAATCAGACGGTGCGCTCGACGTTGCGCGCTCTGAAGGTTCAGGCCAGCGTGGCCGAGTTCATCGGCTCTCATCAAGGCAAGTTGCCGGAGCAGTTGCTCGCAGGCTTCCGGGCCTTCTACGGCAACGTGGAGAACATGGCCGAGCCCGTGCCGGGACATCCGCAAGAGCCCGGCACGCATGAATCCATTCCGCTGCAGAAAACTATGGCGGCCCGTCATGGCTAAACTCAACGCGGCCGACATTCAGGGCTTCGCCATGCGCGGCTACACGTTTCCTGTGGCGCGTTTCGTGTTTCTGGAAATCGTCGACGCGCCCTCCGGCCAGGCGCTGCTGCGCCGCGTCCTCGACCAGGTGACGACGGCGGAACGGTGGGACGTTAAGCCCGATTCCACCTTGAACATCGCCTTCACTTACCAGGGGCTGGTGCGCCTAGGATTGCCGGACGCCACGCTGCTTAGCTTCCCCGTGGAGTTTGTGCAGGGGATGAAAGCGCGTGCCGAGGTGCTGGAAGATACCGGTGTCAGTGCGCCCGAAAAGTGGGAGCCCGCGTGGCGGACCGGCGGGGTCCATGCCTGGGTCGGGATCTATGCGGAGTCGCCCGAAGTGCTGCAACGCCGCTGCAAGATACTCGACGATTTACTGGCGGAAACCGGTGGCGCGCAGGTCCTGCACACTCAGGATGCATCGCTGCTGAGCGACGGCGGCGGCAAATATTGCGCCAAAGAACATTTCGGCTACACCGATGGTTTCGGCAATCCCGATTTCGACGGCGCGGATCGCAAGTCGCAGCCGGGGCAGGGAAAACTGACCGCCGACGGCCAGTGGGCGCCTCTCGCGACCGGCGAGTTTCTGCTGGGCTATGCGGATGAGGCCGGCGAGTTACCCGTCGCGCCCGTTCCCCACCTGCTCGCCAAGAACGGCACCTTCATGGTGTATCGTAAGTTGCACCAAAATGTCGCCACGTTCCGCGAGTATCTGGATGAGCACGGCAGTAAGTACGCCGGCGGTAAGGAGAAGCTGGCCGCTAAGTTCGTCGGTCGGTGGCCCGACGGTACGCCGCTGGAGTTATCGCCCGAGCGTCCCGACCCGAGCCTCGTGAACGACCCGGCGCGCAATACTAAGTTTACTTACGGGAGCGACCCCGAAGGCACGCGCTGTCCGATCGGGTCGCATATCCGCCGCGCGCATCCGCGAGACGCGTTCGGATTCAACGGACAACTGGTCAATCGCCGGCGAATTATGCGCCGCGGCCTTCCCTACGGACGGTACGCGCAGCCGGGAGAGCCGGTCACCGACGCCGAAGAGCATGGCGTCATCTTTATGGTGCTGAACGCCAGCATCTTCCGCCAGTTCGAGTTCGTGCAGCAGCAGTGGATTCAATATGGCAACGACTCGCACCAGGGCACCGATCGCGACCTGCTGCTGGGCAAGCATGACCACGGCGGCCGCTTCATGATTCAGGGCGACACCGACCCTGCCAATCCGCCGTATATGTGTACAGGCCTGCGCAACTTCGTGGAATTGCGGGGCGGCGAGTATTTCTTCATGCCGAGCCTGACCGCGCTGGCGCTGATCGCCACGGACGCGGTCGATCCTCGATAGTCTGCGAGAGGAGGAGAGGATGCATTTTCTCGAACGCCTGCAAGCCGATGGCGAGGCCGCGCTCGCCCACGTGCAAGGCGACATCATGGCCGCCATCGATCAACTCAAAGCGCACACGCTGGTCCATCCCGAGGCCCTGTTTGCGGTGCTGCGGCGGGTCAAGCCGATTCTGCTGGTGAAGAATATCGCGCTGGTCACCCGCTTCGAGGACGTGCAGGAGGTGCTCTCCCGCGACGACATTTTCCAGGTGACCTACGGGCCGAAAATGCGCGTCATCACCGGCGGCCAGGACTTCTTTCTCGGCATGGCGAACTCGCCCGAGTACGAGCGCGACACCGCCCATATGCGCTCCGTGGTGCGCCGTCAGGACATGGCCGGTATCGCGGCCTTTGTCGAATCGACGGCCCGGGGAATTGTCGAATCTTCAGGTGGAAACATGGACGTCGTTTCCGACCTGAGCCGCCTCGTGCCCGCCCGCTGGATCGCCGCGTATTTCGGTTGCGTGCCGCCCTCGGAACAGCAGCTCGCCGACTGGGGCACCGTGATTTTCCAGTACCTGTTCACGGATCTCGATAACAACCCGGAGGTCGGCCGGACCGCGCAGGCCGCGGCTGCCGAGGCGCGCGCATGGCTCGACGGCTGCATCGCGGCGCGCAAGGCCGCCGGCACTGCGCAGGACGACGTGCTCGGCCGCTGCCTCGCGTTACAGCGCGCCGGCGTGCCCGGCATGGACGATCTTTCGATCCGGGATAATCTGATCGGGCTGATCGTGGGCGCGATCCCGACCACGTCCAAGTGCTGCGCCAATGCGCTCGACCAACTGCTCGATCGTCCCGCGCAACTGGCCGCCGCGCAGGAAGCCGCCGCGTCCGGCGATGACGCGCTATTCTCGCGCTACATCTTTGAGGCGCTGCGTTTCAATCCGAATAACCCCGGCGTGTTCCGGATAGCCGGTGAAGATTATACGGTAGCGAAAGGCACGATGCGCGCCACCACCATTCCTAAGGGAGCGTTCGTGATCGCGGCCACGCAGTCGGCGATGCTCGACGAAAACAAGCTGGATGCGCCCACCGAGTTTCGTACCGATCGCCCGGCCTGGAACTACATGCATTGGGGCTATGGCCTGCACACCTGCTTCGGTCAGTACATCAACCAGGCGCAGATCCCGCTGATCCTGAAGCCCCTCCTCGCGACCCGCTCCGTCCAGCGTGCCGGTGCGCTGAAGGTGCAGGGCCCGTTCCCGTCCAGTCTCCGGGTGAGTTATCAGTTGGGCGCCGCAGCTACGCGGTGAAGCTGACTGATAAAATATCGCCGTGCTGCGAACATGCTGCGTTCTTCTTCTGGCGCTGTCCGGCGGTGTGGCCCAGACGCTCACCTTCGAAGTGGCCTCGATCAAGCCTGCGCCGCCCATGACGCCCGAGTTGATGCGGTCGGGACAGATGCGCATCGGGGTGAAGATCGATAAGGCGCGCGCCGACTTCGGCGGCATGCCGCTCACGGAGTTGATCGCCCGCGCATACAAGGTGAAGTCCTACCAGGTAACGGGTCCGGAATGGATGAAGTCGCGGTTCGACATTCTGGCGAAGATGCCCGATGGCGCCACCGAAGAGCAGGTCCCGGAGATGCTCCAGGCGTTACTGGCGGACCGATTCAAACTCAAGGTGCATACCGACTCCAAGGAGTTTCCCGTCTACGCCCTCGTGGTGGGGAAGAACGGTCCCAAGCTGTCCCCGCAGCCTGACGATTACGATGCCAAGAAGCAGAGCACCACTCATCCCATGACGGTCGAAAACTTCTCGCAGATGCTGAGCTCCCTTTGTGATCGCCCCGTGGTTGACCAGACGGAAATCAAGGGCCGGTACATGATCTCGATGGAGTTCATGTTACAAGGGCTCATGAATCGGGCCCGCAGTATGGCGCGCCAGCAAGCGCCGGCGTCCGGGAACGCCAATCCGGCCGACGCCGCGTCGGATCCCGGCGATAACGGCGCATTTGCCACAGCGCAAACTTACGGATTGAAGCTCGAACCTCGCAAGCTGATGCTGCCGCTCATCGTGGTGGATCACCTGGAGAAGGACCCGAGCGACAACTGACCGGGCGGCGTCCCGGGAATGCTAAAATAAAAGTTATCCACTCCCTGGGAGGAACAGCCTAAATTGAACTCTGCGATTCTCGCCCTGGAAGACGGAAGCGTCTTCGAGGGCCGGAGCTTTGGTGCGCCCGCCGAACGGTCCGGAGAGGTGGTCTTCAATACCGCGCTCACCGGATATCAGGAAGTCTTCACCGACCCTTCCTATTCCGGCCAGATCGTCATTCTGACGAATCCTCAAATCGGCAATTACGGAACCAGCATGGAGGATAACGAAGCCCTCCGCCCGTATATCGAAGGGCTGGTCGTCCGTGAATTTTCGTCCATTGCCAGCAACTGGCGAAGCGACGCCGATGCCAACAGTTTTCTCGCCAAGGCCGGAATTCCGGTCGTGGATGACCTGGATACCCGCGCGCTCGTCCGCCACCTGCGAACCCGCGGCGTCATGCGCGGCGTGCTTTCCTCGACGGAAAAGGACCCGCAGGCGCTGGTGGAAAAAGCCCGCTCGATCCCGAGCATGGCCGGTCTCGACCTGGCCAGCCGCGTGACCACGCCCGCGAGCTATCAGTGGAACAAGACCGTGGAACCCTGCTCGCCCAGCGATCTCGTGGGCGCGACACGTCCCCAGCAGCACCACGTGGTGGCGTACGATTTCGGTATCAAGCACAACATCCTCCGCCGCCTGGTTCACTCCGGCTGCCGCGTGACCGTGGTCCCGGCGCTCACCAGCGCGGAAGACGTCCTCGCGCTCAATCCCGACGGCATCTTCCTCTCCAACGGACCGGGCGATCCCGAGCCGCTGGAAACGCAGGTCGGCAACATCCGGAAGCTTATAGGTAAGAAGCCCGTCTTCGGCATCTGCCTCGGCCATCAGTTGCTCGGGCTCGCCATGGGCGGTAAGACTTACAAGATGAAATTCGGACATCGCGGCGCCAACCATCCGGTGCGCAACGAGGTCACCGGACAGGTCGAGATCACGTCGCACAATCACGGCTTCGCGGTCGATCCCGATTCGCTCAATCTGAACGAAGTGGACATCACCCACGTGAACCTGAACGACCAGACACTGGAAGGTTTCCGGCACCGCAACCATCCCGTGTTCTGCGTGCAGTACCACCCGGAGGCGGCGCCGGGGCCGCACGATTCCCATTACCTGTTTGACGATTTCGTGAAACTTATGAGCGGGAAACAATAACGGATGCCCAGACGCAACGACCTTCATCGCATCCTCATCATCGGGTCAGGCCCCATCATCATCGGGCAGGCCTGCGAATTCGATTACTCCGGCACCCAGGCCGCCAAGGCACTGCGCGCCGATGGGTTCGAAGTCATCCTGGTCAATTCCAATCCGGCCACCATCATGACCGATCCGGACCTGGCCGACAAGACGTACGTCGAGCCGTTGACGCGTCCTTACCTCGAGGAAATCATCCGCCGCGAACGGCCCGACGCGCTGCTCTCCACTGTCGGCGGTCAGACGGGGCTGAACCTGTCGGTGGAACTGGCCGAAGCCGGCATCCTCGAAAAGTACGGCGTAGAACTGATCGGCGCCAAGATCGACGCCATCAAGAAGGCCGAAGACCGCTTGCTGTTCAAAGATGCGATGCGGAAAATCGGCCTCGAGACGCCGCAATCGCAGCCCGTGAACACCGT
>Ga0105240_10004375_pt1 | contig 21565 bp, 9 predicted proteins | sample KBSC54metaG_FD_80426 | JGI IMG/M metagenome (GOLD analysis project Ga0105240, IMG submission 80426) | Corn rhizosphere microbial communities from Kellogg Biological Station, Michigan, USA - KBS C5-4 metaG | ecosystem: Host-associated > Plants > Roots > Rhizosphere > Soil | place: Michigan, USA... | reverse complement strand
CTGGTGGCCGGAATTTATGATGTGCAGTTCGCTCAATTTTCTTACAGCGCCAATATTCAAGCCCAAGGCAGCATCAATATTGCCAATCAAACGAAAGCGCAAATCAAAGTGGCCGAAGGTCAAACGCTGGACTTGGGAACGATTACCCTGGTTCAAGGATTGTCGGTTACAGGAACCGTTAAAGATTCCAATGGCCATGCCTTACCCAACATTCGCGTTCGCGCAAACGCGTCTTTGTCCCACAATGGGAACGGTTTAGAAACCACAACCGATGCCAATGGCCAATACACTTTATTTGGGTTTGATCCAGCGCTCAAAATTTATGACTTGAAAGCCGCTCCGCGCCCTTCCCCCGGTGACGATACACCGGAAGTGGCCTATGGCGAAGTTGAACGCCGCGCGGTTGATGTGACTAAAACGACAAGCGTCGATTTCTCCTTAGCCTCTGCGAATGGATCGTTCTCTGGTCTTGTGCAAACGTCCGATGGCGGAGCTTTTGGTTATCCTGAAAGCGACAAGTTAGGTTATCCCGCCGCGGCGATTTACATGAAATTGCAAGGAGGTCCAACGCAAGATGACAACCCTCTGGGCGATATTCAAGTCGCGACGGACCTGGATGGCCATTTCGCCGTTCGTCATTTAGTCCCGGGCAGCTACACCGTGCAAATCATTTCTTTAGGCTATCGCCCCCAACGGCTGGCCGTGACCATCGCGGGCGATTCATCCGCCGGGACGATTACATTAGCAAAAGGCCCTTCATTAACCGGTACCTTGGTGAAACCGGATGGGTCGGGCGTTAATACCACCGACGTAAAATCGGCTGTCGCGGCTACCGCGGATCTTTCCAGCGTCATTTTTGGTCAAACCATTTCCGACAGCGTGACGCGAAATATTCGCTCCGTTAAATTTGATGGGTTTGATTTAAACAAAACCTATTCCATTCTGCTTTTTGATTCGCTGGACAATATCATCCTTCCTGTGGAAGGGCGTCAAGTGGTGTTCACCGATAACAATGAGGCCAAAGCGCTGACCTTAACGTATAAAGCGGGCGCCCCGACGGCTTTTGCCGATGTGCGTAAATCTGACAATGACATCGTGATTAATTTTTACTTTAGCCGTCCATTGCGAAACACGCAAACGTTTGATCAAGATCCCACGAACTTTATCGCGATTGCTAGCGGACAAGGCACCTTGTCTCAGCAGAGTGTCGCCGGCGATCGTCGTTCGATGGCCGTGGTTTATTCGCCCGCCGCCGGAGAGCAAACGGCGACCTTAACATTTTCTGCCTACACCACCGATATCGACGGGACAACCGGCGCGGCTGTGGCATTGACGAAGAATCTTGTCTTGCGATTCGGTCAGAAAGCCTCGGCAGAAAAAAATATTAATCCGGCGTTGGGCGGCGATGTGACCCTAGCGACAGACAATGATCCTTCCGCCATATCGTTGCCGGCCAACGCGTTGCGCAGCAGCACCGGCGATACAGCGGATGTGAGCACCTCTTTCAGCGTCACGTTCGCGGCTACCGATAATATTCAGAACTTAGCCAGCGCTGCGGGGCCAGCGCGTTCCTTATCCACCGCGTTAACGCGCGGCCCCCAAGCCTATATTCCTGAAGCGTATAAAGCCATGCAACAACTGCTGGCGCAAAATCAATTGGTCGCGCATACAACCGTCGATCCGTTCAGCGCCTTCTATAGCGTGCTTTTGCCCGCGGGTATTTCACATACGCTCAATAAGAGCGCGACGTTAACCTTGCAATATAGCTCCAATGTCGATCCTTCGACCCTAAACGTCTATTACTATGACGGCCAAAAGTATCTGATCGAAAATGCCAATAAAACGATTGATACCGTTAACCGGACCATTTCGATCAGCGTCAGTCATTTCTCGACGTTCGTCATTCTGCAAAACAGCGCATCGGTCGTGACTGTCGATGGGGCGGCCTCGACGGACGCCGACATTACAGTTTTCAATTTCCCGAATCCCTTTGATCTAAATACCAAGACAGAAACTCTCGCGCATGGCGGGACCCATTCAACCTTACCAACGGATGGCACGATTATTCGCTATGCGATTCCCGCAGCGAAGGTGGGAGCCGCGCACATTGCAATCTATAACGTGGTGGGCGAAAAAGTGCGCTCGATCGATTTAGGCGTGCCTGCGACGGATACCACGCAGTACGTCGTCTGGGATGGAAAAAATGACGCCGGCCGCAAAGTCGCTTCCGGCGTCTACATCGGCGAATTAAAAGTCGGCGCTGAAAAACGCTTCTGGAAAATGGCGGTGATCAAATGACGATGCGACCACCCCTCGTCATTAAGAACGCATCGTCACCCTGGTGGAAACCAGGGTCCACGTTGACGTCAACATGGATTCTGGCGTTCGCCAGAATGACGGCCATGATCCTTCTGTTAAGTTCTGCGCCTGTTTTCGCAGGCAACTCCAACGTCGGGACTTCGGGCGCGGCGTTCTTGAAAATCGGACCCGGCGCGCGACCCGTCGGCATGGGCGAAGCGTTTACGGGGGTCGCCGATGATATTCATTCCGTGTATTGGAACCCGGCGGGATTGGCGACACTGAAGCAAACCGAATTGACGGGCATGCACATGCAATATTTCCAATCGATTCAATACGAATTTGCCGCCTTTGCACAACCCACGGAATATGGGACCTGGGCCTTATCAATCGCCAATATCCACACGGATAATATTGATCGCCGCACCGAAGATTCCGATGCGGCTATTGGGCAATTTTCTGCTTCGGATGCCGCTTATTGGGTTAGTTACGGAAAGCGATTGACCTCGGCTTTATCCTTAGGTGCAAATTTTAAATACATCCGCGAAAGTTTAGATACCTCTAAAGCACAAGCCTGGGCCGGCGATGGCGGGATGCTTTATGAAACCGGTTGGCATGATTTAAAACTGGGCGCGGCGCTGCAGAACCTGGGTACGCATCCGCAATTTATTAATGAGTCGGATCCTTTGCCTTTAACGTTGAGACTGGGCGGCAGTGTTCCCTATAAAAATTTATTAGTGGCTTCGGACATTCTTATGCCGCGGGATCATCAAATCGGAGCCGCCTTGGGTACGGAATATACGCGCGCCCTGAGTCATGATTTCTCCTTTAGCGCGCGCGCCGGCTACCGGACCGATAGCGATGTTGATGGATTAAAAGGCGTAGCCGCCGGCGGTGGCTTGACCTTTGGCCGCGCAAGCATTGATTTTGCCTGGGTGCCTTTTGGCGAATTAGGCAACAGTTACCGTTTTGGACTGCATCTAAAATTAGGCGAGCGTGACGAACCCATCGCCGCTCCACGCTTACAGAAAATCTCTGCCCGTTCTAAACGCGAAACGTCCGGTGATCCCGTCTTAGAATCGCTTCTTTCCCTGAAATAAAAAACACCACCGATCGCCATTGATGTCTGTCGTGTGACTGATAGTCCCTTGCTTGGGCCTAATAGTCCCATTGGTTAACCGCATTTTAATTCAGTATCCTCTATAAATTATGAGATGGCCTTACTTTTTTCGTTCCTGCGCATTAAGCCTTGCGGTTTTATTGGCTTTGGAACCTACCTTCGCGACGCCGTCGGCCTATACAGCCGCAAGATCAGGCGCACCCACGTCTTTCCAGACAGAAGCGCTATCGCCGCTGGCCGCATTCTGGAAAGGCGCGTTCAATTTTTCGGCCTTTGAGGTGATGTTTCCTCAGTGGGAAGCGGCCTATGCGGGGATTCCCCAAAGAGGCATCTTTAACGAGCGAACTGATTCTCATTCACGGGACATACGGCCGCCGTCGATTATCCCCTCTCCTTCTAAGCCGGACCGCTCTTTGGGCATTGCGCCAATAGCAAAGTCTCCGGTTGCCTCCTGGGCCGCGTTCACGCGCCGAATGATATTCAGCAAAGGGGGTCAAATCCTCTTGAGTTTGATGGGTGGAGCGTTAATTTTTATGATGTTTTTGCATGTCCCGCACAAAGAAAAAGCGGAGTATGTTATGCCTCAAATCACGAATAAAGAAAATCAACAACAGTATGTGATCAATCAGATTGATCGCTTGCTGGCCGCGACGACAGATGCCCGGGAAAAAATGGGGCTCATGGTCATGCAGCAAAACGTATCCATCGAAGATTTAGGACATCGTGCAGCAGCGGCCATTGTCGAAAAAACCAATCCTCAAACAGGGCGACCGGTCTACGATCCCTTCTCTCAACATCTGGCCATCAAATTCGTATTTAATAGCCAAATTTTTGCGGATACGGCCGGCGTGGAGAAGGCTGCGGCCGATCAATGTATTCAATCGTATGTTGAAAAAGAATTAGGGTCGCTTTTATCGATTTGGAAGATTGAAAATATTTTTATCACGCGCCTTGATTTTTTTGAGGGACTGATGGCTCCCTTACGCTTTCTGATGGACGAGAATGATCGCCTGGCGCTCAATGATCCGCGCTTAACGGATAAACTTTTAGCCGATGACACCTATCGCCAAAATATTGAAATGTTGACGTCCATTTTTGTCTTGCCCGAGTCCGATGGATTCGTGCAGCAAGATAAGTGGAATAAAAAAAACCTTCCCGCGCCGGAGTTAGTCGCCTTATTCAAAAAATATCGAAGTCATCCGTTTGGCTATTATTTAGAAAACTTGCTTTTTTACTCGAATGCGTTAGCCTCGAATAGCGAGCATGCGCGCTGGCAAGCGGCGTTGCTTCACATGAGCGGAGCGTTTACGGCCAATCCTCAGTGGAACGTCATTCAAAATGGGCATTTTGGCAAAATCACTTTATATGCCTTGGCGCTTCAAATCGAGGCTCTGGAAAAAAGAACAACCATGGATCGAGAGGGTGTCGCGCAATTCCTATTTAATCAGGACTATTACATATTCAAAAAAGAAATGTTCCCGTATCTGCAAGATGGACGCTTTTTATCCAATAGCAAAGTGCCCCCCTTGAATAAGCATGTCATTGGCTCTGGTCCAGTACAGCGGATTCCTAAGGTAGGGGTCCTTGGGGTCCCTCCGCTTTCTGAACGTGTGACGCGACGCGCGCTTTTTCGGCGCATTCGCGTCGCCAGTTAAGTTCGGGGGGGATGCTGCATGACTCCATATTCCTGTTATAATCCACGCTCTTATTAAAAGTGATGAGGAACCCGTATGAGTGAAGCCCGACGCCAAGATGTTCGAAATATTGCCATTATCGCCCACGTTGACCACGGTAAAACCACGCTGGTAGACGCGCTTTTGCAACAAACCGGTGAATTCAAAGTGAAAGCCGATGAGGCGCAGGAAGCGGTTTTGGATTCTAATGATCTCGAACGCGAACGCGGAATTACTATTTTGGCGAAATGCACCTCCGTCGTTTATAAGGGTGTGACCTTAAATATCGTCGATACTCCCGGCCACGCGGACTTTGGCAGTGAAGTGGAACGTATTTTGAAAATGGTGGACGGCGTTTTGCTGCTGATCGATGCCAAAGACGGCCCCATGCCACAAACGCGCTTTGTTTTAAAGAAGTCCTTAGAACTTGGGCTTTGCCCGATCGTTGTCGTTAATAAGGTTGATGTGCCTGTAGGAAACCCCGCTGAAGCGCTCAACCGAACATTTGATTTGTTTGTGAACTTAGGCGCCTCCGATCCCCAGCTTGATTTTCCGACCGTCTATGCGTCAGGCCGTCAGGGCTGGGCCACGCTGGATTTAAAAACCGAATCCAAAGATTTGAAACCGCTTTTTGAAACGATTGTGAAACATGTTCCGCCTCCCTTGGCCCATGCGGAAGAGCCGTTCCAAATGTTAATCACGATGTTGGACTATAACGATTTTATGGGACGCATCGGCATTGGACGTATTTCCAACGGATCCATTGCTAAAGGACAAATGGCCACATTGGTTCGTCCGGAAGGCAATGTCACCTTCCGCGTGACTCAAATTCAAGGGTTTTTTGGGCTGAGCCGTCGCGAAGTGGAAAAAGCGCAGGCCGGTGATATCGTGACCATTGCTGGTTGCGCCGAAGTCACGGTGGGGCAAACATTTGCTGATCCCACCAATCCTGTGGCCTTACCGCCTTTGCAAGTTGATGAGCCCACGATCTCCATGGACTTCTTAGTCAATGACAGTCCCTTCGTCGGGAAAGAAGGCGTTTTCTTGACCACGCGCCAATTGCGTGAACGTTTAGAGCGGGAAAAAGAAACGAATGTGGGGCTGCGCATTACCGAAGTCGCCAATTCGGGTGTCTTTAAAGTATCCGGGCGCGGTGAACTTCATTTATCGATTTTGATCGAAACCATGCGCCGCGAAGGGTTCGAAATGGCAGTCTCGCGCCCAGAGGTCATTTATAAGCAAGAAAATGGGAAAACCATGGAGCCCGCCGAGTACTTGATTGTCGATACACATAAAGATCATCAGGGCGTGGTGTTGGAATCTTTAGGGCAACGCGGCGCGCAAATGAAAAATATGCAAGTCGAAGGCGATGACCGACTGCGTTTGGAATATGTGATCACCGCGCGCGCGCTCATCGGGTTTAAAAATGAGCTTCTCACCAAAACCCGCGGCACCGGCATCATGCACCACAGTTTCCATGGGTATGTTCCAGAAGAACAAAAAATTATTACACGCCTGAATGGCGTGATGGTGGCGATGGAAGCCGGAGACACTACCGCATATGCCTTGGATAATTTGCAAGAGCGCGGAACGCTTTTCCTGGGCGCCGGAATTCCAGTGTATGCCGGCATGATTATCGGCGAACATGCGCGGGACAACGATATTGTGGTCAATCCCTGCAAAGGCAAAAAACTGAGTAACATGCGCGCGACCGGATCCGATGATTTAATTTTGTTAGCGCCTCCCCGGACCATGTCCTTAGAGCAAGCGATTGAATACATTGGCGAAGATGAATTAGTGGAAGTCACGCCCAAAAGCATTCGTTTACGTAAGAAAAATCTTTCTGCCGATCACCGCCGCGCGCGCGACTAATCGCGTAACGATATCAAAATCAGCTCTACATTAAGATCTGTTTTGATTGTTAGTCCCCGTCATATTTTCTCTTGAAAGCGGAAGTGAAGCGGTGTAGGGAAGAGAAGATATGGTTGGGCTTATTACTACCCGTTCTTCGTTTGTTTTAAGGGCTGCGCTTTGCCTGTCTTTGGGTATTCCGCAGCAAGCCCAGGCATCCCTATTGGCTAAACTATTTTTTTACTTCCGAACGTCTACTGCTTCTTCCGCACCTAAAAAACAAAAATTAGAAGGACAATTCACCAAATCGTTTAAATTGCGCAAAGCCAAGGCGCAGGATGTCGTTATCCCTGTACAAAATTATTTAGATGGGATCAGTAAAACCGGTGGCTCCGTGCAAGTTCGTGAAACCGATAATTCTTTGGTGGTGACGGATTTTCCAGAAAATGTTCAGAATTTATCGACACTGATGGAGGATATTGATCAGGTGTACGCCAATGCCGATCCCATGGCCCGACAAATGCTCGTTACACAAAATCTAATGAAATCGATTCGTCTCCATGCCGGAGCATTTAGCACGACGGCCAGCGCGAATCATAGCGTGGCACCTAGCGATAAAGCGGTGGTTCCTCCTGCCGTTGTCCCTGTAAATCCTCCGCCGCTAGGGGTGGGTTCTGAAAAATTCTCGCGATCAAGAAAAGAGGAAGAAGAATTTACGGCGCACCCGGTGATTCGTTCTATTTTAAATCCCTCTCTGGGCCAGTTCGAGGTGGTAGGCTGGATCAAAGATGAAAAAGGCTATACCGTTGTGCTGACGAATGAAGGACGACGTTTTGTTTATAAAGCGGGAAAAATTCATGGCGGGTATGATACGCGGTCTGAACCTGTCGCCGGCCTTACCGGTGTCGTTCATGATGAGCAATTGATTCTTAATGACCAGCGAACGCATGTCTCGCTCAAAATGCTGAAATGGCATTCCCTATGAAGAACAAAAACGGATTTACATTGATTGAATCGATGGTGGTGATGTGCATCATCGGGGTTCTTTCCGCGGTGCTTACACAAGCGCTTCCTTTTCTGAGAGAAAAAACACGCGATGACCGACGGATTTTTGAGTTAGACATGCTGCGGCGACAAATTGAACTTTATAAAAATGAAACAGGAGCTTATCCCGCCACATTAGTGGGCGCAGCCTATGCCACATTCTTTACGCAAGCGGATGCTTTTTCTGCTACCTATAGTCCGGCGCAAATAACTGAGACGAATTATGTCCCAGGTCTAGTCCCGAATTATTTTGCACAATTGCCCAAAGACCCTAATCCCGGATCTTCCGTTATTGCCGGCTGCGCGGCCTTGGGCTGGGCAAAAAATATTGCCTACTTCTCTAACGGTGATCACTATAAATTGATTTATAACTGCGCCAGCGAAACCTTCAACTATGATCCGCAAAGCATCTACTACGATCCCGCACGCCCGACCTGGGCCTGGGCGTCTTCCGACGACATCAACTACACCACCTTTACACTCGGCTGGTAGTCATCCAGCGAGTGCGCCACGTATTCTCTAAGCGGCGGATTGAAGTTCGTTGCGTTCGACGCTTGTTGGGGAAGACGATTTTTCGGATGGCCGTGGCAAGCCCGGCACTAACTTTAAAGCTTTCTCAAATGCTTGCAGCGCTTTCAAAATATCATCATGGGTATGCGTCGCCATGACACTAACGCGTAGGCGTGCGCTTCCGCGTTTGACGGCCGGGTAAGCGACTGGACTGACATAAATTCCCAACGCATGCAACGTGCGAGTCAACTGAAAAACGGTTAAATCTTCTTTCACGATAACGGGGATAATGGCCGAGACGCTGTGTCCGGTGTCATAGCCCATTTGCTGGAGTCCTTTGCGCATGAGATTGGCATTCTCATGCAAACGCGTCAGCCAAAAAGATTCTTTCTCGATTACATCCATCGCGGCAATCAGTCCAGCGCAGGTAGAGGGCGGTAACGCCGCGCTGAAGACAAAGCCGCGCGCTTGATGTTTTAAAGTCGTTATAAGATCTGCGGGTCCGGCGGCAAATCCCCCAATTCCACCCAATCCTTTACTAAATGTGCCTTGGATGATATCCATTTGTCCGTGCAAGCCAAAGTGCTCGGGGGTGCCGCGACCGTGCGGTCCCATAACTCCGCTGCCATGGGCATCATCCACCATGACTAACGCGCCATATTTCTCCGCTAGTGGTTTGATCTGGGGTAAAGGGGACACATCGCCATCCATGCTGTAGACTCCATCGACGATAACGATCAGATTTCCTTTATTTTGCGAGGCCGACAGTTTCGCCTCCAGATCAGGCATATCGTTATGGTCAAAAACCCGGAAGGGAATTTGCGCAAAACGCAGACCATCTAAAAGACTGGCATGAATTTTTTCATCCACGATGGCGATGTCTTCATTTTTATTAAGCAAAGTAGATAGCGTCGCGAGGTTGGACACATAACCAGAGCTATACGCAATGGCTGCTTCCGTTCCTTTGAAGGCGGCAATACGCCGCTCCAATTCCTCGTGGATGCCGAATGTGCCGCCCAGTAAGCGGACAGATCCGGCACCGACGCCATATTTTTCCAGCGCGGCCAGCGCCGCGGCTTTGACCTTGGGATGTGTCGTGAGGCCTAAATAGTTGTTTGAAGCAAACATCAAGAGCTCTTGGCCATTGACGGTCACGCGGGCTTCGGAAGACGATTCGAGCTTCCGCATATAAAGGTATAGCCCCTCGGCGCGTAACTCTGCCGAATGCTTAGGAATCGCACGCGTGCGCTCAAAAATCGGAGACTTCATGCTCCAAGTATAGGGCGCGTCCTTTTTAAAACCTATAGTGACAAGGTCAAATTTGTATGACAGTGACGTAAAAGCCCTGCGCATTAAATCACGCGACCTAGATTTAGATGCCAATAGGCCTTGGGCCTAATTTTTACCCCCATGTCACGGCGTTTTCACCGCATCGTAATGGGGGGTTCGTTATCATCCAGGAGTAATGAAATGGTTCATGCGCTGCATCGCGTTAATGGTTTGTTTTGCCCTTGTAAGCGCCGATCCTGCTTGGGGGTCGGTGGCCTTCATGCCTGCGCATGCTGGTTTTCCTTCCCATGCACAGCTGACGGCCAGTGTTACTTTTCAAGCGATTGAGCCGCTGTTAAAAAGCGGCTATCACCCCCCGTTAGATCAGGCGGCATCGGTTATTTGTCGGAACGCCCTTAGCATGAATCCGATCCGCGATCGATCCTCGCGGCGTTTTTTATCGGTCTTCCTTATTCCTTCGCTCCTAGTGACTTCGTTAGTTGGACAAAAGACGCCGTCGGCCACTCCGGACAAACCCGTCGTTGTTCAGAAAGCGCCGGCCGAAAAAGCGCCAGCTAGGACGGCCATTCCCAGAGCGCCCGCCTCCCCTGTGACATTAGCGTCTGATCAACGGGAAGATCAGGTGCCGATGAAGTCGATTTCCGATTTGATGAAAGAAAACCTGGCGCTTGCGCGCACGGTGAATGCGAATGATCTTTGGGTGTTGGCGATCGCACCTCCCGAACATGTCGATCAATTGGAAGATTTTATGGATCCGGTCCTGGATTGTAGTCGAAAAATTGCAGCGGCTTGGATTTCCATGCAGTCCGCCGGTGAACAAATGCTCAAATCCGCTTCGCGGCTGGATGTCATTAATTATGGCGGTGACCCTAATCGCGCCGGGCGTTTTAACTTTACTAATGCGACCGAATTTGGCGGCGTGATCCGTGACATGGTCGTCTATCCACGATTTGATTCCCAACAATCTTTTCGTCGCTGGGAATCGGCTTCAAGTCCCAAGGAAGACCCCTTAGGCCTCACGCCAGAAGCCACGGGCATAAAACATTTCTTCCAAAAACTTTGGGGTCAAATTAAAGATGTGGCCTTGCGCGGGGGGATTAAAGAAACCGCACCGAATGAAATTGAACAACACCTTTTGAATGTCCTCATGGCGACGACGCATTTCCGGATTGGTTTTACAGATCTTAAAGAAGAAGCCCATGTCGAACTTCGTCAATTTCAAGAAACATTGGCTTTACTCTTACATCAAGAAGCCGAGATTCGACGAAAACAATTTGAGATTCAACTCAAAGAAAAAGATTTGGCCGAAAACGGGGGGCCAGAATCCAACAGTGAAAGCGGACGTCTGCAACAGATTGCCTCAAGCCCAGAATTGCGGCCTTTACGTCGCGATTTGATTGATCTGATTGCCGGACGCGATGGTTATGCCCGCGCTCTGGGTTTGCAATTAATCACGACGCGCGGACGGCAATTCGTTGCCCAGCAGATCCATGCTCCCCGCCCTGTGCAAATCACCATCACGCCGGCTCTGGTGAATCGTCTGCTGGAATTACCGAGCGTTACTCCATCGCGTACGCATGCCACGCTAACACCGGACTTATTACGTCATGTTCAAGAAGGATTGGTGAAACGCCTGACGGCGCTGCGCACAGCGGGCGTTGCCATTCCATGGCTGGATATTCAGCACGTAAAAGCGATGGATCCGCTAAGCGCAGAATTTTTGAATTTATTGTTGTCGCGGGCCTGGAATGTTCAAGGGTATGGCAAAGCGATCGTGATTCCTCAAGCGGAAAACAATCCGCGTCGTCGGATTGTCCTCACTAAGGCAGGGGCTCATCCGTTCTCGGCGCTTCAGGACATTGGGCTCGACACCCTCTTGCAGCCGCTTTCTATAGAAGGCGCCCCACTCGCCGTATCGGCTAAGGAAGAAAGTCTTGGCTTTCAAGCGGTTCAGCAGATGACATCAAACCGGATTTTAGAAGAAAGTAAAAAAAGTTTTTTTGCCCTGTCGATTTCTTTGAATATATCGCAAGACTTGGCGAGCGTTTTAGGTTTCCGCGGCAGACAAGTCATTGATAGCACCGCGATCGATCATGAAATCACCACGAATCAGCTTTTAGTCCAGCGTATCGGAAAATTGATTGAGGCGGCGCATATCGAAGGTCCTGTCGCCGAACAACACCGTCTGTATGATTTACAGCGGGCCGATCAACGCAAACTGCAAGAAGCCGCGCAGACGGTCGTAGAACAGATGGATGTATTAGATCAAGAATTAAATCCGCCTCCGGTTCAACAGATTCCAGGGGTCGTTCATGCCGTGGCCAATACGCAATTTGTTACACCCGCTGAAGAAATCGCTAAAGCCATCATGGATATTCAAAGGGAATTGGCCGATCTGGTGACCATTGAGGATCGCTATCAATTATTAACCGTCGATGGTCAACAAAAGATGACAGAGGCGTTAGTGCGCCATGTGGTGCGCTCCGGCGAGGCGGTCCAAGCGCTTACCCCTGTCGATACGACGCCAGCCGCACGATCCGCTGAAACGCCGGTGACGCCGGAAGTGAGTCCCGCAAATAAAGAAAATCAAGACGCCGTGGATGCGGCGAAAAAAAAGCCGAAAAAGAATTTGTTCTATCGGCCCAAAACAAAAACCTCCTGGCTCGCCCCGTCGGGCTTGGGCGGACGGTTGGGCGCGCTCGCCGCTTTAGCGCAGTTTTTTTCGCCGACGGCCTCTGGCGCGATTCACATTCTTCAGTTTACACTGCCGGACCTGCAGTATTGGCAAAGCCCGCTGTTACAAGTCGTAACGTCTGTAGCGATCGCTCTGATCATTAGTACCTTGGTGTATTACCGCCGTTATGGCTTACGCACTTACAGTCATTCCTTTTGGCGTTTCACGACGAAGCATCTGCCGATTATTCTTTTTACTTATTTTCTGGGGGGGCCTTGGATTGCGTCCGGTGCGACGTTTATCTTGGCGCTCGTTCATCTGGTGCGAACCTTATTGCCCGATCGATCACGGCTTCTTTTAGCGCAGATGGGATGGGCGGCGGTTCTAGTGCTGGCCATCCCCCTTCATCCCTGGGTGGCGCTTGTCTGTGCGGCCGGTGTGTTCTATTTTGCGCGCAGTAGTCGTCTGGGAAATTTAGAACATTATAAAAACACGGCGGTGCGCTATCGCCTTATTCTCTATTTCGCAAATGTGGAATGGCGCGCGGTGGCGGTGCAATGGGTATCGCGGGCATGGCTTTTGGCCACGGCGTTATGGATGTTTTCGCCTTGGATGTTGGAATTTATAAACCGCCAATTAAATAGTTTGCATCCCGAGCATGATTCGCCCTTAACCGTAAGTACCGAGGTGGTGACTAAGCCGTTGGCGATTTATGCCCCGCCGAATCAGCATGGCGCGATTGTTAATAATCCCGCCCTCGCCTTGCATACGACAATAAAAAATAAATGGGTGGCCGCTTGGCGGGGCGCGCAGGATCAAGAAAATTTGGCGCGTGTGCGCGCCATTAATCAAGCGTTGGCGGCTTTGCACGTGAATGCCAGTATCGGCAATGAAAGTGAACTGGATACAGCCAATCGGCAAAGCCGTTTTCAGCTGGCTTTTATTCAAATCGAAAGCGCGCCGGGCTCACTCGAAGATCGGCTCGATCAAGAATTAACGCGGATGGAAATGTTGTTGCCGGGAACGGCACATTCAGCCTCTATCGCCGATATCTTGCGCGGATCGAAGGTTGGGGCATTTTCTTCCATGGCTCAAGACTTTGAAAGAGCGCAATTGACGACCGAGGCGACGATCATCACGAGTATTCTCGGCGAGCGTGTCATCCGCGATATTCCTTCTAAAGGACCCTTTGAATTAGTGACGGGCGCCAATCAGGCGTTACAAGGCACACCGGTTGACAGCACGCATCCGACACTCATCGGTATTTACGCGCCGCTGAATGTCTTGGGGGTGCGTATGAATATGAATCCTTCGGAAGCATCAACATGGCAGACGTTTCGGCGAATGCCTAAAGCCGTCGCCGTTTTAAAAGACAAGCAAAGTGGAACGGTCGGATATTTTTATGCGGCCTCCGTCCAGCAAACAACGGAAGCCACCGATCACCATGGCTTTTTCGGCACGATTTACACCAATAAAGATTCCAATTTTATCCCGCAAATTATTTTGCGCGCCGAAGTTCAATTCCCCGAAGAATCAAATGTCAGCGCGGGACGGGTGTATGAGTTGATGGGTTTTTATAAACCGGAAGCGGTGAAGAAACCCGGCTCCCTTCAATTGGACGAGCATTTCAAAATTCCGGAAGAACATTTACAAAAAGGAGAAAAATTGGGCGTCGTCGAAATTATTCCTAGCGAGCCTGTCTTTGCGCAATATGCGGCGCCCGGCGAATTGAATCGTGAAGTGGACGGCTACGCGCATGCGCAAACGCTATTGCAGGGTCTAGAAGCACGAGCCCAATCCAATGCCGTTCTTCATCAAGGATCTTCCAAGGGAAGCGTTTATGTCGAGGAAGCCAATAAACTTTTAGAAGATAGCGCGCGCCAGAGTAAAAGCTTAGAAGAGTCCAAGCGTCGTGTCGAAAACGAAAAGAAGATGTGGAGTTCGACGGGTATTTCTGTGCCGCACATGCCGGGCGGCCAACAACAAGGGTCTTTAATTGGCTTACTTTATCCGATTGATTCCGTGGCGCATCGCGCGGACCCTTTGAAACGACAATTTCCATCCCCGGGATCTAAATTCGATAGCTATTACATGATTGGACCGCGCGTGCGGATCCGCGTTTATATCGATACGCAAAACTATAAGGATATGCAAGTCAAACCGGGGGAGTCCTTAACCATCCGGTTTCCTTGGTCAACAAAAACGTTTGAGCTGAAGGATCCTTATTCGCTGGACTTGCGTGAAAGAGGGATGCAGGATTCGGGGTATGTGTTTGAAGGGACGATGCCCGCTGAAGAGGTGCCCTTGTTCTATCCACAAATTCAGTCCGGGGAAGGTTTAGGGGTTTCGATTGAGCCGGTTCGTAAAACGGCGCCCAAGACGATGGGGTCCTTGCCTCCTGCCGCAAGCCGCACCACGCACGCTGGCCGCTTGGCGGCGCTTTTACTGATAAGCCCCGTAGCCTTGATGGGCTCTACCTTTAAAGATTCGGCGCAACTGGTCGGCGTCTTGGCGGTTTTGAGTATTGCGGCGTATCTCCTGATCCGCTTTGCCCCTAAACTATGGATGCACATATACAAACGCACAACCCCGCGCCGCGTGCAAGCCACGCAGGCGGCCGCGCGTGTATCAGCCAATACCGGACAGGCGATTTTTTATAGCGCTAATGGCCTTTTCCCGTCGCGCTCCAAATTTTTAGAAGTGATTGGGGCGGGGCGTATTCACAATGGAACGATCGAGTCCAATTGGCGATTGCGCACATTAAAAACGAACTGGACCTCGATGCGTGAAAAAATACGCGTCAGCCAAGCGCTGGAACAGGCCGTCGCGCGAATTACAAATATCGAAACGCTCGACAATATGGCCCTTGAACTCGGTGTGCGCGGCAAAGACGTTCTTCTTCGACAACGCACATATCGCGAAATGAATCAGATCGACGTTTTGCGCTGGGAAATAACCATCGCCCTGATCGACCGCTTTGAATCTTTAAATGTCGCCATCTTTAATACGCGTGAAGGCGAACCGCTCTTCGATGTGGGCCGCATCGCGGGAACGGGCCATAACGCCGATCGCATTCTGTATATCGATGCGGGATTGCTTGATTTATGGCTGAAAACGCTAGAAGACCCCGATACAAAAAACCCGCAGCTCCAACAAAACGCGCAAGACGCGCTGCTGCTCACGTTCTACTTTGCCGTCGCCTCGCCCAACCCGACGACGCAAGAAAACGCGCGCGAAGGCACGCGTCAATATTATTTAGACCAAGCAAAGGCGGAAACCTTTTTAGAGCGTATGGATGAACTTTATGCCTATATGTGCGTCCCTCCGATTTCTCCCGATATGGATCTTTCGTCGAGCTATGCGCCGCGTGAGACGCCCGATCCTTTTACGGTGAGTGCCAGTGGCGTCCGGCGCGAACGCGACCAAAGGACGCTTCCCTTCCAGATTCTTTCCGATGGGCGCGAGCGCGAGCTGGGCACGCCGGGATTGCATGGTGTCATTCAGATGTTAAAAGAGGAGCCGTCAGATTTTGAAATTAAACGCGATGGCCAACGCATTAGCGGAAATGAAATCCTTTTCAATGTGTTCTCCCACGATAGCGTGACGCGGCGTATGGCGCGCTTTTTAAATTGGCACTACCAAATAGAAACCTACCGTCGGCAGAAAGCGCAAGAACGGACTACATTCATCGGCATTACAGATATCTTATGGCTCATTTCAGTCGGCGCCTGGCTGATATGGCCGATGATTCTGGTCGATATTTGGAAAAAATTGGTGTTGTCTAATTTTACCTGGGCGCTTTTTTGGAACCGCGAAGATTCCGGAAATGGCGTGCCACAGGCCGCGACCTCGATGTTTTTGGTTTTGCTGGTCGTTGCCTTTTTCCAAGGGGTTTTCAAGTCGGCGGCCGAATGGATGGGCGGCCATGGGTACCTCTTCCCGCGTTTCCTTTTACATCTCTGGGATGATCCTAATGAAGTGATTGCGAAATTTCGTGAGCTGACGCGGGACGTCGTGGATGTCGATCCCATGGAATTTTTACATATGGTCACGCACGCCGAACCCGTCCGCGATGACAAGTTCCGCGCCTCTTTAACCGCGTATGCGCGAACCATGATTCATCGCATCACGGAAGTGCTCAACAAAGCGCCGCGCGATATGCAGCGTCGGGTAGTCCAAGCGTTATATGCCTATGAACGTCATCCGTTGCACCGCGATGTGCCGTTTTTTACGGATTTGCCGACGATGCGCTTGCCGACCGACGCGGAAATCATGGAAACCTTGGGTGAGCAAGTGCGTCTTCGCCCTGTGGAGATTCATTGGCTCTTTGACCCTGAGCAAAGCACGATTCTTGAGGCCGTGCGTGCAGACATTGGGCAGCCGGATTTAATGGCACGCGATTGCGAAAGGTTAACCTACGCCGATCAAATGCAGATCCTCATCAGTATTCGGCGTCACGGGTTTCCTTTTGCCGATGATTCGCCTTTTAAACGCTCAGATTCTGAGCGGCGCGATTTAATGGAATTGCAACGCGTTCGCTTGGCGCTCGGCAAAATGAAAGATTATCCACTGCATGCGTTCATTGCCCTTGTGAGCCGCGATCTTGGAGGACTTGCCTTCGCGCCGAAATCGACGGCGACTTCCGTCATTGATCGCGATAGCGATGATTTGTTGCGCAGCGCTTTGGAAGCTTTTGTTCATCGGTTGCGCACTTTATCACCGGAGGCCTTTAACAGCTACCGTGAATGGAGCCGCTATACCAAAATGGGGTGGCAGTTTTATGACGGTATGCAGGCGATTCGCACGCACGATGAGGAAGCCGCTAAGCTGATCGAGAATTCGTACGCGGGCGTATTTTCTAATCGCGAAGTGGATCTGACGCGACCCCAAGTTCAAGAGGTTCTTTTGCAGATTGGGCGTCTCACGCCGCACCAACAATCGCAAGTGCGTTTTTTCGCGCGTGTTCTCTTATTGCCGTTGATCGAAAAGTACATGCCGATGACAGCGGTGCGTATGAAGCGGCGTTTCGGTCTTCTTATTGAACCGGTGGATCCGGAAGAACGTTTGGCGATGTCGCTCCTTTTCAGTCAAGTCAATGTGCGTCCCGATCGAATTCCTCAAGAGGTGCTCGACCATTATCCGGGCCATGAAGTGGATTTAACAGGCGATTATGCACAAACGATTCTTTTACGCGAACGCATGGTGACTCCACGCCAGATCCAAAGAGCCAAACGCTTACGCGCCGTCTTTTTCTTAGGACCGTTATCGCGGTTGGCGCCACGCATCGCCCAGCGGCTTAAACGTCGCTTGCGGTTGATTGTTTCCAAGCAAGAAATAATCGATCACGCCGAACCTTTTGGCACCCGCGCCGAGGGCGCTCAAGCGTTGGCTGATATTCTTGATTTTAAGTTGAAGGACATTCAATCGGCCGACCCGCGCACGGTCTCCGATGAACTGGATGTCTTAATTGCCTCGCGCGAACTCTATATTTATCGGACTTTATCCGTGCAACACCATCTGGATCTTAAATGGTATCTCACTCGCTATATCGAGGCTCGACAACATCGGGAACTTCAACAACAGATTGTACGGGACTATACGGATCGCATTCATTTAGCACCGGGGCTGCAGAGCGGCCTTATTTTCCAATGGTCACGCCGTTTATTGAAAAGTGACCCGCGTGAACACGAGACCCTATCGTCTGGAATCCATTCCAATACAGAAGAACCGACAGACGAACCTTGGACATTCCCGAAATTTCTCATCGAAAAATTTCTGCAAAATAAAAATCTGGAACCTACAATTTCTCTGGCGGGCTTATTTCATCTGCACGATCAGTCGTCGGAAGTCTGGCAGCGGATCATCGGATTGGCCTCGGACCATGGGCCTAGGCCGTATGGCGATGCCACGATCGTTCAAGAAGCGGCCCTCGATCCGACGTTGCGGCAATCCTTGCGTGATGTGCAAGCGGATGCGCGCAGCACGACGGGCGATATTTATCGCGTGGCCGTCAGTTACCATGGGCTGAAATACTTTATCCGTCAAATGGCGATGCGCATCGTCAATCGCGTGGATCCCCAATTCGCGGATCGCATTCATCCCACATTTTTATTCCAAATCATAGATTCGCTCCATCAACCGTCACGCCACCCACGAATTATTTTCATCTCTCCGGAGTTAGAAAGTTTTCGCGCCTTGGCGGAAGACAAAGCAATTAAAGACGCTATTTTAGTTGGCGTGCCCAATCCGTTTCTTATCAATGCCGCTAAAGTCTTTGCTTTTTGGACTTTAATGCCCAACGAGAAGAAGGCCTATTTAGATGACGTTCTCCGGCGTTTTGGGCCGGAGGTCGTGACGCAATTAGAAACCGATATTGAAGAACTCCTTTTTACATTCACATCGTTCTCGTTGCAATTTCAAGCGCATGATTACCGCTATGAAATCAATCCCAAGACCGGCCAGCTTGTCTTGGATCCGATCACGGGCGAGCCCATTGATGTTTTAAATAACCAAAGGCCTCCTTTGGATTATCGAACGATGTGGGGGGTTGCTGTGAATGGCAACGGAGCTCATGCGCATGCGCTGCGCGCCTCCACTTAAAGGTCTTTAGGGGCTAAAGCCAATGGGTCTAAATTTTATCTGACTGTCACAAGCCCTTCACGAACGGCTTATTATCATCTAAGCCAAGGCCATCAATGAGGAGATCTTTATGAATACGGCAACGACTGATGTAGCGGATGAAATTATCGACGATCGCTCACCTAATGAACGTCCGCTCACGTTTCCCACGATCTTGCCTGTTCCCGATTTTTCGAGCGAGAAATCCGAATACACGGGCGGCTTTGTCTTGGATGATATCGGGGACATCGTGACGCAAACGGCGATGGGCAACGTTCAGATGTATGCCTCAAGTGTTAAGCATCAGAATGTGCTGACGGGGTTTGAAACCGTTATTCAAGGACTATGGAATGCTCCTTTAGGAAAGGTGATTCTAATCGGGTCCGCCGCGGGTATCGGTTGGGCGTTGATCAGCGCGTTTCTGCCTTCTACGGGAAAAAAGCCGATCAGCGTTCCGGCTAGCGTCAACGCAACGACCGCCGCGCATCTCCAGTTGCAGGTGACGCAAGAAGCGGCGGCGACGGCCCGATTTCTGCAGCGTAACGGCGTCTCTGCGGCGGATGCGCAACGGGGGGAAAATGCTGCTATTTTGGAAGCGGGGACAAAAATTCGCCTAGCGTCCTCCGTTCCTTCCCCTCAAACAATAAATTCAAGCAAGCCTATTTTTGTCGTGGGATCAAATCCCAATCATTACGCCACCTTGCAAAATCTGAATGTCACTGGATATCTCAATTCCATTTCACGTGCGCAAACCCGCTCCGCGATCGAAGCGAATGCCGCGGCCGTGCATCATTTAGATGTAAGCCAGTGACGACAACTCTATGTCGGCGCGCGCCTTTTTTGCATTTTTAATTTCTGCTTCACTGGCCGTTCCCGCGCCGACACCCGCCATGGCCCATGCGTCGGCCGCTCGGTCGCGTGCCGGTGATACGACGCAAGCGTTATCCGGGCGAAGTCTCTTTGGTCATGAGGCGTTTTTCTCCGCAGCTTTTAATGCGCGTCTGGTGATGGCCGTCTATCTGGGGTTTGTCTCGGTGACGACGCTGACGTTTCCGTCGTTAAAAGCGGCCCCGCCTATCGTTCAAAAAAAGAAAGTCCTCGCAAAACAATCCATGGCGGCTTCTTTAAAGGAGGCGCAAGAGGCCGCTCTGGCCTGGCGGCATGCGGTGGAACGTTATGCCTCTAGCGTGAGTGCCCTCGATCGCGCTTTGCAAGAATCCGCGGAACTATTTCATCACGCCGCTCCCAATAAAAATGTGCGACGTGAAGCGGAACTGCGGATGGGGTATGTGTGGGCCATTACCTTAGTTAAGGATCCGAACCGGGATGTGACCCAAGTGCCGGATTGGATAAAACCTGCGCTTGTGGCCTATGCCCCAATAAAACCCCTGGAAGACCTTCTTGCGGTATCGGCGGCCAATGCGAAGGAGCGCCTGAGTGTTTATCCGGGAAAGATTCCGGCGCTAGAGAACGAATTTAAAATAATCCAAGCGTTGCACGCGAAAGCGGAGGCGGCGTTGCGTAAAATTGACGTGTTTCAATTAAGGGCCGACGCGCCCCCGCGCCTAGTCGGGCATTGGCGCTTGATTCATCTGGAGGCTGCTTATCAGTCCAATGGCGTCGGGGTGGCGCGAGTTAAACAAATTGGGCAGCAAATGTTTCCCGGAGACACCTATCAGCTCGTCTTGCAGTCGGCGGAAAAACGTTACGACCTCTATGCACCGTCGGTCTCCGAGATGGTGTCGGACACCCAGCGCTGGGGCCCGATATTTCCATCGGAGCAAGCACTGATCCGCTTTCTGGATGGAACAACTTCTGGAAAGCCCATCGACTTAGACGATTTTCCTGCCGAAGGAACGCCGCCTGCGCCCTCGTCAGCGGTGACGTTGGATGCGACACAGGACTCCAAGATCATGTTGGATCCTTCCCGTCCTGCAGCAGGTTCCACCGATCAACAAAAAATTAATTATCGGGATCTTCTATCGATTATTCAAGGCACATCCGCTGGGAAAATTCTTTTAGAGATGTATGGAATGACCGATCTCGACGCGCTCGCTGCGGATGTATGGTTAGCTTTAGAATACGATGCCTTCACGCAAGCGCAAAAACCGGCCCTTACGCGCTGGCATGCAGAAACGGCCTTGATCTTGGCGCAAGCCGTTGCTCATACGGCCCGTCAACTTCTACCTCCATCGATTGCCGATCATCCGGCGGTACGCAAGAATATCGCCGCCTTGGCCATTCACAGCGCCGGCCCCTTAACGCTTAAGAATTCTTCTTCCGGACCGTCATTTTTAGGCCATGTCCTGGTCGTGCTTTCCGATAAAGACGGGCTGGAAAAAGAAATGGAAGAAGCCAAACGCACGCGCCAGAGTGAATCCGATGTGGACATCGTCATCCGCGTTATTTATTCGACATTGCAAAAACGGTTGAGTTCTTCATTGTCCAGGCATTCGCTGGGGTTGGCGGCGTAATGATCGAGGGTCT
>Ga0105240_10004372_pt1 | contig 21577 bp, 22 predicted proteins | sample KBSC54metaG_FD_80426 | JGI IMG/M metagenome (GOLD analysis project Ga0105240, IMG submission 80426) | Corn rhizosphere microbial communities from Kellogg Biological Station, Michigan, USA - KBS C5-4 metaG | ecosystem: Host-associated > Plants > Roots > Rhizosphere > Soil | place: Michigan, USA... | reverse complement strand
GGCAGCCCGTGCAGGAAGTAGACGACCGGATAGCGGAGGCCGCTCGTGGCGTACCCGTCCGGGAGGTAGACCTCGTACCCGAGCGAACCGACGTGCGTCCACACGACCCGGTCGTCCGTGCGCGACGACCGGTGGGCGATGCTCGCGGCGGTGAGCGCTGCGGCGACGGCCCCGGCGAGGAGAAGAACGGTGAATCGCCTGTGAAAACTCATCCTCGCCTTAGACCGTCACCGTAGCCTCGCGCTGTGACACTTCGTCGTTCCAACGTCCTGGGAGCGGGCGTGGGTGCGGCGCTCGCCGTGTTCCTCGCCGTCGGCGTCCTGGGCGTGCGCGGCTATGTCGACAACTTCCTCGTCTACCGCGGCTTCGCGCCGCCGCGGGAGGCCGCCTTCGTCAAGCAGCCCGGCACGCTCGAGAAGGTCTTCGTCCGAAGCCCCGCGCTCGGCGGGCGCAGCCAGGAGACGTACGTCTATCTGCCTCCTGGATATTCGTCGCAGCCACAGCGGCGATATCCCGTGCTCTACCTGCTGCACGGCTTCCCGGGGCGCCCCCTCGCGTTCATCACCACCGTGCAGCTCGGTGTGGTCGAGGACGCGCTGATTGCGCGGCATCGTGCGCAGCCGCTGATCCTCGTCATGCCGTTCGGCTCGACGGGAACCTACAGCGACAAGGAGTGGGCGGATGGAGCGACGCGCGGCAACGGCTGGGGGACCTTCGTGGCGCGTGACCTCGTGCGCTACGTGGACACGCACTACCGCGCCGCTCCGACGCGCGCCGCGCGAGGCATCGCCGGGCTCTCGGAAGGCGGATACGGCGCGATCAATCTCGCGCTGCAGCACCCGGACGAGTTCTCGGTCGTCGAGAGCTGGTCGGGCTACGCAAAGCCGGATCCCCTGCGCAGCATCTTCGGCTCGAAGCTGCAGCTCCTTTCGCGCAACGACCCGTCACTGCGGCTGCCGCGCGTGGCGCCGACGCTCCGCAGGCTCGGCACGTACTTCTGGTTCTACTCCGGGACGGAGGATCACTTCCGCGCGCAGAACCGCACGTTTGCGCGCGAGCTGACGAAGCTCCACGTGCGGAACCACTTCTTCGCCAGCTTCGGCGGGCACAACTGGGCGCTCTGGCGGAAGAACGCGGCTGCCGCGTACGAGACGGCTGCGGAGACGCTCCGTGCGTAGCGCCGCGCGCACGCTGACCGCGACCGTGCTCGGAGGAGCGACGATCGTGGCGACGAGCGGCTGGCTGTACGTCGTGCACCGCCGTGTGAGGCTGCCGGGCCCGGGCGTTCGCGACGCGCTCGCGCTCGACGAGCTTCCGCATCGAGCAGGCGTCCCACTCGTCCTCTACGTCGCGGTATGGATCGTCGCGGGCGTGCTGCTCGCCCTGCTCGCGCGCTGGGCGCGCGCGGACGCGCTCGTCGCCGGGCTCCTCCTCGGCTTCGCGGTCGGCGGCTGGCTCTACTCGCTGAACGGCGTCTCGATCCTCGTCGTTCGCCAGATCCCGGCGCACAGTGCGTTCCACGCCGCGGCTTCGGAACAGGCCGTGATCGTGCCGGCCGTGCTCGCAGGCGTCCTCGGCGCGCTGCTCGGGCATTCACGCGTCTCGGGGCGGACGCGCGCGCGTTCGGTGCTCTCGTGGCTCGTCGGCGGCGTCGCCGCGCTTGCCATCTTCGACGCGATGCTGCCGGAACACCGGCAGTCGCTCGTCGCCGCCTTCGATCCGGCACACGTGCACGGGGTCTCGAAAGCGCTCGTCGTTCCGATTGCGGCTGCCCTGCTCGTCTCCGCCCGTGCGCTCGCGCGCGGCAGCCGTCGCGCGTGGCAGGTCGCGATCGCCCTCCTTGCCGTGTTGCTCGTGCTCCACGTCGGGCGGCGGTTCGACGAAGGCGCGGTTGTCACCGGCATAACGGTCGTCTCGCTCCTCGCACGCCGCGCCGATTTCCGCGCGCCGGGCGACCCGGCGACGCGGCCGCGGGTTCTGGTGCATGCGGCTGTCGCCGCGGCCGGTGTCGTCCTCTACGGCGTCGTCACGCTCTGGCTCAACCGGCTCATGGCGGATCAGTCGTACACGCTGGGCTTCGCGTTCGACGTGACGGGCCGTGCGGTCGCAGGCTTGAGCTTTCGCGGCGCCGCGCACCTGAGCGAACCCGTGGCGGACTGGTTTCCGGTCTCCGCCTTTCTGCTCGCCTGGGGGTCGGTCGCGCTCGTGCTCGTGGAATGGACGGCGCCTTGGCGGTACCGTCAACACCGCGAGGCGCACGAGCATTCGCTCGCGCACCGGCTCGTCACGACGTGGGGCGCCGACACGCTTGCGCCGTTCGCGCTTCGCGCGGACAAGTCGTACTTCTTCTCCGATGACGGCGCCGCCTTCCTGGCGTACCGCGTCGTCGGCGGTATCGCGCTCGTCGCCGGCGATCCGATCGGCCCGGCGGAGCTGCGACGAGACCTGACGAAGCGATTTCTCGATTTCGCGCACGAGCGCGGCTGGCGGGTCGCGATCCTCGGTGCATGCCGTGAGTGCATCGACGACTATCGCGAGCTGGGACTGCGTGCGCTCTATCACGGTGACGAGGCCGTCGTCACGACGGCGTCGTTTTCGCTCGACGGTCGCGCGATTCGGAAGGTGCGGCAGTCCACGCACCGCCTCGAAAAGGCCGGCTACACGGTGCGCGTGCTTCGCCCCAGCGAGCTCGACAGCCGGCTCCGGAACGAGCTCGAGGCGATCGCGGCGGAGTGGCGCGGCGAGAAGCCCGAGCGCGGCTTCGTCATGGCGCTCGACACGCTCTTCCGGCTCGGCGACGACGACTCGTTGTTCATCGTCGGCTTCGACGACGAGCTGCGACCCGCGGGCTTCCTCCACTTTGCCGTCTCTCGGCCCGGTTCGGCGCTCTCGCTCTCCTCGATGCCCCGACGCAGGCTCGTTCCGAACGGGTTCACGGAGTGGCTGATCTGCGAGACGGTCGGCTGGGCGCGCACAAATGGATTCGCACGCGTCTCACTGAACTTCGCGCCGTTTGCGCAGCTGTTCGAGCGCGCCGACCTCGCATTCAGCGAGCGGATCGTCCGCGGCGTGCTGCAGCGCTTGAAGGGCTGGTTCCAGCTCGACAACCTGCTGCAGTTCAACTGCAAGTTCTTCCCGGAGTGGCAGCCGCGCTTCGTTGTCATCGAGCGCCTGCGCGATCTGCCTCGCGTCGGCGTTGCCGCACTCGCCGCCGAGTCGTATCTTCCATTCCAGTGATCGCACTGGGGCTGCTGCTCGCGATCGCGTCCACCGTTGCGATCAACCGCGGCTACGCGCTCCAACACGACGCGGCGTCGGCGTTGCCGCCCTTGACGGTTCGGCATCCCGCACGCTCGCTGCTTTCCCTTGTTCGCAACCGCCGCTGGTTCGTCGGCTTCGCCGGCGGCATCGGCGGTTGGGTGTTCTACGTCGTCGCGCTTCGCATCGCACCGCTCTCGGTCGTGCAGGCCGCGGCCGCGGGCGGGATCGTCGTCCTCGCGGCCGGATCCGGGCGCCTCGCCGCACACGAGCGGCTCGGCGTCGCTCTCGCACTCGCCGGCTTGCTGCTGCTCGGGCTGTCGCTCGGGTCACACACGGCATCGAGCCGCGGCTCGTTGGTCGCGGTCGCGCTCTGGATCGGCGGCTCGATCGTCGTCGCCGGCGCGGCGGCGGCCGCGCTGCCGGGCGGCGCGGGTCTCGGCACGGCGGCGGGGATTCTCTATGCCGCCGGCGACGTCGGCACGAAGATCGCGGTCGTCGGCGGCGTTCGCCTCTGGTTCGTGCCCGCGCTGCTCGCGTGTCACGGTCTGGCGTTCGTGGCGTTTCAGCTCGCGTTGCAGCGCGGCCGCCGGCTCGCGACGGCAGGCGTCGCAGTCCTCTGGACCAACGCGCTCCCGATCGTCGGCGGCATGCTGCTCTTCGCAGAGGGCTCGGGCGGCGCGATGCGGCTCACCGCGTTCGCCCTGGTGCTCATCGCTGCAGCGGCGCTGGCACGGGCGTCGGCTGAGCCTGAACCTGCACGAGCGTGATCGCGGCGCTCGCCTTGCCCGTCGGTCCGATCGCGCGGATCGCGAGCGTGTGCTCGCCCGGCGTGACGGTGCTCGTGTCCCAGGTGAGCGTCCAGGGCGCGGCGTCGACCGTCTGGACGACGGCGCCGTCGATCCAGAGCTCGACGCGGACGACGCGCCCGTTGAGGTTCGGGGTCAGCGGGACGACGCCGACGAACGGCGGCAGCTCCGGCGGGAGCGAGACGCCCGGCGCCGGGGGAGGCGGCGTCGCCGAATCGACGACGACGGTCGCGATCGCGCTTCGTCCGTCGGTGCCCACGGCGCGCGCGGTCAGGACGTGCCGGCCCTTCTTCTCGAGTGACGTGTCCCATGCCCACGTATAGGGGTCGCCGGCGACGCTCGCGCGGACGACGCCGTCGACGACGAAGTCGACGTGGTCGATCGCCTCGCCGGTCGGCGCCGCGTTCCACGCCACCATGCCCGTCACCGTCTGCCCGAGCTCGAGCTCGGGAATCGTCACGTCGATCGGGCGCGGCGGCGGCGTGCGTCCTGCGCGGTAGTCGCGCACGTACGTCATGTAACGCGTCCAGTCCCAGTACGCGCCGGGATCGGTGTGATGCGCCCAGCCGCCGAACTCGCCGCGATGGAAGGGATCGGGTACCTGATTGTGCCCGATCACGTGTGCGCGGTCAGCGGGAATTCGGTAACGGCGCAGCAGCGTGGCGACGAGCTGTGCGGACGCGCGATATTCGGCATCGGTGAACGTGCCGTCCACGCGCGTATAACCCTCGTTCTCGACGCCGATCGAGTGCGCGTTGACATAGCCGTTTCCCGCGTGCCACGCGATCTCGTTGTCGGGGACCATGTGCGCGATCCGACCGTTACGGCCGACGACGTAGTTGGCCGCTGCGCGTGCGCGCGGATTTCGGAACCACGACACGGTCGCGTCATACGAGCCTTCCGTCGCGTGCACGACGACCATCCGCACCGCGGATGCGGGCCGGTGCTGGTGCGAATAGTTGGACCACGCCGCCGGCATCGGCGCCACCGTCGCCAGCATTGTCAGTGCAAGAGCCCGCACAGTCGCCCCGCTCCAGCCTGCAGGCGATCTGCCTGTTTTGCAAGGGTTTCGGCGTGGTAGAGTTCTGATTGACTAGTCAGTCAACGACTTCGGGAGCGGACACGACATGGCGACGATCGAAGCGACAGGCATCTCCTTCGCGCTGACGGACGAGCAAAAGGCGCTGCGCGAGCTCGCGCGGGAGTTCGCCGCGAACGAGATCCGGCCGAAGGAGCACGAGTACGACGAGCACATGCGGCACCCCGCCGACGTGATCGCGAAGGCGCACGAGCTCGGCCTGATGAACCTCCACGTTCCCGAGGAGTACGGCGGCCCCGGGCTCTCCGCGTTCGACGGCATGCTCGTGGGCGAGGAGCTCTACTGGGGCTGCTCCGGCATCGGCACCTCGATCTCGGCCAACGGGCTCGGCTCCGGCCCCGTGATCGTCTTCGGCTCCGACGAGCAGAAGCGGAAGTGGCTCTCGCCGCTGATCGACGAGCCGATCCTCGCCTCCTTCGGCCTCTCCGAGCCCGGCGCGGGCTCCGACGTCGCAGCGCTGAAGACGACCGCGGTGCGCGACGGCGACGAGTACGTCCTCAACGGCTCGAAGACGTTCATTACGAACGCGGGCTATGCCGCATGGGCGACCGTGTTTGCGAAGACCGACCCGAAGGGCGGCGCGAAGGGGATGTCGGCGTTCATCGTCCCGATGGACGCGCCGGGCGTGACGATCGAGTCGCACCTCGAGAAGATGGGCCAGCGCTCGACCGACACGTCGGCGTTCGCGCTGCAGGACGTTCGCGTTCCCGCCGAGAACCTGCTCGGCGAGGAGGGCGACGGCTTCAAGATCGCGATGGCGACGCTCGACGCGACGCGGCCGGGGACCGCGATCGGCGCCGTCGGCGTCGCGCAGGCGGCCTACGAGCATTCGGTCGACTACGCGAAACAGCGCGTCACGTTCGATCTGCCGATCGCGATGCACCAGGGCGTCAACTTCATGATCGCGGACATGGCGACGGAGATCGAAGCCGCGCGCCTCCTCTGCTGGCAGGCGGCGTGGATGCTCGACCAGGGCTACGGCCGCAAGGCGACGCTGTACTCGTCGTTCGCGAAGCGCTTCGCCGCCGACACGGCGATGAAGGTGACGACGGATGCGGTGCAGGTCTTCGGCGGCTACGGCTACATCAAGGAGTACCCCGTCGAGAAGCTCATGCGCGACGCGAAGCTGTTCCAGATCTACGAGGGGACATCGCAGATCCAGCGGCTCGTGATCGCAAAGGAAATATTCTTGCCGCGTGGCGATTGAGATCGATCTCTCCGGTCGCGTCGCGTTCGTCACCGGAGGGTCGAGAGGGCTTGGTCGAGCAGATGCGCTGACGCTCGCGCGCGCCGGCGCCGACGTGGTCGTCGCCGACCTGCTCGTGGAGTCCGAGCTCTCGGAGGAGACGGACCGCTACGGCGCGCTCGCAACCGCCGCGCGGCAGCAGGGACTCGTGCACACGGAGGAAACGGTCGGCGAGATCCGCGCGATGGGCCGGCGGGCGCTCGCCGTCCGCTGCGACGTGACGAACCGTGCGGACGTGGACGCGGCCGTTGCCCGCGCGGTCGAGGAGCTCGGGTCGGTCGACATCCTGATCAACAACGCCGGCACGCTCGACCACGTCGGCCAGTTTCACAATCAGTCGCCGGAGCTCTGGGAGCGTGACCTGCGCGTCAACCTGACCGGCGCGTTCAACTGCGCGCAGGCCGTGTGGCCGCACCTGCGGGAACGCGGTTGGGGCCGCATCGTCAACATGTCGTCCGTCGCCGGCACGCTCGGCGGGTTCGGGCAGGCGAGCTACTCGACGACGAAGGCCGGCCTGCTCGGACTGACGAAGACGCTCGCGATGGAGGGCGCGCGGCACGGCATCACGTGCAATGCGATCGTCCCGGGCATCATCGGGACCGAGGCGTACCACATGGCGAACGAGACGATGAACGAGCGGATCGTGGCCCGCACCGCGCTGAAGCGGCCCGGCGAGCCGCAGGAGATCGCGAACACGATCGCGTTTCTCTGCTCCGACCTCGCGAGCTTCATCACCGGCGTCGAGCTCAACGTTTCCGGGGGCGTCGAGCTCTTCGTGTTCTAGCGGCCGAAACCGGGGATACCCTGGACGGGGTGAGGCTGAAGATCTTCTATGTCGCGCTGGGGCTGGCGGCGATTGCGGTGCTGCTCGGCCTCGCGTTCGCGGGCTCGCCGGCGACGCTTGCGAAAGGCGTCTCGATCGACGGCGTCGACGTCGGGGGAATGAAGGCGAAGGACGCCCGCGCGCTGCTCGACGGCAAGTCGGCCCGCCTCGCGAGGACCGCGCTCGTCTTCACGGCGGGCGGTCACAAGTTTCCGATCCGTCCGAACGAGCTCGGGATCGAGCCCGACTGGGCGCGCGCGATCGACGTCGCGCGGAACGAGGGCGACGGCTTCGGGCCCCTGCGGGGCTTCAAGCGGATCGGCGTCGAGGTCTTCGGCGCCGATGTGACGCCGCCGACCCAGGTGCTGACCGGCGCGCTCGAGTACAAGCTCCGCCTGATCGCCTCCGAGGTCGACCGTGCGCCGCGCGCTGCAGCGCTCGTGCGCCACGGCTCCCGCATCGTCACGGTGCCGGCACGGCCGGGGCTCGTCCTCGACCACAACGCGGCGGCGCGGACGATCGTGACCGAGCTCGCTGCGCTCGACCGTACGCAGGGCACCGTGGAGCTGCCGCTGCGCCGCCGCGCGCCGAGCGTGACAACCGCCGACCTTGCCCGCGCGGCACGCCAGGCGCGGATCGCGACGTCGGCGCCTGTGCGGCTGACGCTCGGCCCGACGCGCTGGCTTCTCTCCCCGAAGCGGATCGCGTCGCTGCTCGAGCTGCCGTCGGGCGGCAGCACGACGCTGACGATCGGCGGGCCGGCGGCCGAACGATGGCTCGCCGCGCTGGGCCGGCGTGTCGCGAAGCCGCCGCGCGACGCAGGCTTCGCGGTCGACGGCTCGCACGTGGACGTCGTGCCCGCGCGGCCCGGCCGGAAGCTCGGCGAGCTCGAGACGACGAAGGCGGTCCTCGCGGCGGCGCTCCGCCGCACGCGCCGGGTCGCGGCGCTGCCCGTCGTGGAAGCCGCGCCGCAGCGCACGACGCAGCAGGCGCGCGCGATGCGCATCACCGGCCTCGTGTCGAGCTTCACGACCGATTACGGCGGCATCCCGAACCGCATCCACAACGTTCAGCTCGTGGCGCACTTGATCGACAACACGCTGATCGCGCCGGGCGCGACCTTCTCGTTCAACCGGACGACGGGCGCCCGCACGGCCGACAAGGGCTTCCTCGAGGCGCCGGTGATCGTCAACGGCGAGCTGACGACCGGGCTCGGCGGCGGCGTCTGCCAGGTCTCGACCACCGTGTTCAACGCGGCGTTCGAAGGCGGCCTCAAGATCACCGACCGCACCAACCATGCGCTCTACATCAGCCATTATCCCCAGGGTCGCGACGCGACGGTGAACTATCCCGACGTCGACCTGAAGTTCGTCAACGACACGGGTCACTGGCTGCTGCTGCGGACGTTCGTCGGCTCGTACTCGCTGACCGTCAGCCTGTACGGAACGCCCGCGCACCGCCGCGTCGAGAGCACGACGGCGCCGCTCGTCACCACCGGTGCGATTCCGGTCAAGAAGACGATCGACCGGACGCTGAAGCCCGGCGAGAAGGTGATCGACGACCCCGGAGCCCCGCCGATGTCGACGAGCGTGACGCGCGACGTCTACAGCGCCGGCGGGAAGCTGCTGTACCACGACACGTGGTACTCGTCGTACCGCGCGTCGCCCAAGCTCGTCAGGATCGGGCCGCCGAGCAAGAAGCCGGTCAAGAAGACTCCGCGGCAGACACCGACGAGCTGAGCCAGTCCGGCACGCGGGTCGGCCGCAGCGTCTGCGCGTCGACGCACGCGTGCTCGGTGTAGCCGTCCGCCATCAGCGTTTCGTCGTCGCGGACGATCGCGTACTCGAACCGGAAGCGGGCGCCGCGCAGGCCGACGCAGCGCGTGTGCACGAGCAGGACGTCGTCGAAGACCGCCGGGACGACGTAGCGGCAGTGCGACTCGAGGACGAGCGCCTCGATGCCGCGGTCGCGGAGCGCCTGATAGCCGCCCGCGAATTCGCGCAGGTACTCGACGCGCGCGACTTCGAACCAGACGAGGTAGGACGCGTTGTGCGCGATTCCCTGCGCATCCGTGTCGGCGAACCGAACCCGTACCGTTGTCGAGAACGTGAACCCTTCCACGGAGCGCAGTATCGACACGCTGGCGGAGCTCGTGCGCGAGCACCGGCCGCTCGTCGTCCTGACCGGGGCGGGGATCAGCACCGAGTCCGGTATCCCCGACTTCCGTTCGGCGACCGGCATGTGGGCGAAGTACGACCCGATGGAGTACGCGCACATCGATGCGTTCCGGCGCGACCCGGAGAAGGTCTGGGACTTCTACGGCCGACGTCTCTCGGTGCTCGGCGACGCGGAGCCGAACGACGGACATCGCGCCCTCGCCGAGCTCGAGGACCGCGGCTGGGTCCGCGGGGTCATCACCCAGAACATCGACCGGCTGCACGAGCGCGCGGGCTCGCGTGCGTTCGTCGAAGTCCATGGCTCCATCCGCACGTCCAGCTGCCTCCACTGCGGCGCCGTCGCGCCGATGGAAGAGGTCGTCGCGCTGCTCCCCGTGCCGCACTGCCCAAAGTGCGGCGACGTCCTCAAGCCGGATGTCGTCATGTTCGGCGAGCTCCTGCCGGCGGCGCACATCGCGCGGGCCGAGCAGCTCGCGCGCGAGGCCGGCCTGCTCCTCGTCGTCGGCTCGTCGCTCGAGGTCTATCCCGTCGCCGGGCTGCCGCTCGAGACGCTCGCCAACGGCGGCGTGCTCGCGATCGTCAACCGGGGCGGGACTCCGTTCGACGCGCGTGCCTCCCTCGTCGTGGACGCGGGCGCCGGCGAGACGCTTCGGGCCCTAGCCGAGCGGCTTGAGTGACGCTGCGAAGATGCCCTCGCGGAAGCGGCCGCGCAAGGGCGGCGCCGCGAGCGCGAACACGGGGACGACGCGGCCCGCCGCGTACGACACCGAGAAATAGTCGCCGACCATGCGACCGCCTTCCGCGCGCGGCAGCCACGCCGTCTGCATGCGCTGCGCGTCGAGCCGCTGCGGCGTCGTCCACGTGTGCCCGCCGTCGCGCGACTGGGTGAACTCGACTCCAAGGCGCTTGGCGCCGTCCAGGATCGCGAACACGAGCCCCAGACGGCCGGGGCTCGACGGATCGGCGCCGAGGCCCGGGATGATGGAGCTCTGCCCGTGCGTGACGCGCAGCGGCGCCGTCCACGTCATCCCGTCCGTCGACGTCGAGAGGACGATGTCGTTGCCCACGCACGACGGGCGGAAGCGGCAGTCGTGCCACGCGGCGTAGATCGTCCCGTTCGAGTCGACGTCGAGCGACGGTAGTGAGATCGCGCGCATCGGGTCGTCGCTGGCCGACTGCAGGTCCGAGACGGCGAAGCGCTGCCACGTCCCCCCGCCGTCGGCCGAGCGCAGCGCAATCATCGAACCGTTCAGACCGTCCTCGCCGCGGTAGTCGCCGGCGACGACGACGAGCGTCCCGTTCGGCTGCACGACCGGCTGGGTTCCGACGAGCACGTTGCCCGCTTTCACCGGCGCGCTCCACGTCCCACCGCCGTCGTCGCTCGACTGGCTGACCGTGATGTTCTTCTCGTCGTCGGTGTACTCGGCGTAGCAGCGCCCGCGGAACGGGCTCGCGGCGTTGTTGTCGCAGACGATCCATTCCTTGTCGAGGATCGGGCCCTCTGCGACGTCGACCGGCGCCGCCCAGTGCTCGCCGTCGTTCGAACGGGAGACGAAGACGTGCGAGCCGCCTGGGTGAATCGTCAGCGCCGCGACGAGCCAGACGCCGTGGACGGCGTCGTACGCAACGCTTGGATCGGATGCCGCTTGCTCGAGGCCGCCGGCGTTCGCAGTGACGCCCGAGAGGTAGCCGCGTTGCCACGTGCGGCCCCCGTCGCGCGACACTGCCGTGCCGATGTTCGCCGCCGCGCCGGCCTCGCGCCGGCCGATCTGGAACGCCGCCACGACGGTGTCCCCGTACGCGAAGTCGTCCGGCTCGACGGAGGTCTCGTGCTGGCTGTCGCTGTTCGCGTAGGGGTCGACCGAGAGGCGGCGCGCGACGATTTCGCAGTCGGACGCGACCTTGTCCGCACCGTCGACGCTGACGATGTCGACGCCTGCGCCGCACGCGATCTTCTGCGGCCCGTTGAAGGCGGCCTGCAGGAGGTCGGCCCGTTTCGTGCCGTGGATCGTCGCCGCGGCCGCCGTCGATGCGGCGAGCAGCAGGAGGACGAGCGGCAGGAGTCGGCGCACGGGCGGCCAGAGTAGCCCCGGAACGGGGCGCCGACACAGCGCCGCTGCTAGGCGACGGCGCGCCGCAGCGGCCGCTCGGCGAGCACGCGCCGGCAGACCGTGCAGGTCGTGCGCTCGACCTCGTACGGGATGCCGCCGCGCTGGCCGACGAAGACGGTCGTCACACGGGCGTGGCGATGAGGAAGCTTGGGAATCCTGCGAGTCGATGCCATTTCTGCTCTCAATGTAGAGAGACGTGCGGAAGACGCAATTGTCAGTAGGGGTGATATCGCTGGCCCTCCTTGCGGCGGGATGCGGCGGCATGCGCTCCGGGGTCGAGGGCGCCGTGAAGCAGACGTGCGCCCGCCCGGCCGCGCGCGGCGCGAACCTCTCGCTCGCCGCAGTCGTGACGCGGCCGCTGTCGGCATTCCGCGTGCCGGGCCATCGGGCGATCGCGCGCTTCGGCCTCCTCAACGTCAACGGCGTCGATTCGGTCTTCGCCGTCCTCGGCCAGACCTGTGACGGGAGCTGGCTCCACGTCCAGCTGCCGCTGCGGCCGAACGGCTCGACCGGCTGGGTGCGCGCCGACCACGTCCGCCAGTTCACGGTGCACACGCGGATCGTCGTCGACGTCTCCGCGCGCACCGTCCGTTTCTTCCGGGACGGCAGGCTCGTCGTGCGGACGACCGCGGCGGTCGGCTCGTCGGCGACGCCGACGCCGCTCGGCCGCTACTACGTCAACCAGCGGCTGATCCCGAGCGATCCGGGCGGGCCCTTCGGACCGGGCGCGCTCGGGATCTCGGCCTTCTCGCCGGTGCTCACCGGTTGGGCCCAGGGCGGCCCCGTCGCGATCCACGGGACGAACGAGCCGTGGTCGATCGGCCACGCCGTCTCGAACGGCTGCATCCGCATCCCGAACGCCGTGGTGAAGCGGATGTTCGCCCGGACTCCCGCGGGCACACCGGTCATCATCGAGGCGTGAAGCGGCTCCTCATCGCGCTCGTCGCCGTCGGCGCCGTCGCGCTCGTCGGCGTCGTCGCCTACGGCGTGCTCGGCCCCGACCCGGCGAAGCAGGCGCAGGCCGACGGCTGCGGGCGTAGTCGCACCGCAGAGTTCTCGCGGCTGGCGCCGGGCTGGGCGTACGTGAACGACAAGGACGTGCCGGCGACGAGCCCGTCGCCGCCCGCGCAGTGGCTGGCCGGCGTCGTCCAGGCGCACGCGAACGGCCCGGACGCGTCGCATCCGTCCGGCGGCGACGACCCGACGACGCACGATTCCTTCGACCTCAACTTCAACGTGCTCCCGGACCCGGCGTACCGCGACCTGCTCGGCGGGATCGAGAACGCGGAGACGGGCAACTTCGAGGGCGAGGGCGAGGAGACGGGCCGCGTCCATCTCGAGCGCGAGACGAAGTACGAGCCGGCCTGGACGTGGCCGGACGCGGGCGACCGGGTGCAGGTGCTCGGTTCGTGGGTCTGGGACTGCGGCCACTGGGATCCGGGCGGCGAGCGCACCGAGCTGCATCCGTACCGTGCTTTGTGGGACGAGCGCGTGCCCTCGTCGCGCAGCCCGTACGGCGAGTCCGAGGGCGACCTGTACGTCTCGACCGACGCGACGCCGGCCGGGCAGATCGCGGAATGTGCGCACGCGACGAAGGGCGATCAGCAGGCGTTCAAGGCATGCACGTTCACGCAACCGAACTGGCTCGACGTCACCGGCGACTACACGTTGACGCTGAAGGCGCCGCCGAAGCCGCCCGGTGCGAAGTCGCTTGCGGTCCGCGTCGTCGATCGCGGCTCGACGGTCGATCCGCATTGGACACAGACGATCGCCGGGGACACGCTGACGCTGCGCTTCCACCTGAGCTCGACGCCGCCGAGCCGGGTGATCGTCGCGAAGCAGGTCTTCTTCGGCTGGCGGCCGCTGCACAAGGTCGTCCACCTTCGCCTCACGTTTACGAAGCTGCTCACGCGCCGCGCGATGGATCCCGGCTGCCCGCACTCGCAAACCGGGTGCGGCACGCCCGAATCGCTGCGGCAGGACCAGATCAGCGCCGCGCCGGGCGAGTGGCTGGTGTACACCGACGTCGCCGGCCAGTGGTCGCTGTGGCCCGGGGTGCTGAAGGCGCGCGACGGCTCGACGTTCGCCGAGCGCCGCTCGACCGACGTCTACGTGACGCCGAAGCAGCAGTGGCGCCTGTTCGTCTTCACGCACGAGTGCGACTTCGGCGTCGGCAGCTGGACGCACGTCAATTCGCCGATGGCCCCGTGCCCCGCGTCGCACGAGTTCGGGAACTTCGCCGGCGACGACGTTCCCGGCGAGATCGTCGTCCATTACCGCGGCGCGAACGGCGTCGGCAGGCATGCGCTCGACGGGAGCCTCGCGTCCCCGTCCACGTGCCCCAAGTCGAACGTGCATGGGTGCTACCGGTTGTGGTGGACTATCGCTCGGGTTTCCGGGTAAGGGAGGGACGATGGCAACTGCACGCAGAAGCGATCTGCTCGGCCGGCTCGCCGACCTGAGCGAAGAGGCGATTCAGCGCCTGACCGAGGTTCCGGGCGCCGACCGCGCCGTCGGCGCGCTCAACGCGCTGCGCGAGCGCACCGACGAGCTGCAGCGCCGTGTGCGCGGCCTCGAAGGGATGGAGCAGCGCATCGCCGCGCTCGAGCGGAAGGTCGACAAGCTCTCGAAGTCGGGATCCGCCACGCCGTCACGCTCGACTGCGAAGAAGACGACGACCACGAAGAGCTCGAGCGCCAAGAAGACCAAGTAGCGCGAGCAGAAGGCCGCCGAGGATGTCGCTCGGCGTGTGCCAGCCTGCGAGCTGGATCAGCACGATCGCGGCAACCGCCCACGCCGCTGCGAGTGGCGACGCGAACGCAGCGGCGACGAGCGCGACGCGCAGCGCGTGGCCGCTCGGGAACGAGTCGTCGAATGCGACGATGTGGATCGTCGAGTGGTGCAGCGGCGGGCGGCTGAGCACTTCCTTGCACAGCGCCTCGACCGCCGTTCCCGCAATCACGAGTACGGCGATCAGGCGCGACCGCCACGCCGTGAGCGCGAGTGCGACGAGGAAGGACGCCGGGATCGCGACGACGGCGGCCGTAACCGACAACGCGGAATCCCAGTGCGTGCCGGCGAGCGGCACGAGCGCGTCGAGCAGGTTCGGCTTGTGCACGGTGAAGTGACCGCCGGGCATGACGTGGTCGACGGCCCACTGGTCGACGCCGGTGAATGCGCCCGCGGCGACCGCGACGGCGAGCGCCGCGAAGGCAACGCTAAGGAACGCGAACGCGAAGCGCACGGGGCACCACCTCGAAGCGCGCCGGCGTCGAGCCGACCTGTTCGCCGTCGAGCTCGATCGGCAGACGCTCCGGCGCCGCGACGGAAAGGGCGCGGGCGCGCAGCAGCTCCACCTTCGGGTGCGCGAGATACGTGCCCTTGTAGATCTTCGGCGCCGTCGTCACGAAGTCGCGCTTGTTGATGTCGCCGATGAGGATCACGTCGAACTGGCCGTCGTCCGGCTCGGCATCCGGCGCGAGCATCATCGCGCCGCCGTGCCAGCGGCCGTTCGCGACGATCACGTCGTGCATGCGCCCCTGGCGGCGCGTGCCGTCGTCGAGCTCGACCGAAACCGGTGTGTTCTGCCACTCGAGGAAGACTCGCGTCAGGGCGTAGAAGAACGTCGCCTTTCCGCCGAGCGCCTTCGACATCCCGTTCGCGCGCTGCGCGACGGCGGCGCTCATGCCGACGCTGGCGACGTTCGCGAAGAACCGCGTCCCGCGCGAGTGCTCGACACGGCCGACGTCGATCGTGCGGACGCCGTCGCCTGCGGCGATGCGCACAGCGTCCTCGAACCGGTTCGCGATGCCGTACGTTCGGACGAAGTCCATGCCCGTGCCGAGCGGGATGACGGCGAGCACCGGCCGGTCCTCGCGCTGCATCAGGCCGTTGACCACTTCGTTCATCGTCCCGTCGCCGCCGACCGCGACGACAACGTCCGCGTCGGCCGTCGCTGCGAGCTCGGTCAGATGGTTCGGCCGCTCGGAGTAGATCGTCTCGCCGTCGAGCCCGAGCCCGGCCGCGCGGTGCGCGAGCTCGACCCACCGCTTTCCCGTCGTGCCGTTGTCGGACGCGGGGTTGACCAGGAAAAGGGTGCTAATGGTCGGAGGTGACCGTCGCGAGCGCGACGCGCGTCATCCGGTCGACGGCGGCCCGCAGCTCGTCGTCGGTGATGCGCGTGAAGACGCCCTCGACGATGATGTCGCTCACGGTCAGCAGGCAGCCCGCGTGCACGCCCTGCACCTTCCCGATGCCGCCGACGGCGGCGACGGTGAAGAGCGCCGCAGCCTCCATCTCGACCGCGAGCACGCCGCGCTGGGACCAGCGTTCGTACTGACCGTCGCTCGGGTTGTAGAAGAGGTCGCTCGAGACGATCGGGCCGACGTGCATCGGCTGATCCATCTCCTTCGCCGCATGCACGGCACCGTGGATCAGCTGCCACGACGCCGTCGGGCAGTGCGGCTCGCCGTTGACGAGGTGCAGCGCGGTCGAGTCGGCGGGCACTGCCGTCAGCGCGACGATCAGGTCGCCGAGCGCGTGGTGCGTCTGAAGGCCCCCGCACGTGCCGACGCGCATCAGCTTCGTGCAGCCGAGCTGGATCAGCTCCTCGAAGACGATCGTCGCACCGGGGCAGCCCATGCCGGTGCCCTGCACCGAGACCGGCTTACCTTCCCAGCTGCCGGTGAAGCCGAGCAGCCCGCGCTCGGAGTTGACCTGCTTCGCGTCGTCCAGATACGTGTCGGCGATGTACTTCGCCCGCAGCGGATCGCCGGGGAGGAGGACGGCGTCGGCGTAGTCGCCGGGATCTGCACGAAGATGGATCGGCACGGCGCCACCCTAACCGTGAATGATCCGCACGTGCGCACGGTGACGCCGACGATCGAGCAGGTGCTCGCGTTCTGCGCGGAGGAGCCGATCGAGCGCGTGTTCCTCGAGGACATCGCGCGTCGCGGGCTCGGTCGCTTCACCGCGCTCGCGGACGACGACGGTCTCGTTGCGCTCTGTCACGTCGGCGCGAACGTCGTTCCGTCCGGCAGCCGCTGCGCCGTCTTTGCCGATGCGACCGTGCGCGGGCAGGCGCGCATGATCATCGGCGAAGAGACCGCCGTGAGCGAGCTCTGGTCGGCCGCCTCCTTCCGGATGCCGCGCCCGCGCGACGACCGGCCGGGCCAGCCGGTGTACCGGCTCGACGCGGCCCCGGAGCCGGGGGAGACGGGCCTGCGGCCGGCGACGCGGGACGATCTCGAGCTGCTCGTGCCGGCCTGCGCGGCGGCGCACGAGGAAGAGATCGGGATCGACCCGCTCCGGCGCGACCCCGAGGGCTTCCGCTGGCGCACCCGCGCTCAGGTCGAGGAAGGACGGTCGTGGCTCTGGCTCGACGAGGACGGCGTCATCCGCTTCAAGGCGGAGGCCTCCGCGTGGACGCCGCGTGCCGTGCAGCTGCAGCAGGTGTGGGTCGACCCGCAGGCGCGGCGCAAGGGCTACGCCAACCGTGCGTTGCGCGATCTCTGCAGGCTGCTCCTCGACCAGGTGCCGACCGTGTGCCTGTTCGTCCGCCCCGAGAACACGCCGGCGCTCCGTCTGTACGACTCGATCGGCATGGAGCGGACGATCACGTACCGCTCGCTGATCTTCTGAGGAGGAGGGGCCGGCGGTCGACTCCTCCATTCGGTTGTCGGCCGGTGGCAACCCCGGTGAAGCGCACCGGTGAATCCCTGAACGAGTGATACGCGGGCGCGACGAGGCGCCCGATGGTGGTTTTGGTGCAATTCCGGCGTCTTATTGCGGCGACGCTCGTCTGTGCCTCGGTCGTTCTCGGTCTCTCCTTCCTCATGGGGAGCGGCAGGGCGAGCACGAGGGCGACGGCGACGGACACGTGTTCCGCCGCGGACAAGCAGTTCCTGACCACCGTGTCGTCGAACATGACGCAGCTCGGGTACTGGTCGGACTCGCTCACCTCGGGCGACGCGACGCCGGCGCTCGTGATCAAGCAGGCGAAGGCCGAGTCGAATCAGGTGTTCGCCTCGACGCCGACCGATCCGTCGCTGCTCACGTCGCGCAGCCTCCTGCGCAAGATGTTCCTCGAGTACGCGGCCGCCGTGAAGGCGAAGGCCCTCGGGAACAGCCCGGGCAATCACGTCCGCAACGCGTACACGCTCGCCAACGGCGTCCACGAGCTGCTCGTGCAGGCGCAGCCGGGGATGACGGCGCAGGGCTGCAACCTCGCGCCGCTCCTCCAGGCGTAGCTCGCCTACGCTGCCTGGGTGCTCGAGCGCGTCGAGCGACTCATCCGCAGCCACGATCTCATCCCGCCGGGCGGCGAGGTGACCTGCCTCGTCTCGGGCGGCGCGGACTCGACCTGTCTCTGGCACGTCCTCCGCGAGCTCGGCTACCGCGTCTCGGCGGTGCACGTGAACCACGAGCTGCGCGGTGAGGAGTCGGAGGAGGACGCGCGTTTCTGCCGCGACGTGCTCGGCGCCGAGGTCGTGGCGCTGACCGGCGAGACCGAGGCGGAGCTCCGAGCGCTGCGGTACTCCGTCGCGCGCGACCGCCTGCGGGCGACCGGACACACCGCGAGCGATCAGGTCGAGACGATCCTCTACCGGCTCGTCTCGCGTGGCGCGCCGACTGGCATGTCGCCGAGGCGGGACGACGGCGTGGTGCATCCCTTGCTGACCGTCTGGCGGCACGAGACCGAGGCGTACTGCGTCGAGCACGGGCTCGCGTTCCGCGTCGACGCGAGCAACCCGGACACGAAGCGCGGGCTGATCCGCGAGCGGATCCTGCCGCTCCTGCGCGAGCTGCACCCCGCGGCGGACGAGAACATCCTGCGCGCGCTCGACACGCGCGAGACCCTGACGCCCGAGCTCGCGGAGCTCCTCGCCTCGCCCGCCGGCTCGCGACGCCTCGATCTCGGCGGCGGCGTGCAGGCGGTGCGCGAATACGACCGCCTCTGGCTCGAGCGCGGGCCTGTCGAGCTGAACGGCACGGTCGAGTGGGGGCAGTGGCGGATCACCTCGCACACGTCGGGTCTCAAAGTGCGAGGATGGAAGCCCGGCGACCGACTCGCCGGGCGGAGGAAGAAGATTCAAGACCTATTCGTCGACGCCAAGATCCCGCGGTCGGAGCGAGAGGCCTGGCCTCTCGTCGTGCGCGGCGACGAGGTCGCCGCGGTCCCCGGGATCGTCGAGCACCCTGAGGTGGGAGCCGTCCGCAGCGCGCCTCGGCTCGACGGAGCGCGCGAGCCGGAGGAGAAAACATGAGCGCAGCGGAGCTCGAGCGCGCCGTCACGGACGTCCTGATCGACGAGCCGTCGCTGCACGCGCGCATCGGCGAGCTCGGCGCGGAGATCTCGTCCGACTACCAGGGCCGCGACCTGCTCCTGATCGGCGTGCTCAAGGGCGCCGTCTTCTTCATGTCCGACTTGATGCGCCACCTGACGATCCCCTGCGAGATCGACTTCATGGCGATCTCGAGCTACGGGGACTCGACCGACTCGTCCGGGATCGTCCGGATCCTCAAGGACCTCGACATCAACATCGAGGGCCGCGACGTCCTCGTCGTCGAGGACATCATCGACTCCGGCCTGACCCTCTCCTATCTGATGAGGAACCTCGAGGCCCGCGAGCCGGCCAGCCTCGAGATCTGCGCCCTCCTCACGAAGCCCGACCGGCGCGAGATCGAGGTGCCCGTCCGGTACGTCGGCTTCGAGATTCCCAACCGATTCGTGATCGGATACGGCCTCGATTTCGCCGAGCGGTACAGGAACTTGCCGTATGTCGGCGTACTCGATCCAGGGTTGATTCAAACCGAGGCGTAACCGACGCCCTAAGAAATGGGTTAAGCCAGCAGAACCGCTGGTACCCTCAATCCCAGAGCTCTGTGAATCGCTTCTTTCGTAGCGCACTCTTCCCGCTGATCATCATCGCAGCGTTGGTCTGGCTGGCCTTGCAGACGCTCGGCAGCCATGGACCGAAGGTGACCAAGCAGACAACGGCCTGGGTCTACCAGCAGGTGCAGAACGGCAACGTCAGCGGCACGGTCACGATCGACCCGGGCAAGCAGTCGGTGTCGATGACCGACGCGACCGGCAAGAAGTACAGCGTCCACTACGCGACACCGCAGTCGGAGGCCGCGCTCGAGCAGGCGATGCTCAAGCACGACGTCGACTTCAACTCGAAGGGCGTCGGCTCGTCGCCGTGGTGGTCGATCCTGACGAGCCTCCTGCCGTTCGTCCTCCTGTTCGGCTTCTGGATCTTCCTGATGAACCAGGTGCAGGGCGGCGGCTCGAAGGTGATGAGCTTCGGCAAGTCGCGCGCGAAGCGGATGACGCCCGACGCGCCGAAGATCGGCTTCAAGGACGTCGCCGGTGTCGACGAAGCGGTCGAGGAGCTGCACGAGATCAAGGAGTTCCTCGAGAACCCGAAGAAGTTCCAGGCGCTCGGCGCGCGCATTCCGAAGGGTGTGCTGCTGTACGGGCCGCCTGGCACCGGTAAGACGCTGCTCGCCCGCGCCGTGGCAGGCGAGGCGGGCGTGCCGTTCTTCTCGATCTCCGGTTCCGACTTCGTCGAGATGTTCGTCGGCGTCGGCGCGTCGCGCGTGCGCGACCTGTTCGAGCAGGCGAAGCAGTCGAGCCCCTGCATCATCTTCATGGACGAGATCGACGCCGTCGGGCGTCACCGCGGCGCCGGGCTCGGCGGCGGTCACGACGAGCGCGAGCAGACGCTCAACCAGCTGCTCGTCGAGATGGACGGCTTCGAGATGAAGGACAACATCATCCTCATCGCGGCGACGAACCGCCCGGACATCCTCGACCCGGCACTGCTGCGCCCGGGCCGCTTCGACCGCCAGATCGTCGTCGACCGTCCGGACCGCGTCGGCCGCCACAAGATCCTCGAGGTGCACACGAAGGGCAAGCCGCTCGCGCCGGAGATCGACCTCGGCACGCTCGCGGCGGGGACCCCGGGCTTCACGGGCGCCGACCTCGCGAACCTCGTCAACGAGGCGGCGCTGCTCGCAGCGCGCCGCGGCAAGAAGATCATCGAGCAGGACGAGCTGGAGGAAGGGATCATGCGCGTCGTCGCCGGACCGGAGAAGAAGGCGCGCCTCCTGTCGGAGCACGAGCGCAAGATCACCGCCTACCACGAGATGGGCCACGCGCTCGTCGGCAACTTCCTCGAGTTCACCGACCCGGTGCACAAGATCACGATCGTGTCGCGCGGCCAGGCGCTCGGCTTGACGATCTCGCTGCCGACGGAGGATCGCTACCTGACGACGCGCACCGCGCTCATGCATCAGATGGCGATGACGCTCGGCGGCCGTGCTGCGGAGGAGATCGTCTTCCACGAGGTCACGACGGGCGCCGCGAACGACCTCGAGCGCGTCACGTCGACCGCGAAGCAGATGATCATGCGCTTCGGCATGAGCGAGAAGCTCGGCCCGCGTGTGCTCGGCCGCGGCCACGACCAGCCCTTCCTCGGCCGCGACTACGGCGCCGAGGCCGACTACTCGGAAGAGATCGCGCGCGAGATCGACGACGAGATCCGCCGCGTCATCGAAGAGTCGCACGAGCTCGCGCTCGCAGTGCTGCGCGAGCACATGGACCAGCTGCACAAGATCTCGATGATCCTCATCGAGCGCGAGACGATCGACAAGGATCAGTTCGAGCGCCTGCTCGCCGGCGAGGACGAAGGCTCCGTCTTCCCGGACGAGGCTCCCGCAGCGGAGCCGACGCCGCCGGCAGAAGAGCCTGCGAAGCGCGAGCGCCAGCCCCGCACGCGGCCGTTCCCGCTCCCGGGCGCGACGATGCAACCGCCGCCGGATCCAGCAAAAAGCTGACGCTTTTCGCTGGTTGAAGCGGAGTTCCGCGCTGCCGAGAGCGCGGTCTCGGCAGCGCTCCACGCAGTAAGAGCTCGCTTCTTCGATCCTGGTCAATGCGCCCGGGTCGGCGCGGCCTGCGGCCGGGCCGACGGCCGGAGGCCTCCGGCTAGGTCTCGCTGCGCGTCGCCCTAGCCTCCGGCTCGGGTGGACGCCCCCGCGAGCGACTCGCGCG
>Ga0105240_10004369_pt1 | contig 21580 bp, 20 predicted proteins | sample KBSC54metaG_FD_80426 | JGI IMG/M metagenome (GOLD analysis project Ga0105240, IMG submission 80426) | Corn rhizosphere microbial communities from Kellogg Biological Station, Michigan, USA - KBS C5-4 metaG | ecosystem: Host-associated > Plants > Roots > Rhizosphere > Soil | place: Michigan, USA... | reverse complement strand
GAGGCGGCACTCGAGGCCATCGTCGACGAAGCGAAACGCCGCTTCGACATCCGCGACGCACTCGTCGTCCATCGCGTCGGCGCGCTTGCGCCCGGCGACCAGATCGTGCTCGTCGTCGTCACGAGCGCGCATCGCGGCATGGCATTCGATGCCTGCGCGTTCGCGATGGACATCCTCAAGACGCGCGCGCCCTTCTGGAAAAAAGAGCGCTTGCCGGACGGCGAGCGCTGGGTCGAGGCGCGTGTGAGCGACGACGAAGCCGCGCAGCGCTGGTAGAGACGACTTGTCGGCCACGGCGCTCGTCGCGATCGATTGGGGCACATCGGCCGCGCGTGCATATTGCGTCGACGCCAACGGGGACGTGCTCGATCGGCGCAGCGTGCCGCTCGGGGTGCGACACGTGCGCGAGGGACGGTTCGAGACGGCCCTGGCCACACTCCTCGGTGACTGGTCCGCGAAAAGCGCGCCGCGCGTGGCGTGCGGGATGATCGGCAGCCGCCAGGGATGGGTCGAGGCGCCGTACGTCGACTGCCCCGCGTCGCTGACCGCGCTGTCCGATCGCCTCGTTCAGGCGCCGCTCGATGCGCTCGCGATCGTTCCCGGCGTGACGACGCGTGACGTTGCCGGCACTCCGGACGTCATGCGCGGCGAGGAGACGCAGTTGCTCGGCGCGGTCGCGCACGACGAGCCGGGTGTGCTCGCCGTCCTGCCGGGAACGCACAGCAAATGGGCGCGCGTCGAGTTCGGCCGCATCGTCGATTTCACGACGTTCATGACCGGCGAGCTTTATGCCGTGCTGCTCGATCACAGCATGCTTGGCCGGCTCGCGGGTCACGAGCCCGGCCGCTTCGCGCGCGAGCCGTTTTCACGCGGCGTCGCGCGCGGCCTCGACGACGGCGAGCTTTCGCATGACCTGTTTGGCGCTCGGACACTGTCGCTTTGCGGGGAGCTGGCGTCGGATGACGTCGCCGACTGGCTGTCGGGGCTGCTGATCGGCCGCGAAATACGTGCGGCGCGCGCATGGGCGCTGCGTGCCGGCATCGATGCGTCGATCGTGCGCATTATCGGCAGCAATGCGCTCGCCGAACGTTATGCGCTCGCGCTCGGCGATGCGGGCGTGCTCGCGCAACGCACGAGCGACGACGCGGCCGCGTTCGGATTGTGGCGGATCGCGCAGCGCGCGGGACTGGTCAGCGCGGTGCCTGCCGGTGTGCCGGCATGAGTACGGTAAATCGATGTCGCGCCGTAAATCGGTGTCGGAGGTGTAATTCGCGGCATCGGTATGCGCCAATCTGCGCATCTCCAACGCGAATTACACCTCCGACACCGATTTACGGCACCGCGGAGCCGGCCGCGACCATGCTTATCCTATGAAGCTCGGCGATTACCTGTCGCCGCTGCCGCTCGTCGCGGTGCTGCGCGGGATTACGCCCGAGGAAATTCCCGCCATCGCCGATGCGCTGTACGGCGAGGGCTTTCGCATCCTCGAGGTGCCCCTCAATTCGCCGCGGCCGTTCGAATCCATTCGGCGGCTCGCCGAGCGCTTCGGCGATCGTTGTCTCGTCGGTGCCGGCACCGTCATCGATCCGGCGGATGTTGCGCGCGTTCGCGATGCGCGCGGCGATCTGATCGTGATGCCGCACGCCGATACCGCCGTGATTCGCGGAGCGAAGCGCCATCGTATGGTGTGCCTGCCGGGCGTCGCGACGCCGACGGAAGCATTCGCAGCACTCGCGGCGGGTGCGGACGGGCTGAAGCTCTTTCCCGCCGAAGCGATGGTTCCGGCCGTTTTGCGCGCGTGGCGCGCGGTGTTGCCGAAAGCTACGCGCGTTTTCGCCGTCGGCGGCATCCGCCCGGACAACATGGCGCCGTGGTGGGCCGAAGGTGCCGCTGGATTCGGCACGGGCTCCAATCTGTACAAGCCAGGCGCCGATCCTGCACACGTTCGCGCGGGTGCCGCCGCGTATGCGAGCGCATTTCGTGCGCTGACGCGATGACGACACCGCAAGCGCGCGAGAATCATGCAAGCGCCCGCTTCGACGTCGTCGCGCTCGGCGAGGCGATGATCGAGTTCAACGAGGCACGCGCCGGCGACTCGCGCACGTGGCTGCAGGGATTCGGCGGGGATACGTCGAACATGGCGGTCGCGGCGGCGCGGCTCGGTGCGCGCAGCGCGTACGTCACGCGCGTTGGTAACGATGACTTCGGCCGCCGACTCGTCGCGCTCTGGAACGGCGAAGGCGTGTCGACCGAAGGCGTTGCGGTCGACGAGGACGCGCCGACCGGTGTCTATTTCGTATCGCACGGCCCGGAAGGGCACGCGTTCTCGTACTTGCGCAGCGGATCCGCCGCGTCGCGGATGACGCCGGCGTCGCTGCCGTTCGCGGTCCTTCACGCGACGCGCGTGCTGCATCTCTCGGCGATCAGCCAGGCGATTTCGACATCGGCCTGCGACGCATGCTTTGCCGCGGTCGCTGCGGCACATGCAGGCGGCGCGCACGTTTGCTACGACACGAACCTGCGGCTCAAGCTGTGGCCGCTCGCGCGTGCGCGGGCGATCGTCTTCGAAACACTGCGGACGGCCGATTGGGCGCTGCCGGGGCTCGACGACGCGACGCTTCTGTTCGGTCACGACGACCCTTCGCGGATCATCGACGCGTGCCATGCGCTGGGTTCGGCGATCGTCGTCGTGAAGTGCGGTCGTGACGGATGCGTCGTCTCGGACGGCGTGCGCCGCGAGCGCATCGAGGGAATACGTGTTGCGGCGCTCGATGCGACGGGCGCCGGCGATTGCTTCGACGGCGCGTTCGCCGCGCGCATGGTTGCGGGCGACGATTGCTTCGCCGCGGCACGGTATGCGAACACAGCCGCTGCGCTCGCGACCACCGGCTATGGCGCTGTCGCGCCGTTGCCGCGCGCGGCCGACGTCGAGCGGCTTGCGGCTGTAACAGGCATGGCGGCGTGAGGAGGACGTGATTTCGGTCGATCGCACGGGTACGATGCGCTGCAACGCGCGTAGGTGGGGGTTACCCGATCGCATGGCACTCGGAGGAACGCGATGGCACTCAGCACGGCAATCCGGCATCTGCGGCACGGCGATTGGCAAAAGGCGCATTCGATCGTGCAAAACGACAACACCGAACTGGGCTGCTGGGCGCACGGAATCGTGCACATGCTCGAAGGTGATCTCGGCAATGCGCGCTACTGGTTCCGGCGCGCCGGCCGGCCCTTCCCCCGCGAGCGCGACGCGAGCGTGGAAATCGACGCGCTGGTCACCACGTTGAAGCAACAGCCGCCGCCGGGCCCAAAGCAGCAACCGGATCCCAAGCAGCCCGAGCCGTAATGCGACGCCGGAACTTGTTGCCCGGTAGTCAACTCACTACAATGCAACCACGGGAGATGGCATTCCTCCTGTGCCGACATTCCTGCCGTTCGCGCGGGAACTGCCGAACCGCCGCAAGGCTGATGATGCCTACCCGCAGTGCCCGTCAAAACGGGGCGGCGTAGGCGCATCCTCTGCGTTGTAGCGCTACCCGAGTGTGTATCGATGCCGGCTGGCCGGCAGGAGGTTGTGCATGCTTGCGTGGGGATCGCTCGTTGCGGTCGGAGGCGGTGCCGCTATCGGCGCCTGGATTCGCTGGGGCCTCGGTGCGGCGCTCAATCCGCTCTTCCCGACGTTGCCGCTCGGCACGCTCGCCGCCAACCTCGCCGGCGGATTGATCATGGGCGTTGCGATGGAGCTGATCGTCCGCCATTCGGTGATGTCCCCCGAGATCCGACTGCTCGTCACGACGGGATTTCTGGGCGGTCTGACGACCTTTTCGACCTTCTCCGCAGAAATCACGACATTGCTGTTGCGAGGCGAGTGGCTCTGGAGCGTGATCGGAATCGCAGCGCACCTCGTCGGCTCGCTGCTGCTGACGGTGATCGGCATCCTGCTGATGCGCGCGCTGTTCGCCTGGGGGGTCTCGTCATGAAAGGCACGTTGCTGCGATTTTATGTCCACGAGAATCGCAAGCATCGCCGTCGCCTGCTCTATGAATGGCTCCTCGAGCAGGCGAAGCAGCTTGGCATTCATGGCGGCTCCGCGTTCCGCGCGATCGCCGGATTCGGTCGCCACGGTGTGCTGCACGAGGAGCATTTCTTCGAGCTCGCGGGTGATCTCACGGTCGAGATCGATTTCGCAGTCAGCGACGACGACGCGCAGCGACTGATCGATCGCCTCGACGCCGAGCGGATCAGCATCTTTTACGTGCGCGTACCGATCGAGTACGGCACCGTCGAAGGCAATCACTGAGGCAGGCGCAGCGCGATGGGCGACATTCTGGGACTGGCTTTCGTCTGGCTCGGATTGGCGCTCGTCGCCACGCTGCTGGCGATCTGGCTGCGCATCGCGACCGCGATGTCGGAGATCATTGTCGGCACCGTCGCCCAGCTTCTGATCGGCGCGCTCGTCGGCGGTGCGGCGCTTGGCACGGATCAGTCGTGGATCCGATTTCTCGCCGGTACCGGTGCGATTCTGCTGACCTTCCTCGCCGGCGCTGAACTCGACATGGATGTGCTTCGTTCGCGCTGGAAGGAGACGACGACGATCGGACTCGTCGCGTTCCTTGCGCCGTTTCTCGGCTGTGCCGCGGCGTCATACTGGTTGCTGCACTGGTCGCGGGATGCAAGCTGGCTCGCCGGCATCGCGTTGTCCACGACGTCGGTGGCCGTCGTTTATGCGGTGATGCTGGAATTCGGGTTCAATCGAACCGTATACGGCAAAGTGGTTCTGGCCGCGTGCTTCATCAACGATCTCGCGACGGTACTGGGGCTCGGGCTCATGTTCTCGCCGTTCACCTGGCGCACTGCCGTGTTCGTCGGCGGAAGCATTCTCGGTATCGCGATTCTTCCGTGGCTTACGCCACGATTCTTCCGGCTATTCGGCAATCGGCCTTCCGAACTGGAAGCCAAGTACCTGCTGCTGATGCTGTTCGGATTTGGCGCACTCGCGGCATGGGCAGACAGCGAGGCGGTGTTGCCTGCTTATGTCATCGGAATGGTCCTCGCCGGTACGGTCGGCAAGGATCATGCGCTGGTGCGCCGGCTGCGCACGGTGACATTCGGGCTGCTGACGCCGTTCTATTTCATTCGCGCGGGATCGTTCGTTTCCGTGCCGGCGCTCCTTGCGGCGCCTCTGGCGTTCCTGCTGCTCCTTGGTGCGAAAATGATCACGAAATTCGTCGGTGTCTATCCGGTCACGCGCTGGTTTGCCTCGCCGCGCAAGGAAGCGATGTATACGACGATGCTGATGTCCACCGGGCTGACGTTCGGCAGCATCTCGGCGCTGTTCGGGCTGTCGCATGGCATCGTTTCCCAGGCGCAATATTCATACCTGATCGCGGCCGTCATAGGCAGCGCCATCGTTCCCACGCTCATTGCCAATGCGTTTTTCCTGCCTCGTCACCTGTTGCCTCGTGATTTGCCTGAATCGGCGGAGCAGGCGCCCGCTGCGGCTGTAGCGCCGCGCACATGACCATGCGAATGATCCTCGCCGCGTACGACGCTTCCGAATCGTCCAAGGCGGCGTTTGACTTTGCGCTGGATCTCGCGTAGGGCACCGGCAGCGAGCTTCGTGTGCTGGCGGTCGTGCGGCCGCCCGACTTCGCCGAGGAGGTGGAGACCGAGGACTTGATCGAGCGCGGTCGCGAAAACATGCAAAAGGCGATGGAGGAGCCGCTTGCGAAGGCCGCTTCGGTGGGCGTAACGTGCAGCATGGATGTCGTCGTGGGGCATCCGGCCGAGCAGATCGTCATTTACGCGGAGACGAACAGGATCGACCATATCGTCGTGGGTCATCGAGGGCACACGTTCTTCGAGCGCTGGCTGATCGGCTCGGTTGCGCGCCAGGTGATCGCCTATGCACCGTGCGCCGTCACGGTCGTTCGACCCGCGACGACGAAGCGGCGATGAGCTGCACGCGACGATCGACGCCCGCGATCACAATAATCATGGAGTAATGACATGGCACATGCCATTCGCATTCACAAGACCGGTGGACCCGAAGTGCTTACGTGGGAGTCCGTCGATGTAGGCGCGCCCGGCAAGGGCGAGGTGCGCGTTCGCCAGACGGCGATCGGCGTCAATTTCATCGACACGTACCAGCGCAGCGGCCACTATCCGCTCACGTTGCCGTCGGGCCTCGGAACCGAAGCCGCCGGCGTCGTCGAAGCGGTCGGCCCGGGTGTCGATGGACTTCGTCCCGGCGACCGCGTCGCAAGCTGCACCGGGCCGCTTGGCGCCTACAGCACCGAGCGCATCGTGCCTGCCGACCGGCTGGTCAAGCTGCCCGAAGGCATCGAGGACCGGACGGCCGCCGCGATGATGCTGAAGGGCCTCACCGTCCAGTACCTGTTGCGGCAGACGTTTCCGCTGAAAGGCGCGGAAACGATCCTCTTTCACGCCGCCGCGGGTGGCGTCGGGCTCATCGCATGTCAATGGGCGCGCGCGCTTGGCGTCACGATGATCGGCACCGTCAGCTCCGATGCGAAGGCCGAGCTCGCGCGCCAGCACGGCTGTGCGCACACGATTGTCTACACGCGCGAGAATTTCGTCGACCGCGTGAAGGAAATCACCGGCGGCAAAGGCGTTCCGGTCGTGTACGACTCGGTGGGCAAGGACACGTTTCCGGGTTCGCTCGATTGCCTTTCACCGCGCGGCACGTTCGTCAGCTTCGGCAGCTCGTCGGGCGCGGTGCCGCCGTTCAACATCATGCTGCTCTCGCAGAAAGGCTCGCTGTACGCGACGCGGCCGACGCTCTTCACGTATGCGTCGAGTCACGACAAGCTGAACGCGATGGCGTCGGAGCTGTTTGCGCTGGTCAAGGCCGGCAAGATCAAGCCCGACGCTCGGCAGACGTTCGCGCTGAAGGATGCGGCCGACGCGCACCGCTCGCTCGAATCGCGGCGCACGACCGGTGCGACGTTGCTGTTGCCGTAATTTCGGCCGCTATGACCGACTACCGCTGTGCGGGCGCGCGCGTCGCCTCGTTCATCAGCGCGCGCGCGGCATCGGTCACCTCCGATGCGGTGACGCCGAGCGGTCCGACGCCGCGCGCGACCAGCATATCGGCGGCGGCGCCATGCAGGCAGACGCCGATGCGCAGCGCCAGGCAGGCGTCGATGCCCTGCGCGAGCAGCGCGCCGAGCACACCCGCGAGCACGTCTCCCGAACCGGCAGTTGCGAGCGCCGGATTGCCGCTGGCGTTGATGTCGAAGGTTGCATCGGGCCGCGCGACGATGCTGCCGGCGCCCTTGAGAACGACGTGCGCGTGCAATGCCGATGCGAGCCGTGTCGCCGCGCCGACGCGATCGGCCTGCACATCCGACGTCGCGCATTTCAGAAGCCGAGCCGCTTCGGCGGGATGCGGCGTCGCGATCGTGGGTGCATTGCGTCGCGCGACGCTTTCGAATAGCGCTGCGTCGGCCGCGATCGCATTGAGCGCATCGGCGTCCAGGACGAGCGGCTGCGCGAGTGCTACCGCGTTCTCGACGAGCACATGCGCGCGCTCGCCGCCGCCAATGCCGGGGCCCACGACCCACGCGTCATGATCGGTGCCGACCGCGTCTGCTTCGCGCAGCATGAGCTCCGGGGATGACCAGTCGACGAGCGGCGGATTGCGCGCGGCCAGCCCGACGACCACGCGTCCGGCGCCGAGGCGCAACGCGGCATGCGCGGCCAGCAGCGCGGCGCCGACCAGGCCTTCGGCGCCGCCGACGATGCACGCGCGTCCGAACGTGCCCTTGTGCGTCTTCCGGACCCGTCGCGCGAGAATGGCGGGCAACTGCCGCTGCAGCCCGCGCCATTCGAGTCGCACACCGGTGCCGCGAATCACCGCATCGAGACCGAGCGTGTGCACCGAGAGCTGGCCGCAATGGTCGGGACCATCGCCGGTCACAAGGCCGGGCTTCAACGCGATGAACGTCGCGGTCGCGGTCGCGACGATCGTCGGTGCATGGGCGACGCCGGTGCCGGCATCGAGGCCGCTTGGCACGTCGAGCGCAAAAATCGGCGCTCCGCTGGCATTCGCCCATTCGATCCACGTCGCATGCGGCGTTCCCGGCGGCCGCGACAGCCCGACACCGAAGAGTCCGTCGACAATCAGCGCCGGCGCTTGCGACGGCGGCGCATCAACGAAGACAACGCCGCATCCTTCCAGCGCGCCGAGCGCATCGGCGGCGTCGCCCGGCGGCAAGGGCGCGCCTGTCGATACGATCGTGACGGCGAGTCCGCGCTCGCGCAGATGGCGCGCGCAGACGTACGCGTCGCCGCCGTTGTTGCCGGGACCGGCCAGCACGACAACCTCACCGGTGCGTCCGGCGACCATGGCTGCGGCGATATCGGCGGCGGCAGCGCCGGCGCGCGCCATCAACGGCTCGCGTGCGTGCTGTCGTTCGATTTCGCGCAATTCAGCAATGGACAGTACCGGCAGCAGCGGCATCGCGTTGGCGTCGAGAGGCACGGGCATGAGAGGAGTTCGGGGAACCGGCATCCGCTCGCGCGGCGGGCTCGCGGGTCGATCGGCATCCAACGCGGAAAGTGTAATCCAGTCACCAATGCTTGGACTTTCCGCTCCTCCGCCCGTAGAATCCTGCCGCCGGGTGCCGCCGGGGAGGTGCGCCCCAATTTTTCCAGGAGTGAACTGCATGCGTACTTCCAGGCTTCCGTTCGCGCTCGCGCTGCTGGCGTTCGCCGCCGCACCGGTCCTTGCACAGGATTCCGGAACGCTAAAAAAGATCAAGGACAGCGGAACGATCACCATCGGCTTCCGCGACGCATCGATCCCGTTTTCCTATCTGAACGACCAGCAGCAGCCGATCGGCTACGCGATGGACATCTGCAGCCGGATCGTCGACGCGGTGAAGACGAAGCTCAACATGCCGAACATCAAGGTCAACCTGAATCCGGTGACCTCATCCACGCGGATCCCGCTGATGGCGAACGGTACGATCGACCTCGAGTGCGGGTCGACGACCAACAATGCCGAGCGCAAGAAGCAGGTCGATTTCGGCCTGACGTATTTCGTGATCAAGTATCGCTACGTCGCGAAGAAGTCGTCGAAAATGGATACGATCGCCGACCTGAAGGGCCAGACGGTCGTGTCGACGGCAGGCACGACCGACATCAAGGCATTGAACGAGCTCAACGCCTCGCAGAACATGGGGATGAGCATCCTCTCGGCGAACGATCATCCGGCTGCATTCCTGATGGTCGAAACGGGTCGTGCCAAGGCATTCCTGATGGATGACATCCTGCTCGCCGGGCTGGTCGCCACGTCGAAAAATCCGGGCGAGTTCCACATCTCGTCGGCGACCCTCGGTCTCGAGCCGTACAGCCTGATGCTGCGCAGGGACGATCCCGAGTTCAAGAAGGTCGTCGACGATGCGATGACGAAGCTCTACAAGAGCGGCGACATCGAGAAGATCTACAACAAGTGGTTCATGAGCCCGATTCCGCCGAAGAACATCAACCTCAACTTCCCGATCAGCGATTCGCTGAAGAAGGTGTTCGCCAATCCGACCGATTCGGCTGATCCGAACGATTACAAGTAACGTTGGACAGTCGGTCACGGCGAGGGGCGGGGGGCTGCGGCCCCCCGTCGGCCATCAACGGGTGCGCAGCGCACAAGCGAAATTGAGGCGATAGCGTGCACTACCACTGGAACTGGACGATCTTCTGGGACCTGACGCCCGAGGGGACGGGGACCTACCTGCATACGCTGTGGGTCGGGTTGATGTGGACGCTCGCGACGGCACTGTCGGCGTGGGTCATCGCGCTCGTGCTGGGCTCGATCCTCGGCGTCATTCGCACGGCGCCGCGCAAATGGGCCGCCGCGATCGGCAACGGCTACGTCGAGCTGTTCCGCAACATTCCGCTGCTCGTCCAGATGTTCCTGTGGTTCTTCGTGATGCCGGAGTTGCTGCCGGGCCGGCTCGGCGATGCGGTCAAGCAGATGCCGCCGCCGTGGGCGTCCTTCGTGCCCGCGGTGCTGTGCCTCGGCTTTTTCACGGCCGCGCGCGTGGCCGAACAGGTGCGCGCCGGCATCCAGGCGCTGCCGCGCGGACAGGGAATGGCGGGTACGGCGCTCGGCCTGACGCTGCCGCAAACGTACCGTTACGTGCTGCTGCCGATGGCGTTTCGCGTCATCCTGCCGCCGCTCACGTCCGAGTTCCTCAACATCATCAAGAACTCCTCGGTGGCGCTGACGATCGGCGTCGTCGAGCTGACGGCGGCAGCGCGCACGATGCAGGAGTTCAGCTTCCAGGTGTTCGAGGCGTTCACCGCCGCGACGCTGATCTACATCGTCGTCAACATCGCCGTCGTATTCGCGATGCGCCGCGTCGAGCAGCGCGTCGCGATCCCGGGGTTCATCGGCCCGGTGCTGAAGACTGCCACGCATTGACGATGGCGTAGCGCTCGCATGCTCGGTCAGTTCGACTTCGGCGTCATCGCACGCAACCTGCCCTACCTCTTGAAGGTGGGCATGACGTTCACGCTGACGCTGACGGCGCTGGTGGTCGTCGGCGGCGTGATTTTCGGCACGTTGCTGGCGATGATGCGGCTGTCGAGCTTCAGGCCGCTGTCGATCGTCGCGACCGCGTACATCAACCTGATGCGGTCGGTGCCGCTGGTGCTCGTGATCTTCTGGTTCTACTTCCTCGTGCCGTACATCGGTGCGTGGATCATCGGCGCCAGCACGCCGGTCAAGGTCGGTGCGTTCCTGTCGTCGGTGATCACATTCACGATGTTCGAGGCCGCGTACTACGCCGAAATCATGCGCGCGGGCATCCAGTCGATCCCGCGCGGGCAGGTGTGGGCCGGCTACGCGCTCGGCCTCAACTACTGGCAGACGATGGGGAAGATCGTGCTGCCGCAGGCTTTCCGCAACATGGTGCCCATCCTGCTGACGCAGACGATCGTGATGTTCCAGGACACGTCGCTGGTCTACGTGCTGTCGATCACCGATTTCCTGGGCGCCGCATCGAAGGTCGCCGAGCGCGATGGCCGCCTCGTCGAAATGTATCTGTTCGTAGCGCTCGTTTACTTCATCATGTGCATCGCGGGATCGTACCTCGTGCGGCGCCTGCAGCGCCGCGTTGCGATCATTCACTGACGCCCGAAGCCCGGCGGACCCTCCTCAACCCATTGCGAATCGGGACCTGTGCGATGCCGATGATCGAAATCCGCGATATCTCGAAGTGGTACGGCAGCTTCCAGGTGCTGACCGATTGCACGACCAACGTCGAAAAAGGCGAGGTCATCGTCGTGTGCGGGCCCTCGGGGTCCGGCAAGTCGACGCTCATCAAGGCCGTCAATGCGCTGGAGCCGATCCAGAAAGGCGACATTTTCGTCGACGGCATCAAGGTCAACGACCCGAAGACGAACCTCCCCAAGCTCCGGGCGCGCGTCGGCATGGTGTTCCAGCACTTCGAGCTGTTCCCGCATCTCAAGGTGCGCGAGAACCTGTCGCTCGCGCAGGTGAAGGTGCTCGGCCGCAGGCAGTCCGAAGCCGATGCGCGCGGACTGAAGTACCTCGAGCGCGTGGGCTTGAGCGATCACAAGGACAAGTTTCCCGGCCAGCTTTCCGGCGGCCAGCAGCAGCGCGTCGCGATCGCGCGCGCGCTGTCGATGGACCCGATCTGCATGCTGTTCGACGAACCGACGTCGGCGCTCGATCCGGAAATGATCAACGAAGTGCTCGACGTGATGGTGCAGCTCGCGAAGGACGGCATGACGATGATGGTCGTCACGCACGAAATGGGCTTCGCGAACAAGGTCGCGAATCGGGTCATCTTCATGGACTCGGGCCGGATCGTCGAGGATGCGTCCAAGACGGATTTCTTCGGCAAGCCGCGCAGCGAGCGCGCGCAGCAGTTCCTCGCGAAGATCCTGCACCACTGACGGTGTCGGAGGTGTAATTATTCGCACGCAATAGGTGCCCGAATAATTACACCTCCGACACCGTCAAAAAGGCACGATCGGCTCGAGGCCGCCCTTCGCCGATTGTGCGGCAACGGCGGGATGCGGCGGCGCTATAATTTCGCGTGCCCGAAGTTCTCGCCCTGCGCGGCCGCTCGGCGCTGTCGCCGTTTCGAGCAGCGAAACTTCTGGCCGCGCTCGCGGCCGTTCGGCCGCAACACGCAATCACGCGGCTCACCACGCAATTCTGGCATTTCGTCGAGAGTGCGCGCCCGCTTGACGATGTGGAGCGCGCAACGCTCGAGCGGCTGCTGACGTACGGGCCGATCGATGCCGGCGACGACGTTGCGCGCAAAGTCGACGCCCTCGTCGTTCCGCGTTTCGGGACGATTTCCGCATGGTCGTCGAAGGCGACGGACATCGCACGTAACTGTGGACTCGATGTCGTCACGCGAGTCGAGCGGGGTGTCGCATTCGACATCGGCGACCGCCATGGAGTTACCGACGACGACCGCGCCGCACTGCTTCCGCTGATTCATGATCGGATGACGGAAACGGTGGTCGCCGGGGTCGCAGATGCACGAAAGCTGTTCGTCCACGTTCCGCCCCAGCCGCTGGCAATGATTCCATTGTCGGCGAAAGGTCGTCGCGCACTGGAAGAAGCGGATGCAGCGCTCGGGCTGGCGCTTTCGCCCGACGAAATCGACTACCTGATCGGCGCGTTCTCACGCCTTCGACGCGATCCGACCGACGTCGAGCTCACGATGTTCGCGCAGGCGAATTCCGAGCACTGCCGGCACAAGATCTTCAACGCGACGTGGCGCATCGACGGCGAGCCGCAGCGCGATAGCCTGTTCGCGATGATCCGCGCGACGCACGCGGCGCATCCGGAAGGAACGCTGGTCGCGTACGTCGACAATTCGTCGGTGATCGCAGGCGGCGTCGCCGCGCGCTTCTATTCCGACGGCGACGGACGCTACACAGCACATCGCGAGACGACGCACGTGCTGATGAAGGTGGAGACGCACAATCATCCGACGGCGATCGCGCCGTTTCCGGGCGCCGCGACCGGCGCTGGCGGCGAGATTCGCGACGAGGGCGCCACGGGCACGGGCGCGCGACCGAAGGCCGGGCTCGTCGGCTACACGACGTCGCATCTGCGCATTCCGGCGCTGCCGCAGCCCTGGGAAGAAGACGATGATTACGGCAAGCCCGAGCGTGTCGCGTCCGCCCTGGCGATCATGCAGGAGGGACCGATCGGCGCCGCATCGTTCAACAACGAGTTCGGACGTCCGAACCTGACCGGCTACTTCCGGACGTTCGCGATGAAGGTCGACGGGGAGATGCGGGGCTACCACAAGCCGATCATGCTCGCCGGTGGCGTCGGCAACATCGCGGCCCCGCACGTGAACAAGAAGGCGCTCGCGGCGGGTACGTTGCTAATTCAGATCGGCGGTCCCGGCATGCTGATCGGCATGGGCGGCGGCGCCGCGTCGTCGCTGGCAACCGGCGCCAACACCGCCGATCTCGATTTCGACTCGGTGCAGCGCGGCAATGCGGAAATGGAGCGCCGCGCGCAGGAAGTCATCGATCGCTGCTGGCAGTTGCAGGAGGCCAATCCAATCCTGTCGATCCACGATGTCGGCGCGGGCGGATTGTCCAACGCGTTGCCGGAATTGATCTACGGCGGCGGCATGGGCGGCACGATCGAATTGCGCGCGATCCTCTCCGAGGAATCCGGCATGACGCCGCGCGAAATCTGGTGCAACGAGTCGCAGGAGCGCTATGTGCTCGCCATCGCGCCGACCGATCTCGATCGCTTTCAAGCAATCTGCGAACGCGAGCGCTGTCCGTTCGCCGTGCTCGGACGCGCCATCGACGGCGGCCGGCTGATCATCGACGACAGTCACTTCCGCGATGCGCCTGTCGACGTGCCGCTCGACGTGATTCTCGGCAAGCCGCCGCGGATGTCGCGCGACGTGACACGATTTGCGCGTCGCTTGCCGCCGCTCGATCTCACGCATGTCGACATCAAGGAGGCCGCATATCGCGTGCTGCAGTTTCCCGCGGTTGCCGACAAGACGTTTCTCGTCACGATCGGCGACCGAACTGTGGGAGGGTTGTGTGCCCGCGACCCGATGGTCGGGCCGTGGCAGGTGCCCGTCGCGGATGTCGCCGTGACGCTGCGCGATTTCAGCGGATTTGCCGGCGAGGCGATGGCGATCGGCGAGCGCACGCCGCTCGCGCTGATCGACGCGCCCGCCGCCGGCCGGATGGCGGTCGGTGAAGCAATCACGAACATCGCCGCCGCCGGCGTGCGCAAGCTTTCCGACGTGAAGCTCTCGGCGAACTGGATGGCCGCCGCCGGCGAGCCTGGCGAGGACGCCGCGCTGTACGACACCGTGCGCGCGGTCGCGCTCGATTTCTGCATCCCCCTCGCGTTGTCGATCCCCGTCGGCAAAGACTCGTTGTCGATGCGCACGACGTGGCGCGACGGCGGCGGTGTCGACAAGGCGGTCACGGCGCCGGTATCGCTGATCGTGTCGGCGTTCGCGTCGATCGACGATGCGCGCGAGTGCCTGACACCGTTATTGCGGCTCGATCAGGGCGAAACATCGCTGCTGCACCTCGACATCGCCGCTGGCCGCCGGCGGCTCGGCGCGTCCGCACTGGCGCAGGTCTACGGACAGCTCGGCAACGATGCGCCCGATGTCGAGGCGTCGCGTCTCGCGGCGTTCTTCGCGCTGGTGCAGTGCCTGCGCACCGAACGGCGACTGCTCGCCTACCATGACGTGAGCGATGGCGGCGTCTTCGCGACGCTCGCCGAAATGGCGTTCGCGTCGCGCTGCGGTCTCGATGTTGCGCTCCCTGGTGCGCCGGACGATGCGCTCGCCGAGCTCTTCGCCGAGGAGCTCGGCGCGATCGTGCAGGTACGCGCCGGCGATGTCGACATCATTGGTTCGCAGGCGCGCGAAGCCGGTATCGCGGCGACCGTGATCGCGACGCCGATGCGGGGCGATCGCGTGACGGTGCGCTGCGGTGCGGCGACCGTGCTCGATGAATCGCGAATCGATCTGCACCGCGCATGGTCGGCCACGACGCACGCGATGCAGCACATGCGCGACAATCCGCGGGCCGCGGACGACGAATACGGGCGGATCGGCGACGACGAGCCGGGGCTCGTCCCGGCGCTGACATTCGATTCCGACGAAGATGTGGCCGCGCCGTTCATCGCAACCGGCGTACGCCCGCGCGTCGCCGTGCTGCGCGAGCAAGGCGTGAACGGCCAGGTCGAGATGGCCGCGGCGCTCTCCCGTGCCGGATTCGACGCGTTCGATGTCCACATGACAGATCTGGCGGCGGGGCGCCATGCGCTGACAGACTTTGTCGGCATCGTTGCCGGCGGCGGATTTTCCTATGGGGACGTGCTCGGCGCCGGCGAAGGCTGGGCGAAGTCGATCCTGTTCAATGCGCGATTGCGCGACGCGTTCGCCGGGTATTTCGCGCGCGGCGACACGTTTGCGCTCGGTGTCTGCAACGGCTGCCAGATGATGAGCAACCTGAAGGAAATCGTTCCGGGCGCGACGCACTGGCCGCACTTCGTGCGCAACGCGTCCGAGCAGTTCGAGGCACGCTATGTGATGCTCGAGGTCCTTCGTTCGCCGTCGCTGTTTTTCGACGGAATGGCCGGGAGCCGGATTCCGGTCGCGCTGGCGCACGGCGAAGGCCTCGCAGAATTCCGCGATACGAGGCAGCTTGCCGCCGCGGAACCGTACGTCGCGCTGCGCTTCGTCGACCATCGCGGCCGGCCGACCGAGGTCTATCCTTACAATCCGAGCGGCTCGCCGCAGGGAATAACCGGACTCACGACTGCCGACGGACGATTCACGATTCTGATGCCGCACCCCGAGCGCGTCTTTCGCACCGTGCAGATGTCGTGGCATCCGGACGCGTGGGGCGAGTTGTCGCCGTGGTATCGGATGTTCGCGAATGCGCGGCGCTTCGTCGTTTGACGCCGCGGGCAGTCCCGACGGCGAAATTCGCAGTGCGGTTTCGGGCGTCGCCCGATGATATGGAAACGGATGCGATGGCATGAACCTTACCGTCTATTCGATCAACGGCGTTACGCCCGTAGTCGATCCGACCGCCTACGTGCATTCGTCGGCAGTGCTGATCGGCGACGTCATCGTCGGCGCCGACTGCTACATCGGCCCTTGCGCATCCTTGCGCGGCGACTTCGGCCGTATCGACGTGCGCGCCGGCGCGAATCTCCAGGACTCCTGCGTCGCGCATGGCTTTCCCGGCACGGACACGATCGTCGCCGAGGATGGCCACATCGGACACGGTGCCATCCTCCATGGCTGCGTCATCGAGCGCAATGCGCTGATCGGCATGAACGCGGTGATCAACGACAACGCAGTCATCGGCGAATCATCGATCGTTGCCGCGATGGCCTTCGTCAAGGCGAAGATGATCGTGCCGGCGCGCGTGCTCGTTGCGGGCATGCCGGCGCGCATCGTTCGGGCGCTTACCGAAACCGAGCTCGCGTGGAAGATCGAAGGCACGCAAAGCTATCAGGAACTCACGCGGCGCAGTCTCGCGACGATGCGCGCCACGGCGCCGCTCACCGCCACCGAGCCCGATCGCAAGCGCATCGAATTGCCCGAGCTCTTGCCGCTCTCGACAGTGAAAGGGCGACGATCATGAACGCATTCGCACTGCAAAGCGCCGGGCCCTGGCCATTGCGTTCGCGGTCATTGACCGAGACAGAGCGATGAGCGATGTCACACTCTTGCTCGTTGCGGCCAGGGATGGCGACGCCGGCGCCGTCGAGCGGCTGTTCACGTTGTTGTACGAGGATCTGCGCACAATCGCGCGGTCGCGAATCCGCAAGCACCGGCGCGTGACGCTGCTCGACACATCGTCGCTCGTGCATGAGCTGTATCTGCGGCTTTACGATCTGAAGCGCCTTGATTTTCCCGACCGGATCCATTTCCTCGCCTATGCGGCTCGGGCGATGCGCTCCATCATCATCGATCTCATAAGGGAACGGCGCGCGGCACGGCGTGGGGGCGATGCACTGCATCTGACGCTGACGGCCGACGTGGTCGAAGCGATCGAGACGCCCGAACGCGAGGTGCTTCGGCTCCACGATGCTCTGACGGATCTGGAGAGCGTCGACGAGCGCCTCGTGCGCGTGGTCGAGATGCGCTATTTCGCCGGCCTCACTGAAGCGGAAATCGCCGCTTCCCTCGGCGTTACCGAGCGCACGGTTCGGCGCGACTGGCAAAAGGCGCGGCTGCTCCTGTTCGCCGCGTTGGCCTGAACGGGTTTCTCCGCGGTATCTCGATTCGGGCGAGCGCGACGGCGCGCTCGCCGAAGCGCGCGCTGAAGTGTAGTATCCGCCGAGCCTCAGGAAACTCCGCAGTATCGGCTCGAGGGAGAGCGGCCGAATGCGATTCACCTCCGAACAGTGGAAGGTGTTGTCGAGCCTGCTCGACGAAGCTCTGGCATTGCCGGAAAGCGAGCGCGAACGTTGGCTCGAGGAACTGGCTGCGGGCAATGCCGTCCTGGCACCTGTGCTTCGCGCGATGTTCGCGCAGCAATCTGGGATCGAGACCGGGGATTTCCTCGATACATTTCCGAAATTCGCGACAACCTCCGACGCCGGCAGCGCACCCGCCTCGGCGGTGGTCGGCACCCTCATTGGTCCCTACCGGCTGATACGCGAGCTCGGGCGTGGCGGCATGGGTGTCGTCTGGCTCGCGGAGCGCGCCGACGGCCTGCTGAAACGGCCGGTCGCGCTCAAACTGCCGCACGTATCGCGCCACGGGTCGTCGCTCGCTGATCGATTCGCGCGCGAGCGCGATATTCTCGCGGCGCTCGCGCATCCGCATATCGCGCGACTCTACGACGCCGGGTTCACGGCGGAAGGTCAACCCTATCTGGCGCTTGAATACGTGGAGGGTGTCCCGCTGACCGCGCATTGCCACGCCAATCGCCTCGGTATCGGGGAACGCATCGCGCTATTCCTCCAAGTGCTCGACGCAGTCCAATACGCGCACGCGCATCTCGTCGTCCATCGTGACCTCAAGCCGTCGAATGTACTGGTCACCGGGAGCGGTCAGGTTCAGCTGCTGGATTTCGGCATCGCGAAGCTCCTGAACCAGGGGGAGCCGGATGCGGCCGCGCTGACGGAGGTCGAGGGCCGCGCGCTTACACTCGACTACGCATCGCCGGAGCAGATCAGCCGTCAGCCGATCACGACGGCGTCCGACATCTATTCCCTCGGCGTCATGCTGTGCGAGCTCCTGGTCGGGGTGCGTCCCTACCGGCTGAAACGTGCGTCCCAGGCCGCGCTCGAAGATGCGATCGTTGCTGCCGATCCGGCACGTCCCAGCCAACTCGTCGAGGATGCCGAGACGCAAATGCGCAGCGCGACGGCGCGGAGACTTGCCAAGGCTCTGCGCGGCGATCTCGACACGATCGTGCTCAAGGCGTTGAAAAAGACGCCGCGAGAGCGCTACGCGAGCGCCGATGCATTCAGCCAGGATCTGCGGCGCCATCTTGCAGGCGCGCCCGTGCTCGCGCGTCCGGATGTGCTCGCCTACCGTGCAAGCAAGTTCGTTCGCCGCAACTGGATCGGCGTCAGCGCCGGGACGCTGATATTTGCCGCACTCGCGTTCGGCATTGCTGCAACGGCATGGGAGGCACGCGTCGCGCGCAACGAGGCCGACCGCGCGAAGGCCGTGCAGGACTTCCTGATCGGGCTCTTCAACGAGGCCGACCCGGCCAGGGCGCAAGGACATGACGTCAGCGTGCGCGAGTTGCTGGACCGTGGCCAGCACGATTTGGCGAGCAAACTGGATGATCAGCCGCGATTGAAACTCACGCTCGACGGCGTGCTCGTCGAGCTCTACGCCAGGCTCGCCAGCGGAAACAAGGCGCTGCCGCTCGCCGAGGCTCGCCGCGATCTGGCGCGGAAGACGATGGGTGCGCGAAGCATCGAATACGGCGATGCGTTGTATGCGCTGGCGAAGGTGCAGGGCTCCATTGGCAGCAACGAGGTTGCCGACAAGACGTATGAAGCGGCGCTTGCGGTCTTCCAGCTCTATCCGGCGGAACGACGGGATGAGCTGCTTCTGATCCCGCGGCATCGGGCGTATCACGCATTGAATCTGCATCGCTCGAACGAGGCGCGCAGCGCGTTGCTTGCCATGATGCCCCAACTCGAAGCGCATTTCGGCGCGCAAAGCTGGGAGGTCGTCGATGCGAAGACGATGCTCGCCGCGAGCTATAGCGCCGAGGGCGACCATGCGAGCGCGGCGAGCGTCTATCGACAGCTCGAGCCGATGCTCGAGCATCCGCCCCCGGAGCATGCGCTCGACGCGGCAACGCTGCGGGGCAACATGGGCTATCTGCAATGGCGCGCCGGACAGCTCGGCCCTGCCGAGCAATCGCTGCGTCGCGCGATCTCGGAGTTCGACCGGATTGCGGGTCCCAACAATTCGGTGGCGATCGCATCGGAAAGGACACTGGGAACCGTCCTCATGGATGCAGGGCAGTTCGCGAAAGCGCGCGTGGTGCTCGACGAGGTTGGCGCGCGGGCGGTCCGCTTTCACGGCGCCACGAGCGCGGAGACCGCGCTCAATCAGTCTTATCGGCTGGCCCCGCTGATCATGACGGGACATTCGCCTGATGCCGTTTCGGTGGGCCGCGAAGCCATGACCAATGCGACGCACGACTCGGGGTTGACGGCTTCGGAAGTTGCATCGGTCAAGCGCCGTCTTGCACTCGCATTGGTCTTTTCCGGCAACGAAGACGAAGCGCTCGCCCTGCTGCACGAGCTGTCTGTGCAGGAAGAGCTTGGCAAGGATCGCGGAACGAGGCACGCGACGACGCTCCTGTATCTCGCAGGCGCCTTGGAGGCGGCGGGCCGTTTCGCCGAGGCGGCGGCTGCGGCGCACGAGGCCGGGGAACTGTTCGGTGCGACGCCGGATAACGCGGTCCAGCAGGCCAAGGCGCAGTTGACCGAAGCGTTGGCGCGCATTCGCGACGGCGATGTCCCGCTGGCGGAATCGCTGGTGGCGCGCGCTGAAGCCACTCTGCACGCGAAGCTCGAGCCGGACCATCCGGACTTCCTGCTCGCGCAGCTCGTACGAGCCGAGGCGCTGCGCGCGCATGGCGACAGCGCCGGGGCGGAGCGCCTCGGCACGGCCACGCGAAAACAATTGAAGTCGGTTACTGGCGCAGACATACCGGACACGTTGCCGGTTTTCTTCTAGCCGTTCCGGTCGAACGCGTCCGCGACAGTTCGCGCCGACGGACGGCGTCCCCGCATGTCCGTTTCCACCGCGGCAATCCGGTTTTCCCAATGAGATAGTACGCGACCACACGGGAAAGCGGTGCCTGTGCGATCGGACGTGCATCAATGCGCAGTTCGTCGCAATCCCGACGACGAGCATCACCTTTCAGTAGCGCAACCGGTAGTCGGGATTCGAAGTTCGCTGGTTTCGCCCAATATGCGTCTGGGTAAAACATGAGCCAATCTCAACTCGTTGAAATGATGCATGTCGTCCTCGACGGCGAGGCGACTCCCGCGCAAGCCGCGGAGCTCGAGCGCCGGCTGGACAGCGACGCCACGGCGCGCGCGCAGTACGAAGAGTTGCGGTGCCTCTTCGATGGCCTGAGCCGCGTCCGACAGGCGTTTCCGCCTGGCACCGGAAGACCCCGCGGCGGCGGGTAACGCGACTCATGTCCGTTTTTGCCTTCCGATTGCGGTTGTCGGAGCGAGCCGCTGTCAGGTCGAGGCGCCCGCGGTCCAACGCTCGTCCATGATGGAGTAAACATGAAACAGTCCTCGAAATGCCGCTTGATCGCGTCCGCGACCGCACTCGCGTTGGTCAGTGCTGCCACCGCCATGGCGGCCGGAACGCCGGTGCCGCTCGGTGTCAACGTGGTCAATACACCGCTTCCGGTAACCGGCAGCGTGAGCCTGTCCGGGTCGGGGAACGTGAGTGCCGCTCAAAGCGGCAATTGGAGCGTCGGCATCAATAACGGCGCGGCGAATCCCGTGCCCGTACGTAACGTTGAACAGGTCCCCGACGTCCCGTTCCAGTTCCACGTCTGCATCAGCTCGGATGCGCCGGATTTTTCCTGCGCGACTCGAATCATCGTTCCGGCGACGGTCGGCGACAGCCAGGTGCGGCACATGACCATCGAGCACGTGACGGCCTCTTGCACCGCGCAGCCGTCTACCGAGGCGAATCTCGGCGTACAGCTCGTCACAACGTTGGGTGGCACGATCGTTACGCACGCCTTTCCCCTCAACGCGGGAACCGTCAGCAACGTACTGGGCACGCTTGAACGTGACCAAGGCCTGGCGCAGGTAACGCGACTCTATGCCGACCCGGGGACCGAGGTCTTTTACGGTTCGAGCTCCACCGGCATTACCGGTGGTCGCTGCGACATCACGATTTCGGGGGTTTATGCGCTGCAATAGCGATTGACGTCAAAACCCCGCGGCCTGGCCGTCCCGCCGCGGGTCCGACGCGGCAATGTACCCGACATCGGCTTTGACTATCACCTGGCCCGCGCCGAAGTCCATGTACGAATCGGG
>Ga0105240_10004365_pt1 | contig 21587 bp, 19 predicted proteins | sample KBSC54metaG_FD_80426 | JGI IMG/M metagenome (GOLD analysis project Ga0105240, IMG submission 80426) | Corn rhizosphere microbial communities from Kellogg Biological Station, Michigan, USA - KBS C5-4 metaG | ecosystem: Host-associated > Plants > Roots > Rhizosphere > Soil | place: Michigan, USA... | reverse complement strand
ATTTTTTTAAAGTCTTCTATCGAAGGGGATATTTTGTTAACTTTCGTGCGTAGCACATATAAATACCTTTTTAATACTTCGAGATAGGCGATATAAGCTTTTGCGGTTTCATACTGCTCATTGTAATCCCTTCTCATTTTTCTATAATTCGAATACCCTTTCCTATAATTCTCTGGTATTTCTAAATAAGAAAGGCTATCGTAAAACTTATGCTGCTCCCTTATAAGTCTGGTTATTTCTAGATTATCATATTTCACCTCTCCTTTTGGCCCGCCAATAAAATCCCAGCCATTAATATCGTCAACGTAGCCATTGTGATCATCATCGATGTTATTGCCCGGTATCTCTTTCGTATTAATCCATAATACCCCTCTTAGAGCTTCATGCGTTGTATCAATACCACTGTCAATTACCGCAACAACTACTGAAGTATGTTTTTTATTTTTTAATAACTCTGCGTATGTTCTCTCAATGCTTATTCCTAAAACTGAATCCTTCTCCAAGTCAAGATTCTGCCAGTTAGGCCTCTGTGCAAAAGAAACTCCGCATAAAATAATAGAAGTTGCGCAAACTACCGCTTTTTTTACCATATTAAGAGCCCTCCTGTTTGAATGAATTAATAGTTATTTACAGGAAAAATCGTCATTGGAGTACTACTATTAGGATCTTTGGATCCGGAAATAACTAATGTGTTACTCTTAGAAACCACATAAGTCCAGGTAAATGTCGTGAGTACGTCCCCAGTTAGATCGTCACGTACTTCAAAGGTGTAATTCCCTGGAATAAGGCTGTTTGCAGAATATTTCTTAAACGAACTTATCTTCAAGTATTGCATACTACTAAATTCTGGCTCCGGTGAAACATTTCCTTCGATCGCTATGCTCAGAGGTGTTTTATCTATAGACAGATTAACAAACCTGACCCCAACTGAACTATCGTTAAAAAGAGGAATAGTATCCTGACTTAATAAAACATCGGGCTTAATTGTATCTCCAGCCATAAAGAGAGAATAGATATATCCTGGCATAAAAGACAGGGTTTCTTTATAAATCGTTCGAGATGTATCACCCAGTGACACAACGGATAAAATACCATCGTTACTCATTTGAGAATAGAGTTGGTATCCTCCATAACTGATCGTCTGTGCAGAACTGTAATATGATACTTTCTCATTACCAAATACAGGTAAAATGGGATTGCCATCTGGCATCGCATGAATGATATTGATCGACACTGGAGAAACTACCGTTTTAGTTTTTGAGCACGCCCCCACAGCAAAAAGTACCAGAGCACTAATAAAGATTATATAATTTATATTTTTCATTTTTTAGTCTTTAATCTAAGCAATTCATTTGGATACCTGTGAGTTTTTATTTAAATCTTGGCTCCCAAGATGTTCTTGCAATTGCCATTGTAACATAACTCCTGTTGGGTCCCATGAAATTATTCTACCGTTACCGTCTAATAGTACATTGGTGGTATTATGTATAAGAGGATCTGTTCCTCGTTCATGATAAACAGAATCAACTAACCCTCCTTTTAGGTCTAATACATTATACCAGGGATATTTTTCCGATTCAAGTGCATCTTTCCATTCTTCTAAATATAAATCAGAAGAAACACCAATAATGTTAAATCCGTTTGAATGGTATTTATTGTACATAGCCCGCAAGTCATCATCATACTCCTTTCTATTAACAGAGTTTTTGGCCCAAAAATGCACTAAGGTTATTTTCCCTTTAGCAACTACTTCATGTAATGATAGCCTATTCCCGTCCGCGGTTGGCAAAGTAAACTCAGGAAGGAGTTGTTCTTGGGATAACGGCAACAACAACTTTAGTTCCTTTCCGTAATAAGAATTCTGCATTTTGGGCGATAGTTTTGAATAAATCTCTGGCCAAAATGAAGCATGATCCGTTTCTTCAAACAGTCCTTGAAGAATTATATCCATTACAAGAGCAGGTTGGTATTCCACTCCAGTATTTCTAAAAAAAATATAATATAATGCTTTTATATTGCTCTTGTTCTGAAGTATAAAGCCATCGACCAACAACTTATTATATCCCACAGAATCTTTTATCTTATTAAGTTCTCTCCTTAACATCCCTCGGTTTTGACTGTATAACATTGACGCCGGGGAAAATAAATGAAAAGCATAATTCGTCGGACTTCCTTCTATCTTAAAATAATTATCTAAATAAGAATGATGTATCTTTTCTATAACACTATCCTCGTATCTAACAGATATCTTTTCATTATTATCAATGGCTATCATACAAGCTTGGGACTTATGTTGATCGAACTCCATTGAATAAGAGCGTGGTCCCTCTGGTACTATTCCTTTTATATAGAATTCTCCATTCTTTACATATCCCGAATCTCTCTTTCCATTTTTCATCCAATTGCCTTTTTCTACTAGGGTCAGAGTCACCTTTTCACCTTCTTTTAATCCCATTATACGACCGTGAATTTCATACCCGGATGAGAGTTGCGCATAAATCCCTTGGGGAGTGAGAATAACTAAAAGAATCGATATTCTTAGAAATTTTTTCATTATTTACCTTTTATTACATTAAAAATATCCTGGATTTTGTTTTAAGTTATTGTCAATTGATAATTCGCTTTCAGGGATAGGGTATAATTTTGCTGTAGTTTTCCATTGAGGTTTAATTGCGGACAATGTCGAATCTGCCAGCCCGGTTCGATTTAAGTCAAACCATCTATGTCCCCATTCAGCAAACAACTCTATTCTTCTTTCTTGTGCTACAGCAATCAGAGCCTGGCTTTGGTCCAAAGAAGTTGATAAAGGATTCGCCGCGGCTCTTTCTCTAATAATATTTAAATCATTGATCGCATCAGAAATTTTCCCTTGTTGATGCGCTCTTGCTTCTGCACGGATCAAGTATTGTTCAGCAAGCCGTAATAACACATAATACTCAGGGATGATACCTGGAGTAAGCTGTTGTCTGACAGTATATTTGTGGGGATAGTAATAAACTGTGCCTCCAAATTTTGTACTATCAAGCCATGCCCCTTTTCGATTATCAGGGTCTTCAAATGACTGCTTTAATTGAGGAGTAATATAATAACGAGGGCTACTTGTAACAGTGGGAGCTATAAACTGTTGACCTTCGAATGTAGCTCTTGGGCTAGCATCCGCAACTTGTAATTGTAATAGAGTTTCATTGCTGGTTTTTGAAAAAACATTTTTTAGATCCATTTCAAGATAAAAGGCACTTGAATTATTGATAACGGAAGTAGCTTGCAATTCAGCATTTGTCCAATCCTCAGTGTATAAGTATACTCTGGCTAAAAGCGCTGTAGCTGCCCACTTGTTTGCTCGTGTCCTTTCTGTTGCGATGGCATAATCGGATGGCAATAAACTTTGCGCATCTTGTAGATCCTTAACGATCTGATTATACACCTCTTTTTGTGGAGTACGAGGGAGGAGAGCGGTTTTATTCCAATCTGAAGTAAGTATCAATGGAACATCTCCAAAAAAATTCGTAAGATAAAAATAGGAAAAAGCTCTAAGGAACTTTGCTTCGCCCGTTAGTTGATCTTTAACACTCTTTGATACTGATGAACTAGCCTGTAATCCTTCAATGGCTGCGTTCGCCATATCTATGGCATAATAGGTCGGCTTCCAAAAATAACCTTTAACAAGATTATTGTTCGCTAATAATGTGTTTGTTTGAAAAGGTGAGGCGGCTCCAAATGATTTCAATTCATCAGAAGATTGACCTGCGTAAATTGTAGTGGCTCCGTTTGAAAAAGATAAACTATTATAGTTCCAACTCATATACCCATAAATACCCAAAATAGCTGCGGTAGCATTATCATCATTGCCAAAGGTCTGTGAAGTTGTAATAGTATTGATGGGGTTAGGAACCTGAACCAATTTATTACAGGACTGACTAAGTATAAATAAAACTGTAATAAAAAAATATATAGCTGCTTTCATATTTAATAATTTTAAAACCCGAAGCTTAACCCTGCAACAATTGTTTTTGAAGGTGGCATAGCGCCAAATGTTTGTGTTTCAGGGTCAATACCCTTGTATCTTGTTATGATAAAAAGATTATTCATGTGTAAAAATATGCTGCAACTCTCCATGTTAATTTTCCTGATATAATTCACAGGAAGATTATAGGAAAGAGACAAATTAGATAGTCGAATATAAGACGCGTCGGTCCTACCAGCATCAGAACCATATGGAAAATAAGAAGCATCAAATAAGGTCGGTTGTGTTGTAAATCTTGCAACGTTGGTAATATCCTGTGGTTTTTGCCAACGAGACAATACATCTATCCGCTGATTCGTATTAATGTATCCAGGAGGATTAACTCCTTGGCTGATCGCGTTAAATCCTATCTGTTTTTTGAAATTGAAAAACAGCGATAATTGAAATGATTCATATCCCATATTTACACCTAGTCCGCCAAAAAATTTAGGGCTCATATCCAAGACATATGTATCATCACTGTTTTTCCCTGAATAATCGATAGTAATTATACCATCATGATTTTTATCATAAAATGCGTACTGCCCCGTTTGAGGATCTACGCCGATAAAATGAAGTCGTCTAACTATGTTCAGAGGCTTGCCAACTATAAAAGTACCCACATAAGGAGACAAATTAAAATCAGGATAGGACACCAGCTTATTTCGGTTAATTGAAAGATTAAAATCGACAGAGAAAGAGAATTTTTTCCCATTGAAAACTTTTGCCAACCCTGTAAACTCCCACCCATCGTTTTGTACTAGAGCCGGGGAATTAGCAGTTACATTAGGAAATCCTGTAAACAATGGCAAAGGGTATCCTACTAATTGATTACCACATCTGTTTCTGTAATATGCTACTTGTACATTAATTTGATCTTTAAATAAACCCAAATTGACAGCAGCTTCTAATTTTTTATTTACTTGCCATTGAAATTCTGTATTAGATGCCTGAGTTGGCACCAATACAGATATTCCATTGTAAGGCTGCCCGTTATTAGAAGAGTATCGGCTAAGGTATTGATAATCTCCTATTGCATCAGATCCGGTTGTTCCATAGCTTGCTCGCAATTTTCCAAAGCTCAGGACTGTTAAATGGTCTTTCACCCACGGTTCTTCCGAAAAGACCCAGGCCACACCAACAGATCCAAAATTTCCGAATTGTTTGTTCGGCCCAAAACGACTGGATCCATCTCGCCGTGCATTTAAATTGACAATATACTTATTATCCCAATTATAGGTAATCCTTCCAAAAACAGCGCTATACTTATACTCACCATAATTCTCTCGGCTTGTTACTTTTGGAGCGGCAGTAACACTTTTAATCAAATTATCGCTTGTATAATTAGAGCCAGTGATCAGCAAACCATCTGTATTTGTCTGTTGAGCAGATCCTCCAACCAGCGCACTCAGTTTTCCTCTTGCAATAACAGAATTGTATGTTAATTGTGGTTCTATTATCCAGTTTTTATTACTATTATATCCCCAATTGCTAGTACCAGTGGGTTTACTAGCCGGATCTAGTGAGATTATCGGGTTGAATTGTTGCTGATTTGCATTAGCTGTATTATATCCGAAACTTGTAACAAGTGATAGCCCTTTCATCAATTGATAGCTGAGAACCAAATTGCTGTTAAGAAAATTAGTCTTTGATACATAAGGCTGGAATAACCCGGAGAAAGGGTAAGCGCCTCTGGCATCAAGGTTGTTTGTATTTCCCCCCCAACCCGTAAAATTAGGTTTTCCAGTTGAGTCATAGATAGCAGGTGCATTGGGCGCAAAATTGACGGCCCCGGGAAGGAAGATCATATCCGACTGTGTATAAGAATACGCAGCAGTCATCCCAATATTTAATCGCTGATTGACTGAGCGGTGTGTGATGTTCATGGAAACAGTTGCCCGCTGATCCGAACCACTAACAGAAAGAATGTTGGTCGTACGATTATACCCTGCCCCAAGCCGAAAGGTTGTACGCGAATCTCCTCCTGAAAGACCGGTTTGTATATCTGTTGTTTTCCCCTGACCTCCCCATAAGGCCTTCTGCCAATCAGTATATTTTGTTGTATCCCATAAAACAAGATCATATGCATTACCCTCGTCTGGAATTGTTACGCCAGGAATTGCCCCATAGGTCATCTGATCATTCTTAAAGGCCTCATTTCGCATTATCACATATTGCTTTGTATCGAGCATCTTATAAAATCGTGTAACCTTTTCGATACCTTGCTGTAAGTGAAGATTAAATTTCGTCTTGCCAGCCTTTCCTTTTTTAGTGCTTATAAGAATTACACCGTTGGCGCCTCGAGATCCGTAAATAGACGTTGCATCCGCATCTTTTAATACTTCGATGCTTTCTATATCAGCAGGATTGATCCCAAACAATGGGCTCTGCCCATTTGCAGGCCCTCCGAATCCTGTCTGAAGAAATCCACTAGATCCCCCACTGTAGTTAGACTGACCTGATACGTCAGCAAAGCTTAAAGGTACTCCGTCGATTACAAATAACGGGTCAGCTGAAAAGTCACCAACCGTACTCCGTCCCCTTAATTCCACTTTAAAAGGAGCGCTAGCAAACCCGCTTGTTTGGCTTATGTCCAATCCTGCGACTTTCCCTTGTATAGCCATTAAAGGGTTCATAACTGGTTGCCTCTCAATTTCACTGGAAGTTACTTTCCCTATATTTCCGGTAATAAGACGCTGGCTTGTTGTCCCATATGCCTGTACTACTGCTTCGTCTAATTGATTTACAGCAGCTGTTAACCGAACTTGGATCGGGGTCTTTTCGTCAAAAGTTATTTGCTGGGTATTATAACCGATATAGGTTATCACCAAAACGGCCTTATTGGGGATACCTATTAATTCAAACTCTCCTTTTGCATTAGTCAATGTGCTCCTTTTCGTTTGCTTGATGGTCACAGTCGCTCCGGAGAGAGGTTGCCCTCCTTCCGCTAGAACCGTCCCTTGTGCCTTAATCGTCTTTTCCGGGTCACCACCTCTTGCCGTCTCGGCTTTTTTTACCATCTTCTTCACCACCGAGATCGTCTTATTGGTAATACTAAAATCCAAATCCTGATCCCAAAGGCACACCCGCATTGCATCCTCAATCTCTGCATCTTTCAAATTCAAAGTGACAGGTTTCGTATCTTGAAAAATACTATAATCATAAAAAAAAGCATATCCTGTCTGTTTCTTGATCATGCTGAATACCTTCTCCAATGGCAAATCCTTACCGGAAAGCGTCACCTTCTGACCAAATCCCGTTGCCCAGACATTCATATACACAGTTACTAACAATAGGCTCGTCAATTTCATTGCCCTTAGTAGTTGTTGCGACACCTTTACAGTACTTTTAGAGTCAAAGTGTCTACACATTGTAAAAAATAGCATACCTTTAGTTTAGGATTATTTACAGAGCCCTCCCCTTTAAAGGCGGGTTTTTGAGAAGCCCTGCTCAACCAGGACTTTTTTTAAAGAGCCGAAGTGCTGGTAACACTCCGGCTTCTTGTTTATAGATACACATGAGAAAAACGGAAATATGTAACCGCTATTCAGGGTGTAGGGGGAACAAGTCGATTTCCTTTCTTAGCATTTTTCACGATTTTAGGTGGTTCTAAAATAAAGGACAGCCCTGACATCTAGGGCCCTGCAAAAGCGCCATTCCGGGCACACAGTCCCGGCAATAGCAGTCCACAGGCAATGAAGAAAGGTTTAATGGACTAATGGATAGGTTTTACCTATTAATAAAGTGTAGAATTGAATTTAAAGTCCTCTCTAGGCATAAGGAGGTTGGTATGGCAAAATCGCAGATTGTTAGAGTAAGGTTATAATGGCAATAAAACTGAAGTTCTATTTTTATGGTCTCACCGTAATTCTCTTCCCGTCTATCTCAAATCGCACCTGGTTTTTCTGAAGGATCTCCAGTACCTGGGAAAGATTCAATTTCCTTTCGATATCTCCCCCGAACTGCCTGTCAGGCGCTGTCCCTTCATATACAACATCCACATCGTACCACCTGGCCAGCATCCGCATTACTGTTTTTAGATCGGCATGCTCAAAATGGAACCACCCGTTCTTCCAGGCTACCACGCCGTCCACATCAACGTCCTTCAGAACTTTCAATTTGCCTGTTTCATTCACCTGGGCTTGCTCACCTGGCTTCAGCACTGTTCGAACATCTCTATTGGAAACCTGGACGCCTCCTGTCAACAACGTGGTCTTTATATTACTCTCGTCAGAATACGCTGTGATATTAAAGCTCGTGCCCAGCACATCCACTAAAGTTTCGCCTACCTTAACTTTAAAAGGCTGATGTGCATTGGGCGCTATTTCAAAATATGCTTCCCCTTTTAGTTCCACCTCACGCGTCTTTCCCGTAAATGCAACAGGATAGCGTAGCGATGAGGCATTGTTTAACCAAACTTTGCTGCCGTCCGGCAATGTTACCTGGAATTCGCCGGCAGCCGGCGTTGTCAAGGTGTTATATGCAAGAGCTGTTGATTTTTCATCCGATCCGTTGTTGTAAGCCAGCTTACCGTCATCCAGCTTCACTACGTGAGTAGCGCCCTGGCTAGCGATCGTTCCTTTCCCCGCACTGTCCAACACCACATGAGAACCGTCCGATAAAGTAAGAACTGCCTTATTTCCACCCGGCGCGACATCGTTCTTAAAATTAGAAGCAAGCACAGGGGAAGAAATATCGGATTTTCCGACGGGTCTGTTCTTTGTATAAAGCCAAACACCTGCTACCAGCAAGCTGGCCACAGAGGCAGCAATAAAGTAACGGGTACGATGTATGCGTTTTGGTATGACCGGATATATCGAAGCCTCTTCCTCCTCAATCGTATTCATCACCTTTTCCCACCCCTCTTTTTTTAAGACCTGAATATCCGGATACTCTTTTATCTCATCCCTTACATAGCCGGGATCGAACAGTTTGTCAAATAGCTTCCGGTTTTCCTCCGACAGGTTACGCCATTCTACCAACTCTTTGTACTCCGCTTTACTTATTTCTCCCCGGTGGTATCTTATTATCAGCTCTGCTATCCTTTCTATGTAGTTGAATTCATCAGACATGCAATTCCTAATTTGTACTTTTTATGATCCAGATGATAAAAAGGTCATCCGTGGGGTAACCCATTTCATTCCTACTACGGATGGTTGATAATTTTAACAAAAGGATTCTGAATATTTTTTTCGATTTTTTTTGGCTGGGGCGCTATCAAAATGGGAATTAAAAAGAATTCTTCACAGTAATTTAATACTGGGTAATAGGAAACCCTTTTATGTAAAAAATACATAATAATGACAGAGGCACATTGACCTATATTGCCTAGATCATATAAAGAAGAATAAAAGGATAAGACAAAGCTCTGCTGTCAGCAAAGATGAGCGTAGAATGCTGATTGCTCTTGCTTTTTGATTGAGCACATTCTGATTGCTAACTCCCATTTTTGCTGCCACTTCAGCAGTACTTAAATTATTGAGATAGATCAGCTCGAATATTTTGCGGCATTTACCGGGAAGAGATTCAATTTTTTGAGAAAGCGCACCTAACACTTTAGCGTTGATTATTTCATTTCTTTCATCCGCCCCCATCTCTTCGAGATATTGTATCTCTTTGTGTATCGTTCTTTGCTTTTGGAGAAACCTCAGATAGTCTATGCAGGCATTTCGGGAGGTGACAAACAGGAAGGCTCTTATATTATTGAGGCTTTCAAAATTATTGCGCAATCGCCAGAGCTTGATAAAAGTTTCGGAAGTAATATCCTGGGCTTCGGCTTCCTTTCGGACCAGGTTATACGCAAAAATGTACAACTCTTCATAACAAGAGTCATACACACGCTTAAACTCGTTGCGATCGCCTTCGCGGAAGCAATCGATAGAGAAATCAGGTGTAAAAGTTTTACCACTCATACCTAAGGTTAAAATGCTACTAATAAAACGGACATTCAATTTTAACGTCAGGCGTGACCCGCGTCCGTTGTTCCGGTAATGGAACAAGGTACAGCATAAGGTTTATGGGGGTTAGGGCCTGCTTCGGATTAGGTTTTAAAAGTGGATACTGGAAAATGAAATTTGCTTTGATCAGCGACAGAGCCTAGAGTCGGCAATGATAATATAATTGATATCAATCAACCTTAATTAAACCATTTTATTTAGGGTTTCTACCAAATTCACCCTAGAAAAAAATGCGGCATATACCTAATTAATAGTCGTATTTATACGACACTCTCTAAATAAGTGTTAGCGCTTATGACTACCTAAAGGTCTGATTTTAGGTTGAAACACCGACCTGAAATTACAAACATCTTCGGAAAAAAGAAATTCAAAAAATGCACACTTACATCAATTATTTGTATATCAATCAGATATATTAATATTACCGTTTTGTAAAGCAATGCCATCCTTTTCTCATTCGTTTTTCCCAGGGTCTACCCGCACCAACAACCATCCCGCCTCCACCAACTCCTCAATATGCCTATAACGGGTAAGAAGATCAGCTCTTTCACCTGGATCACTGAACTCTGCATTGTCCGTTGTGATGCATGTTTCCACCATGGTCCACAGTATATCACGGATTTCATGCAAACGATAATCACTAAAAAATCGACGGAACACCCGCAATGGATCCTGTACATCCTTTTCTTCCAAAAAGATGATCCTATCAAAGAGTTCCTCCGACGATTGATTAAACTTAGCCATCGAATATGATTAAAGATTAATGGATACTTACCTTATCCATTCCATCTATATAGGCGGGAAAATTACCAAGGAAAGTGATAGCATAAAATTAGGTAAAAGACCATTAATAAAACAAATAAACTTGAATCACCTATATGCAAGTTAAGATTACAATTAAATTTGTTTAATAAAGTAAAATATTTTTATTTAGCAATATCATTTTTATTGTTATTTATCATTCCGTCCCTATCCTTCCCCATAGACGATTTTCGTAATGGAGACAAAGCAACCTTTGAAGAAGTCTATAGATTATACCAACTGGCAATCTATAATTTCGTTAACAGGCTCATCGATCATCAGCAGGAAGCCGATGACATCACCGCAACAACCTTCGCAAAACTGTGGAATCTACACACTCAATTTCAAAGTCTGGGAAATATCAAAGGATTCCTTTTTGCTACAGCCCGCAATGCCTCGCAATAGAAGTCCTGCCCACTCAATGTTGCAAGGTCATCAAATGTATTTTCGTGGAAGATCTTACTATTCACGAGACAGCCGAAAAGCTGGAGATCAGTGAGGGAAATTTTCGCTTTCAAAAAATGCGGGGTTTGGCCTTATTAAAGAGGCTCGTCCTTAAACGGCTGAGCGGACATTGACCGACCATCCCCTCCAAACAAAAGCCGACCATTGCTGATCGGCATCCCTGATCGGGTTCGTACCCTATTCAAACGGCCGGCAAAGTAACTTTTCCATCCCTTTTCGTCAATACCCGGTTAGTTGTAATTTTTCTTTACAAGCCGGATTTCTTTTATCACTCTAATAAAAAAGAGCTATCTTGTGGCCTAATTAAACCGCATGCCTATCGGGAAAAATTTTCATCTTGGTTATCCATTAACCAAACCAATCCATGACAACAGCAGAAAAAGAAATCCTCAAAAAGAGATTCGGAGCCACCATCCAGGACCTCCGGGAGAAAAAGCGACTCAGTCTGCGACAAGTCGCTGCCAATTGTAATCTCGACAACAGTAAGATCGCCAAGATCGAAGACGGAAGATTCAATGTTTCCTTATCCACTATCGTCGAACTTGCACGAGGACTGGAAACCCATCCTTCCAAATTATTCGTAGGTGAATTTAATTGGTTCGCGCTCGTCTAACCCCACCTTTAAAAAACTATGCCTAGACCAGGGTCCGGACCACCCGGACTTCTGGATCAGGCCAAGGGATAATCAAGAATATCTTTCTGCAATAAAGCAATTCTCAGTTTATTCAGCGCGCTGGCCTTATGCCAATGCACAGTCGAAAGGCTTATCCCCAACTGCTCCGCTACTTCCCGGGCTTTCTTTCTGTTAAAAAACATCATTTTAAAGACTTCACGGCATCGAGGCGGCAATCGCTCAACCTGGCGGCCTATCTCTTCCAATAGCTCAACCTGATCCTGCTCACGGTCGTCAGACAACTCTTCTACCTGTGATAAGTAGCGAATTTCTCTATGGGAAGCATTATGTCTTTGTCTGGATCGCAGTATATCAAAACAAGCATTTCGGCAGGTAAGGTATAAATACGCCCTAATATTTGCATAGTTTTCAAACCCATCATGCTGTCTCCATAACTTGATAAAACAGTCTGAGGTTATATCATTTGCCTCCGCAACATTTCGTACCAGCCGGTAGGCAAAAAAGAAAAGTGCGTTGTACTGAGATAAATATATCTCCTTAAGTGCCTGGCGATCACCCGCCCGCAGCCGGAATGCAAGGTCATTACCCGATTGGCCTGTATTCATGGGATTTGTTCAGTTTAAATACCTTACTACGGCCTGGATAGAAATTTTATGGGTGAGCGCGAAAAAAACTAAGGATTCCTGATCAAATTAGGTGGCAATACTCCTGAAGGCGCCTTAAAATCAACACCAAGAAGGCTCATCACCAAAGGCGCAATATCTACTACCGTCAATTCCTGGATCACCGTTCCCTCCCGGATCCGCGCTCCAGCAGAAATGAATCCTGTATACATTTCCGGGAGATTGGGATCATAGCCATGGTGTCCTCCCTTTACTTCGGCCGTCACACTGCCCTCTGTGCCACCACCGAAAACAACACCAGGAATTGCCGCCAACGCCATAAAGGCATTCTTATCAGCCCCCATTTTTATCAACTCAGGCTTTTCTACTACTCTGAACTTGTTGCGAAGAGAATCAGGCAGTCGCCCCAATATTTTTCGCACTCTATCTACCACCTGCGTATCTTTTGGATGCTGCAGATACAAAAATGCGGAGCCTCCGGCCGGCTGGAACTTTGCACCCCAGTCCGCACCGGTCTTCCACACCCCCTCCTGTGCCAACCATATATTCGGACGAATAACAGTACGCATATCCATAAACCCATGATCCCCCACAATAAGCACAGTAGTACTATCCTTCAAACCTGCCCGCTCAATAGCTTCCAATATGCCTCCTATCGCTCTATCTGCCGCTCCCACTGCCGCTTTTACTTTATACCCATATCGTCCCTGCTCATGCTCCATGCCGTCCACACCCGCAAAATGCACCGCCAGGATATTAGGCTTATATTTCTGGAAGATATACGCTGCCATCCGCCCCGAATTTTCATCCAGGCTCAGGTATTCCTCATTCATGTTGTCCTTGGTGAGAACGCCGGTGGCGTTTTTCTCTATTTCCTCCACCAGCCCAGGGGTGCTGTATTTTCGCGTTTCCGTAATCCGGTCACCAGGATCCTTCACAGCCCAAATCTCAGGGATATTCCAGGTTACGGGCGCCCCCACGGATACCGGCCATTCCACTATGGCAGTGGTAAGCCCTGCTTCTTTGGCAGCATCCCAGATAGTTCGGGCCTTGATATTGGACGTCTCCCAATTCCATCTGCCATCGCTACCCAAAGGCGCAAAAGGAGCATTGTAACATACTTCATGTAAAGCGGGGTAAGCACCTGTAACCATGCTGCTGTGGGATGGGTAAGTATAGCTGGGGAATACACTTTTCATGTGCAACGCATAAGCTCCCTGCCTGGCCAGATGTTGAAGGTTGGGGGTCGGCCAAAGCGAATCGAGATAAAATTCCGGGCGCATCCCGTCAATGCTGATCAATACTACATGCCGGGCAGGCTGCCCTATCGCAAATCCCCGGACAAACAACAAACTAAGAAAGAGAAAAGTTAAACGCTTTTTCATATTTGTAATACGTAAAGACGACCCGTTTAACTCTCCGGAGAAGATTAAATTTTTGTGAAGCGCCGCGGCTATTCTATACTCTCAAGTATAATCTCACACGCCCTCGCAATCTCCTCTTCCGTGATCAGCAACGGCGGCGCTATCCGCATACACTGCGGTGCAAAAAGATACCAATCCGTCAGCAGCCCCTTTTCGATACATTTATCGATGATCTTTTTGTTTATTTCAAAGTTGTCGAATTCCACGGCCATCAGCAATCCGCAGCTGCGTATATCCCGGATGGTGGAATGCACCAGCAGCTGCCGGAACAGGGCCTCCTTCCGGGCTACCTCTGCGATCCACCCTTCTTCGAGCAGCACTTCCATAGAGGCCAGTCCTGCCGCACAGCAGACGGGATGACCGCCGAAGGTCGTAATATGTCCCAGTACCGGATCTCCTGTCAATGCCCACATCCGCTGTTTGTCTGCAATAAACGCCCCCATCGGCATTCCGCCACCCAGCGCCTTGCCCAGCAGCAGGATGTCGGGTACTATATCATAATTTTCAAAACCCCAAAGCTTACCTGTCCGGCCAAAACCGGCCTGTATCTCGTCCAATACCAATAAGGCGCCCGTCTCATCACAGCGCTGCCTTAATGCTTTCATCCATGCAACATCCGGTGCATATATGCCCCGTTCCGCCTGCACCGTCTCTGCGATCACACAGGCTGTCTTATCCGTGATCCACTCCAGGCTGCTGTGATCATTATACTTCACATGCCGCACCCCCGGTAATAAAGGTCGATACGCATTGCGCCAATATTCATCGCCCATGACACTCAGGGCTCCTTGCGTGCTGCCGTGATACGACTGCTGGAAAGAAACGATCTCCGTCCGTCCCGTCACCCGTTTGGCCAGCTTCATCGCTCCTTCTGTAGCCTCGGCCCCGGAATTCGTAAAATAAACGCTGTTCAGGCCGGGCGGCAGATGGGTCGCGAGTAACGTCGCATACCGCACTTGCGGGGATTGTATCAGCTCGCCATACACCAGCACATGGAGATACTGGTCTGCCTGGTCTTTGATAGCCTGCACCACGCGTGGATGTCTATGACCTGTATTACAGACGCTGATGCCTCCTATAAGGTCCATATAGGCTTTACCGGATGGATCATATAAATAAAGACCCTCAGCCCGGCTGATCTCGATACCCAGGGGATTGGGGGAGGTTTGCGCCACATGCCGGAGAAAGAGTTGTCGGGTGTCTATGGAATTAAAACTCATTAAGAGCAAAGTTCGTAAGAAAAATTGTAGGATATTCGTATAACTAAAAGCTTTGCCATGGCCACTATCCTCCCCGTCGAAGGAAAATTCCCCAAATTTGGAAAAGATTGCTTTGTCGCCCCGAATGCCACTGTGGTGGGAGATGTTGAGATCGGCGACGAAACGAGTATCTGGTTTAACGCCGTCATACGTGGCGACGTCAACAGTATCCGCATCGGTAATAAAGTCAATATACAGGACGGCGTGGTCATACATGCCACTTACCAAAAGTCCAAAACCTTCATCGGCAACAACGTTTCCATCGGTCACAATGCCATCGTACACGGGTGCAAATTATGCGATAAAGTCCTCGTTGGCATGGGCGCCATCATCATGGACAATGCCGAAGTCGGCAGCAATACCATCATTGCAGCCGGCGCTGTCGTGCTGGAAGGTACGAAGATAGAGAGCGGCACCATCTACGGAGGTATCCCCGCCCGCAAGATCAAGGACATTCCCGTAGACCTCATCACGGGCCAGATCGATCGAATAGCGGAACATTATTGCCTGTATGCCAGCTGGTTCAAGGATTCCAATGCCGTTCCCCCTGCTAAGTGATTGTATTAGTTACGAATAAGACAAAGACTTACCCATTTACCCCTATCTCCTCTATTCGTTAAAGAACGAGGTCCCCCTTGCTTTTTCAAAATAATATTTGTAGGTTTAAATCGTTTATTAGAGAGATTTAATGAACCAACCCAATGAAACTAAAACCTACAGTGAAAAGTCTTTCTCTTATGGCCATTTTATCGGCCATGCTTCTATCAGGTAGTTCCTGCGGGCTGATGCATAATCTTTTCGGACCAAAATACGGCTGTCCAAGTGACGGGAAAAATGTGGGAGCTGAGCGGATCCTGAGCGGAGAGAAAGTCCCGAAGGCATCGAAGTTCAAATCATAGAGCAGTAATAAAGTTAGTACCCTATTATAAATTAAAATCCCTACGCTATGAGCCCCCTGACTCTCCGCACCGATTTCGGTTGCACAGAAGCCGTCATAGACGATGATTGCGGTCTGAAACGCTTCTACGAAGTTGCAAATATCCTCTCCGACGACCTGGATATCAAGTTCACTCAAAAAACAGATGAATTCGACAGTCTCATGTGGGACTTCCTGTACAAGGGCCATATCCTGACCCTGCATTACAATATTTACACGGGGATCTCTATCTATCCCCGGAAATTCCGGGAGGCGCCACGTAAGGATAACGATGCCGTGGTAGAGGTTGCCAAATTCCTGGAAAGTAAGCTACTGATCAATACGGCTAAACGATATATGTCCTGACGGCCCCATGGGTGGCTCAGGCGCATCTGACGATTGTTAGCCCTTCGGCATAGGGCCGCCCTGCTACGCAGCGGGGCGGCCCGTTTTTTTCTTACCTTGCAACCATGGCATATACCAAACCTTCTGCTCCATTCTATACCAAACTGGCGATGGTCCTCATCAGTTTGATCGCCCTCTTCTATATCGCTATACTGGGGCAGACTGTTCTCGCACCGCTGGTATTCGGTCTTCTTTTTGCCGTCCTGCTGCTGCCGCTGGCAAATGTCCTGGAAAGGAAGCTACGCCTGCCCCGCAGCATCTCTTCGATCCTTTCCGTGCTGCTGCTGCTGGCGGCCATCAATTTGATCCTTTATATGGTAGGCGCCCAGATCAGCACGCTGACAGAAGACTGGCCCCTGTTCAAGCAACAGGTACTGTCCTCTCTGAACGACCTCCAGCACTGGATCTCCACGAAATTTCACATCCGGATCAAACAGCAGAATGCCTATATTGATAATGCCACCTCCAAGCTGCTTGCCACCGGCTCTTCCGTGCTGGGCACCGCGGTGATGTCCATCTCTTCCACGGTGCTCTTTATGGTCTTTATCATGTTCGACACTTTCTTTCTGTTGTATTACCGGCGTCTCATCGTCCGATTCCTCGTCTCCGTCTTTAAGGAAGAGAATGCGGTCACGGTATACGATATCATCGCGCATATACAATCCCGCATCCGTCAATACATATTTGGATTGTTCCTGGAAATGGTCATCGTGGCTGCCGCCACCTTCCTGGCCCTCTGGTTCCTTGGTGTAAAATACGCGCTGCTGCTGGGTCTGATCACAGGTCTGTTCAATGTCGTCCCCTACATCGGTATCCTTACAGCCATGATCCTGAGCGCCCTTGTCACCTTCGCCACGGCAGGCGCGGCAAAGGTCCTCATCGTGGCCGGCACCATATTCGGTATCCATCTCCTCGACGCCAATGTCCTGCTGCCCATCATCGTCGGCTCGAAAGTGAGGATCAATGCCCTCATTACTGTCCTCGGGGTGATCGTCGGAGAAAACATCTGGGGCATTACAGGCACTTTCCTGGCAATCCCCGTCATAGCTATGACAAAGATCATATTCGATCGTATCGAGCCGCTAAAGCCCTGGGGGCTGCTGCTCGGCGATGAAAAGGAAGAAGAACAACCGCCAGTGCCGTTAAAGGAAGAAATAATAGAAGAAGGTGGTGTAAATCCCGACGCCCAGGAAAATTCAACAGCGGGGCCGACACCGGCAAAAGATCAATAATTCCTTTCTTCGATGGAATCCATGATAGTCCGATAGCTGATATAGCGGTCTTCCGCGATCGTTCCCTCCTGTACAGCCAGCTTTACTACGCAGCCCGGCTCTTCGGCATGCAGGCAATTGTTGAACTGGCATTGTCCTGCCAGGGCCCTCATCTCGGGGAAATAACCCGACAGCTCCGCGCGGGTAATGTCAACCAGGCCGAATTCCCGCATGCCGGGCGTGTCGATAACCTGACCGAACTCCGGCAGATCGAACATTTCTGCAAATGTCGTTGTATGAATACCCTTCCCACTCCATCCGCTGACATCCTGGGTCTTTAGCTGAAGGTCGGGAAGGACGGCATTCAAAAAAGAAGATTTACCTACACCCGAATGTCCGCTGAGCAGGCTGATCTTCCCCTGCAGGCAGCTCTTTACTTCTTCCACTCCCTCTCCTGTCTGCACGCTCATACGGATGACACGGTAGCCTACATCTTCATACATCTCCTTCCATGCCTCGAATTTCTCCGATTCCTTCTTCCTGTAAAGATCCGCCTTGTTGAAGATGAGGATGGCGGGAATATGATAGGCTTCGCAGGTCACGAGCCACCTGTCGATAAAACCCTGGGATGTACGGGGCTCTTTCAATGTCACCAGCAAAAAGGATTGATCTATATTGGCCGCCACGATATGATGCTGCATACGGTGGGACGGGGATTGCCGGTTAATATAATTCCTGCGGTCCTGTATCTTCGTTATAGTAGCCGTTCGCTCGAGTGTATCTTCCTCTTCCATCTCCACGATATCTCCCACGGCAATGGGATTGGTGGATGTGATCCCATCCAGTTTCAGGACACCCTTCAGCCGGGCGTTCCACACTTCTCCTTCAGGGGTTTTTACCACATACCAGCTGCCTGTCGACTTATATACTTTTGCCGTCATGGGAACTTCTTTAACACGGTCCAGCGGAGCAACAGCTCCAGCATAAGCAATACGGCAGCCGCCAGCGCAAACGGAAAGAACTGCTCAGTGTAGTGGCGAAGGGCTGTTACTTCTATCCTGGATTTCTCCAGCCGGTCGATCTCCGAATAGATACTTCTCAGGCTCTCGTTGTCCTTGGCCCTGTAGTATTGTCCTCCCGTTTCTTTTGCTATCTGCGTCAGCAGCTTTTCATCGATGTTGACCTTCTCTCTCGACATCCGAACCCCCTGAGGAGTTTGTACCGGCACGGGTGCAAAACCTTCCGTGCCCATGCCGACGGTGTATACACGCACGCCGATGGATTTGGCAATTTCCTTGGCTGTATTGGGATCGATAAGTCCGCCGTTGTTTTCACCGTCCGTCAGCAGGATGATCACCTTGCTTTTGGAAGGGGAACTTCGCAGACGGTCAACCCCGGTGGCCAGTCCGGATCCGATGGCCGTACCGTCTTCCAGCAGGCCGCTCTGCACATTGGCCAGCTGTGTCTTCAGAACAGTACGATCTGTGGTTAAAGGGCACATGGTAAAGCTTTCACCCGAAAAAATGACCAGGCCGATGCGGTCTGTGGGTCTGTGATCGATGAATTCATTTGCCACGTTCTTGGCAGCCTCCATGCGATTGGGTGTAAAATCCTGGGCCAGCATACTGCCGCTGATATCCAGGCAAAGCACGATGTCGATGCCTTCTCCTGTCACCAGCTGTTCGTCGTTACGTGTCTGAGGGCGCGCCAGCGCGATGATGAGACAACATAGCGCCAGTATCCGGAAAATAAAGGGAACGGGACGCAGCAGGTTCTTCCAGGAGCGTAGCCGCGCAAAAGGTCGGATGGAAGACACCAGCACGGTGCCCTGGGTCTGACCTGCCTTACGCAGCTCCCACCAAATGAGCAGCGGCACCAGGACAAAGAGCCCGAAGAATGCCGGCTGGCTGAAGCGGATATTTTCGTACCAATCGTACAGCACTTATTGTCGTATTATTTCTTTTCTAAATTTGTCGGGGGGCCGCCTGCCTGGGCGCCTGCCGTCCGGGCCATGGCCGCCTTCGCCGTCTCTTCTCTTTCCTGTGCTGCGCGAAGTTCATTGAGATGATCCACCGATTGACGGATCACCTGGTAACTTCGCTCATTATCGTTTGCCGCCGGCTGATATTTGGCAAATTTTACAAAATCCGTCATCCGCAATGTTTCAGCCAGCTCATCAAACTGTCCGCGGGTGAGCGGGAGGCGTCTTATCTGTCCGATCAGCTCTTCATTGGTCTCTGACAGACTGGCGATCCCAAGTCTGCGGAGCACAAACAGCCGGAGGATATCATTCATACGCGTATAATATATTTTCACCTGCCCGTCATCGCCCACTCCCTGTTTGTGCAGCTCTTCCAATTGACGAATGGCTTCTTCATAGGGTGTAAGACGGACCACCGGCTCTGTCGCAACCGTCCGCCGCAGCAACTTTTTCTTCCGTACCAGCCATATCACGAGCGCCAGGGCGATCAATGTAACAGCCGCCACTCCCCAGGGGATCCATTTCGCATAGGGATTAGGAACATCGATGATATCCTTGATATCATGAAAGTCCTGGTTGGGATTGAAAGGGGAATAGTTCACGGCAATGCGGACTGAATCCGAAAAATATTTCTTGTTCCCCACGACAAACGGCAAACGGGGTATGGCCCAGTACCCGGAGTCGAAGCTGGTGATGACGAACTGCTGACGATAATATTTCTCTTCAGGCTTGACCACAGAGTCCAGCCTGCCTTTTTCCAGCCATTCAAAGTGCGGAAGGCTGTCGATGGCAGGCCAGGTCAGGAGTTTATTGCCGGGGACATAAGCTTCCACCATCAACTGTATGGGCTGTCCGATAACGATCTTTTGCGAGTCGACGGAAACCTTTATTTTAACAGGTGAAGCCGGTTGTGCAGACACCGTCCGGGACAATAACAGGAATACTATATATACTAATGATCTTTTCATGTACTATGCCGGCCTGTTGCGACCGACAAAAAACCGTTGTAATATTTTGACGTAATCTTCGTCCGTACGCAAGTGCAAAAGGTCGCAACCGGCTTTTTGGAAAAAGCTCTTGCACTGCTCCGTCTGGTTAAAGAAATGTTGCTGATAGTTCGTTCTTACCAGGTAATCATCCGTATCCACCCAGTATTTGCCGCCTGTCTCGGAATCTTCCGCCTCGATGAGGCCGATGGCCGGCAATTCCATGTCCATCCTGTCATATACTTTTATACCGATGACATCATGTTTTTTGCCGGCGACCTTTAAGGCATCTTCAAATCTTTCTTCACCAGGCCGATCCTCTTGAATAAAATCGCTGAGAAAGAAGACGATGCTTTTTTGACGGGCGCTGCGGTTGAGGAAGCGGATGGCTTCCCGCAGATTGGTGCCCTTATGCCGGGGTTCGGTGGTCAGCAGCTGCCGCACGATATACAGGACATGTTCCCTACCCTTCTTTGGCGCGATATATCCTTCTATCTTGTCGCTGAAAAAGATCACGCCCACCTTATCGTGGTTGTTGACGGCAGAAAAGGCCAGCACGGCGCAAATTTCGGTGATCAGGTCCTTCTTACGGGCATGCACCGTGCCGAATAACGAGCTGGCGCTTACATCCACCAGCAGCATCACGGTCAGCTCACGCTCTTCTTCGAACAGCTTGCTGAAAGGGTGGTTGAACCGTGCCGAAACGTTCCAGTCAATGAACCGGATATCGTCCCCTGCTGCATATTCCCGCACCTCCCGGAAGCTCATACCACGCCCTTTAAAGGCGCTGTGATACTCTCCCGTGAAAAGATGACGGGTCAGCCTCTTGCTTTTTATCTCCAGCTCCCGGACCTTTTTTAATATTTCGGCAGTTGTCAGCATATTATAATTTATACAGCAGCGCTGTGCTCTGCTAAGGGAT
>Ga0105240_10004362_pt1 | contig 21597 bp, 21 predicted proteins | sample KBSC54metaG_FD_80426 | JGI IMG/M metagenome (GOLD analysis project Ga0105240, IMG submission 80426) | Corn rhizosphere microbial communities from Kellogg Biological Station, Michigan, USA - KBS C5-4 metaG | ecosystem: Host-associated > Plants > Roots > Rhizosphere > Soil | place: Michigan, USA... | reverse complement strand
TCCGGCGGATCGGTGTCTGTATAATAGCGAGACCTATGATTGAGCTGTTGGTGAATGGGCAACCCCGCAAATTCAACGGGGATGAGGACGTTCCGCTTTTGTGGTACCTGCGCGACGAACTGGATCTGACGGGCACGAAGTTTGGCTGCGGTATGGGCCTCTGCGGCGCCTGTACCGTGCACCTCAACGGCGAGGCGGTTCGTAGCTGCGTCACGACCATCAAAGCCGCGGCCGGCAAACGCGTCACCACCATCGAAGGACTCAGCGCCAACGGCGCGCACCCCTGCCAGAGGGCGTGGGAGCAACACAACGTCGCCCAATGCGGATACTGCCAGAGTGGGCAGATCATGCAGGCCGCCGCGTTGCTGGCCAAGACACCCAAACCCACCGACGCGCAAATCGCAAACGCCATGGACGGCAACATCTGCCGCTGTGGGACCTACACTCGCATTCACGCGGCCATCAAGACCGCGGCGGGGGTGAAATAGCCATGAAGATCCCTTACGGCGCCAGCTTCCCCGCCCCTGAGAACAATTCCGAAATCGCTCGCCTGACCCGCGATTCTTACGCGCAGCATCCCGGTGCCTACGCCGAAGTCGAAGCGGCCCCCGAAGTCTTCAAGGTCGATCGACGCGATTTTCTCGCCGGCGTCTTCACCGCCTCGGCTCTCGTCCTTGGAGCGAACCTTGCTTCTGTGCCGGCAGACGCCGCCACATCCTGGCAGCCCAGCGTCTATCTCGGATTCGAGCCAAACGGCCAAGTGGTGATCACCTCCCACCGCTCCGAAATGGGCACCGGCAGCCGCACCTCGCTCCCGCTCGTCATTGCCGATGAGTTGGATGTCGATTGGAAAATCGTTCGCGTTGAACAGGCCACCGGCGATACTAAGTACGGCTCTCAGAACACCGACGGCTCTTGCTCCGTGCGAGATTTCGTCGCTGCCATGCACCAGACCGGCGCGACCGCGCGCCTTATGCTCGAACGGGCCGCGGCGCAAAAGTGGGGCGTGCCCGCCGGCGAGGTTTCTCTCAAGATGGGCCAACTCACGCATGCCGCCAGCCGCCATTCTGCCGGCATCGGCGAATTCGTCGCGGCCGCCGCCAGGCTTCCCGTCCCTGCAAAAACCGAACTGCGCTTTAAGAACCCGGCTGAATACCGCTATATCGGCAAGGACGTCGCCACCGTCGACCAGCACAACATCATCACGGGCAAGGCCATCTTCGGCATGGACGCCAAGCGCCCGGGCATGCTCTATGCCGCCATCGAACGCCCGCCGGTCTACGATTCTAAGATCAAGACCGTCAATGAGACCGAGGCCCTCAAAGTCAAAGGGGTGCAGAGAACAGTCCAGCTTCCGCCCTTCAAACAGCCTCACCTCTTTCAGCAACTCGGCGGAGTCGCCGTGCTCGCCGACTCCACCTACGCCGCGCTGCAGGGCCGGAAGAAACTCAAGGTGGATTGGAACGCCAACCCCGCACACTCCTCTTTCAATTCCGCGGATTACAAGAAGGAACTCTTCACGAGTGTGCACAAGCCGGGCAAGCCCGTGCGCAACCGGGGCAACTTCGACACCGCCTTCAATCGCGCCGCCAAGAAACTGGAGGCGGATTACTACGTGCCGATGCTGGCCCACGCACCCATGGAGCCGCCAGTCGCCGTCGCCGAATTCCGAAATGGCAAAGTCGAAACCTGGAGCCCCACGCAGGATCCGCAAGCCGTACAGCAGGCCGTCGCCGGAGCTCTCGGCATCAAGCCCCAGGACGTCATCGCAAACGTCACCCTGCTCGGTGGAGGCTTCGGACGCAAGTCCAAGCCCGATTACGTGGTCGAAGCCGCCCTCCTTTCGAAGGCCGCGGGCAAACCCGTCAAAGTCGTGTGGACCCGCGAGGACGATATCCGCTTCGACTACTTTCATTCCGTCGCCGCCATGCACATGAAGGGCGGCATGGACTCCAGCGGTAAGCTCGATTCCTGGCTCTTCCGCAGCGCCTTCCCGCCGATTGCCTCCACCTTCGCCGCCGGAGCCGATTATGGCGCCGATTTCGAGACCGGGATGGCGCTCAACGAGATTCTCTTCGATGTCCCCCACATGCGGGCCGAGAATTGTCCGGCCCGCAACCATGTCCGCCAAGGCTGGCTGCGCGCGGTCTGCCATCTTTTCCACGCCTTCGCGATCCACAGCTTCGTCGACGAACTCGCGCACCTCAACAATTCCAACTACGTCGACTACTTCCTCAAGACGATCGGCCCGGACCGCCATGTCGATCTCACAAAGGATGCCGCGACCCCGTGGAACAGTGGCCAGCCCACTTCCACTTTCCCGCTCGATACAGGACGCCTGCGCCGCGTTCTGGAACAGTGTGCGCAGAAATCCGGATACGGCGAATTCGCCAACACGAAGAACCGCGCGATCGGCATCGCGGCCCACCGAAGCTTCCTGAGCTACGTGGCCACCGCCGTCGAAGTCGCCATCGATGCGCAGGGGAACCTCACCATTCCCAACGTGTGGACCGTTGCCGATGTGGGCCAGACCGTCATGCCCGATCGCGTTCGCGCACAATTCGAAGGCGCCGCGGTTTTCGGTACTTCGCTCGCAATGATGGGCGAAATTACCGCCGATTCCGGACGAATCACCCAGTCCAACTTCCATAACTATCCGGTCGCGCGTTTCAAACAAGCACCGCAAAAGATCGACGTCACGATCGTCGCTTCCAATGCGCCCCATGCGGGAGCCGGCGAACCTGGCGCGCCGGTAATCGCTCCCGCGCTGACCGCTGCCATCTTCAACGCCACGGGCAAGCGTATCCGCGAACTGCCGGTCAGTCAGACCAAACTCGTTTAGGACGGCCGGAGCATCGGCGATTTTCCCGAATGATATACAATGCGCACCGGGGGTCTTGCCGTGCGCTTTACATTTGCTGTCCCGGTCCTTGCGTCCGTAGTTTGCGGATTGGCCGCCTCACCCGAGTTGACGATCCGCCTCAAAGATTACGCGACGATGCCTATGACGGGAGCGGTCGACGGACCGGGGAACAGCGCGGGTCTATTGGCGCGCATCAATTTCCTTCGCGAGGAGCCGGGCGGAAGCAGGAGTCGCCTCTTCGTCAACGACCTGAACGGGCCGCTCTACATCCTCGATAAGCAAACGAAGAAGGCCACTACCTATCTGGACTTCAATGGTCTGGAGGGCAAGCCGGGCATCTTCCACCGGCTCGCCATCGACTCGGGGCTGGCCGCCGGTTTTGTCAGCTTCGGCTTCGACCCGGACTACAGCCATAACGGCAAGTTCTATACCATCCACATTGAAGATCCCGCGCTGCCCGCATCCAACCTACCCGACAACAAAAACTTCCCGGGCTTGCGCACTGCGGGATACACGGCCTCGGCTTCGATCCCCACATTCGGGACCCTGGACCGCGAAGCTGTCGTCGTCGAATGGACCGACACCAACCTGTCGAACTCGACATTCGAAGGGACCGCCCGCGAAGTGATGCGCCTCCAGTACAGCGGCCGCATTCATCCCATGGCCGATCTCATTTTCAACCCGGCCGCGCGTCCGGGAGACCCCGACTGGCGGGTGATGTACATCGCCACCGGCGACGGCGGTAACGGTGAACAGACCACGGCCGTCCGCGCCAATCCGCAGCGCCTCGATATGTTGGTCGGCAAAATCCTGCGAATCATCCCCGATCTCAAAGAGCACACCGGCGCCAGCATGGTCAGCGGGAATGGACGTTATCGCATCCCCAACGACAATCCCTTCGCTTCGACGCCCGGCGCGCGCAAAGAGATCTGGGCATACGGCCTCCGCAATCCGCACCGCCTCACCTGGGACGTCGATCCATCCAACCCGGCGAACAATCGCCTGATTGCTCTCGTAATCGGCCTGGCCACCTGGGAGACGGTCGATATCATCCACAAAGGGGCGAATTACGGCTACTCTCGACGGGAGGGTCCGCAGCAGCTCAATGCGGACAATACCCTGAACAGCCCGCCGGAGGACGATGTGATCCCGATCCAAATCGACGCCGACAAGACCGCCGGCACCGTATATCCGACGTATCCCGTCATCGCTTACGGCCATGCAAAAAACATCGGTATCATCGCGATCGCCAATGGCTTCGTTTATCGCGGCAACGCCATCCCGGCGCTGCGTGGCAAATTCCTGTTCGGCGACATTACGTCCGGCCGCCTCTGGTGGTCCGAGATGAAAGAGATGCTCGCGGCCGACGATGGGAATCCCAAGACCATGGCCGAGATGCACGATGTCCAGATTGCCTGGAACGACAACGTCTACCGGTCGATGGCCCCGATCAACGAGGTCGCATACCATGCACGCGGCGGCAAGGCCGAACACCTTCCGGGAGCCGATCGAGTGCCCGGAGGGCGGTCGGATCTGCGACTGGCAGTGGACGCGCGAGGCGAGCTCTACGTCATGACCAAGAGCGACGGCATGATCCGCTCCGTGATTGGCGCGTCGCAATAAACGTGCACTTCTCGATCGAAGCTCTTACCAGCGAGCACCGCGAAATCGAGGCCGCGCTGGAAGGTCTGGCGGAAACTATCGCCGCGGGCACGGTAAACGTCGACGCGCTGCAGCCTCTCGAAACCCTGTGCGTTCGCCATTACCAAAGCGAGGACGACTTCCTGGTCTGGCTCGCCGCGCGGGACGCCCCATGCGCCGCCAAATTAAGAGGCCAGCACGACGAGGCGATCGAACTCGCGGCCCGGCTTCACGAAGCGATGAACGCCGGCCAGGAGCGCGACGCATTGTATTTGGCCAGGCGGATGCTCGCCATTGTTCAGCACAACATCATCGAGGAAGAACGGGACGTCTTCCCGCACTGTTCGCTCACTTCGCGTCCTGCAGGAAGCCCAGATTCGCGGCCTGAATCGGAATCGACTTGAAAGCCTTGCCGGCCAGTAGCTCCTGCCGGTCTCCGACGGTTCTCTCACACGAAGCGAAGCTAAATTTCACCCTTGTTTTCTCGGCGTCTTCTCACCGTTCCCGGGTCGGCGGTGAATATGGCAATCTTCGGTTCTGACTGTTCGTTATTGGCGACTGCCATCTGAGTTAGTTAGCCGGCGCGCTGTGCGCGCTAAACAGGCCGGGGGCCTATCCTGCTTTGCTCTTGCGGGTGCGCTTTTTGGGGGCTTCTTCGGCGGGGGCGGCCTCTTCGGATTCGGCTTCGGAGGCGATGGCGGTGGCGGCTTGGGCGGGCTTGCGCTTTTCGGCGAGGCTGCGCTTCAGGGCCTCCATGATGTCGATGACGGGGGCCACGTGAGTCTCGGGGGTGGCGACCACTTTCTTGCCCTCGATCTTGTCCTCGATCATCTTCTGCAGGTTGTTGCGATAGGTGTCGTGATATTTCTGAGGTTCGAAATCGGCTTCGAGCGACGAGATCAACATCTTCGCCATGGCTAGTTCCTTTTCCTTCACCAGGCTGGTGTCGGTGCGGAACTCGTCGACCTGGCGGATCTCGTCCTGGTAATACATCGTGTGTGACAGGATGCCCTTGGCGCCGGGACGCAGGATGATGATGTGCTCGCGGTTGTGCATCGCGACTTTCGCGAGAGCATAGTAGGACGAATCGCGGAGGGCCTGGAAGAGCAGCGCGTACGGCTTTTCGCCGCCTTCGTCGGGAGCCATGTAGTAGGAGCTTTCGAGGTAGACGGGGTCGACCTGATCGGCCTTTACGAACTCGAGGATCTCCATCACCTTGGCGGTTTTGGGCGCGACCTTCTTGATGTCTTCGTCGTCGATCTCGACGTAGTGGTCCTTCTCGTACTCGTAACCCTTCACGAGTTCGCTACGGGGAACGGGCTTGTCTTCAGCCTGGCAGTAGATCGTCTGCTTGATGCGCGAATGATCGGCTTTGTGCAACAGATTGAAGCTGATGGTTTCACTGCGCGCGGCGCTGAAGAGCCGGACGGGAAACGAAACGAGACCAAATGTCAGGTGGCCTTTCCAAGTACTTGCTGCCATACGTGCAACCCCTCACGGTTTCAACGCTGCGGCTTTCAAGATATCAGAATCCCCGATATGATGTAAACAGAAGGGAGTAAAGGGATTTATGCCCCTCGAAGAGTACGCTGCCAAACGCAAGTTCGAGAACACTCCGGAACCACCTCCCTCCAAGAAACCCAGCAAGAGCGGGTCCAATTACTTTTGTGTGCAACGCCACGACGCCACGCGGCTGCATTACGATTTTCGGCTGGCGATCGATGGCGTGCTGAAGAGTTGGGCGGTGCCGAAAGGTCCGACGCTGGATCCCACGCAGAAGCATTTGGCGGCTCACGTGGAAGACCATCCGATCGAGTACGGCGATTTCGAGGGCAACATTCCGAAGGGAAACTATGGCGCGGGCAGCGTGATGCTGTGGGACTACGGTACGTTCGAGTTGCTCGGCGACGTCAGCGGCGACGAGCAGATGAAGCGCGGCGACCTGAAGTTCCGGCTGCACGGGCAGAAGCTGAACGGCGACTTCGCCCTGGTCCACATGAAGAATCGCGGCAAGGGGAACGAGTGGCTGATCATCAAGAAGCGCGATGACTTCGCGACGGAAGGTTGGGACGTGGAAGCGTACGCGCACAGCGCGCTTTCGGGCCGCAGCCAGGAAGAGATCGCGAATAATCTGCCGGCGCGGAAGTCGAAACGCAAGAGCGCCGGAGCGTCGGACCGCGTGTGGGAGAGCAGCCGTCCTGCTAAGCGTGCCGCGAAACCGGCGGCCGAAGCTAAGACCAAAAGCGCGGCAGTCAAAAAAAAAAGAACCTTGAGCTCGCGGGGGTAAAGGGCGCGCGCGAGGCGGCGATGCCGGAGAGCATCGAGCCCATGAGCGCGACCCTGATGGATCGAGTGCCGCAGGGCGATCAGTGGTTTTTCGAGGTGAAGTGGGACGGTGTGCGCGCGATTGCGTTCATCGATTCCGAAGAGGTGCGGCTGCAATCGCGCAGCGGCCTGCGATGCGAGCGGCAGTATCCGGAACTGGCGGTGATCCACCACAACATCGCGGCCGGGCAGGCGATTCTCGATGGCGAGATCGCGGTGCTGGACGCGAAAGGCGTTTCCCAATTCCACCTGATTCAGCCGCGGATCGCGAACACCGATCCGAATAGCGTGGCGCACCTGGTGCGGTCGACTCCGGTGGTTTATTTTGTGTTCGACCTGCTGTACCTGGACGGGTACGACCTGCGCGGAGTGGAACTGGAGAAGCGGAGGGAACTGCTGGAGGCAGTGGTCACGCCCGGTGGTCCGCTGAGAATCTCGGAGTGCTTTCCGGGAGCGGGCGGGGCAATGCTGGACGCCGCGCGCGAGGCGGGGCTGGAGGGATTGCTGGCCAAGCACGCGACCAGCAAGTACGAATCGCGCCGCAGCCGCGAGTGGGTCAAGATCAAAATCAGCTCGGAGCAGGAGTTCGTGATCGGCGGGTTCACGGAGCCGCAGGGGTCGCGGTCGTATTTCGGCGCGCTGGTGCTGGGCGTGTGGGAGGAGGGCAAACTGCGGTGGGCGGGCAATGTCGGGACGGGCTTCGATCAGCGCGCGTTGACGGACGTGTACGCGCGGCTGGAGCAGTTGATCGTATCGAAGTGCCCGTTTGCTGAGCGGCCGAAGCCGGATCGTGGAATGACGTGGGTGAAACCGGAGTTGGTTTGCCAGGTGAAGTACGGGAATTGGACGCAGGACAATCACCTGCGCGCGCCCGTGTATCTGGGGCTGCGCAACGATAAAGGGTCGAAGGATGTGGTGAAGGAAGAGCCGCGGACCGGCGCGCTGCTGGATCCGTCGGCGAAGGAACAGACGCTCGAGATCGATGGGCGGACGCTGAAGTTCACCAATCTGTCGAAGGTCTACTATCCCGACGAGGGCTTCACGAAGAGGGATGTGCTGAATTATTACGACGCGGTGTCGGAATGGATTCTGCCGCACCTGAAGGACCGGCCGCTGTCGCTCAAGCGGTATCCGAACGGAATCAAGGAAGAGTTCTTTTTTCAGAAGAATGTGCGGGAGGCGCTGGCGCCGTGGCTGCGCACGGAGTGGATCGACTCGGAGCACAACGGCGCGCCGATCCGGTATGTGTTCGCGGAGGACCGGTCGAGCCTGCTGTACCTGGTCAATTTGGGATGCATCGACCACAATCCGTGGATGAGCCGGTCGCCGACGCTGGACAATCCCGACTTCATTTTGATCGACCTCGACCCGCAGGAGTGCAGCTTCGACATGATCGTGGAGGCGGCGCTGATGGTGAAAGCGATCCTGGACAAGATTGGGCTGATGGGATATCCGAAGACCACCGGCGGGGACGGCATGCACGTGTATATTCCCGTCGAGCGCGACCACACGTATGAAGAAACGCGCACGTTCGCGGAGCTGATTTCGCGGCTGGTGACGCATCAGAAGTTAGACATGTTCACGACGCCGAGGTCGGTGTCGAAGCGGCAGAAGAATCGGGTGTACTTCGACTACTTGCAGAACGGGAAATCGAAAACGATTGCGGCGCCGTATGCGCTGCGCGCGTACGACGGGGCGCCAGTGGCGACTCCGCTGGAGTGGCGCGAGGTGAAGCACGGGATCCGGCCCCAGCAGTACAACATTACGAATGCGGTGCAGCGGTTCCGGGAGAAGGGGGATCTGTTCGCGGGGGTGTTGAATGAGCCGCAGCGGTTGGATGAGGCGCTGAATAAGTTGGATCGGTTGTTTCGGGGGTGATGGGGACATGATCTGGGAACCGTCACGAGAATTCATCGAAGACACCAACGTCTGGCGATTAATGACGCGGTTGGGATTCGAGGATCGGGAGGAGTTCCTACGGTTCTCGCGAGAGAATCCGGAGCGGTTCTGGGATGAAATGATGCGGGAGATGGGGGTGGCGTGGTTCCATCCTTATCACCAGGTCTTGGATCTGCGCAGCGGGCCCGAGTGGGCGCAGTGGTTCGGCGGGGGGCGGTTGAATATCGCTTACAACTGCCTCGACCGGTGGGCCGAGTCCGAACCGGCGCGGATTGCGTGTATCTCCGAAGTTGAAAGCGGCGAGCAGCGCACCGTAACGTTCGGCGAATTGCGGGTGCAGGCCGATCGGGTGGCGCATGGGCTGGTGAAGCTTGGAATGCAGCCGGGTGACCGCGTGGCGCTGTGCATGCCGATGGTGCCGGAAATTCTCGCGATTCTGTATGGCTGTTTTAAGGCCGGACTTGTGGTGGTGCCGATCTTTGCGGGCTTCGGCACGGGCGCGATCGCCACGCGCCTCGAAGATTCGGGAGCGCGGGTGCTCTTCACCGCCCCGCACCTGACGCGCCGCGGAAAACTGTTGCCGCTGGCGGAAAAGATGCCGGCGGGCGTGGAGCACGTCATCGTGATGCCGGAGGAGGACGGCTTCTTCACGGACGCGGATGACGCGGCGTTTCCCGCGATGGAGCTGGAATCGGAAGCGCGGGCGCTGATCCTGTATACGTCGGGGACGACGGGGCGGCCGAAGGGTACGGTCCACACGCATGCCGGTTGCCTGGCGCAGATGGGGAAGGAGATCTGGCTGGGCTTCGACCATCGCGACACAGACCGCTTCTTTTGGCTGTCGGACATCGGCTGGATGATGGGGCCGTGGAGTATTCTCGGCAATCACCTGTTCGGCGGCACGATCTTCATGTATGACGGCGCACCGGACTATCCGGACCCTTCGCGCCTGTGGGATATGATCGAGCGCCACAAGATCACCACGTTCGGAGTTTCGCCGACCGCGATCCGGGTGCTGGCGAGGCATGCGGGCGAATTGCCGCCGATGGAAAACCTGCGGCTGCTCGGGTCGACGGGCGAGCCGTGGGACGACGCGTCGTGGCTCTGGTTCTTCGAGCGCGTGGGGCGGAGTCGGTGCCCGATCATCAACATTTCTGGGGGTACGGAGATCGTCGGCTGCTTTCTGTTTCCGCTGCCGATCCAGGCCTTGAAGCCGTGCAGCCTGGGCGGTCCTGCGCCGGGAATGGCGACTGAAGTGGTCGATGAGAGCGGAAGACCGGTGCGCGGCCGGACGGGTTACCTGGTCTGCACGGCGCCTGCACCTTCGATGACTCGCGGGATCTGGAACGATCCGGAGCGTTATCTGGAGACGTACTGGTCGCGCTTTCCCGGCATGTGGTATCACGGCGACTGGGCCAGCGTGGATGAGGACGGCCACTGGTTTCTGCACGGGCGGGCCGACGAATCGATGAATGTGGCCGGGCGCAAGGTGGGTCCGGCGGAAGTCGAGGAGGCCATGATGCAGCATCCCGCGGTGGCCGAAGCGGCGGTGATCGGCGTGCCCGATGAGTTGAAGGGCGAGGCGATCGTGGGCTACGCGGTGTGCAGGCCAGGGGCGACGGCGGAAGGCTCGGCAGTCTGCGCGACGGTGGTGGAGGTGCTGGGTCCGACGTTCCGACCGCGGGAAGTGGTGATTGTGGCGGAGTTGCCGAAGACGCAGAGCGGGAAGATCGTGCGGCGACTACTGCGGCAGAAATATTTGGGCGAGGAGTTGGGGGATTTGTCGACTGTGGCGAATCCGTCAGCGTTAGAGCGATAGCACTTCTTTGAGGCGGGCCGATTGGCGGCGGGACATTTTACCGTGCCAGTCGGCGAGCCAGTCGCGCCGCTTGATCTCGCGGCGAAACAGGTCCGTCAACGCGATGCTGTAGAGGAAAAACAGCAGATAGCCGGCAATGGCGGAGAGTCCCCAACCGATCTCCTGCGCGGCCGAGACGATGCCGATGGCCGAGTACACGCCCCAGCCGGCGATCTGGCAGCGCCAGTATGTGAGCCGTATCCTCATTGCTTTGCAACCGAACGTTCGGTCAGGAACTCGTCCACTTGGGCGAACATCCAGGTGGGATCATCCCAGATTATGAAGTGGCGGGCGGTGTCGGTGATCCGCAGAGTGACACCGGCCATTTTGGCGTACTGTTTGCGCAGGCTGATGTCGGTCTTCTCGCGGGTGGTGTAGTCCTTGTAGCCGGTCCAGGCACCCATGACCAGGGTGGGGCTCTTGATCCGCGCCAGATCGTCACGCAGGTCGGTGGACATCATTTCGATCATGGCGTCGGCCACGGCAGTGCGGTCGGACGCCACGGCCCATGCGATCAGGCGGTCGAGGTCCGAGTCCTTGGTGACCATCTGTCGGGTCTGCACGCCGGACTTCGCCATGCGGATGTACATGTCCTGGTCCTGCGAACGGAAGTACTGGGTGTGGCGGCGAGCGCCTGTTTCATCTCGGCTGGAGACAAGTCGGGATTCATCGTGCCGGCCAGGTAGGGTAGGAATCGACGATCACCAGCTTGCCTGGCAGGTCGGGATATTTGACGGCCAGCAACACCAGGTAGCCGCCGAGGCTGTGGCCGACGACGACGGGCTTGTCCAGGTTGTTCTTGCGGATGTAATCGGCGAGGGCGTCGCGCACGGTCGAGCATGGGGGCGGGGACGCGGGGCACGCCGGCGAATCCGGCCAGGCTCAGAACGTGACATTCGTAGTGGTCCTGGTAGTGGGCGACGGTGGTGTCCCAGCTTTCCCCGCTAGTGGCGAGGCCGGGGATCAGGATCATAGGCCGACCGTGTCCGGTGACCTTGACCTGAAAAGGTGTTTGGGCGCAGAGGGCGCCGGTGAGTGCAAAGGCGAGCAGCAAGAGTTTCTTCATGGCTCGATTTTGCGGCAGTAAGGGCGCCCAGGCGGGCGGAATGTGATGAGCGGTCTAGGGGAGGGATAAGCCGTCCCATTCGTGGGCGGCGTCGGGTAGGAAGGCGATGCCGGTACCGCCAGCCACGACGAGCCAGCCGCCGGGCACTTTGGCCCGCGTCAGGCTGTGATGCGTAGAAGGCAAGGTTGCGAATTCCAGGCGGGGTTGCTGGACGGCCGGTTCGGCGGCGGTGACGGCGACTGCGGACGAGGCGGGGTCGGCAGCTACCTTGGGGATCTTGCCACCTTCCATCGCGGAGGCCAGAAGGTCGTGGGCGCAGCGGAAGAGTTCGCCCATGTACATGAAACGTTCGGCGCTGCCGTCCGGACCCTGGTAGTCGATGATGGCGCCGTAGGGCACGGTCGACTCGGGTTCGGTGGCTGGCGCGCCCGTCCGCTTGTTGAGTTTCTTGGCTTCGATGGACTTATTCAGCGTGAGCTTCATTCGGCAACACTATACAGAGTCGCGGGTGAAGCCGCAAGTCAGGGCCTTGCGAATCAGGACGCCGAGGTAAGCGCCGATGAGTCCGAGGGCGGCGAGGAAGGCCGTCAGCAGCATCATATCGCGCAATTTCATGCCATGGCCGAAGATGAGATCGGAAAGCGGGATGCAGGGGCCGACCAGGAGGGCCCATTGCCAGGCGCGGCGGGGATGGAGACTGCCGAGGAGCAGGGCCGTCAGGAGGACGAGTCCCGCGAGGATGCCGTCGTCGTCCGTGTGCAGTTCGGCGCGCATGAGGAACGCGTCGGCGGCGATCAGGAGTGCGTATGAGGCTACGGTCTGGAGCTTCATTTGTTTATGGTAGCGGACTGACTTGATGATGTAAAGTACTTTTCGTTCCCATGCCGCCACGGCTCCGATAAGAAAGTGCGGCCGAGCTGACGCTCGGCAACCGGCGACAAAGATCGCCGGTGTTACCACCCGGCTTGCCATGCGGTTGCCGCGCGTTAGGCGCCGAGCTCGATGCGGAAGGTGGCGCCCTTCCCCGGCTGGCTTTCGACGGAGATGCGACCGTGGTGATCGCTGATGACGGATTGAACGATGGCGAGTCCGAGGCCGGTGCCGTGGGTCTTGGTGGTGTAGTAGGGGGTGAAGAGGCGATCGCATTCTTCGGGCGTCAGACCCTGTCCGGTATCGGAGACTTCCAGACGGACGCCGCCCTTGGGCAGTTGCGTGGTGCGGATGGTGAGGGTCCCGCCTTGGGGCATGGCGTCGATCGCGTTGAGGACGAGATTGCGGAGGACGCGGGTCATCTGTTCGTGGTCGGCGGGGACGGGCCGGAGGTGCGGGTCGAGTTGGAGCGCGGCGGTGACCTGGGCTTTGGCGAGTTGCGCGCCGAAGAGATTGAGGGTTTCGGAGACGACGGAATTGAAGTCGAGGGGCTGCATTTCCGGGGCGGGCATCTTGGCGAAATCGCTGAAGCGGCCGATGATCTGCTTCAGGTTGGAGAGCTCGGCGAGCAGTGTGGCGGTGCCTTCGCGGAAGACCTCGTCGAACTGTTCGGGGTAGCGCTCGCGGGCACGCTGCATGTTCTCGACGGTGATCTGGAGGGGGAAGAGCGGGTTCTTCAGCTCGTGCGCGAGCCGGCGGGCCAATTCGCGCCAGGCGGCGACGCGTTCGGCTTGCAGCAGGCGCTGGCGCTGTTCCACAAGCTGGCGGGTCATGCGATTGAAGGCGCGGGCGAGCTGGCCGATTTCGTCGGTAGAGCGATCATCGACGGTGGTGTCCCAGTTGCCGGCTGCGACCTTGCCGGCGCTGTCGGCGAGGCGGTGCACGGGACGGGTGACGCGGGCGGTGGCCCATAAGCTCAGCACCACCCCGAGCAAAATGCCGCCGATAGCGACGAAGATACCGGTGCGCCGGACCGATGTTTCCAACTCGACGAGGCTGCGGCGGGAGCTTCCGATGAGAAGCACGCCGAGGGGATTGTCTTCGTAGCCGGTGAGCGCGGACGCGTGGAAGGTCTCGGCTTCGGGACCGTTGCCAATGGTCTCGACGGCATCGCTTTTATCGCGGATCACCTGCTGAATGAGGGAGCGCAAGGGAGGTGCGCTGCGGGCTGTGCCGCGCGCATCGATTAACTGAGCAGGCGAAAACTGAGCGTCGAGATTGCGGTATAGGAGCACGCGCATTCCGGCCGGAAGAACGAGGGTCGAAAGAAAGCTGCTGTCCAGAATCTGGCCGCCGACAACGAAGACGCGCTGATCGCCGACGCTGGCGATGCCGACGGATACGAGCGAGAGCACCACGCCTTCGGGCACTTCCTCGCGCTTGAGGAATGCGCCGCGCTTCTTCCATTCGCCCTGCGTAAGCCAGTTCTCCTTGTAGCCGAAGCGGGCGAACCATTCCGCCGAGGAGATGATCGTGCCATCGGCGGCGACCAGTTCCAGCAGGTCGAGCGAATGACTGGCCGCGAGCGGCGGGGCTTCGTTGACGAACTGGGAATAGTCGGCGGAACTGGCGATGGTGGCCAGGGCGTCCGACCCGGCGATGGCGTTGACGGCGCGGACGATGTCCTCTTTACGCCGGTTGAACTCCTTTTGAAATTGCGCGACCAAGGCGTCGACGCGCTGGGTCTCGGTGCGTTCGAAGGACTCGCGGGTGAGGCCGGAGATCAGCCACTCGACAGTGCCGACCGAGGCGATCACCGCGAGCGAGAAGAGCAGCAGGAGGCGGGTTCTAAAGCTCACGGGCGTCCGCCTTCCAGCCAGAGGGTTTCGAAGCGCCATTCGCCGAGGGGCGAGATGCCGGGGCTGCCCTTGACGCGCGGACTCACGAGGTAGACCTCGGGCAAGTGGAAGAGCGGGATGACGCGATTGCCATCGAGCAGGGCGCGCTCGGAGTTGTAGAGGGCTTCCGGTGTGTCGGCGCGGGCGGGGTCGGGCAGGCCGAGGGCGGCGGCGATACCGGCGAGGGCACGGGCGGGGTCGGAGGATGCGACCCGCGCTTCGATGAGGCGGATATCGGCGGCGCCGGAGGGGGGCACGATGGAGAGGGTGAGTCCGGCGTCGCGGGCGTTTAGGACGATGCGGTCGGCGATGCTGCGGAGGGCGGGATCTTCGACGGCGAGGGTCATCGTGCGACCGGCAGGGGCGAGTCGGCGTGCGCGGTCGAGATCGGCCGCGGCGGGAAAGAGGAAGGCGTACCCGGAGAGCCACTGGGGCAGGAGGGCTCCGGAGATTTCGCCCTGACGCTGGAGGAGCACGCGATGGATTGCGTCGCGATCGATGGCGAGGGCGAGGGCTTCGCGGGCGCGCGTGTCGTCGACGCGCGGGTCGAAGACGAGAGCCACGAGGCGGATGGGCGACGACGACCAGATGCGGCGGCCGCCCTGGACCCGGGGCACCTCGCCGGGGCCGATCTGGATGATGTCGGCGCGGCCGAGATTGAGGTCGGCGGTCTGCTCGCGGGCGGTGCGTCCCATTTCAATTTCGACGGCGTCGAGAAACGGGCGGCCGGCGGCGGCATTGTCATCGGCGGTGAAGACGGCGCGGTGGCCGGCTTCCCAGCGGTTGATGTTGAAACTGGAGAAGAGGTCCGGGATGCCGGGTCCGACCTGGGGAGGATCGGGGGATTGGATGGACTCGCGGAGTTCGACGCGGAGGGTGCCGCCGTAGTGGGGGCGGGTGGCGGAGACGAGGGAGATGGTGAGAATGAGGGCGAGAAGGACGGCCTTACCGGGGGCACCGCTCCCTGACGGTCGCGGCTCCGATATGGCAACAGAGCCGCGACCGTGAGGGAGCGATGGCGACGACGGCTTGGGGAGGATCGGGGGATTTCGCATCGCGGAGTTCGAGGCGGGTGCCGGAGTAGTGGGAGCGGGCTTCGCGCCATGGCCGGCGTTCCCGGTCGTGCGGGCACGTGGTTCTGCGAAGGAAGAGCGGGACGGGGGCGTCCCGCGCAGACCAGGGGGTCTGCCCCACTTTGGCTGAGGGAGCGAGGGGAACCGCAGAGTCTTAGCCACCGCACACCACCGTGACGATGTAGGCGGAGTATTTGCCGGAGGTCAGATCGTGGACTACGGCGAGGACGGCGCCGGGGCCAGAAGGCCAGAGAGCGGTGATTGGTCCGGTGGTGGCGATGGGCGGGGCTAGGGGGGTGGCGGCGCGGTCGGCGAGGGAGAAAACCTGGAGGGAATCGGGTTCGCCGCTGTCGCCTGGGCGGGTGGCGAAGACCTGGGAGCCGCTGCCGCACCGGGCGCTGGTTCCGGCTATGTCGCTGCCCCAACCGGAGATCGAGCCGACGGACTCGAAGGCGCTGTTCAGAATCTGCACGCGGCCATCGAGTTGGGCGGCGAGCCAGAAGGTTCGGCCCTGTTCGTCGACGGCGGCGGCACTGTAGAAGGACGCGATCTGGCGGCGGGCGCCGGTCTGCGTGACGATGCGGCCGTCGAAATAGTTGCGGCTGGCCGCGAAGTTGGCCAGAAGGATGGCGCGGCTACCGGACTCGAGCATCCAGGGCTCGTCGGCCTGCTGGCATGTAAGGGTAAGGGCCGGATCGACAGCCCCGGTGCAGGTGGCGCCGGGGAGGAAGGCCTGGAAGCCGGAGGGCGTCAGATGAAGGTGGCCGCGGGGGTCGTGGGGCAGCGGCCTCCCCGTATTGATCGGCAGGAACTGGCGCGCTTCCCAGGAGTTGCCCTGGCGGGCGAAGATCGTGACGCGGGTGGGGGAGAGCACCAGCATACTGCTGCCGGGGAAAGCGATGTCCAGAATCTGCTCGTCCTGTTCCCAGACGAGCTTGCGGTCGAGCGCGATACCGGCGGGTGCCAGCCTTGCAGGTCCGGAACGCTTCCAGGCGGCGATCCAGACGCGGCGGTCGTCGCCATTCTGTGCCTCCTCCACCAGCATGTACTGAGAGGCGGTCTCGGAGAGGGTGATGCGAATGGCGGTCGGGGACGAGAGGTTGATATGACCGCCGGCGTCCTGGTACACGGCTTCGAAGATGGAGCGGGCCTGCGCCAGGTCGGAAGGACCGAGCGAGGAGACATTCCGCCACGAGATGTTGACCGGTTCGCCGCGCGTTCCGAAGGTGACCGTTTTGCGCGCCAACTCGCGCGCCGCGCCGCTCAGGTCTTCAGAAGCTCTGGCGGCCGAGGCAATGAAGAACAGAAGCGCGGAGAGAACCGCGTGCCATCGCTTCACGGCTGCGATGATAGCATACTGCGGTTCTCCCGCCGATTGAGGATGCGGACCAGGCCGCGCAAACAGCCGCGCGCGAGGAAATAGGAGGCGGGAATGGTGAGCGCTGCCATGAGGAGGCTGCCTGCAACGCTTTCCATTACTGGTGCTCCGCGGTCACTGCGGCGGAGGCGACCAGAGTGGCGGCGGTTGCCGGCTTGGGGGCTCCAAACAGTTCGACGGTTTCAGTGGTGCGCTCGCCGTAGAGATCGACCTGATCGCCCTCGCTAACCATACGGAAGAGCTCTTCGACGTCGTGGTTGCGGAGGCGAATGCAGCCGTGGGATACGTTGTGGCCGATGGATTGGGGAGCGTTGGTGCCGTGGATGCCGTAGCCCTTGAGGCTGAGGCCCAGCCAGCGGGTGCCGATGGGGTTGTTGGTGCCGGGAGGAACGACTTTACCTTTGCCGTACCAGGTAGGATTCTCGAGAGCCAGGACGATCTTGAAGCTGCCGGTGGGGCTGGGCGATTGCGGAGCGCCGACGGCCGTGGAGAAGACCTTCACGACTTTCCCTTCCTGCATGACGGCCAGCTTCCTATCCGGGATGCTGACTACAATGCGCCGCGCGGCGCCGGCCTGCTTCTCCTGCGCGAGTGCCTCGGCGGCGGCCATCAATAGCACGCCCGTGAATGCCGCCACTTTCCTGACTTGATCTTCGACTCTGAGCATCTTCTTGCTCCTCCGTAACGCAGCAGAGGGATGCAGGAGAATGGCCCAAGCCTAAGTCACTGATACTTATCAGTTATGGTCGTGGGCACGGCGTGTCACGGCCCACACGCGTGTCAGTTTAAGACCGGTTCCATGAGCCGGACGATCTTTTTCTGGATGGCATACTGCACCAGTTGCGCCTTGTTATGAATGTCGAGCTTGCGCATGAGGTTGAACTTATGGGCTTCGACGGTCTTGACGCTCAGGTCAAACGAGGTGGCGATCTCTTTGACACTGCAGCCTTCGGCGAGCATCTTGAGGATCTCGCGCTCGCGCTTGGTGAGAGTGCCGAAACGGGGTTGGCGCGGCGTACCGTCGCGGCCCTGCTGGCGAAAATCGGCGACGAGGCGGGTCAACAGGCGCGGACTGAGATAGCTGCCGCCGCGATGGACTTCACGGATGGCGGTGAGGAGTTGATCGATGGGGCTCTCTTTGAGGATGTAACCGTGGGCTCCCATCTCGACACATTCGGAGAGGTAATCCTCGTCATCGTACATAGAAAGGAAAACGACGCGGGTTTCTGGCCGCTCTTTCCGGATTTGCCGGGTAGCTTCAAAGCTGCTCATGCCAGTCATGCCGATATCCATGAGGACAAGATCGGGGCGAGCCTGCCGGGCGATATCCACGGCGTCGGAAGCATTGGCGGCTTCACCAACCACTTCGATATCGGGCTCGGCCGAGAGCAGGTTGCGGATGCCCTGGCGGAACAGGGTGTGATCGTCAGTCAGTAATACGCGAATTCTTGCCATGAGGCGCCTCCAGGGCGGATCCAGTTGGTAATTGCAGTGCGACTGCCGTCCCTTGCCCGGGAGCAGTGCGCAACGATAGCGTGCCTCCGAGGAGCGAAGCCCGCTCCCGCATGCCCGCCAAGCCGAAGGACAGGGGTTTCTTCCAAGCCGCTTCGGCGGAAAAGCCGGCGCCATCATCGGAGACGCACAGGCTGATACACTTATCGGCCTTCCGGAGGGAAAGCTTTACAGTACTCGCCTGAGAGTGCTTGGCAATGTTCTGCAAACATTCCTGGGCGACCCGGTAGATTACCTGTTGCGCCTGGGGCGAAACGGCGCCGGGGTTCCGGCAAATTGCAACGTCGAGTTGGGCTCCGTGCATTTTCTGAAACCGAGCAGCCAACTGGCGTAGCGCACGCTCGAGACCGAGACGATCGAGCACCGCGGGACTCAGGGCGGCGATGATGCGGCGCAATTCCTCGATGGTGCGCTCGGTGGTGGAGCGAGACTCGGCGAGGCGGGCTCGTAAGCCGGGCGCGGCGTCGCGTTCCAGCATTTCCAGTTGCAGGCGCAGCAAGAGCAACGATTGGCCGGCTTCGTCATGCAATTCGCGGCCGATGCGGCGGCGCTCCTGCTCCTCGGCGTCGCGGGACTGGATCTCCAGGCGGCGAATCTCGGTGTGCATGCGGGCGCGCTCCAGCGCTTCGGCGCAACGGGCGCTGACCGATTCCAACAGCGCCAATTCGCGCGGCAGCCAAGGGTAGTCCGACGAGAAGCCGAATTGGACCACGCCAATATCTTGCAGCGGATATGACCAATAGGTCGCGTAATGGCCTCGCATAGCCGGATCGGCGATGAGTCTCTCGGCGGCTGTGCCAGAACGTATGAACAAGGGGTGAAGCAGCCTGCCGGTTGGCGGCTGCAGGATCAGGCGTCCGGCCGGGGCTTGAAATGTCTGAGTCAGGATGCGTACGAACCGGCGGAGCAGGTCGTCCGTATCGTGCGCCTCTTGCTCCGCCCGGTAGATACCGAAGAAAGCCTGCGATTCGGCTTCGCGGACGGTGTAATAGGCACGATGGAGGAGCATTGTGGTGGCGAGGTTCAATTGCTCGCGCGCCGGCTGGAATTGGCCTTGGAGGGCGGCATCCAGGAGGTCGTTGAGGCCGCGTAGAACGTCTTCCACTTCGTCCGGGGGGAGGTTCAACTTTGCGAGGCGCTTGCCGTTGTATTCGACGTGCTCCCAGAAGCGGTCGAGGCGACCCTGGCGAGCGGCCGCGGCGGGTGTGATCGCCAGGAGCGCGCGGATCTGGGCGGCGTCGTAAGGTCTTTCCCGAAGCAATCGAGTGAACTCGCGTTCTATGGGGCGTAGGCGCGGACGGATCGCGGCCATCATCCGGAGCAGATGCTGCCGCGCCGCCTTAGTCAGAATCATGCTGAACCTCAGGAGAAGTATCGGCAGGTTTAGGGCAAAGCTTTAGAATGGGCTTCACCAGGGAGACACGGAGGCCACCGGGAAAGCCAATATTAAGCCGCCGCGAGGCGCGCAGGAAAACGCGGAGCAGGCAATGTTTTGGGAACTGCTGAGGATGGGAGAGGCGTGCTGCGGCGCGGTTTTGAGGGCGCGGGGGAAGCCGTTTTAGTTGAAGCCGACGTATTGGACTTCTTCTTCGATTTCGATGCCGAAGCGGGTGCGGACGCGGTCTTTCAGGTCGCGGATTACGTCGACGAGATCGGCGGCGGTGGCCTGGCCGGCGTTATAGATGAGGTTGGCGTGATAGGTGGCAACGTGGATGTCGCCGCGCTGGAGGCCTTTGGCGCCGACCTGTTCGAGGAACCATGCGGCGGGGACTTTGCCTTCTCGGATGGAAGTGGCGGGCACTTGGACGGCGACGGCGGGCGGCAATTCGCGCACGAGGAGATTCTTGAAGATGCTGCCGGCGCACTTCATGGTGACGGGAAACTTCTCGTTGCGGACCGTCAGAATGTCGGTCGAGATCTTCTGCAATTCCGCGGGATCGGCAGGCTGGAGGCGGAGTTCGGTGGAGAAGATGATCCACTCTTTGTGCTTCTTGAAAATGCTCTCGCGATAGTGGAACTGGCACTCTTCGTTGTCGAACATGCGGATGTCCGCCCCATCGAAGAAGCGCACGCGGGTGACGGATTCGGAGATCGAATGGCCATACGCGCCGGCGTTGCCGTACACCGCCGCGCCGACCGAGCCGGGGATGCCGGCGAGGGTTTCGAGTCCTTTGAGACCGTGGGCATTGGCGAAGTCGACGAGGTCCTGCAGGACAGCCCCGGCGTCGGCCATGATGCGGCCGTTGGCGGCGAGGAGGCTGTCGGCGCGATAGCGGAGGACGAAGCCGCGGAATCCGGCGTCGGAAACGATCAGGTTGGTGCCGCCGCCGATGACCATCATGGGCATGCCGGCGTTGCGCGCGACGTAGACGGCGGCAACGAACGCCTCGGCGGTACAGGTTTCGGCGTAGACGTCGGCCGGTCCGCCGATGCCGAAGCGGGTGTGTTGCGAGAGCGGCGAGTGGGTGGAAACAGTTAAATTAGGAATTTCGGCGAGGCGCGTCCGCACCTCTTCCGGAGTGGGCATTCATCTTCAGTATAAAGGAGCGAATTCATGCGATCGGCGTTTTCGGGTTTTCCACCCGAGGCGATGCAGTTTTTCCGTGGTCTGGCGCGAAACAACAATCGCGGCTGGTTTCTTCCGCGCAAAGAAATTTTCGAGCAAAAGGTGAAGCAGCCGATGCGCGAGTTGGTGGAAGTGGTGAACGCCGGGATGAAGTCGTACGCGCCCCAGCACGTGACGGAGCCGGATAAGGCGATCTACCGCTTCTACCGGGACACGCGATTCAGCAAAGATAAGACGCCCTATAAGGACCGGATCGCGGCCACGTTTCCGCGTCGCGGAATGAGCCGCCACGAGGGCGCGAGCTACTATTTCGCGGTGTCGAATAAAGAGGTGGCGATCGGGGGTGGCGTGTATATGCCGATGCCCGAAACGTTGCAGGCCATCCGGCAGCGGATCGCGGAGCACCCGGCGGAATTTCGGCGACTGATCTCGGCAAAAGCAGCACAAAAGCTATACGGCGCCATGCAAGGCGAGCAGTTGTCGCGCATTCCGAAGGGGTTCGCGAGCGATCACCCGGCTGCCGACCGAGGATGCCCGGAATTTAGTTGAAACGTGCGACTCTCGCCGGAGCCGTGATAGGCTCCGGCAAATGTGTTTTGCAAGGAGAGTCGCAGATGAAGAAACAATACCAAATCGACAAGCAGAAAG
>Ga0105240_10004359_pt1 | contig 21600 bp, 23 predicted proteins | sample KBSC54metaG_FD_80426 | JGI IMG/M metagenome (GOLD analysis project Ga0105240, IMG submission 80426) | Corn rhizosphere microbial communities from Kellogg Biological Station, Michigan, USA - KBS C5-4 metaG | ecosystem: Host-associated > Plants > Roots > Rhizosphere > Soil | place: Michigan, USA... | reverse complement strand
TAACACGCGCGATGCTGACGTCCGTGCAGCATGGCCGTGATGGAAGCCGGCGCGCTCAGGCGTGCGGAGCGATGTGCAGATAGGCGCCGAGGCCGTCGAGGAACATCTGCACCGATACCGTCACCAACAGCATCCCCATCAATCGCTCCACCGCGACCAGCACGCGCGTGCCCATGATCTTGTAGAGGTAGGTGGATGCGAACAGGATCGCGGCGGTCGCCAACCACGCGATCAGCAGCGCGATGCCCCAGTCGGCGTTGCGTTGCGGATTGGAATTGCTCATGAGCATCACCGCCGCCATGCCGGACGGACCGGCGATCAGCGGGATCGCCATCGGCACGATGAAAGGCTCGCCTTCGGGTACGTCGCCGAACATGCCTTCGGCGCTCGGGAAAATCATCTTGATGCCGATCAGGAAGAGCACTATTCCGCCGCCGATGCTCACCGATTCCTGCCGCAAATGCATGGCCGCAAGCACGTACTGGCCGCCAAACAGGAATGCCATCAGCACCGCGAGCGCAATCACCAGTTCGCGCGCGAGCACGATGCGACGGCGATGCGGCGGCAACGGTCGCAGCAATCCGAGAAACACAGGAATGTTCCCCAGCGGATCGAGGATCAGGAACAGCAACAACGCTGCCGACCACGTACTCATTGCTTCGCGCTCATCGAGAGCGGACTCGGCGTCGCGATATCGGGAATCCACACCGTTCCGCGTTGCGCGCTTCCAGCGGCCGACAACAGGTGCACGCAGGCATCCGCATACGCGCTCGCCTGCGGCCAGGTGCCCGGCGCTTCGGTCATGAACGCTTTCGTGCGCAGCGGGGTCTGCATCGGCCCGGGCTGCAATGCAGAGACGCGAACCGACGAACTTTCGAGTTCGTCGGCGAGCACGCGCAGCAATCCCTGCAACGCGAATTTCGCAACGCCATAACCGCCCCAGTAGGCGCTGCCGACGCGCTGCGGATCGTCCATCACGAGCACCACCGCGCTATCGGGCGCACGCCGCAACATCGGCAGGCACGCCTGCGTCAACAGAAATGGCGCGCCGACATTGACGTGCAATGCGTTGACGAACTCGGATGGATCGGTGTTCTGCAGCGGCGTCAATCCCTGGAACTCGGCGGCGGCGTGCAGCACGCCATCCAAGCGGCCGAATTCATCGCCGATGCGCATCGCCATCTCGGCGTAATCGGCCGGCGTCGCGCCAAGCAGGTCGAGCGGATAGATCGCGGGCTGCGGGCCAATCGTTGCCAGCGCGTCGTGCAATCGTTGCAGCTTCGGCACGCGCCGGCCAAGCAAGACGACCGTGGCGCCCGCAGCCGCGCACGCACGCGCCGCCGCATCGCCGAGCGCACCGTTCGCGCCGGTGATCAAAACCACGCGATCCGCAAGCGCGCCGACATCGCTCGGCGCCGTGGCATTGTCCAACGTCGCACTCACGCGCGTTGCGCCTCGGCGGCCATGCGCTTGAGTTCGCCGCTCGCGTGCAATTCGAGCGCGATGTCGCAGCCGCCGATCAGTTCGCCATTGATGAAGAGTTGCGGGAACGTCGGCCAGTCCGAATAGCGCGGCAGGCTCGCGCGGATTTCCGGATCCTCGAGCACGTTCACCGCGTGGTATTGCGCGTCGCATTCCTTCAACGCCTGCACGGTGCGACTGGAGAATCCGCACATCGGGAATTGCGGCGTGCCCTTCATGTACAGCACGATCGCGTGCGATTCGACCTCGTTCTTGATGCGTTCCATCACATTCATCGGCAGTCTCCTGTACGAGGCGTAGCTTGGGTATCCGACGCGCGGCAAAACCGGCGTCGGCTGCTAGAATTGTAATCCCTGCGGGGCAATGACGCCCCGTCGCCGCAACCAAGGAGCTGCCATGTCGATCGAATTGCCCGCCCTGCCCTACGCGCGCGATGCGTTGCAACCGCATATCTCGTCCGAAACGCTGGACTTCCACTACGGCAAGCACCACCAGACCTACGTGGACAACCTCAACAAGATGATCGTCGGCACCGAATTCGCCGATGCCGATCTCGAAACCATCGTCAAGAAATCGCAGGGCGGCATGTTCAACAACGCCGCGCAGATCTGGAACCACACGTTCTACTGGAACAGCCTTGCGCCGAACGCTGGCGGCGAGCCCAAGGGCAAGCTGGCCGACGCGATCGTGAAAGCGTTCGGTTCGTTCGCCGCGTTCAAGGAGGAATTCAGCAAGGCCGCGATCGGTACGTTCGGGTCGGGCTGGGCCTGGCTCGTGCAACGCGCCGATGGCACGCTCGCGATCGTCAGCACGTCGAATGCCGCGACGCCGATCACCGGCAGTGACAAGCCGCTGCTGACCTGCGATGTATGGGAACACGCCTACTACATCGACTATCGCAATGCGCGCGCGAAATACGTCGAGGCGTTCTGGAGCCTTGCGAACTGGGATTTCGCTGCGAAGAACATGGCGTAAGCATTCGCCGCATTGCTGGGACAGAAACGGCCGGAGCGATCCGGCCGTTTTCTATTTCGCAAGACGTTCGATCACCGGAGCGACCTGCGCTTCGCGACCGAGCGCAGCGCCAACACGCCGCAACGCCGCTGACAATTCCATCGTCGTATCCGCGCGCAACGTTGCATGCCCGACCTTGCGGCCTTCGCGCGGCGATTTGCCGTAGTCGTGCCAGTGCCCGCAGGGATCCGCGAGCACGGCATTCGCGTCCGGCAATTCGCCGATCCAGTTGAGCATGCAGGCGTGGCCGAGCATGCGCGTGCTGCCGAGCGGCAAGCCGAGCACGGCGCGCAAGTGATTCTCGAACTGCGAGGTCTCCGCGCCTTCGATCGTCCAGTGGCCGGAATTGTGCACGCGCGGCGCCATTTCATTTGCCAGCAGTTCGCCATCGGCGAGGAACAGCTCCAGCGCGAACACGCCGACGTAATCGAGCGATTCGGCGACCGCGCGCGCGTGCGCCACGGCTTTTTCCGCAATCGCCGCATCGACGATGGCCGGCGCAAGACTCGCCGCGAGAATGCCGTGATCGTGCCAGTTCTCGGTCAGCGGCCAGGTGCGCAGTTCGCCGCTGCGCGAACGCACCGCAACGACCGACAACTCGCGTTGGAAATTCACGAAACCTTCGAGGATCAATCCTACCGTTGCCGCCTGCGCGCCGAGCGCTTGCCAGGCCGCATCGGCATCGGCGGCGCTGCGCAAACGGAACTGACCCTTGCCGTCGTAACCTAGCCGCCGTGTTTTCAGGATGCACGGCGCGCCAATGCGCGCGATCGCCGCATCGAGCGTCGCGCGCGAATCGACATCCGCGAATGCCGGCACCGCGATGCCGAGTTCGCGGAACAGGGATTTCTCCGCCAACCGATCCTGCGCGACCGCGAGCGCGCGCGGATTCGGAAACACCGGCACGCGTTCGGCGAGCCAGCGCGCGCTATCGGCCGGCACGTTCTCGAAATCGAACGTCGCCACGTCGACGCGCGACGCAAAATCGGCGAGCGCATCGAAGTCGTGGTAATCCGCGCGCAACAAGGGCGCGCATTGCGCGGCGCAAGCGTCGGCTGCGGCGTCGAGCACGAGGAAGCGCAGGCCCAGCGGCGCGCCCGCGAGCGCCAGCATGCGCGCGAGTTGACCGCCGCCGAGGATGCCGACGGTACTCATGCTTTCGGCGGCGCCGCTTCGCGCGGATCGGCGTGATCGAGCACATCCTGCGTCTGCCGATTGCGGAATGCATCGAGCGCGGCACGCACCGTATCGTTGCCGTGGGCGATCAATGCCGCCGCGAACAAGGCCGCGTTCGCCGCGCCCGCCGCGCCGATCGCGAAGGTCGCGACAGGCACGCCCGCCGGCATCTGCACGATCGACAGCAACGAGTCGAGCCCTTTCAAAGCCTTCGATTCGACCGGCACGCCAAGCACCGGCACGCGCGTTTTCGCCGCGAGCATCCCCGGCAAATGCGCAGCGCCGCCAGCGCCTGCAATGATGGCCCGCAATCCGCGAGCCGCGGCTTGTTCTGCGTAATCGAACAACAGGTCGGGCGTGCGATGCGCCGATACGACGCGCACCTCATGCGCAATACCGAGCGCGTCGAGGCGCGCGCTCGCGTGCTGCATCGTCTCCCAATCCGAGCGGGATCCCATGACGACGCCGACAAGTGGCGGGGCGGTCGAATTGGCCATGTCTCGATTTCTCCTGCACGAACCACCGGCTGCATCCAGCCAGGGATTGGAAAAGTGTTGTAAATACACGTCGGGGAATACAAAATCATCCCGTCAGTGCCTGTTGCGGACAATCGACAGGCACAGCCCGGAGAATATCGAATGGATCGCCGACTGCTCGATATCCTGTGTTGCCCAAGCACCCGCCAGCCGCTGGCGATGCTGCAATCGCAGGAGATCGAAACGATCAACCGCACGGTTGCCACCGGCAGTCTGCGGCGAGCCGACGGCAGTACGCAAGCCGAACCGATCAAGGAAGGGCTCATTACCCGCGATCGCAAGCTGTTCTACCGCATCGACGACGGGATTCCGGTCCTGTTGCAGGACGAATCCATTTCCTCTGCGCATGTCACAGATTTCCCGGCCTGACGTGCATACCCTGCCCGTATCCCTCACGCGGCAGCCTCCCATGACAACCCCGATGCGCGCGTGCCCGCCATGAGCAACTCCGACGCGCGCACGATGCCTGCCTCGGCAGTCGCGGGTTTGATGCGCGAACAGATCGACATGCTGCGTGCCCGCGTGCGCGAGAAGGTGACCGCGACGTTCGACACGCTGGACGATACCCTGTTCGAGATGGGCGAACGCGCGCGCTCCGGCGAAGCGCAGCAGCACCATTTCGACTCCTTGCGTGAATGCCGGCGGCAACGCGGCGCGATCCAGGAGCGTTTTCTCGCCGCGCTCGGGCAAGGCGATGCAAAGCCCGTCGAGACGCAGGTTCCGCCGCACGAACAACTGTCGCTGGTCACCCCGGAGGATCTCGAGGTAGAGCTTGCGATCGATGCCATGGCCACGCGCGCTGCGCAGCGCATGTCGGCGAGCCTGCATGTCCTGAACCAGAGGCTCGGCTGGCTGCTCGGCGATCTCGAGATGGACGAACAGCGCAACCCGCTGGGCCCGCTGCAGATGGCGAAGGCGTTCCACAATGCTTGTGCGATGCTGGAAATCGACATGCAGGCACGCTTGGTGCTGTTCAAGATCTTCGAACGGCAAGTGCTGGGCGCACTCGATCACGCCTACGTCGAGATCAACACACGGCTCGCCGCTGCCGGCGTCCAGCCGACGCTTGCCGCGGGCCACCTCCGTCCGCGCACGCCGGCTTACCCGCAACCACGAGCCGAAGAATCCGTTTCGCGCACGCAGTCGTCGAGCGGCATGCGCGAAGCGTCGGAAACGCCTGTCGCCACCACGACAAACGCCCCCGTGTTTGAATTGCACGAGAGCGACCTGTTCGCCGCATTGCGCTCCCTGTTGACCAGGGATGCCGCGCCCGAAGCGCCGCCATCGATGTTGCGGACCAAGCCTGCGGTTGAAGTACTGGATCGTGCGCTCGCACGCTTGCGCGCGCGCCCGTCGTCCGGCGCGCCCATGCCGCCGCCGCGCATGCTGGCCGCGCAATTGCTGGCCGAGGCGCGTTACTCGGACGACGGCCTGCCGCCATCGCCGCAGCAAACCGCAACGGTCGACATCGTCGGTCGCGTGTTCGATGCGTTCGCGAACGACCGCAGCGTGCCCGCGCCGATGCAACCGGTCATGCAGTCCTTGTTCCTGCCGGTGATGCGCGCCTCGTTGCGGCATCCGGGCATGATCGTCGAAAACAGCCATCCGCTTCGCCAGTTGCTCGACCTGGTTGCCGAAAACGCGATCGGCTGGTGTCCCAGCGTGGATCCTGGCGAACGCGCGCTCACCGAGCTACGCGCTGCGTTGCAGGAAATCGCGATAAGCGAGAACAGCCAGGACGCAGAGCGCACGGCCGCGCAATTACGTTCGCAACTCGAACAGCAACGGCGCCGTTCCGAACTGGCCGAACAACGCGCGGTCGAGGCCCATGCGGGTCGCGAACGCCTTTGGCAGGCGCGTCGCCAAGTGCACCAGGCATTGAGCCAGATCATCGGCAACGCATCGATTCCGACCTGGGTGCGTTACCTGGTCACGCGTCCATGGATGAATTGCCTCGTGTTGTTGTGGCTGCGCCAGGGGCCGGAATCGCAGGCCTATCGCGAAGCCTTGGGTTTCGCCGAATCGCTGGTCTGGTGCGCGACCGCCGGCAACGACCGGGTCGAACAACTGCGCCTGCGCGCGCTGCTGCCAGTGATGGAAACGCAGTTGCGGCAAGGCCTCGCCACGGTGGCCTACCAGGACAGCGAGATCAAGCAATTGATCAGCGAACTGCAGCAGTACGTGCGCTATCGCATGGGCGACCTGCCGTCGCCGGCCTTCATCGAAGCCGAACCGCCCGCGGCGAACGCGCCCGGCGCCCTGGCTGCCGACCCCGATAACATCGAGGAACAACCATTGCCGCAAAACGTGAATCCCGATCAGCTTGCACGCATCCGTGCGCTGCGGCCGGGGACATGGTTCGAGTTCGGCGACAAGGACGCGAGCAGCGAACGTGCGCGGTTGTCGTGGATCAGCCCGTATTCCGGACGTTGCCTGTTCGTCAATCGCAACGGCCTGAAGATCCGCGAACGTCGCCCCGAAGATCTCGCGCACGATGTCGAGACCGGATTGGCGAGCATCGTCGAAAACACCCAACTGCTGCAGCGCGCGCTCGCGCAAGTACTCGCGCAATTGCGCAATGATGCCGCTGGCGAGGCCAAGCGCGCCTGATTCCGGCGCCGTCGTGATGCTGGCGCGGTTATGATTGACGGCATGACCCTGTTGCAGCCACCCGATCCATCGACCGTCGAAACGGACGTTATGCGCGCGCTCGCCGAGGACATCGGCGGCGGCGACGTCACCGCCGACCTGCTGCCCGATCTCGCCGCGCAGGCTTATGTCGTCTGCAAGCAAGACGCTGCCGTGATCGCGGGACGGCCATGGTTCGACGCCACTTTCCACGCACTCGATGCGGATGCATGCATCGACTGGAACGTGGCCGAGGGCGAGCACGTCGTCGCCGGCACGGTGGTTTGCCGATTGCGGGGACGCACGCGCGCGCTGGTGAGCGGTGAGCGCACCGCGCTGAATTTCCTGCAGATGCTTTCCGCAACCGCGACCGCGACTGCGCGTTACGTGGAAGCGGTGCGTGGCACGCGAACGACGATCCTCGATACCCGCAAGACCCTGCCCGGCCTGCGCCTGGCGCAGAAATACGCGGTGCGCGCCGGCGGCGGCGCCAATCACCGGCTGGGCCTGTACGACGCGATGATGCTGAAAGAAAACCACATCCTCGCGGCCGGATCGATCGAGGCCGCGGTGCGCGACGCGCGCGCGAAACATCCGGGCGTGCCGCTGGTCGTCGAGGTCGAAAACCTCGACGAACTCGATCAGGCGCTGAAGGCGCGACCCGAGCGCATCCTCATCGACGAATTCAGCGCCGGCGATTTGCGCGAAGCGGTGCGTCGCGCCGATGGCCGGGTACCGCTTGAAGTATCCGGCGGCGTCGAGCTCGCAGGCGTGCATGCGATCGCCGAAACCGGCGTGGATTGCATCTCGGTCGGCGCATTGACCAAGCACGTGCACGCGGTCGACTTGTCGATGCGCTTCGGGGCGCCGCCAACATGATTGCCGCGCTGGGAAGTTCCCGCCCCTCGATCGGGAAATCGCGTCGGCCCGCGCTGCAACGATGACGGGTTTCGGGGTTCCCTATTGCTGCATCAACAACCACGCCGCGAGCGCGGCGATCACCACGACCGCGATCACCAGCCCGATCAGCTTGCCGCTGCCGGAGCTGCCGGACGCGCCGGCCGCATCGGGCTTGCGTGTCGCCGCGACTTCCTGCCCTGGCGCGACGAGCATGAAACGCACCGCGTCGAGGCGCAGTTCGTCGCCCGCCTTCATGAAGCCCTTCTGGGTGCGCTGGCCGTTGATGTAGGTGCCGTTCGCCGAGCCGAGATCCTCGACCGACACGCCATCAGCAACCGGCTTGAGTTCGACATGCCGGCGCGAGATCTCGTCCACGGTCACCGGGATGCCGCATTCGGGCGCACGACCGATCACGGTCGGGCCGGCAACCGGGTAGATCTTGCCGAACACCGGCCCGGACACGCCGCGCAGCAGGAATTTCGGCACCGCCGCGCGCATGCGCGTCGCACCGCTGTCGTCGCCCGATCCCGGATCGAATGAACCCGCGCCGCCACCGATGGGAACCGCACGCGGCGCATCCAATGCAGCAACGCGCGCGACGATGCCGCCGATGCCGATGGTGTCGCCAGCGCGCAGCGCGATCATCTCGCGCACGGGTTTGTCGTTGACCATCACCGCGCCGACTCCATGCGGAACCTGCAGGTTCACGCCAAGGCCGCTGACGAAGATCTCGCAATTCAATGGCGCGACGCCTGGACGATCCAGCACGACGGTGCTCTCCGGCGCCGACCCAATCCGGTTGATGCCCGGACTCAGCAGCACCTGCGGATGCTCGCCGTTCGGAAATACCAGTTTCATGCCATGTCCCCTTGAGGCATCGAAAAACTCCTCACGCAATTTCAGAGCTTATATAACCATAACGCAATCGCAGCAGGAAAACGGCGTGCCTGTCATCGACTGGACGATATACCCGGATTCGCAACCGGCGATTCCATTGGATCCGGCGATCTTACTTGACGATCCGCAAATGCGCGCCACGTTTGCCGCTCTCGCCGGCAGGAGGCGTCGCATCGGGCGGGTTGTCCGGATCGTCGGATTGCGCGTCTTTCTGCAACCCCGAAACGCCGCGGCCCGCAGCTTCTTCCGGCAATGCCATGCCCTGCCCGCTTTCCTGCGCGTATACAGCCTGCACCGCCGCAACCGGCACCCGCACCGATTGGCTGACCCCGCCGAAACGCGCGAGGAAATGGACTTCCTGGTCGCCGAGGCTCAACTGGGTCACCGCACGCGCGGCGATGTTGAGCACGATCCGACCGTCCTTGATCGCCTGCGCGGGCACGAGCACGCCCGGGAATGCGGCGTCGACGAGCAGATACGGGGTCATGCCGTTATCGTTGATCCACTCGTACATCGCCCGGATCAGGTAGGGGCGATTGGAAGTCATCGTCGGCGCGTCGGTACTCACCCGTGCAAGGCGGCGCAAGGCATCACAGCGCGATCTCGCGCAGCACGCGCTCCTCGGGCGTCAGGCTGCGCAGGAAGCCGGGGTTGCGGAAGATGCGCATCCCGTAGTCCTCGATCGGCTTGCATTCCTTCGGCAGCGCGATCCCGAGCGCCGGCAATCGCCACACGATCGGCGCCATCGCGCAGTCGGCGAGGCTCATTTCGGGATTGAGAAAGAACTTGCTGGCCTTGAACAGCGGCAGCGCCGCGATCACCAGTTCGCGCAGGCGTTTGCGCGCGGCTTCCGCCTGCACCTTGGTGCCGTGCTGGATCGACTGCACGTGCGGCACCCATTCGTGCTCCATGCGCAACATCGCCAGGCGCAGGCGCGCGCGCGACAGCGGATCGACCGGCATCAGCGGCGGATGCGGATAACGCTCGTCGAGGTATTCGGTGACGACCGAGGCGGCGTACAGCACCAGGTCGCGATCCACCAGCGTCGGCACCGTGTGGTACGGATTGAGATCGACGAGGTCTTCCGGCGGATTCGCCGGATCGACCGTGATCAGGTCGTAAGTGACGCCCTTGGCGGCCAGTACCAGCCGCACCCGATGGCATACCACGCAATCGCGGGCGGAAAACAGCGTCAGTGCGTTACGCATACGCGGACTCGCAGCCATGGTGCTTCCCCCGACCGGCCGCATGCCGGTCACCGACTCCGTTGGCGTGGTGCCTCGGGTCATCGTCGCCTCAGTGTACGTCGCGCCAGTACTCATGCTTGAGCAGATAGGCCAGGAATGTAAAGACAACCATGAACAGGATCACCCAGACCCCCCAGGATTCGCGCTGCAGCGCGGCCGGCTCGGCGACATATTGCAGGAACGTGCTGATGTCGCGCGCGGCCTGGTCGTACTGTTCGGGATCGAGACTACCTTTCTCGGCGAGCTTGAGGCTTTCCACATGCGGCTGGCCGTCGGCGCCCTTGCCCATCACCGGGCGTTGCAGGCCCTGCAACTGCCACAGCACGTTCGGCATCGAGGCATTCGGGAACAGGCTGTTGTTCCAGCCCATCGGACGCGATTCATCGACGTAGAACGACTTGAGGTAGGTATAGATCCAGTCCGGCCCGCGCGCACGGCCTTCCAGCGAAAGATCCGGCGGGGTCTTCCCGAGCCAGGCGGCTGCCTGGGTCGGATTCATCGCAACCGTGATGTGCTCGCCGGGCTTGGCGCCGGTGAAGATGTAGTTCTTCGCCACTTCGTCTTCGCTCAGGCCGAGGTCTTCACCGAGCCGCGAATAACGCATGTACTTGAGCGAATGGCAGCCCGAGCAGTAATTCATGAACAACGTCGCGCCGCGTTGCAGCGAGGCCTGGTCGTTCACGTGGGTGTGGGCCTCGAGCGTCTCGGGGCCTTCCTCGGCGAACGCGGCCAGCGGCAGCATGGCCGCCAGCACGAGGGCGAAAAGGGAAAGTCGCTTAATCATGCATGGTCACCCGATCCGGCACCGGCTTGCTCTTGCCCATCTTCGACCAGATCGGCATGAGGAGGAAGAATCCGAAATAGAAGATGGTCAGTATCTGCGCGGTCAGTTTCTGCATGTCCGAACCGGCTTGCGAACCGAGCCAGCCGAGGATCACGAACGCGATCACGAACAAGCCGATCATCACCTTCGACAGCAGCGGGCGATAACGAATCGACTTCACCGGGCTGCAATCCAGCCACGGCACCAAGAACATGATCAGCACCGCGCCGCCCATCGTCATCACGCCGGCGAGCTTGTTCGGGATCGCGCGCAACATCGCGTAGTACGGGGTGAAGTACCACACCGGCTTGATGTGCTCGGGCGTCGACAATTGGTTCGCCGCGACGAAGTTGTCGTGCTCGAGGAACACGCCGCCGGCAGTCGGTTCGAAGAAGATGATGAAGGCGGCGATGGTCAGGAACGCCGCGGTGCCGAACAAGTCTTTCACCGTGTAATAGGGGTGGAAGGGAATGCCGTCCAGCGGAATGCCCTTCGCATCCTTTTTCTTCTTGATGTCCACGCCATCGGGATTGTTCGAGCCGACCTCGTGCAAAGCGCCGAGGTGCAGCACGACCAGCAACAGCAGCACCAGCGGCAATGCGACCACGTGCAGCGCGAAGAAACGATTGAGCGTCGCGTCGGCGACCACGAAGTCGCCGCGGATCCACTCGGTCAACGCAGTACCCACATACGGCACGGCGCCGAACAGGTTGATGATCACCTGCGCGCCCCAGTAACTCATGTTGCCCCACGGCAACACATAACCCATGAACGCTTCGGCCATCAGCACCAGGAAGATCACCATGCCGAGCACCCACACCAGTTCGCGCGGTTTCTTGCCGGATCCGTAGATCAGCCCGCGGAACATGTGCAGGTACACCACGATGAAGAACAACGATGCGCCGGTCGAATGCATGTAGCGGATCAGCCAGCCGCCCGGCACGTCGCGCATGATGTATTCGATCGAGGCGAACGCCTCGGCCGCGCTCGGCTTGTAGTGCATCGTCAGGAAGATGCCGGTGACGATCTGGTTGACCAGCATGACCGACGCAAGGATGCCGAAGTAGTACAGGACGTTGAAATTCTTCGGTGCGTAGTACTCGGTCATGTGCTTGCGGTAGAACGGCATCAGGCCGGGCGCGCGCTCGGTGACCCACGCCATCGCACCGTTGGCCGCGCGGCTGAGGATGTTTCCGTTGCTGGACATCAGGCGGCTCCTGCCGGGGGCGTGCCCACGATCAGATGGTTGTCGTCGACGAACTTGTACGGCGGCACTTCGAGGTTGGCCGGTGCCGGCACGCCCTGGAACACACGTCCGGCGAGGTCGTAGCGCGAGTTGTGGCAGGGACAGAAGAAGCCGCCCTTCCATTCCGGATCGAACGGCTGCGGCTGCACTTCGGGCTTGTGCAGCGGCACGCAACCCAAGTGGGTGCAGATGCCGACGAGCACGCCGAGTTCTGGCTTGATCGAGCGGTGTTCGTTCTTGGCGAACGCAGGCGTCTGGTCGGTGTTGTCGGACTTCGGATCGCGCAGGCGCACATCCAGGCTTGGTAGCAACGCCAATTGCTCGGCCGTGCGCTTGTACAGGAATACCGGCTTGCCGCGCCACATCACGCGCATGAACATGCCCGGCTCGTTGTCGAGCTTGCTGATATCGACATCGACCGGCGCGCCGGCCAGCAAGGCCTCGGCGCTGGGCAACCACGAACGTGCAAAAGGAATGGCCACGCCAACCACGCCGACCGCACCGACCACGGCGGTGGTGACGGTCAGGAAACGGCGGCGGCCGGTGTTGACCTCCAGCTTCTCACTCATCCGGCTCTCCGCAGGAATTCAATAATGGATAGCGCACAGGCCCCGGCCCGGCGCGGACAGCGAAGTGTAACGGAACGGCCAAGCGCGCCACAACGCCAACATGCGCGAAAAGCTTCCGCGACCCGGCGTTTGGGGTCTATTTCATGGCGCGGTAGCGTTCGGCCAGCGTCCCGACGCGATCGACGTAGCGCTGCGTTTCGGCGAATGGCGGCACCCCGCCGTAGCGATCCACGTTGCCTTCGCCGGCGTTGTAGGCCGCTGCGACCAGGCGCACGTCGCCGTTGTAGCGCTTGGACAGGAACGACAGGTACTGCACGCCGCCGTTGATGTTGTCGGCGGCGACGAAGGCGTTCTGCACGCCGAATCGGCTTGCCGTGCCGGGCATCAACTGCATCAATCCCTGTGCGCCCTTGTACGAGACCGCGTTCGGGTTGTAGTCGGATTCGGCATGGATGATCGCGCGCACCAGCGCCTGATCGACCCCGTACGCGCGTGCTGCCGTGGCGATTTCGCTCGCGTACGCATTGGTGTTCAGCGCCAGCCTGCCGAAATTGACGCCGGGCAATGCACTGCAGGCGTAACAGGTTTCGATGTAAGTGAAGAGCACCTTCGCGCCGACACTGCCCGGCGGCGGTACATTCGTGTAGGTATTCACGCCGTCGCGCGTGTACTTGTACATCGCGCCGCGCGTGACCTGCGCATGCACGCCTGCCGGAATCACCGGCGCGACCAGCGATTCGGATGCGTCGGACGTGCGGAACACGACATGCGCCGCGCCGCCGCCGGAACCCGCGCCCGCCTGCGTTGGAGCGGCGCCGATTTTCGCAATCGCCGGCGCGCCCACAGCGGTCGGGATCGTCACCGATCCGGCGAACGAAGGATTGGGTGCAGTCGGAACCGGCGCAGTCGCGCTGGTCGCAAAACCATTCGAAGAAGAATCAACGGCGGCCGAACCCGACCCGAACGCAATCGGCGAATGCCCGCGCGTCGATCCGCCCTTGTAGCCCATCGCCTTGCAGGACATTCCCGGAATAGGCTTGCTGGTGTAGTTGGTCGGCTGGTCCGCGCCGCCGACGCATTTGTACAACGTCCCCGCAGCCGCCGGTGCGCTCAGCCACAGCGTGAGGATCGTTGCCCACAATGCACGGTTGCGTCGGATCATCGGCCCCGCTCGTTCGGAATATTGTTTGTTGGCGCGCTGGCGTTCGTCATCCAGCATCCCTGCGCCACAACCACTCTCGCCGCCGCCTTATGAATCATGGGCTTGGGCCGCTTCCCTCACGCTACAATAGTCGCTTCCCTTCCAAGATGCACCCCATGGCCGGCAAGCTCCACATCACCACCCACGGTTGCCAGATGAACGTGTACGACTCGGCCAAGATGGCCGACGTGCTGGCGGCCGAACACGGCCTGGAACTGACCGACGACGTAGCCCTGGCCGACGTGATCCTGGTCAACACCTGCTCGATCCGCGAGAAGGCGCAGGAAAAGGTGTTCTCGCAGCTCGGTCGCTGGAAGAAGCTCAAGAAGATCAACCCGGACGTCCTGATCGGCGTCGGCGGCTGCGTGGCCTCACAGGAAGGCGCGGCGATCCTCGACCGCGCGCCGTATGTCGACCTCGTGTTCGGCCCGCAGACCCTGCACCGCCTGCCGGCGATGATCGACGCGCGCCGCGACAGCGGCCGGCCGCAGGTCGATATCAGCTTCCCCGAGATCGAGAAGTTCGACCGCCTGCCCGAACCGCGCGCCGAAGGCCCGACCGCGTTCGTGTCGATCATGGAAGGCTGCTCGAAATACTGCTCGTTCTGCGTGGTGCCGTACACGCGCGGCGAGGAAGTCAGCCGGCCGTTCGACGACGTGCTCGCCGAGGTCGCCCAACTTGCCGCGCAGGGCGTGCGCGAGGTGAACCTGCTTGGCCAGAACGTCAACGCGTATCGCGGACCGATGTTCGAATCATCCGAAACCGCCGACCTCGCATTGCTGATCCGCGCGATCGCGCAAGTCGAAGGCATCGGCCGCATCCGCTACACGACATCGCATCCGCTGGAATTCTCCGACGCACTGATCCAGGCACACCGCGACGTGCCGCAGCTCGCGAAGTTCCTGCACCTGCCCGTGCAGTCCGGTTCGGACCGCATCCTCGCCGCGATGAAGCGCAACCACACCACGCTCGAATACAAGGCCAAGCTGCGTCGCCTGCGCGAAGCCGTGCCCGGCATCTGCATCAGCACCGACATCATCGTCGGCTTTCCCGGCGAGACTGACGCCGATTTCGAGCAGACCATGAAACTCGTCCACGACATCGGCTTCGATCAATCGTTCTCTTTCATCTACTCATCGCGCCCCGGCACGCCCGCCGCGAACCTGCCCGACGAAACTCCGCAAGCCGAAAAACACGCGCGCCTCGAACGCCTGCAGTCCACGATCACCGCAAACGCGCGCAGGATTTCCGAAGCGATGGTCGGCAGCGTGCAATCGGTGCTCGTCGAAGGCCCGTCGAAGAAAGACCGGAACGAACTCAAGGGCCGCACCGAAAACATGCGCTACGTGAACTTCGCAGGCGACGCGCGCTTGATCGGACAGTTCGTGGATGTGCAGATCACGGAAGTGATGAGCAATACGTTGCGTGGGCGAGTGGTGATTGCTGACGATCAAGCCGCATAAATCGCGATGACATATGTCGCGATGAAATCGTAGGCAGGGATGAAATCCCAGCTATCCTCAACCGATGCGAACCTACACCCGCGCACGTACCCCCGGCGGCTGTTACTTCTTCACCGTCAACCTCGCCCATCGCCACGAAAACGACCTGCTCGTCCGCCATATCGCGAACCTGCGCGAAGCGTTCCGACGCACGCGCTCCGAACATCCCTTCGCCATCGACGGCATCGTGATCCTGCCCGATCATCTGCATTGCATCTGGCGACTGCCCGAAGGCGATTCGAATTTCCCGATGCGTTGGCGTTTGATCAAGACGCGCTTCTCGCAATCGCTGCCAGTCGGTGAAGGCATCACGGACAGTCGTGCCCGCAAGGGCGAACGCGGCATCTGGCAACGCCGCTATTGGGAACATGTCATCCGCGACGAACGCGATCATCGCGCACACATGGATTACATCCATTTCAATCCTGTTCGCCACGGCCACGTCGCAACCGTACGCGATTGGCCGTATTCGTCGTTTCATCGATGCGTGAGGCTTGGAATGTATCCGGATGATTGGGGTGCAGCGCATGCTGATGCGGGTCTTGCGACGGGCGAATGATGCCGGGATTTCATCCCAGCCTACCGGGCTTGATGAACCCGGTGGTTCGTCAGGTGCGGCCCGTAGGCTGGGATGCAATCCCAGCGTTTCGACACGCCACCTCCATGCCGGGATTTCATCCCAGCCTACAAAAGCCGTTCAATCCAACCGCTTCCGAAACCGCAAGATCGCCAGCGTCATCATCACCAGCGTAAACGCGAGCAAGGCCAGCACATCCGGCCATAGCTCCCACAGAGCGCCGCCGCGCAGCATCACGCCGCGGATCAGGCGCAGGAAATGCGTCAGCGGCAATATCTCCGCGAAGTACTGGATCGGTTTCGGCATGCCCGCGAACGGGAACATGAAACCCGACAGCAGGATCGATGGCAGGAACACGAAGAACGACATCTGCATCGCCTGGAACTGCGACTGCGCGCGCGTCGAGATCAACAGGCCGAGCGATAGATTGCCGAAGATCAGCAATCCCGCTGCAAGATAGACGTCGAGCAAACTGCCGTGGATCGGCACCTTGAACAGGAAGGTGCCGAGCGCGAGCACGACGCTGGTCTGGATGAAACCGATCGCGATGTACGGAAGCACCTTGCCGATCATCAGTTCGGCACTTGTCAGCGGCGTCGCGATCAGCAGTTCCATGTTGCCGCGTTCGCGTTCGCGCACGATCGCGATGCCGGTGAACAGCACCATCGTCATCGTCAGGATCACGCCGATCAAACCCGGCACGATGTTCACCGCCGAGCGCCGCTCCGGGTTGTAGAACGCGACAACGCTGACCTGCCCCGATGGCGGCGTGCTGACTGCGGGAACGCGCGCGTCGGGCTTGTAACTGTCGACCGGAACCTGCGCGAGTTGCACGACGGCGCTCTGCACGGCGGTGTCGCTACCATCGACGAGGATTTGCACCGCTTCGCGACCCTCGAAGCGACGTCGCTCGAAATCCGGCGGGATCGCGATGCCGACGCTGATCTTGCCGCGACGGATCATCTCCATCAGTTGCTGCGGCGTATCGACTTTCGCGACCGGCGTGACCACATCGGTCGCGAGCATGTCCATCACCAGCGCGCGCGAACCGGCGGTGTTGGCCTGGTCGGCGATGCCGGCCTGCAAGCCGCGCACGTTGGTGTTGATCGCATAACCGAACAGGGTGAGCTGGATCACCGGAATGCCGACGATCATCGCGGCCGTCATGCGGTCGCGCCGCAGTTGGCGCAACTCTTTCACGACGATGGCCCAGAGCCGGCGGAACTTCATGCGTCGCGTCCCGCGTCTTTTTGCTCTCGGGCGCGCGTGCTGTCGCTGCGCGTCGCGGCGACGAACACGTCTTCGAGGTTCGGCGGCGCATCTGCGACTTCGGCCTTCAATCCGGATTTCGCGAGTGCGTCGCCGATGCGTTGCCGCGTCGATGCTGCGTCATCCGTGGACGCATCCGCCGCTGCGATCAACACGCGCAGCGCCGTGCCGACCTGCGCAACGCCCAGCACGCCGGGAACCGCGACAAGAGCGCGCTGCACGCGACGCGGATCGGCCGCTTCGACGAGCAAGGTGCGGCCTTCGAGTTTCGCGGTGAGTTCGCCCGGCGTGCCGTTCGCGACCATCTTGCCGTGGTCGAGGATCGCAAGCTGATGACAGCGTTCGGCTTCGTCCATCAGATGCGTGGAGACGAGCAACGTGGTGCCGATATCGGCAAGCTCGAACAATTTTTCCCAGAAGTCGCGCCGCGATTCCGGATCGACCGCGCTGGTTGGTTCGTCGAGGAACAGCAATTCCGGTTCGTGGATCACCGCGCAGGCGAGCGCGAGACGCTGCTTCTGCCCGCCGCTCAGCGTGCCGGCGAGTTGTTTCTGCCGATCCTTGAAATGGTATTGCTCGATGAGTTCGTCGATTCGGCTTTTCGTTTTCGCTTTCGCAACGCCCTGGATCGCGGCGAGGAATTCGAGGTTCTCGCGCACCGTCAAATCCTCGAACAGCGAGAACTTCTGCGTCATGTAGCCGATATGCCGACGCAGGTCTTCGGCCTGTTCCGGAATACGCAGGCCGAGCACTTCGATATCTCCGGAACTCGGCGTCAACAGTCCGCACAACATGCGGATCGTCGTGGACTTGCCCGATCCGTTCGGGCCGAGGAAGCCGTAAACCTGTCGCTTCGCGACTTGCAGATCGATGTGATCGACTGCGACAAGCTCGCCGAAACTTTTGGTCAGCCCATGCGCGCTGATCGCGATGCCATCTGCTTGCGCATCCGGTTCGAGCGCGTCGCGTTTTACTTCCGGTGCCGCCGAATTCATTTCTTCGCATCCGTCGCGAATTCGACGCGCACCGGCAATCCCGCGGCCAGGTTCGCCGCATCCTTGCCGAGTTCGATCTCGGCGATGTACGACAACCGCGACACGTCGTCGCCGTTCAATGCGTAGTACGGCGTGAATGTCGGCTCGCTGCGCAGCAAGCGCACGCGGCCGCTGAGAGCATCCTTGCGATCCGCGACGAACACGCGCGCGGAGTCGCCCGCATGCACGTTCGCGCGCAGCGGTTCGGGCACGTAAACGCGCGCATACGGCGCATCGCCGACCAGCAGGATCGCGAGCGGCGCGCCGATCGGCGGCTGGTCGCCGAGCTTGTACGGAATGCTGTCGATGCGACCCGCGCGCGGCGCGCTGATGCGCACGCGCTGCAAATCCACCGTGATCGAATCGACCTGCGCCTGCGCGGATGCGACCGATGCTTCGGCCTGTGCGATGTCCTGCGGGCGCGTGCCGTTCAACAGCGTCGCGAGCGCGGCCTGCGCGGCATTGACATCAGCATCTGCGTTGTTCGCATCCGCGCGCGACTTGTCGAGTTCTGCGCGCGCCAGCACTTGCTTGACGACCAACGCCTGCACGCGATCGAGTTGCTGGTGCGCGTTCGTTGCGACGCTTTGTGCGCCGGCGAGTTTCGCGCGCGCCTGGTCGATGTCTTCCTGGCGCGGGCCGACGCGCAATTCATCGAGCGCTTTTTGCAAACGCACCACATCGGCTTTCGCTTCGTCGAGACGCGCCTGCGTGCGCACCGATTCCAGCGTCAGCAGCGTGTCGTTCGTCGCGACCACCTGCCCTTCGTGCGCGGGAATCTCGGCGATGCGCTCGGACACCGGCGCGGGCAGCGTGATGCGATCCCATTCGAGCGTTCCGAGAACCTGCGGCGCTTTCTGCGCGCAGGACGCAAGCATCGCGGTCGCGGCCAGCATTCCCGTCGTCCATGCCATGCGATTCATGGAAATCCTCCTTGCGCGCCGATCTGCGCCGATGCCGGATAGTGTCGCAGGTTGAGGGTAAACCGTGCTTATCGAAGCGCGTCGGATGAAAGCTGCGGCGCACCGCGCTACCCTGTCGGCACATGAGCAACCAACCCGATTTCACCCTCGAACCCGACGATGTCGAGCGCCTCGCCAACCTGTGCGGGCCGTTCGACGAACACCTGCGCCAGATCGAACTGCGGCTTGGCGTCGAGATCGCCAATCGCGGCAACGTGTTCCGCGTCAGCGGCCCCGAGCCGATGGCGGCGCGCGCCGCGCGTTTCATCAAGCAATTGTACGGCGCGCTCGACGACGCGCCGCTGAGCGCGCACGAATTGCACGTGATGCTCGCCGACGTGGTGAACGACATCGACGACGGCACCGCGCCGCGCAAGCGCGATGACGCCGACATCGAGCCGCAGGAAGTCGTGATCCGCGTCAAGCGCGGCAGCGTGCGCGGGCGCGGCGCGAACCAGGCGAAATACCTGCACGCGATCGCGATCAACGACGTGAATTTCGGCATCGGCCCGGCGGGAACCGGCAAGACATTCCTCGGCGTCGCGAGCGCGGTCGAAGCGCTCAACGCAGGACGCGTGCAACGCTTGATCCTCGTGCGTCCGGCGGTCGAGGCCGGCGAAAAACTCGGCTTCCTGCCCGGCGACCTGAGCCAGAAGGTCGATCCCTACCTGCGGCCGCTGTACGACGCGTTGTACGAAATGCTCGGCGTCGAAAAAGTCGTGAAATTGCTCGAACGCAACGTGATCGAGATCGCGCCGCTCGCCTACATGCGCGGGCGCACGCTCAACGACGCGTTCGTGATCCTCGATGAGGCGCAGAACACCAGCATCGAGCAGATGAAGATGTTCCTGACGCGCATCGGTTTCGGTTCCACCGCCGTCGTCACCGGCGACCTCACCCAGATCGACCTGCCGAAGCACCAGAAATCCGGGTTGCGCGACGCGGTCGAAGTGCTGCGCGGCATCGAGGGGATTTCGTTCACCTTCTTCACCGCGCGCGACGTCGTGCGGCATCCGCTGGTGCAGCGGATCGTGCAGGCTTACGATGCACGCGACGGAGACGGCCGGACGGCGGCCGATGTTTCAACGGAATGAATCGATGACGACTGCACATCGCGGAACACGATCATGACGCGCGGCCCGATCCAACTCGATGTCGCGGTCGGCTACGGTTTGCCGCGCAAGGGCTTGCCGTCCTCGGTGAGTTTCAAGCGTTGGGTTGCGGCGACGGTGGAAGGCCGCATCCTGCGCGCCGACCTCGCGCTGCGACTGGTCGACGAACGCGAAGGCCGCGCGTTGAACCAGCACTATCGGGGCAAGCCGCACGCGACCAACGTGCTCAGTTTCCCCGCCGAATTGCCGAAGGGCGTGAAACTTCCGAAGGGTGTGAAATTGCCACTGCTGGGCGACATCGTGCTGTGCGCGCCGGTCATCGCACGCGAGGCGCGCGAGCAACGCAAGCCGCTCGCGTCGCATTACGCCCACCTCACCGTCCACGGCGTGCTGCACCTGCTCGGTTTCGACCACGACGACGAACGCGACGCCGAAGCGATGGAAGCGATCGAGCGCGAGATTCTCGCGGGGCTTGGGTTGCCCGATCCGTATCTCTGAGCGGCTGCGCCGGCAAGCCGTCATGCGCTTGCGGTACACTCGCCCTCCCGCCCTCGTGGCGCGCTTTGCAGAACCATGTCAGACGACCCAAGCAGTCGTACGCCCGAGCATCCCGCGCCGGATCGCCGCTCGTGGCTTGAACGCCTCAGCCAGGCGTTTTCCGGCGAACCGCGCAGCCGCGAGGATTTGATCGAGATCCTGCGCGACGCGCAGGACAACGGGCTGATCGCGGCCGATACCCTGAAGATGATGGAAGGCGCGCTGGGCGTGGCCGAACGCACCGTCGGCGACGTGATGGTGCCGCGCGCGCAGATGGTCGTGCTGCCGGTCGCCGCGCGTTTCTTCGACATCATGAAGATGGTGGTCGAGTCGGGCCATTCGCGTTTCCCGGTGCACGGGGACGACAAGGACGAAATCCTCGGCATCCTGCTCGCGAAGGATTTGTTGCGCGGCGTGGTCAGCGATGGCGGCCCATCGACGATCCGCGAATTGCTGCGGCCCGCCGTGCTGATTCCGGAATCCAAGCGGCTGAACGTGCTGCTCAAGGAATTCCGCCTGTCGCGCAACCACATGGCGATTGTGGTGGACGAATACGGCGGCGTTGCCGGCCTCGTCACCATCGAGGACGTGCTGGAGGAAATCGTCGGCGAGATCGACGACGAGCACGATGATGCGGTCGATCCGTCCGCGCAGATCGCCGCGCAGGCCAACGGCCAGTTTGTGGTCGATGCGTTGACGCCGATCGACGATTTCAACGAACGCTTCGGCGCGGATTTCCCCGACGACGAATACGACACCGTCGGCGGACTGGTCACGGATGCGATCGGGCACCTGCCGGAATCCGGCGAGGAACTCGCGATGGGAAGATTCCATTTCCGCGTCTCCCGCGCCGATGCGCGCCGCGTGCATGCATTGATCGTGAGCGTG
>Ga0105240_10004355_pt1 | contig 21610 bp, 20 predicted proteins | sample KBSC54metaG_FD_80426 | JGI IMG/M metagenome (GOLD analysis project Ga0105240, IMG submission 80426) | Corn rhizosphere microbial communities from Kellogg Biological Station, Michigan, USA - KBS C5-4 metaG | ecosystem: Host-associated > Plants > Roots > Rhizosphere > Soil | place: Michigan, USA... | reverse complement strand
TAACCTGACCACCTTTCCGGAATACCACAATTTTATCCGGGACATATTGAAGGAGTGACAAATTATGAAGATCACAAAGAAAAAAGGATTTCGTTGGCTAAAGGTGCTGATATTGCTCTATTGTATCATCGGTATCGCATTCTATTATTTGCAGGACCGTATCTTATTCCATCCTGTCGCCGTGGATATACACACGCCTTACCACTTTGACCAGCCCTTTAAAGAGGTCAATATTCCCTATAACAAGGAGACCAACATCAATGTCATCCAGTTCACACACACCGGCGCCGACACCGCCCGGGGCGTTGTGCTGTACTTCCACGGCAATAAAGAGAATATAAGCCGCTATGCCCCGTATGCAACGGATTTTACCCCCCACGGCTATGAGGTCTGGATGATAGACTATCCCGGCTATGGCAAGAGCACGGGAAAATTCAGTGAAGAGGATCTTTATGCCTACGCGCTGGTGCTGTACAAGCTGGCGCGAAGCCGGTGGCGCCCTGATCAGATCATTATTTATGGCAAGAGCCTGGGTACTGGAGTGGCCGCAGAACTGGCAGATGTAAGGGATTGCCAAAGGCTGATACTGGAATGCCCCTACTATAGTATGACATCGCTGGTGCGGCATTATCTGCCCCTGTGGCCCGTGGGCAGCATGATGCACTATAAATTTCCTACGTATGAACACCTTCCAAAGGTGACGGCGCCGATTACCATTTTTCACGGTACCAGCGATGGGGTAGTGCCTTATAGCAACGCATCGCGGCTAAAGCCGCTGCTCAAAAAAGGAGATGAATTTATTACCATCGAGGGTGGTGGGCATAATGATCTGGCCGACCATCAGGAATTCAAAAGCCGTATTCTCTCCTTCCTTACCCCCGGGATAAAATAATGATTATGGCTGACAGGAAATACATCCTCATGTAGATCCAGCGGATACAACCGCCCCTTCTCCAGGTAATACGGCTCATAGCCCAGGGGCCGCAGCAGGTCGAAGAACTTAATACGCTCGCCCTTGTTCACCAGCTCCACCAGCAATATAGGCCGGTGTCGGGACAACGTTTCCATCATGGAGGAAAAGACTTTTATTTCCAGCCCTTCCACATCGCATTTTATAAAATCCAGACGTGGCAGCTGACTGAACAGCCCGTCCCCCTGCTCATTCTTTACCCTCACCTGCTCCAGGTACTCATACTGCCCATCGCTCTTCATCACCCGTGCATAGGCGAACTGTTTGTTATTCCCCACCTTGGGGATCCCCATCTCTACATAGTCGCCATCTCCGCCAAGAGCCACCTGCAACAGCTCCACATTGCTTACTTTTTTGTTCCGCAACAGCTTCCCCAGCACCTCGCTGAATACAGGCATGGGCTCGATGGCAATGACCTTGCCCGTAGCGCCGGCCCGCCGGCTCAACTCGAATGTATAATATCCCAGGTGGGCGCCGATGTCTACACAGACGTCGCCCTTTTCGACGATGTGCTGTAAAAAATAAACATCCTGGTAAATAAGTCCCAATTTACCGGTTGGATACAGCCGCTGAAAGGTGCCAGCCAGTAAAGACAAATAGCTGCGCTCCCCTAAAATATTGATTAACAAACGCTTGATACCCATACAATCTCTTAGGACCGCAAGCTACGTGCTTCGCGCGGATTTTTCAAATGGGAATGACATGCTGATTCTTGTTTTGTCGCACCTTCTCGGGCACAGCGTTGATGATCTCTTCCCGTAAGGCCTGTACAAGCCGTTGCTTTACAAAGTCGCGATGCACTACCAGGCTGACCTCCCGCATAGGGGCCGGCCGTTTGAAATGACGGATCAGCTGGGATTGTTTTTTAGTAAGGTCCATAGCGGCAAGCTCGGGGAGAATGGTGATGCCATCGTTCAGCTCTACCATCCGGCGAAGGGTTTCCAGGGAGCCGGCCTCATAGTCGAAATGACTGCCTTCCTTACTCGCCTTTCTCAGCTCGCACAGGCGGACGATCTGGCTCCGGAAACAATGCCCCTCCTCCAACAGCCATAGCTTATTCGGGTCGATGTCCTGGGCCAGCATATAAGTCTTTTTATAGGCGGCATTCTTGCGGGATACATACACCAGCAGCTCTTCATAGAACAGCACATGCTCCCGGATCCCATTCTCCTGCAGCGGAGTGACCAAAATGCCCACATCGATCCTGCCCTCCCGAAGCCTGGCTACCAGGTCCTCGGTGGTCATCTCGCTGACCACAAGCTTGATCTGCGGATATTTGGCTGTAAAGCCCTGTACAAACAAGGGTAATAAATAAGGCGCCAGGGTAGGGATGATCCCAATGCGCAGCTCGCCCTTCAGCAAGCCCTTTTTGGCCTGTACGATCTCCTGGATGACCTCCTTTTCAGCCAGTATCTTTCTGGCCTGGTCGATCAGCTCCCGCCCCGCCTCGGTAGGCAGTACAGGCTGCTTGCTCCTGTCGAAGATCTTTATCCCGAGCTCTTCCTCCAGCTTCTGCACCTGCATGCTAAGCGTAGGCTGGGTAACAAAACAATGAGTGGCGGCGGTGGCAAAATGGCGATAGGTATCCACCGCCACGATATATTCAAGTTGTATGAATGTCATAGATAAATTCTATGCAAAGATAACCCATCACATATTTCCCCGGTTTGATCACTTTTTTGCCACAAAACCCGGATTCCGTGCAACCTTACATTCAGAACATGGGTCCAATGCCTGTATGATGATCCCCGTTATGGAAATAATTAAACACAACATCTCAATAAAAATAGCGTTAGTTTTGTAAATACATCGAAGTCTTATGCATAAATGTACTATACTATTAGCAGCCCTTATTCTGTCACTGACATCATTTGCCCAATCACCTGTTAAAAAAATATCCGGCATCATCCATGACGCGGCCAGCCAGCCTGTACCTGCCATCACGGTACAGCTCCTGCGAACTTCCGACTCCACGCAGGTAAAAGGAGTCGTCACGGACGACCAGGGGAAGTTTGAATTCCGGAAAATAGACAATGGAGCCTACCTGCTGGCAGCAACAGGTGTCGGATTTAAAAAATATATCAGCATCCCCCTAACCATCAGCGACCAGCACAGTTCTATACGTCTGCCGGCGATCATCCTTCAACGCACGGGAGCCAACACTTTGAAGGAAGTAGCCGTCACAGCCAAAAAACCGCTGGTGGAAGAACAGCTGGACCGCACGGTAGTCAACGTAGAATCCATGATCGGCAATGCCGGCAGTAGTGCCCTGGACGTCCTGGCGAAATCCCCCGGTGTGACAGTCGGCTCGGATGGAAGCATCGCCCTCAATGGCAGCGGCACAACGGTGCTGATAGACGGCAGACCCACCTACCTGTCGGCTTCCGATCTGGCGGCCTATCTCCGCTCGATTCCCGCCGGCGTCCTGGATAAGATAGAGCTGATGACCAATCCTCCCTCAAAATATGATGCGGCAGGCGCCACGGTGATCAACATCCGTCTTAAGAAGAACAGGATGGCAGGCTTTACAGGCAATCTTTCCATCGGATACAACCAGGGCTCCTACGGCCGCAGCAACGACGCGCTCAACCTCAATTATCACAATAGCAAGATCACCCTATTTGCCAATCTGGGCTATAGTCTTTACAAAAACTATAGTGACGAATCCTATCAAAGATATTTCTACAACGAAGATGGCTCGCTCAACAATGCCGTCCTCATGGACACCCGCTACAAGACTACCAGCAACGCCTGGAATGGCAAGCTGGGCATGGACTTTGCCGCCACGGCCAATACAAACTTCGGCTTCGTGCTCACAGGCAATACCCGTCCCTCCAACGACAGACTCTCATACATCAGCAACAGCTATGATGGCAGTATGCACCTGGACTCTATGGGGCTTGGCTATACCTCCGGAGACTACCATTGGAAGAATCTCGGCGCCAACCTGAATCTCCAGCACCGGATGGGCAAAGAGGGAAGAGAGATAGACGCCGACCTGGACTATATCAATTACAATTCCAACGGAAATAAATATTCTCCCAATTACGTCACCAGCCCGGATGGAACACAAACCAGCCAATTAGACTTTCAATACCGGACACCCGCGGATATCCATATCTATTCCGCCAAGACGGATTACACACATCCCCTGAAAGGCCGGGTTAAACTGGAGGCGGGACTTAAATACAGCTATGTCAACACCGACATCGCTACGGACTATTATGACATCTCCGGCAATATTCCCCTGCCCGATTATGGCCAGACGGATCATTTTATCTATAAAGAACGTATCGCCGCCGCCTATACTACTTTTGGAAAGGAATGGAAAAGATTATCCGCGCAGATAGGGGCGAGGATAGAGAACACCCGGTCCGAAGGTCATCAGGTGGGCAATACCGTCATAAAGGACTCCTCTTTTTCCAGGACCTATACGGACCTTTTCCCTACCGCCTTTTTCAATTATAAGCTGGACAGCGCCGGTAAAAATACACTGGTGCTGCGCTATGGCCGAAGGATCAATCGCCCCGGCTATCAACAGCTGAACCCCTTCCTCTCCTATCACGATAAATATTCCTATAATTCGGGCAACCCCTATCTGAATCCCTGCTATAATTATCACATCGAGCTGTCCTGGCGCTATAAGCAATTGCTCACCATCGGCGCTCACCTTGATCATGTGGACGATATCATCTTCTCTACCACGACGACGGAAGGCGATATCTTTATCACCCGCCCGGGCAATATAGCCCATGGCCATATTCTTTTTATGGTCGTCAATCTGAACTTTTCACCTGTCAAATGGTGGAACGTAAACTTCTTTGGCCGGTTTGGCAACCTCGTCAACAAAAGCAACATCAATGGCGTGTACGTGGACAAAAGCATTCTTGCCGCCACGGGCGACCTCTTTAATCAGTTCAGGTTCCAAAAAGGATGGAGCGCGGAATTGTACTTCAGCGCCCGAAGCAGGATCCTTTCCGCCCAGAATGTCACACGTGCCATATATTATACCAATACCGCCGTTCAGAAAAATATATGGAAGGATAAGGCCAGCCTGCGCCTGACAGTCGATGATATCTTCCATTCGCGCAAAAACCGCGACCAGACCACCGATATACCCTATACCAGCGCCTTCCACACTTATATCGAAGACTCCCGGCGGATAGGGCTGGCATTCAGCTACCGGTTTGGTAAGGAGTCCAATTCCCGCCGCCGGCGAAAAGATAATACCAGCGCCGATGAAGAGCAGGGTAGGGTCAATTAAGACCATGAACTATACCATAAAAGCACGATATTGGTATTCATATGAAGAATATCCTTTCCTCCGCCATATTCCTTTTCCTTTTGACCTCCTGCGCCTACACGCAGTCAAAAGACATAACCCAAAGGATCCACGATGTGGAGACCCATCTTTCCGGATGGATACAAACGCAACATGATGGACAATGGACCCTGGCCGCGCGGATGGCGCACTACCGCCTCAAAGGGTTAAGCATCGCTGTCATCGACAACTACAAAGTCGACTGGGCCAAAGGCTATGGCTGGGCGGACAGCAGCGAAGGCCGGCAAGTCACGACGGCCACTTTATTCCAGGCCGCATCCATCAGTAAATCCCTCAACGGCGTGGGTGTGCTAAGACTTGTCCAGGATGGGAAGCTGGATCTGAATGTCGATGTCAATCAATACCTGAAGGATTGGAAATTCCCCTATGACAGCGTGTCGAAGGGGAAAAAGATCACCCTGGCAGAATTGCTGAGCCACACCGCCGGACTTACGGTCCATGGTTTTCCGGGATATGATATCAACGACAGCCTTCCCACCATCCCACAGATCCTGGACGGCCAGCGTCCGGCCAACAACCCCCGGATACGATCCATGTCCGAACCAGGACTCTCCCCGGCGGTATATTCAGGAGGCGGCATCACCCTTTCCCAACTCGTGGTTATGAATAGCACGGGCCTCCCCTATGATACATACATGCGGGACAGCATCCTGCAGCCCATGGGTATGACAGGCAGCTTTTATACACAGCCGGCGCCCGCAGATAAAAAGACTTTGCTGGCCACAGGATATAGGGCCAACGGCGTCGCATTGCATGGCAGATCCCATGTCTACCCCGAACAGGCTGCTGCCGGACTATGGACCAATCCCACCGACCTCGCGCATTATATCATCGCGACTCAGCAGTCCCTCGACGGACACGCCGGCGGAGTATTATCCCCTGCCACGACAAAGCTGCGGCTTACACCTTTCATCGACAGCAGTGCCGCATTGGGTGTCTTCATATTGCAAAGGGGCGATGATAAATACTTTTCCCATGGTGGAGCCAATGAAGGATTCCGTTCCCAATACTATGGCAGTCTGCACGGGGGAAGAGGTGTAGTGGTAATGGTCAACTCAGATAATGGGGCCATCATGGATGAGATCATCAACAGCGTAGCCTCGGTTTATAAATGGGAAGGATTTTATAAACCCGTTGTCAAGACAGAGATCGACGCTCCAGCTCCGTTGGATCAGTATACAGGACAATATGCACTTGGTAGCGACACGGTGCGCGTGTTCCAAAAAGAAGGAAAAATATTTTTGGACGTCAGGTTTGATCAATGGCAGCTGCATTTCGTTACGGCAGATGAATTTTTTCTGTACGACCAAAAAGGCGATTTTCAGTTCACCCGCGGGAATGGCCGGGTCAGCAGCATCCTCGTCAATCACCAGCAGACATACAAAAAGATAAATCAATAGTACGTAAAGATAAAAAGGATGCTTGCGCATCCTTTTTGTTCGGCAAATAATGCCGTCCATAAACCTTAACCGAGTTGTCGCCACACAGGCTTTGCACCTGTCAGCTGGTGGCTCTGACAGCAATGCTACTCAAAAAAATCCTGCCATACAACTCTTAAATGTGCTTATTACAGTTAAAAGTTCAGGCGCCTAAGAATAACTACTTAATCACTCCTCCAATATGATCACTTCCGTCCCAACACTGAGCGTATATTCCATCCCATGCTTCAACGCATAATTGTCGCCGCCATGACTGACAGGGAAGTTATAACAAACGGGATAGGCATATCCCTTTACCATATCGCGGATGATCTCCTGGACGGTCTGGCCAAAAGGCCGCATAGTATCCTTCATTTCCGTAAAGCCCCCAATGACAAGACCTGCCAGTTTGTCCAGGCGGCCATTGCGCTTCAGCTGATACAACATCCGGTCCACATTGTACAGATATTCTCCCACATCCTCCAGGAAAAGTATCCTTCCTTTTGTCTTTATTTCAGAAGTAGTGCCGCATAGATGCGCCAGCAGGGAAAGATTGCCGCCTACCAGCGATCCGGTGGCCCGGCCCATTCTGTTGAATGGATGTACGTCACAGGTGTAGCGGGCCTTCTTTCCTTCCATAGCCGCACGCAATGAGGCGACATATACCTCTTCCGCTCCACCTTCGTTGAAAGCGCCGGCCATGGGAGCATGCAGACTGGCGGTCTTGTAGTTGGTGTAAATATGCGCATGCAGGATGGTGATATCGCTGAAGCCGATGATCCATTTGGGATTTTTCTCAAAGACGCTGAAGTCTATTTTGTCGATGATACGGCTAAGGCCATAACCGCCGCGTCCACAGAGGATAGCCTTTACAGCAGGATTGTCCAGCGCCTGCTGCAGGTCCACCAATCTTTCTTCATCCGAGCCGGAAAAATAGTTTCCGGAATGACTATTCATTGTCTTTCCCACCTGCACGGTATAACCCCAGCTGCGAAGGGCCTCGATACAGGTCTGCGCCCTCTCTGGCGCCATATAGCCGGCAGGACAGACAAGGGCAATGGTATCACCAGGTTGTAAATAGGGCGGGATATGCATCATATATGGTCCTCCAGGATAACTTTTTCGGTGGTGACAGTCAGGCGGTGGGACATCCCATATTTCAGGGCATAATTATTCTTCTGATGACCTACGGGGAAGTCGAAGGCCACAGGGAAATTATATGCTTTAACTCTGTCCAGCACGATGTCGTATAAGGTGTGGCCAAATTCTTCACCCGGATCGTCTGGCTTTATTTTAAAACCTCCCACTATAAGACCTTGCAGGCCGCCCAGCTTGCCGGTACGTTCCAGGTTCCAGAACATACGATCGATGCTGTAGAGATATTCACCCGTGTCCTCTACAAAAAGTATCTTTCCTACTGTATCTATATCGGAGCGGGTGCCGGACAGCGTCTCCAGCGTCTTGAGATTCCCCCCTACGAGTGCCCCTTCCGCAACTCCCGTTCTGTTTTTCTCATTCATCACAACAGGATACTGCATCATTCCACCCGTTAACGCCTGCCGGATGGAAAGAATAGAATCTATCTGTACGGGCTCCGCCTTTGACCAGTCGTCAGGGAAGCTGTTACACATCTTGGAATGAATACCGGCCATATTCAGGTTGCGATGGATATGACAAAGCAGGACCGTAATGTCGCTAAAGCCTATGACCCATTTGGGATAATTGGAGAGACCGCTGAGATCCAGCCGGTCGACGATACGAACGGCTCCGTATCCACCTCTTGCACAGAGAATGGCCTTTAGACCGGGGTCGTCGATCATTTGCTGCAGATCGGCTGCTCTTTCCGCATCGGTGCCGCCAAAGCTAAAGTCCCTTTTGTCCACTGTATTGCCGATCTTTATCTTAAACCCCCAGCTCTCTATCTGCTGGATAGCAGGTTCTATCTCTTTCAACGTAATAAATCCCGCAGGGCAGGTGATACCGATGGTATCACCCGTCGAGAGATAGTCAGGGACACGGGGCGGTACGGGCTTCACAACCTGCCGCGCCGGAGCACCCAATACGGGAAGTGCAGTCCCCGCGCCTACGGTAAGGAGGGAAGAAAGAAAATGTTTACGATTCATGGCTCCTAAGTTAACTAAACTTTTTTCGGATCATCTGAATTTTGAGCATAACTTGCCGCTTTTAAAACAACATGACGGACCACAGGTTCGTCGGCCGAAGGCCCATCATTAGCCATGCACCGGGGATGGGTTATTTTTGAAGGCAAACCATACCCGGTGTTAACACAAATATTACATGCGTTGGTTATTGGTGATCTTATTGTGTGGTTGGGGACTTACAGGACAGACGCAGGATCTCACGGGCCAATGGACAGGAGACGTCACCAGCTCATCATCTGACCAGCGGCAAAAGCTGGTGCTAACGATCACCGCCGCGGACTCCAGCTTCGGAGGCGTGCTACACTGGTATTTTCCGGAATCTCATTATATCAGGCATCTTGTCATCAGCGGTCGTTATTACGGCCATGACTCCATTCTCACTATCCGGGAGGACAGCGTCACCGTCAACAGACCGGAAGGAGGAAAGAACAATATTATCATCGCGGGCCTGTCCGGCGAACAGACACCCCCCGACGGCGCAGATCTGCAAAAAGTAATGGGACGTCCTCCCGGCGGGTTCTATGTCCTTTATTACAAACGTATCAATCACAAGGACATCCTGATGGGACACTGGCACCGTGCCAGCAACAGTACGGAGAAACTACCCGAACTGTCCATCCGCCTGGAGAAGAAAGCGCCTCCCTTTATCCCGGTGGCCATTGTTACCCACAAGAAAAAAGATTCCACACAACAACGGCAGATGGATGCCTTCCTAAGCCGGAGCACCATAGTAGCGGCGAATATCCCGGTCCAGGGCATCGATTCCATCCGTGTGGATCTGTATGATAATGGCGAAATAGACGGCGACTCTGTCAGCCTGTACCTAAACAATGAATTGATCCTTTCGCATCTTAAGCTTACCGCACAGGCAAAAACGCTCACCCTTCCCATCGACAAAAGCCTGCCGGTAAACAAGCTGGTTCTGTTCGCGGAGAACCTGGGCAAGCTGCCGCCAAATACGGCGCTGATGGAGGTAACGGTTCATGGCAAAACCTATAATCTATTCCTATCCACTGACTATAAACGCAATGCCTCTGTGGAATTCATGCTGCAGGAATAAACGCTATCAGCCTGTCTGCCGTACAATCGACCTTTCACTTAACAAACGGGCAAAGCCCGCGGAGGTTCGGTTGGGAGCCAGGAAATCCGTAAATTTGCCGTCCTTAGCGTAAATAGGACCAACGGATGAATCAACCAAAAAGATACCTGATCACGGCAGCTCTGCCTTATGCCAATGGACTGAAACATATCGGCCATCTGGCGGGAGCCTATCTGCCTGCGGATATATACGTACGATATTTAAGGGCCCAGCGTCGGGATGTGGCATTTATTTGCGGCAGCGACGAGCACGGGACAGCCATCCCTATCCAGGCCATGAAAGAAGGCACTACGCCACGCGCCATCATCGATAAATACCATCAGCTGATCAAGGAAAATTTCGCCGAGCTAGGCATTTCTTTCGACATCTATCACCGGACCAGCGATCCCATCCATCACGAGACCTCCCAGGAATTTTTCCTGGACCTGAACAGCCGCGGCGAACTGGAGGTAAAGGAGAGCGAACAATATTACGATGAGGAAGCCAGGACTTTCCTGGCCGACAGATATATCATGGGCACCTGCCCCGTCTGCGGCTACCAGCGCGCATATGGTGATCAATGTGAGAACTGCGGCTCTTCCCTGAGTCCCGACATGCTGATCAACCCGCATAGCACGCTCAGCGGCAAGCCTCCTGTAAAGAAGAGCACCGCTCATTGGTACCTTCCATTGGATAGACACGAGGCCTTCCTCCGGGAATGGATATTACAGGAGCATAAGGATGACTGGCGCGCCAATGTAGTGGGCCAGTGTAAGAGCTGGATCGATGGCGGGCTGCAGCCCAGGGCGGTCACCCGTGACCTGGACTGGGGCGTAAAAGTGCCCCTGCCTGAGGCGGAAGGGAAAGTGCTGTATGTATGGTTCGACGCTCCCATCGGCTATATCAGCGCTACCCGCCAGTGGGGACTGGACACAGGCAAGGACTGGAAGCCCTACTGGTATGACAAGGATACCAAGCTGGTACATTTCATTGGAAAGGACAATATCGTATTCCATTGTATCATCTTCCCCATCATGCTGAAATTGCATGGGAATATATTGCCCGACAATGTCCCTGCCAATGAGTTCATGAACCTGGAAGGGGATAAGATGAGCACCAGCCGCAACTGGAAGCTGGAGATGCAGGATTATATCGATGACTTTATAAAGAAGGACAATGGCGGCAGCCAGCTGGCCGACAGCCTGCGCTATTACCTGACGACGATAGCCCCCGAGACCAAGGACAGCGAGTTCACCTGGAAAGGATTCCAGGACGCCAATAACAGCGAGCTGGCCAATATATTCGGCAATTTTGTCAATCGCACATTCGTCCTCATGCACAAGCTGTGCGGCGGCAAGGTGCCTGCATTACACAACGACGTCATGGACGATGCCGACCGGGCCATCATCCGGGAAATAGAAAGCGCCCGATCCAGGGTAGAGCCGCTGCTGGAACAATATAAATTCCGGGAAGCCTTGTTCGAGGTCATTGACCTGTCCCGGAAAGGCAATAAATACATGCAGGAAAAAGAGCCCTGGATCGTGGCCCGGACCCTGACCGAAACACCGGCTAATCAAAAGATCATCGACAACTGCCTCCACATATGCCTGCAGCTGACGGCTAATCTTGCCATCCTGATCAATCCTTTCCTCCCCTTCACAGCAAAGAAGATGCTGCATATGATGAAGGTGGTGGAAAAAATGCTGGAATGGAGCAACGCCGGCAAGATGAACCTGCTGAGCGTAGGTTATAGCCTCCGCGCTCCTGAGCTGCTGTTCCGTAAGATCGAGGACGAAGAAGTAACAGCCCAGGTCGAAAAGCTAAAGGCCGCATCTGCCGCTAAAGCCGCACAGACCGAACCTGCCACTCCAGCGCCGGCTGAAACACCGGCCGCTGCGCCAGCCAAGCCGACCATCGTATATGATGACTTTGGGAAAATTGACCTGAAGGTCGGAACCATTCTGCACGCCGAAAAAGTTGAAAAAGCAGACAAGCTGCTAAAGCTCACCGTTGACATGGGGACGGAACAAAGGACTATCGTCTCCGGCATCGCCCTGCATTTCAGCCCCGCCGATATTATTGGCAGACAGGTGGTCGTAGTTGCCAACCTGGCCCCCAGAAAAATGCGCGGCATCGAAAGCAATGGAATGATCCTCATGGCAGAAGATAAGAGCGGCAAGCTCCATTTTGTGAGCCCTGGAGATAAGATAGACGCGGGGTCGGGCGTGAGCTGACAATACTCAGCTCAGGCTTAAAAAATCCCGATCCTGCTATTTTTCGTATATATGGGCATTCCCCATGCATCTACGCGTAAAATATGGTCTGGCCCTGCTCCTTGTACTGGGTCTGCTCCTGTATGGATATTTTTATTATATCCCAGACCAGACACTGCTCAAGGCTGCCACAACCTCCATCCCCGTCAGCGCCGCCGACCTGATCAGCCTCTCCAATAAAAATGAAGTGCTCTTCAACCAGGAATATCTCTATAAGGTCATCTCCGTCCGGGGCATCATCCGGCAAGTGAGAAAGAGCAGAAATGGGATCACCGTCCTCCTGGAAGGACAACATGCCCTGCCCGAAGCGGTTAGCTGCAGCCTCGACTCCCTTTATACCCCCCATCCGGAGCCCCAACCGGGGGACAGCTGCATTATCCGGGGCAACTGTGCCGGCCGCCTGAGGGATATCATTCTCCTTCAATGTATTGTAGAAAAATAACAACTATCATGCGAAATAGGACAAAAAAATAGGGTTTAACCCCTAGATTCCGGCAATTTCATACTTAGCAAAACATAATTGCGTTGTAGTAACGACTCTTTCTGCCCACACCTGTTAGCTTTTCTTTTAGTCCGTTTTCAGGTCTGTTGGCGGAAGTAAATCTAATATCAAACACGCCCTATAGTGTTATGAAACAGAACCTGCAATACAAGATACTGCCTTATCAACGGTACAACAATTACTACCACGAAAAGGAAAATTTCTACCGGAGCTTTATTAATCAGTATTATCTCGATTTCGCGCATCAAATGCTGGCACAGGAGCATCTTTCTCCCTATTTGACCAATACGATCATTGCGCCGCAGGATATACCGTTCGGCGCTACCACCAGAAGGGTCATCTGGAAGACAGGCATGCCTTCTTTCCAGCTGAAGGATATCAATGATTTCAAGGACCACAAGATCCTTTTCTACCGCACCAAGCTGCTGCGCCAGAAAGTATTGATCCAGTTCCATTTCATCCAGGGATATTTCTATTACTCCCAGCTAAGCTTTATTTCCTTTACGGAAAAGACGAATGAGATACTCATAGATTCCATAAAGAACAAATATCATTGTTCCGGCTCTTTTGAGAATGAGGATAAGGTATGCCTGACAGATATATGCGGCAATAAAATGATCATCGAGAAGGGCGTCTACCTCACTGTTAGCTATATCTGCGGCGACAGCCATCCGAGAAAGCTCATGCAGGATCAGATGCAGGTTCGCATCGATCAGACCAGCAAAGCCGATAATTATGAGATCGATCGCCTGAGTAAAATACTCTAATATATTATACTTCATAATCTAAAAAAGAGGCCAGACCAATTTTTTCTCAAGGTTTGGCCTCTTTTTTTATTCCAATTTTCCCTACCTTTAAAGTAAATAGTTGTTTAACTAACTAATTCAGACCATGAACCGGATCATCAAAAAAGTAGCCGTATTGGGAAGTGGTGTAATGGGATCGAGGATTGCCTGTCATTTCGCAGGCATTGGCATTCAGACCCTGCTGTTGGACATTGCCCCTACGGCATTAAATGAGGCTGAGTCGGCAAAAAAACTCACGCTGGACCATCCGGCTGTAAAGAACAGGATCGTGAACGATGCATTGGCAGCCGCCGTCAAATCCAATCCCTCCCCTATATATACAAAGGATGTCATCAAAAGAATAAGGACGGGCAACTTCACGGACAACATGAAAGATATCGCCGGCTGCGACTGGATCATAGAAGTGGTGATCGAACGCCTCGATATCAAGCAGCAAGTATTCACCGAAGTAGAGAAATACCGCAAACCAGGTACCCTCATCACCTCGAATACATCCGGCATTCCCATCCATATGATGACGGAAGGACGCAGCGATGATTTCAAAAAACACTTCTGCGGCACACACTTCTTTAATCCCCCACGATATCTCCGGCTGTTGGAGATCATCCCCACACCCGACACCGACCCGGGAGTGGTGCAATTTCTTTTGCATTACGGGGACCTTTATCTTGGTAAAACAACGGTGCTGGCCAAGGATACACCTGCCTTTATCGCCAACCGCATCGGCGTCTATGGGATCATGGCCATTTTTGGTCTGGTGGAAAAGCTGGGGCTGACCATCGATGAGGTGGATGCCCTGACGGGCCCCATCATCGGCCGGCCCAAGTCGGCGACCTTCCGTACAGCAGATGTGGTAGGCATCGACACCCTCGTAAAAGTGGCAAAGGGAGTAGCAGAGAACTGCCCCCAGGATGAACAAAAAGCCGTCTTCAACATACCAGCCTGGCTGGATAAGATAGTAGCAAATAAATGGCTGGGTGACAAGACAGGACAGGGGTTCTTCAAAAAGACCAAAGGAGCCGGGGGCGAAAAAGAGATCCTGACCCTCGACCTCAAAACACTGGAATACGGTCCCCGGCAGAAACCTAAATTCACCACCCTCGAGGGAGCCAAACCCATCGACGACCTGAAAACACGCCTGAAAGCCCTCTTCCAGGGCGCAGACAAGGCCGGTGAATTCTATCGCCAGTTCCACTACGGTCTCTTTTCCTATATATCCCATCGCATACCCGAAATTTCAAATGAGCTTTACCGTGTGGACGATGCCATGATGGCGGGCTTTGGCTGGGAGATAGGCGCCTTCGAAAGCTGGGACGTGCTGGGTGTCGAAGCCACCGTTAAAAAAATGAAAGAGGCAGGCTATACTGTAGCCCCCTGGATAGAAGAGATGCTGGCCTCGGGCGCACGTACTTTCTACAAGGTCGAACAGGGCCGGCGACATTACTACGATATTCCTTCGAAGTCCTATAAGTCCCTGCCCGGTGGCGATGCATTCCTTGTAATGCGCAACTTCGAAGGGCAGACGGTATGGAAGAACAGCGCCTGCCGCCTCTATCACCTCGATGATAATGTACTCGGTCTCGAATGGTATACAAAAATGGGCAGCATTGGAGGAGAGGTATTGGAAGGCATCCAAAAAAGCATTGCCCTGGCCGAAGAAAAATATAAAGGACTGGTCATTGCTGGCGAGGGACCGAACTTCAGTGCCGGCGCCAATGTGGGGCTGATCTTTATGCTGGCCATCGAACAGGACTTCGATGAGCTGGATATGGCCATCCGTCAGTTCCAATCTACGATGATGCGTGTCCGTTATTCAGCCGTGCCGGTGGTAATTGCGCCGCATGGACTGACGTTGGGTGGCGCTTGCGAAATGAGCCTGCATGCGGACCGTGTGGTGGCAGCAGCAGAATCTTATATTGGATTGGTAGAGCTGGGTGTAGGATTGATACCCGGCGGCGGCGGCACAAAGGAATTCACATTGCGGGCAGCCGACGAGATGCATGAGGACGAGCCGGAAACCATTACATTAAAAAATCGCTTTTTCAATATTGCCACCGCCAAGGTATCCACTTCCGCCATGGAGGCGTACGACCTGGGCGTCCTACGCAAAGGCCGGGACATCGTCAGCATCAACCAGGGACGACGCATCGCCGAAGCCAAGGCCTCGGTCATCGAGCTGTATGACGATGGATATGTACAGCCTGTGGTCCGGACGGATGTAAAAGTGCTTGGACGCAGCGCGCTGGGCGCCCTCTATGCCGGCATCAATGGCATGTGGAGAGGTAATTATGCAACAGACCACGATGTAAAAGTCGCAAAAAAGCTAGCCTATGTCATGTGCGGCGGCGACCTCAGCGAGCCCACCCTCGTCAGCGAACAATATATCCTGGACCTGGAAAGAGAAGCCTTCCTCAGCCTCTGCGGCGAGAAAAAAACACTGGAAAGGATACAGAGCGTGTTGAAAGGCGGCAAACCGTTGAGAAATTAGTGTAAATTGGGAGCATGAATTGCGAAGCAATCACAAACACCATTGAAAAGACGAATATGTCCGTGCGTAAATATGCAGTATCATCCCTAATACTTCTCACTTTTCTCTCTCCTTTGCCGCAGGCAAAGGGCAATCCCATCGACTCCACCTACACCCTGACAGGTAAGATAGAAGGCCTGCCCGACGGCTGGGTCTGGCTCTATCACAGCCAGACGGACAAAGACATGGACTCCGGCCGGGTGAAGGGCGGAAACTTTATCATAAAAGGTCATTCCTCCGCACCCGAACATTGTCTGCTGGGCATACAGGGCAAAGAAGGAAAGGAATTTCGCTTTGGATTCTGGCTGCAGCCGGGGAAGCTCAGCCTCACGGGCAATAAGGATTCCATCTGGACAGCGGCTGTCTCCGGCTCGCCCACACAGGATGACTCCACACAGTTCAAGGCAGGTCAGAAAGATCTCGACGCCGCCGAGTCACAGCTGGATAAACTGTACGACCAGGCCAGGGCAAAGAACGACAAACCTCAGATGGACAGCATCGAAAAAGCCTTCAACGACCTGGATCAGCATCGCCGGGCGTATGTAAAAGAGTATGCAGCCGCACATCCCTCCAGCTATGTCGCAGCCTATGCCATCTACACTACCTATGTTTATAATCCCCAGGCATCCGAATTGAGGCCATTGTATAAAGGACTCGACCCCGTCATACAATCTTCTTATTTTGGACGACAGGTCAAGGCCAGCCTGGATGCAGCGGAGCTGACCGAAATAGGCCAGCCGGCCCCGGCCTTTGTACAAAATGACCCCAACGGCAAGCCCATATCCCTGGCCTCTTTCAAAGGGAAATATGTACTGCTGGATTTCTGGGCCAGCTGGTGCGGTCCCTGCCGGGCCGAAAATCCCAATGTCGTGGCGGCTTATCAGAAATATTCACCAAAAGGTTTCACCATCCTGGGCGTTTCGCTGGACAACAACAAGGACAAATGGCTGGCGGCCGTGAAAAAAGATCAGCTTGCCTGGACACAGGTCTCCGATCTAAAAGGCTGGCAGAATAAAGTAGCAGACCTTTATGGAATAAAAGGCATCCCCATGAACTATTTGCTGGATAGGGATGGAAAGATCATCGCTAAAGGACTGAGGGGAGAGGACCTGGAAAAGAAGCTGGATGAATTGATGAAATAAAGATCATGGGTGAAGCCGAATTGTATACCTCTAGTCACAGGCTTGTCATACGCAGTACCATTTTTTTCTACGGAGAAGCCGCGGATCAAACGCTCGCCATACAGGTAGCCGATGAGATCGCCTTTTCCTGGAATGAACCCCGGTCAATGGTCAGGGTGCGGAAAGATTGGTATGAAATACAATTTGACATCGAGGGCATCTACGCCCCCGACCTCACTCCCGCCACAGTCTGGCATAACACCAATCCGAGACACAATTATTTTCGCATAGAAGAATTTTCCCTGCACGATATCTCCTTTGTCGATGGACTCGGCTCCAACACGGGCTATTTCAAACGGGCCAATCTGCAGACCCGGTCCACCACGGCCGCGCACGAATATGGTCATACGTTGGGGCTGGACCATCCAAAGGTCCTCGATATCAGGGGTAAGGGCCAGCCGGGTATCATGTATCCCCGGGGAACCTTATGCGATCCCGCCTTTCAATACGATCCCGCCGCCACTGCAGGCAGCAAGGGCGGCACATTAAACCCCTTCACCCGGAAGGTACTGGACAGCGACATTCAGGCCCTGAAACTATCACGTCTGACCATTGATCACCAATCCTTTTCCGTTCTTGGTGAATTTTCATCCTTATATCATCAGAAGCATTTGGAAAGTTAAAGGGAATCTCTATCTTACCCACAAGAACCGCAATTTAAACCTTCGATCGTGAGCAATATCCTCTCTATCCAAAGTATCACAAAATTCTATGGCCCCATACGGGCATTGCACGAAGTGTCCTTTGACGTACCATCAGGGTCCGTATTTGGTGTACTTGGCCCCAATGGCAGCGGTAAGACCACGCTGCTCGGCATCATCATGGATGTCCTTCGTGCCAGTAGCGGAACTTATTCCTGGTTTGGCGAATCTCCTTCCGAACGGCAGCGTCAAAAGATCGGGACATTGCTTGAGACACCCAACTTCTACCATTACCTGTCCGGCGAAAAGAATTTGCAGATAGCAGCCGCCATCAAAGGTAGAGGAAAGGACGATATCGGTCGCGTTCTGGAGATCGTAAAGCTCACAGAGCGGAAAGACTCCAGGTTCAGCACCTACTCCCTGGGCATGAAGCAGCGCCTGGCCATCGCCTCATGCCTGCTGGGCAACCCGTCCGTGCTTGTCTTCGACGAACCCACGAATGGACTGGACCCTGTAGGTATTGCCTATACAAGAGAGCTGATCCGGGAGCTCGCCAAAGAAGGTAAGACCATTCTCCTGGCCAGCCACCTGCTGGACGAAGTGGAAAAGGTCTGTACACATGTGGCCATCCTTCAGAAGGGACAGTTGTTGATGGCCGGAGATGTCAACATAGTGCTGACCAATGAAGATTTTATAGAGCTGGGTGTGGAAGCAGAAAGCCAGGAAAAGTTGCGCAGCGCGCTTTCCGGATTGCTTGGCATCCGGCAGCTCAAAGAGGTCAATGGACACGTACAGCTGTTCTTTGACAACGGCTCCATCATGGATCTGGCAGAGATCAACCGGCACTGCTTCGACCAGGGCGTAGTGCTGAATCACCTGCAGCTCCGCAAGAAAAGCCTGGAATCAAAATTCATGGAATTGACAAACTAATACATTATGCTCTCAGCGCTGAAAATTGAATGGATGAAGGTAAAGAACTACCGTACGTTCTGGATACTGCTAGGCATCACGCTCGTCAGCATTCCCGGGATCAACTATATGATGTATAACATTATGGACAACAAGTTCCCCAAAGGTAAGAATGGCAGGAACCCTATCTTCGGAAGCCCCTTTGCCTTTCCGGATGTTTGGAATACCGTCACCTGGAACGCCTCTTTGCTGTTCATCATCCCTGCTCTGCTGATCATCACTTTGACCACCAATGAGTTTTCGTTTAAGACGCACCGTCAGAACGTTATAGACGGCTGGAGCCGCCAGCTTTTCATCGGTGTCAAGCTGGTGGAGATACTGCTCTTTTCCATCCTCTGCACACTGATTATCGTATTGACAGCCCTTGGATTCGGTCTTATAGCTAATAAGCTCGGACCTGGCGTCACGATAGAACAAGGCAGCCGCATGGCCTTTTTCTATTTTGTGGAGATGGTATCCTATTCGATGATCGCACTTTTGTTAAGCATCCTGATCCGGCGCTCCGGTCTGACCATCGGTGTCTTCTTTATCTATATGCTGGCGGAGCAGATATTTGTGCTCTTTCTTCGCAACAGCTATCATATGAAATGGGTGGACTATATGCCAGAGGAGGTTACGGATATGCTGCTGCCATTCCCTTATGCGAAAACACTGTTCCAGAACAATGCCGCGGAATGGAACCAACACATCCCGGTGTACCTTGCCATATCCGCACTTTACCTTTTCCTATATTGCCTGATCACTAGCCGGCGTTTTGTAAAGGTCGACCTGTAAGGTTGTCCAATGCGCTTTGAATGGAAGGATACAGGAACTGAAATCCTCCTTTATGGACCTTCTCATCACTAACAGTAGCGCTCTTCAATACTTCAATGCTCAGCCCGCCCACGGCTATTTTCAGGAACAGCGACGGGATATAAACGGGCACAAAATACCGGCCTTTCATACGACGGGCGAGCTCCAGGGTGAGGGCCCTGTTATTCACCGGCTGTGGCGCCACGGCGTTATACACCCCCGACCAGCTCGCGTCTTCGATGGCATGCAGGAACAGCCGGCATTGATCCTCGATATGTATCCAGCTCATCACCTGGCGGCCGCTGCCCAGGATGGCCGCCACACCCAGCTTCACAGGCTTTTTGAATTCAGTCAGGGCGCCGCCTTCATTGCTAAGGACAAGACCTGTGCGTAATATCACCAACCGCTTACCCAATGCCTCTACCGGCCTGATCGACTCTTCCCATAGCCGGCAGGTCTCTCCAAGAAAATCCTCATCCACCGGGTCCGTCTCCACAAAAGGACGGGGATTAGGAATGGCGGGATCCGGTCCATACCAGCCAATACCGGAAGCGCTGATGACAGCCTGCACCTTATTGGGTATCTCTTTCAATGCTTTTACCAACAGCGCGCTGCTCAGTGTGCGGCTTTCGACAATTTCTTTTTTCCTCCGGGCAGTCCATCTTTTGTCAGCCACGCCCGCCCCGGCAAGATGGACGATAAAGTCCGCGCTTCGGATGGCATCCCCATCGATGATATTTTTATAGGGATCCCAATGTGTAATTGACAGCTTATCTGCATCAGGTGAATGGATACCATTCGGAGCGGCCGTAGCGGATCCCCGGGAAAGGAGGATAACGGAATGGCCTTTTGAGATAAGCATCTGGCTAAGGGCAGTGCCGATCAGGCCTGTGCCGCCGGTAATCAGTATGGTAGACATTGACGGATCGTTTATAATATGTAATTTACTTATACTAAAAATAACCTGCATGAAAAGAATGTTCACCGCCTGCCTGATGGTACTGCTGGCAACCTTTGGAGCCACTGCGCAAATACCTCCCTCCTTTTACCTCGATTCGCAATCTGTCAATATCTCTACTATCTACCTGAATCCCGACAATATTCAGAGTATCAACGTCCAAAAGGCTGCTCTGGGCGATCTGACAACCTCCGGCAAGATCTACCTCACCCTAAAACAGCCCTTTACCACCTTCCTTACCTTGCCAGCCATTACATCCAAACAAACACTCCTTCCCACAAAGAATATCGTATATGTCATCGACGACAATCTTATAAAGGATACATCCGGAATAAGGATCGATCCCTCGCTGGTCCTTAGCGTCGACACGTATGATATGTCGGATGTACATTACATCGGCAATGCCGGAACCAAAATGGGAATTATCATCATCCGGACAAAGAATAAACAATCACACGAGGAGCAGGACAAAGGCACCATCCGGCTGAGAGGTGTGGCCGCCGCAGGCAACCAAAAACTGACCACAGGTCAGTTGTCCGAAGGACCATCATTAGCCGTTTGGCGCCCGTAGTTACTTTTCTGCCAACGGAGGAACGCCAAACAAAATCCCCCCGGAGAACCAGGGGGAATAAAACAACTAAAAACAAACTATGATGATAACGAGCCAGTGTAGTGGTTCGTTCCGAAGGATCAATCAGGTCTTTTACCATCCAGGAAGGTATTGATCGTGCTGATCTCCGTATTGTTATTCTCATCTGTCTTAACCTCATAATTGCTGTAAAAATTCTCCACATTGTTGATGGTATTATACAGCTCTAAATTACGGCGGATGTAAGCCGGCACTGTTTCAAACTCATTATTCGGATCGGCAGCATTGTTGTTGAACGACAAGTTGCGCAACTTGTTGATCCGTTCGGCTGCCCTGCGTTTGGGATCATCCGTATCGTCCTGCGCGGCAGGCTCCTCTGCGGGTGAGTTCGGCACCGAAAGC
>Ga0105240_10004354_pt1 | contig 21617 bp, 20 predicted proteins | sample KBSC54metaG_FD_80426 | JGI IMG/M metagenome (GOLD analysis project Ga0105240, IMG submission 80426) | Corn rhizosphere microbial communities from Kellogg Biological Station, Michigan, USA - KBS C5-4 metaG | ecosystem: Host-associated > Plants > Roots > Rhizosphere > Soil | place: Michigan, USA... | reverse complement strand
TTCCTGATCCCGCGCATCATGGGGACCCGTGTCGGCATTCCCGGTCTCTCGATCCTGGTGGCGCTGCTCATCGGTTCAGAACTGGGCGGGGTACTAGGCGCCATCGTTTCCGTGCCGACTGCAGTGCTTGTCTCCGTTCTCATCGACGAATACCTGATTCAAAAGGAAGTGGATGTCAAAGAAAACCAGATCGCAGCGAAAGCAGAGACGAGTTGACTCGCCGCAAGACAAAGAAATGAGGCGGGCCACCTTCAGCCCGCCTCATCCTGTATGGAATGAATCTAGCTTATTGTCTAACCGCGGTGTCGCTGGCGACGGAAGCAGTGAGCATCATGCCCGGCTCAATCTTCGCCTGGTTTCCCCGCGGCATCGGTCCGGCCACATGCACGAAGCTCGTATCGGAGATGCGGTTGATCTGAGAGCCGATATCCGGAGCAACGAGCGTGTAAATCCCTTCCAGCGGAATGGTCACACCTTTCGCCGTGAGTCCCGCGAGCTGGAAGACAATCATGCCGGATCTTCCGTTCTGTCCTGCCGGTTTCACCGCCGTCACCATCGCATCAACCGACATACCGCGACGAGCGATCATATTTCCATTCACAACCAGGTTCTGATCGAGCAGCACGTAGAAGTGATCTCCGACGTTCGCCGTTTCTGACGAGATGCGATTGCCCGTTTGCAGGCGGATCTGGGTACCCTTCGGCACCATCGAGCCGGCGATAGCAGCATCTGTCGGCAAGGGTACCGGTGTGCCGCTTAGGGTGTAATTGCCAGCCACGATCGGACTCGGCGCTTTACCTGGTTCCACTGCGAACGCCTGGATCCGTGTATTTCCCAGGATCGGAATCGGTGTCACGTACTTAGTTGACGATTCGGTGGGCGTCCACCCGTCAGCGGTGTAATAAATCACCGCGTTCGGATTTGAACTGGTAAGGATCACCATCGTTCCGGGAGCGATCTCTTTAGGGCTGGGCAGGAACATCGGCGGCTTAGCGCAGTGACAGTCCGCTTGCCCGTTATATGCATTGTTCACCACCTGCACGCCGCCCTGCTGAGGCAAGCCCGAGCGCGAAAGTGGCGATGTTGGAACAGAGGTTGCCGCGCCCGTTTTGTGCAGTCCTGGCTGGCTCAGTTGGATGGACTCTCCAAATGCCTGGCCTGACGCTGTGCGGGCAAGAGCGAGCGCAAAACAAACGACGAGAGGAATGGCTTTCATACTCACCCTCCGCTTGGGCGATGTCCTCCTCAGAACAGCAGAATTCGCCCAGATAATGCAAGAGCAAACTGCTTTTCAGGCATTACCGGAAGGCTAGTTGGTGATGCGCCGGGTACCCAGGATTGCCGCGTCCACCACAGCTTTCGTCACTCCGCAATTCGCCATGAATCGCACGAGCGGCCCCGTCAGACTTGCCGATGGCGAAGCTTCCCCGATAGCAGCCCGCTGTGCGCCGCGAACCGCGTTCGTCGCATTCTGCAAAGGCCCGTTGCCCTGCGCGCCAAGAATCAGCGCGGTGAGCTTTCGGGCAACCGGCAGGTCAAAGCTCTCGGCTACAAAGACCAACTTTCCTCGCTGCGTGATGACCACCGGACCCTCACTGGTGGTCCATACCTTCTCTGTGGTGCCATCCGATGTATCGGCATCCTTCGCGGCGGCTTCGTCCGGCTTCAGCCCGGAGTACTTCCGCCCTAGTTCGTCCGCATAGAGCCTTGTAAAAGCCTCCGCAGATTTTGCATTCTTCCAGATCGAAAGATAGAAGAATGCGATCGATTTGGTCGTGGCCTGCTCCGCCGGTGTGGCATTCAGCCGCTGCCCGGCCCAGTAGATGCCTCCATCCCATGCCGGTGTCAGGTCTCGTGCCGGGCCTTCGCCACCGAACAGGTTGGCAAGAATGTGTACATCCAATTCGCCTACCTGCCCGATATCGTACGGCCTGTAGGTCGCGTCAAGCAGCGGGTGAATATCGGGTAGATACGGAATGGAAGGCATATGGCCCTGCTCGTATTCCCGCGGATTCATGATCTCCCAGGTCGAAGATGGCGGACGATCCAGCGCGCCCGTAAACGCCGCCGCCTGCCCGCGATCCATCCACACATCCTGCTCGAAGCTCAGCCCTTCCCGGTAAGGAAACAGAAGCGATTCCGAGAGCAGTAGCGGAGCCCGCGCAAGCACCGGCGAATTCTCAGATCCCGCCATCTGCTGCTTGATGATGTCCACAACCTCCGGATCGCCGATCAAGCTCTTTCCCATCGGCTTAAGCATGTTGTCCATCATCACCGCGGTTGCCTGTCCTTCGGTTACGGCATCACGGGCGGTATCGAGTTCGTCCTTAGCGAGGTGATCGCTGTCTTCTGAGGAGGTGTGCGAGACGTCAGACGGGGTCTGGTCGCTCCACTTATCGAGATTGACGTGCTGGTCCTGAAGCGCGTGCGTCAGCTCATGTGCAAGTACAGGCTTCTGCTCTTCTACCGAAACCCAGTCAAGCATGTTGACCGTCTTGTCCTTGGGATCGTAATACGCCTCGATCTGCTCTTTCAGAAGCGCCAGGAGGAAGGGCTTCAAGTCGAAGTCGCGATCGAGCAGGCCGAATTTCTTCAGAACAATCTCGCTGCGTTCCATCCGCTTGGCGTCCTCGTCGTCGTCGAACTTCTCCTTCAGGTACGCTTCGACGGCAGTTCGCGTAGTGAGCTGGCGCTTCACCTCACTCTTGATGGGAAGGCCTGTCTCCTGCGAGGAAAACTGGATGAGCTGATCTACGAGGCCGAAGAGCTGCTTAGCTTGCTCCGGTGTGATACGTGTTTCGGGACCGGCCGCAGCGTTAGGCTTCGATTTTGCAGGTGCCTGCGTTTCAGTTCCGGCCGGCTTTCCTGCTGAAGAGGGAGTTTGTGGAGTGGGCGGTGCCTGGGGTGCTTGCGACTGCGCGGCCAGGGGGGTGACTACCAGGCAAAGCACCGCAGCAAACGCCATAATATTATTATGTAAACGACTCACTCGATGCAACTTACTCATTAATACTCCTCAAGCTTCCGAGATTGCCGTGCTGGGGCGGCCAGCATCCACTCCCAAGGCTATAATCAGGATGCGTTACTGCGCGATGGTCCCGCAAGAAATCCGCGCATTGACGAATAAATCTCCCCTATGACCCAGAATGTTGCTGTTTCCGCACTGCTTACCCCGCTCGCAACTCAACTGACGCCCGGTGCCAATCCGCCTGGATTGATCGAATTCCGCGGTGCGATGACTCGACAACAGTTGGACGCTCCGGGCGTGGAAACAGCGGCTTTGGCTAAAGGGGCCGCTGCCCACGACCTTGGCTGGATGCGGCGAGTCACTTTGCGGGGAGAAGACCGCTTCCGCTGGTTGAGCGGGATGGTCACAAATACTGTCAACGACTTACCGACAAACGGCGGAGCATGGAATCTCGTGCTCAACGCGCAAGGCCGGATTCAGGGCGATCTGACCGTCTGGCGCGATGGCGAATCGCTCGAACTCGAGATTGCTGCCAACCAGTACGACAAACTGATGTCCCACTTCGATCACTTCATCATCATGGACGATGTGGAACTGGTAGCTCATGATGCTGCTGCCGAAACAGCGCTCGGCTTGACTGGCCCCAAAGCGAGCGAGGTTCTGGCGCGCATGGGCGTGCCGGCTCCTACCGGCGAGATGACAAGGCAACGCGTGGAGTGGAATGGTTTTGAACTGAGCATCAGCCGCACTTATGGCACCCTTGCACAGCATTTCGAGATATGGACACCACTGGCCGGCCTGACTCTTTTGTGGCGGGCACTGTCCACGGCTGGCGCCATTCCGGTTGGCGCCACTTCGCTCGAGGCATTTCGCATCGCAGAGGGCATTCCGGCATACGGCGTCGATATCGTTGAACGCGATCTGCCGCAGGAAACCTCGCAGATGCGCGCCTTGCACTTCAGCAAAGGCTGCTACCTCGGCCAGGAGATCGTCGAGCGCATTCGATCGCGGGGCAGTGTTCATCGCCATCTGCGTCAACTCGAACTCGATGGACCCCTGCCCAGTTCCAGTACTGAAGTTCTTCTGGACGGTACGGCTGCGGGACACATCACCAGTGCTGCCGAGTTGCCACTCGAATCCGGTATACGCCGCTTCGCATTGGCTATGATCCGCAGCGAAGCTGAGGTGAAGAACCTGCCACTCACCTATGGACAGGGTGCCGGCACTGCCAGAATCCTGACACAGCCGCCCGCGCTGTGATCGACCCCGTGCAGCCCTATATGATCAATATTGACGGAAGGTTGGACTATGAGCGACACGCCGAAATTCGAAGTCATTGATCGCCGCAAGATAAAGAAGGAGGAGGAGCAGGAAACCTCCTCATCTCAACCAGCCGCCGCAACACCCCCGCCCGCGCCCGAACCGGAGCAAAAAGCCACCGGACCGCGCCTGGTTGAAACCGAGGCGGCCAAGCCACCAAGATCCGAGGCGCCTGCCGAACCTGCAGAAGCAGAAGATGACCTCACGGCTGAGATGCCGCCCCCACCGACCGCGGAAGAAAAGGCCGAGCAGGAGTCAGCGTACGAGGCCTCAGCTCAGCGTGTTGAAGATCTTCTCCGGGCACAGAATCCCACCATGGGTGCGCAGCCGCCCATCAAGTTCGAGCACCTCGTTCAGCAGCTTTATCTCTCTGCTCTCATGCAGATGGGCGCTGCAACACCTGAAGGCCAGCGGCCGCGCGTTGACATTGTGGGGGCGCGCCAGAGCATCGATCTGCTCGGTGTTCTCGAAGAAAAGACGAGGGGCAATCTGAACGCCAACGAAACACGAATGCTTGAGACGGTGCTCTTCGAATTGCGCATGACCTTTCTCGAACTCACCAAGATGATCTCGCTGCAAGGCGTTCAGGCTCCACCTCCCAAACCGGAAAAACACTAAAGGGCATGGAAGGCCGGCTGACATTTCTGGGCACCGGAACTTCCATGGGAGTTCCCACCCTCGGTTGCAGTTGCGCCGTATGTACCTCTCTCGATGTGCACGATCGTCGATTGCGTCCCTCCATCCTGCTTCAATGGCAGCACGAGGGACGGGAACGCGTCGTGCTCATTGATACCGGTCCCGACTTCCGCGAGCAGGCACTGCGCAACCGCCTTACGCGCGTTGACGCCGTCTTCTATACACATGCCCACGCCGATCACATATTCGGCCTCGACGATCTTCGTCCCCTCAGCTTCACCGTATTTCGCGAGGGTGGCCGGATCCCGCTTTACGCGTCTCCTGAAACCGAAGAGGTTCTTCGCCGTGTTTACGACTACACCTTCTCTCCACGAGCAACTTATCCCAATCGTCCCCGCGTGAACATCGAGCCACTCAGCGATTCCACGTGCGCCTTCGGAGTGGGCTTCCGCCGCATTCCCGTCATGCACGGCGAACTGGAGATCAGCGGATTCCGTTTCGGCCGAACCGCCTACCTTACGGACGTGAGCGCTATTCCGGAAGATTCCTTCTCGCTCTTGCAAGATCTCGATCACGTCGTACTTTCCGCCCTCCGCCACAAACCCCACCCCAGCCATGCGACAGTCGAACAGGCGGTCGGGTGGGCGCGCCGCATCGGGGCAAAGCACACCTGGCTTACGCACATCGCCCACGAACTCGGCCACGAAGAAACCAACGCGAAGCTCCCGGACAACATTCGCCTCGCTTACGACGGCCTGAGCTTTCCAGTTGAATTGGGAGACGGTTGCGCATGATCGAAAGAGTGACTGCTACCGTTCCCGTCTACCGCTCCCTTGCCGAAATTCCGGCCGACTTTGGTCCGTCCGTCGCGGCCATAGGGAACTTCGATGGTGTTCATCGTGGGCACCAGCAAATACTTGGCTCAGCTGCCGCAGAAGCACGTCAGCGCCACATGCGCTCCGTCGCAGTCACTTTCGATCCGCATCCGGCCCAGGTGCTGTACCCAAAAGAAGCGCCAAAGCTGCTCACATTTTTACCCCAGCGCCTTGAACTGATGGCCCGCACCGGCATTGACGCAATCTTCGTGTTGCCGTTCAATGACGAAGTCTCGCGGGTGACCGGGCGTGATTTTGTACGCGACATCCTCGTGAGTCGTCTCGGCATCCGCGGAATTCACGAAGGAGCGAACTTTCGCTTCGGCCACGGCGCAAAAGCCGGCGTGAACGAATTGCGCGCCTTCGGGGAGGAATTCGGCTTCACGGTCAGTGTTCACCAGGCTGTCCGTGTGCACGGGCTCGAGGTCTCAAGCTCCGCAGTGCGTACTTCTATCGCCGCAGGAGATGTGCGACGTGCGCGCTGGATGCTCGGTCGTATCTTCGGCGTACACTCCAATCCTGCAAAAGGGCGTGGTGTCGGAACAAAGCTGCTCGTCCCCACCGTCAACCTTGCACCCTACGAGGGACTTTTACCTGGCTTCGGTGTCTATGTGACGCAACTGACAATCGGTGGCCGCTGCTTCCAGGCGGTTACCAATGTAGGCAACCGTCCGACCTTTGAGGGCATAGGCTTCGGAGTCGAGACGCACATCCTGAACTTCGAACCGGTCGACCTCTCCGACAACACACCCCTTTATCTCGAGTTCCTCCTCCGCCTCCGCGGAGAAATGCACTGGCCATCCACAGAAGCATTAAAGGCGCAGATCCTCAAAGACGTGGCGCGAGCACAGCGGTACTTCCGCCTCGCGCACAGGACTACTTCGGCAGACACCGCGTAACATTGCTTTCATTACCTCCGCGTCATCTCAAAGTTACCTTCATAGCGTTCCCGGAAATTACAACGCGGTTCTCGCGAAATTCAATTGCGTGCCCCTATCGCAGAGGCTAATATCGATTCGCTCGTCCCCGGGCGAATCAGCAAGAGCGAATCTGCTCATGAGCAATCAACAAAAAACATTGGAGGTTCTCGATGGTTCATACCAGAAATGTGAGCCCTGTATCCGTGCGTTCAATTGCATTTCCCCTTGCCGCGTCTGCGTTTTTACTGTGTTCTGCGCCCGGCCTGATGGCAGCTACTCTCTGCGTTAATCATGGAGGGACTGGCGGCTGCAAAAGTACCATCTCCGACGCGATCGCAGCCGCGGCTCCCGGCGACACCATCAGGGTCGCACCCGGCACCTACAAAGAAGATGTTGTGATCACGAAATCCATTTCGCTCGTCTCATGGAATCACCAGAAGCCTGTAATCGACGCCACGGGATTGAGCAACGGCATCTTCGTGAACGGAATGTCGGCCGCGCCCGCTGCCGGTGTATCGAATGTCCTGATCTCTGGTTTCGAAGTTGAAAACGCCAACTTTGAAGGTATCCTCATTGCCAATGCAAGCGATGTGACACTCCTGCGCAACCGCGTCCACGATAACAACCGCGCGCTCAATATCAGCGCACCCGCATGCAGCGGTATCCCGGCGTTCGAAACCAACGAGGGCGAGGACTGCGGCGAAGGCATTCACTTGATGGGTGCAGATCATGCAATGGTGATCCACAACGATGTGGGCTACAACTCGGGCGGCATTCTCACCTCGGATGAGACCGGTCCGAGCCACAACAACCTCATCAGCGAGAACAACGTCCACGATAACCCGTACGATTGCGGGATCACGTTTGCGTCGCACGCACCGGCAACATCCGTCATACCGACTGCAACTCTGCCGTACGGAGTGTTCGACAACACAATCTCAGAGAACATCTCCAATCACAACGGCTACCAGGTGCCCGGCGCAGGAGCGGGTGTGGGCATTTTCGCTCCGTTCCCTGGCACCAGGGATTCAGGCAACGTGGTGATTCATAACCTGCTGATTAACAATGGTCTGCCCGGTGTGACCATGCACAACCATGCATGGGCTCCGATGGCACCGCCGGTAAATCTCAATGACAACGTTATTATCGGCAATCGCATTTCCGGCAATGCCGCCGATACTGAAGATGCTGCCACACCCGGACCCACCGGAATCAACCTTTACAGCGTCGCTCCAGTGTGGGGCACCATCGTGGCGGAGAATGTGATTGACGATGAAGCAGTCGACATTGCTTTCAAGGCTCCAAGCGGACAGATGAACGTCCACCTGAACAACTTCATGGATAAATCGATCGGAGTCGACAATCTGGGAGCCGGCTCGATCGATGCGACCGAGAACTGGTGGAAGTGCGCGAAGGGGCCGGGCGGGGCAAACGGTTGCGCCACGGTCGCAGGACCGAACGTGCAGTTTACGCCATGGCTTACGTCTCCGTATGAACCGGAGGGGAATCGCGAAGACGCTGACGATCGCGATCACGATTAGTGCGACCAGGTGTGTTTTCGGGCGGATTCCTGTTCAGGGTCCGCTCGAATGGCCTGTCATAAGTCACACGGACCTGAAAATGGCTGGCATACAATTTTGGTATGCCTTTTCCTGAAATCCGCTTGCGCCGGATGCGCCGCACGGAGTCGCTCCGCGCCCTCGTTCGCGAAACCACCCTCGACCCCGGCGACCTGATCTACCCTCTGTTCATCTGTCCTGGCGAGGGCGTGCGCAATCCGATCAGCTCCATGCCCGGCGTCTTCAACCTCTCAGTTGACCAGGCGGTGCGCGAAGCGGAAGAGGCAGCATCTCTCGGCATCGGCGGCCTGCTCCTCTTCGGCCTGCCCGACAGCAAAGACGAAAAGGCTACAGGCGCATGGGACGACGCCGGTATTGTCCAGCGCGCTCTCCGCGCTCTCAAGCAAAGCTCCGCGGCGAAAAAGCTCCTACTGATCGCCGACGTCTGCCTCTGCGAGTACACCAGCCACGGCCATTGCGGTGTGGTGATTGAATCAAAGGACGGCTACGAAGTCGACAACGACCCCTCCCTCGAACTCCTTGCAAAAACCGCGGCAAGCCTCACCCGGGCCGGCGCCGACATTGTTGCGCCTAGCGACATGATGGACGGCCGTGTTGCCGCCATTCGTCGCGCGCTCGACGCAGATGGCAACACCAACACACCTATCCTTAGCTACGCCTCGAAGTTCGCATCAGCATTCTACGGTCCCTTCCGCGAAGCTGCCGATTCCGCGCCGCAGTTTGGCGATCGTCGTAGCTACCAGATGGACGGCTCCAATCTGCGGGAAGCCATGCGCGAAATCGAACTCGATCTCGCTGAAGGCGCCGACATGATTCTGATGAAGCCAGCCATGCCTTACCTCGATGTGGTTCATGCCGCGCGCGAGCGATTTGGTGTACCAATGGGTGCCTACCAGGTCTCCGGCGAATACTCGATGCTGCACGCTGCTTTCGAGAAAGGTTGGCTCGAACGCGATCGCGCCATGCTCGAGTCACTCGTAGGCATTCGCCGAGCGGGAGCAGACTTCATCGTGACCTACTTCGCAAAGGATGCGGCAAAACTGCTCTAACAGCGGCTCCTCTCCAATCTGCTCAGAACTATCCAGCCGCACTGGGTTCAGCAGCATGCGATTTCTCAACGTGCAGCTTGCGTTACGTTTAGACTGCAAAGAAACAGAGGCGCAAACTCGGCCGACACGCAGGCCCGAGTGCGTCATTGGTGGTCACGACAGCAGAATTGATCAACATGTATTGGTTTGGACCCGCAGCTCTTTTCGTTTTTTTCGTGGCTTACGCGCTTGTGTTCGCCGAGGAGAAGCTCCATCTCCGCAAGTCCAAGCCGGTCATGATTGCTGCCGGCCTGATCTGGATACTGGTTGCTCTCGCATTCCGTGCGGAAGGACGCGGTGAGGAGGTTGCCACGTACCTGCGTACGGTGCTGCTTGATTTCTCAGAGCTCTTTCTGTTTCTGCTCTCCGCAATGAGCTTCGTCAACACCATGGTGGAGCGCAATGTATTCGAAGTGCTTCGCGCTCGCCTCACAGCCTTACACCTTTCTTCGCGTGGAATTTACTGGGCCGTCGGAGCAATGTCATTTGTGCTTTCACCGATTGCCGACAACCTGACCACCGCACTGGTTATGGGTGCCGTCGCCATTGCCGCGCTCGGGCACGATAAGAAATCCACTGCCGGCGCGTGTGTCAGCATCGTGGTTGCCGCGAACGCTGGCGGTGCATTCTCCCCATTCGGGGACATCACCACATTGATGATCTGGCAAAAAGGCCTTGTGCACTTCGGCCAGTTTCTATCGCTCTTCCTGCCTTCAGTGATCAATTGGCTCATCCCCGCATTCTTGATCTCTCTCGCCATCCCGAAATCCTCTGTACAGGCGGCGCAGACAACCGCGAAGATCCGGAAGGGGGGCTGGGCGGTTGTGGCGCTCTTTCTGCTGACGATCGCGGCGACTGTGTTGCTTGACCGCACTCTGGATCTACCGCCGTTCCTTGGTATGATGATGGGCCTTGCAGGTCTGAATCTCTTCTCCTATTTCCTGCACCGTGCGGAGGAGCGCGCGCTATCCCAGGAGCCCGATGACTCCACTTTGGCCATGCAAATTGATGGCCAGGGAGCAGCCAAGCCGTTTTCGATTTTCGACATCCTCGAGAAGATCGAGTGGGACACCTTGCTTTTCTTCTACGGCATCATGCTCTCTGTCGGTGGTCTGGGCGCATTCGGTTACCTGCACAGCCTTTCAGGCCTCCTCTATCAAGGCCTCGGCCCCACGATCGCAAATATCGTCATCGGTCTCCTCTCAGCAGTCGTGGACAATATCCCGCTTACGTTCGCTGTCATCACCATGCATCCGGAGATGGATCTTGGCCAATGGCTGTTGCTCACGCTCACCGCTGGTGTTGGTGGTTCATTGCTCTCCGTGGGCTCCGCGGCTGGAGTGGCTCTGATGGGATCAGCGCGAGGATCTTATACCTTTTCTTCGCACCTCAAGTGGACATGGGCCATCCTCCTCGGCTTTGCAGCCGCCATCGCATTACATCTCTTGCTCAATCGGCACCTCTTCACGTGACACCTTCTCCGATCCCCGACTCGGAACGCTCGTCGCCGTCACCAAACGCGCACGACTCATCGCTCTCGATCACTCCATACGTGCTACGACTCATCTACCTCGGCGCAAGGTAGCCCCAGCCTCCCAGGTAAAATCAGGCACAATGCCTGTCTTCCTTCCCCTCGTCTGTGCGGCCGCTCTGAGCATCTCCCCGCCGGCGTCTTCTCAATCCTCACAAACCTACCGCATCCTCCACGCCTTTCCGCACGATCAGCATGCATTCACTCAAGGCTTGGTCTACATCAACGGCCACCTCTACGAAAGCACCGGAATAAAAGGCCAGTCCTCCTTGCGTGAAGAGGATCTAGAAACGGGGCGCATCCTTCGCATGCAGATCGACTCGGACCAGTACTTCGGGGAGGGGCTTACTGACTGGAAGGACACTCTCATCCAGCTCACATGGCAATCGCATATCGCACTCGTTTACGATCGCGCCACCTTTCGCCTCCTTCGCACCTTCCACTACGACGGCGAAGGCTGGGGCCTGACGCACGATGCAAAATCGCTGATCCTGAGCGACGGCACCGCAACTCTCCGCTTCTTCGATCCCGACACATTCAAGGAACTGCGCCGAGTGACCGTGAAAGATCATGGCAAGCCGGTCTCCGAGCTCAACGAACTCGAATTCATCCACGGCGAAATCTACGCCAATGTCTGGTATTCGAACCGCATCGCCCGCATCTCGCCGACAACCGGTCACGTCCTCGGCTGGATCGACCTCGAAGGCCTCATGCCCCGCGACCAACTCTCCAGCGATCAAGCCGTCCTCAACGGCATCGCCTACGACCCCGGCCGCGACCGCCTATTCGTCACCGGCAAGCTCTGGCCCAGAATCTTCGAGATCGCCATCCTCCCTGGGCGCCCGCGGACGACCCCGGGAAAACACACAAAGGCACCTGCGAAGTAATCCCGATCTCCATGCTCTGCGTCACAATTCGGCCTGCGTCGTCCGGGTATACTGCTGCCCGAAGGCAATGCTCATGGACGTCATGTCTGTTCCAAGCATCTTTTCAAACGCGCTGTTTCTCACCATTACCATCGCCTTCGCCGGCTATGTCATTACCATCCTCGGCGCGCGCATGCTGGCTCGCCATCGCGACAAGCTCGAACTCGTAAACAAGCGCCTCAACGAGTTTTATGGCCCGCTCTACGTCGCGTCCGAGGCCGGAAACATCGCCTATCGCTCTCTGCTCAAACGACAGGGAAAGTCAGTCAGCGAGCCCATCCTCGACTCCGAATTGAAGGATTGGATTCTCTGGATGAACACAATTTTCATGCCGCTGAACGACATCCGCGAGAAGATCATCATCGAGAAGGCGTACCTCATCATTGAGGAGCAAATGCCTCAGTGCCTGCTCGATTTCGTTACCCACGTAGTTGGATACAAAGCCGTCATGGCCAAATGGGGCGAGGGCGATTTCACCGAGCGCCGCTCCACCATCGGATGGCCGCCCGAGTTCGACATCTATGTCAAAAAATCCTACAACGCTCTAAAGGCCGAGCAGACCCGCCTGCTCCACAGCGCTACCTGGCGTGGCTGGCAGCGCATTTTCGGAAAAGGAAGAAATACCGGTGCACAATCGGCCTAAGCGATCTTCTCCGAATCATGATCGGCAGTTTTCGCTGCTCAAATTCAGGTCGTTGAACGTTGGATTCAGCGTGGTCACCGCGCACACCACCTTCTTCAATCGCGCTTCCTGCGGCCGCCTTCTCTTGTGCGTTGCCGGCGCGTAGAAGTGTTCAAGTGATTCCACCAGGTAAGCTGAAGGGAGAAATTCGTTTCCGACATCGATGCCATCCCCGGGCAGCAGGATGATGTCCCCGGCACGAGGCAGCCAATTCAAGGTTTCCAGCGGCACCACATTCACGGTGGTTCCGTTTCCAACGATGAATTCGAGGCAATCGCGGCTGTGCATCGATCCCTCTCGAACCTGCTTCGCCTCCTGCCTTGCCTTGTGCGCCTGGTAAAGCGCGGCAAGAATCGCAGGCAGCCCGATCAGCAACCCGAGGATGCTCGCAACTGACCCGAAATGATCCAGCCATGAGAGGGACACGATCACCTATTCCACGCCTCAACATTCATTCGTTGCGTTGCGGGACTTTTCCGCGGCTTCCAAAGTTCAAATTCGGATCGACCTCCGTCAGCCTGCCAATGCGAAATGATCTGGTGATGGGAATACTAAGACAAGAGATCAGAATTCCAAATCAGGGCCGCATAAAGAATTCAGTCAGCAGCCATCCTGCGAGCAAAACAAAAGGGCCAGGATCTCTCGACCCTGACCCTGCAATCTGAACCCTGATCTGTTAGTACCTGTAGAACTCCGGCTTGTACGGCCCTTCCACCGGCACACCGATGTAGTCAGCCTGCCGCTGCGAAAGCTTCGTCAGCTTCACACCGATCTTCTCGAGGTGCAGCCGCGCCACTTCCTCGTCCAGCTTCTTCGGAAGCGTGTAGACGTTCACCTTGTAGCTGTCCTTGTTCTTCCACAGATCGAGTTGCGCCAGCGTCTGGTTGGCAAAGCTGTTCGACATCACAAAGCTCGGATGCCCCGTCGCACAACCCAGATTCACCAGCCTGCCTTCGGCCAGCATGAAGATTTCGTGCCCGTCCGGGAAGTGGTACTTATCCACCTGCGGCTTGATGTTGAGCTTCTCTACGCCCTTTTCTGCATTGAGACGATCGACCTGGATCTCGTTGTCGAAGTGCCCAATGTTGCAGACAATGGCCTGGTCTTTCATCTTCTTCATGTGCTCGAGCGTGATGATGTCCACGTTGCCTGTGCACGTCACGTAGATATCGCCGCGTCCCAGCGTGTCTTCAATGGTCGTGACTTCGAAGCCTTCCATCGCAGCCTGCAGTGCATTGATTGGATCGACCTCAGTCACAATCACGCGAGCGCCCATGCCCCGCAGCGAGTGCGAGCAGCCCTTGCCCACATCACCATATCCGCAAACCACCGCCACCTTGCCCGCCACCATCACATCCGTCGCGCGCTTGATACCGTCCGCCAGCGACTCGCGGCAGCCATACAGGTTATCGAACTTCGACTTGGTCACCGAGTCATTCACGTTGATCGCCGGAACCAACAGCTTGCCCTTTTCCATCATTTGATAGAGCCGGTGTACGCCCGTTGTCGTCTCCTCTGAGACGCCGCGCCAATCCTTCACAACCTTGTGCCAGTGCTGCTTGTCTTCAGCGAAGACGCGCTTCAACAGGTCCTTGATCACCTGCTCTTCGTGATTGCCCGAAGGAGAATCAACCCACTTGTCGCGCTCTTCTAGTTCGTAGCCCTTGTGGATCAGCAGCGTTACATCGCCGCCGTCATCCACAACCAACTCCGGCCCCTTACCGCCTTTGTGGCTCAGCGCCTTGTAGGTGCACTCCCAATAGTCTTCCAGGCTCTCACCCTTCCACGCGAATACCGGAACGCCGCTCGCCGCAATCGCTGCTGCCGCGTGGTCTTGGGTCGAGAAGATGTTGCAGGAGGCCCAGCGAACTTCAGCGCCTAGGCTCACCAGCGTCTCAATCAGCACCGCTGTCTGAATGGTCATGTGCAGCGAGCCGGTGATGCGAACGCCCTTCAGCGGCTTCTCCGCTGCGTACTTGTTCCGGATCGCCATCAGGCCCGGCATCTCGTGCTCGGCAATCGAGATCTCTTTGCGGCCCCAATCGGCCAGCGCAAGATCTGCAACTTTGTATTCGGTTATTTCCAGTGTTGAGGAAGCCATTCAGTTCTCCTTGTTTGGGCGACATCGGCGATGTTTGTATCGACGAATCGTGATATATTGATATGTACCAGAAACCCATGGCCGCGTCAATTGTCAAAATGCTCCGCGTTGTAGCCGACCCCAACCGGCTCCGCATCCTCCTGCTGCTCAAGACCGAGGAACTCTCCGTCGCCGAGCTGCAGGAGATCCTCGTCATGGGTCAGAGCACCATCTCCACCCACCTCTCCCAGCTCAAACAGGCCGGCCTGGTAGAAGACCGCCGCATCGGCAAAAACAGCCTTTACCGCCTCACCACCGGCAATGGAAACGACGTGCTCGCCGATCTCCTCGCTCGCGCACAGAAGGAAATCCCCGAAGCCCCCTACGACCGCGCCACAGCCCGCCGCGTTGTGAAAAAACGCCAGGACAAGATGCGCGCCTTCTTCGACAGCGTCGCCGGCCGTCACGGCAAAGACTACGTGCCCGGCAAATCCTGGAAAGCGCTGGCCGAAGCCCTCCTCCGCCTCCTGCCCCCGCAGATCGTTGCCGACCTCGGCGCCGGCGACGGCAGCTTCTCGCTCCTCCTTGCCCAGAGCGCCGAGAAAGTTATCGCAGTCGACTCCTCCGCAAAGATGATCGAGTTCGCCCGCGAGCAAGCCGCTCGCAATCAGGTCAAGAACGTCGACTACCGCCTGGGCGACATGGAAGAACTCCCCATTGACGATGCCTCCGTTGACATCGTCTTCTTCTCGCAATCGCTCCATCACGCGCTGCACCCCGACCGCGCCATCTGCGAAGCCGCCCGCATCCTCAAACCCGGCGGTCGCATCGCCATCCTCGACCTAGCGAAACACCGCTTCGAAGAAGCCCGTGACATCTACGCCGACGAGTGGCTAGGCTTCACCGAAACCGAACTCGAATCCATGCTCGAACGTGCCAGCTTCACTGGCACCCACACTTCCGTCGTCTACAAAGAAGACAAAGCCCCGCACTTCCAGACGCTGCTCGCCGTAGCAAGCAAGCCCGCCTGACCTCTCCGATCCATTACCATTGCATCCAACACTCCGAAGTGAAGATGGCGTCCGTTAAACAAGAACCGAAGCCCGCGCGGTCGGCGAAGCCAGTTCGCCTCGCGCCCGCCCAGCGGAACGCCGTCCTTAAAGCTCTGGCCGACCCGAAGCGCTTCGAACTCCTCGAAACGATCGCCCGCTCCCAATGTCCCCTCGGCTGCACCGCCGCGCACGAAGCTCTCTCCATCGCCCCCGCCACCCTGTCCCACCACATAAAAGAGCTCCAAACCAGCGGCCTCATCGACGTCCGTAGGGAAGGAAAGTTTGCCTTCCTCTCCATCAAGCCCGGCGTGCTCGAAGCGTTATCCGCCTACCTGCAATCCCTCAGCCCATCCGCCTAGATCTCAACTTCCGAGCAAGACAGCCGCCAACTCGCCAACTTGCCAGGCGCGAAGCGCCGCGAACTCGCCAAAAGATGAAAAGCAGATAAATCCACAAACCTCCTGAATCCATTTCTCCCTCTCTACATCAATTCGATAGTTGTCGAAACGTCGAAAGAAACGGACGCCGGGGCAACCAGAAATCGGAGATCAGAGAAATGAGCAAACTTCAGGGCAAAGTCGCATTGGTAACCGGCGCATCCAAAGGCATCGGCGCCGCCATCGCAAAAGAACTGGCATCACTTGGCGCAGCGGTTGCCGTTAACTACTCCGGCAGCAAAGAAGCGGCGGAGAAAGTCGTCGCCGAGATCAAGCAGGCTGGCGGCAAAGCGATTGCCGTCCAGGCCAACGTCGCCGATCCCAATTCCATCGCCCCGCTGGTCAACACGGTCGTCAAGACGTTCGGACCTATCGATATCCTCGTCAACAACGCCGGCATTTATGAGCCAGGCCCTCTCGAAGCCATCACGCCCGATCACTTCCATCGGCAATTCAATACCAATGTCCTAGGGCTCCTGCTCGTTACCCAGGCAGCCGTGCCGCACTTCAACCCCAATGGCGGCAGCGTCATTAATATCAGCTCAGTCGTCAAAGACGGCGCAGCTAACCTGAGCGTGTACAGCGCCACCAAGGGCGCCGTAGACACGATTACCGCGTCGCTTGCTCAGGAACTCGGCTCGAAAAAGATCCGCGTCAACTCACTCAACCCCGGCATGATTGAAACCGAAGGCACTCACGCCGCCGGTTTCATCGGCAGCGACTTTCAGAAATCGGCCGAAGCGCGTACACCCTTCGGCCGCATAGGCCAGCCGAAAGACATCGCTACCGCGACCGCGCTGCTCGCCTCTGAAGACTCCGGCTGGATCAACGGCCAGGCGATCTATGCCGCTGGCGGCTTTCGCCTCTGAACGCCAACCAGCGCGGAACTGGGTATCCCATCCATGGCATAGCAGAAGGATGGGATACGAGCAGCTTCGCGACTCCCGCTAAAGCGAGCGAGACCTGTTACGGGATGAAATACCGCGTGGGTGTGTACGGCCGTACACATGGTGGTCACTCACCAATCGATTCTTAATGTCCCCCGCTCGGCTCTGACTGGGGCCCCGCACCTTCTGCCGTCGACATCGGCTTAGTTTGGTTCCCATTGCCGCAGTTAGGAATTCCCCGTTCGACGGCCGTACCTTCCTCGTAGTCATTCCAGGTCTCAACCAGGATAAAGGGAGGCACTTGGTCCGGAGGAAACTCTTTGCGCCAGTAGTTAAAAGTTTCCTGGTAGGTTTGGCCACAGCGTGCTGAAATGTGTCGATTCAGGCCCCATGAGGCCTTGCTGTCGTCGAACGTAGACCATGCACCCCCCACAATCAGCTTGCCGGGATACTTGGTCTTCATCGTCTCGTAGAAGTGGCTCAGGTATTGCTCTCCCCAGTTGCTGCCATCCGCAGACCAGCCCTTGTCTCCGGGATTGACCCATGCGTAAAACCCGTCAAAAGCGTTGGCGTACTGGCCCGGCAGGTTCTCCTGGATCAGCAGCGGAGCGGGATCCCACGTATTCACAACGGCCCGCACCTTATCCCAATTGGTATGACCGCTCTTCGGAAAGATGAAAATCACCGGCCGCCCCTGGTAGGTCAGGTACGCTTCGTGTCCATCTGCCTTTGTCGTCAGATAAGTGTCGTGGAATACGGTGAAGTCAGCGATCGCCACGTCCGTGGCGTCTTCCTCATGATCGGTCTCGTCGTACATCATCGCGACCTGGAAGTGATTTTTGGCTGCCGCGCTCTGCATCTCGGCGTAGCTTCGATCGATGAACGGCTCGCGATCACCATACCAATCCACCACAAACCCGGTGATTCCCATCGCTTTAGCCGCTTTGATCTGCTGCTTGATGACGTCGGGGTCCTGCGACGAGTATCCAACGGAGATATGTCGCGGATGCCCAAACCACGCCTCATACAGAGCAAGCACCTGCGGGGCATTGCCAACGGCCTTGTACTTCAGTTGAACAGGAGCCTCCGACGCCGGACTGAGACACCCGTGCGGGAGAAGAAAGAAGAGCAGAAGCACACTTAAACGGTTCAGCATCAATACAGGATTTAGAAGCCCTATTCGCGCGCGCGGTTGTCGGGGAAATTGTGCCCCATCTAGAGCTTCCCTGCGAGCAGCCATGATGTTGTTTATCGCATCCGACTAATAGCGGCCGTCTTTAAAGAATCTATGCCAGTGGTCATTGCAGGCGAGATGGCTTCATATTCATAGAAATTTGGAGTTTCGGTGGCCACTTCCGTAGTGCCAAGAAGAAAGACCCTGCAGGCACGGATTGTCTCAGGCAGCGTTGTCCTTCTCTCGGGCTCAGGCCTGAATACTGCCATAAATCTTGCGTACAACATTGTTGTTGCCCGTTTTCTAGGACCCAAAGGTTTCGGACATGCCACGGTGATCTATACGATCCTCGTGCTGCTCTCTGCTGTCACACTTGCAATCCAAATCATTGCCACCAAGATGATCGCCCAGCAAAAATCTGCGGCGGCCAAATCCTCCATCTACCGTTTCTTTCACCGCGCTGCGTGGGTTTGCGGAGTCGTCGTTGCTCTGTCCCTTGTCGCCTTTCAAGGCCCAATTGCCAATTACCTGAATCTTCCTGCCGCCAGTCTGGTCAGCATCATCGCCATTGGTGCAGCTTTTTACGTTCCCCTTGGCGCACGTCGCGGATTCATTCAAGGTACATACGGTTTTCGCAACTTGGCTGCGAATCTCGTCACTGAGCAGGCGGTCCGACTGCTCGGCTCCCTGGCCCTCATCGCCGCTGGGTGGGGTCTGTACGGCGTGATTGCTGCCAACTCAGCGGCAATCGCCATCGCCTACTACACTGTGCGCGTGAAGCTCACCGGTCGGGAACCTATGCCGATGCGCTTCTCACATGCCGCCCACGAAACCTTCCAGGCTGCCATTTTCTTTGCCGGACAGATGATCATCAACAACGGTGGAATCGTGTTGGTGAACCATTTCTTACTAGCCCGGGAGGCTGGATTTTACGCTGCCGTCGCGATGGTCGGTCGCGTTATCTTCTCGTTTTCGCAGGCCGTTGTAAACTCAACCTTCCCCCTGGTGGCTGGCACAAGCAACGAGGAAAGAAGGGATCTGCGCGTCATCGCTACTGCGCTCCTTCTCGTTCTGGGCGTGGGAGCTGCGATATCTGTAGCGCTCTGCATTGCTCCCGCTGAATTGTGGACGCATTTGTTCGGAGCGGATTTTGCAATTGCCGGCAAATATAACCTGCCCTATCTTCTCGCTCTGTATGCTCTCGCGACCGTCATCTACTCGCTTGCCGGCGTCATCATCACCTTCGAAATGTCATATAAAATCGCAAACACCAGTTGGGTACAGCTGGCGTTCAGCGGGGTTCTTCTGGGAGCGATCTCCCTCTTCCACTCCTCCTTGCGAGAAGTCGTTCTCGTTCAGCTCGGGCTCATGGTTCTCCTGTTCATCTTTGTGGCAGTGCCGTTCCTGATCAATTCACTTACGGATCCTAAAGACATCCTGGCTCCCGGGCCTTCCCGTCCGGTGCGGTTGATTCGACGAATTTCCGAAGATGCGGCAATCGCCGAATTCCTCAAAAGCGACTTCCATATCCCTGCATTCCGCGATTATCACAAGACGTTGAGTGAAATCGTCATGAATCCAAATTTCGGAGACCCGGAAGAAAACGCGAAGCGCAGGGCACTTTTCAATATTCGCCATCTCTATCTTTGGCGTGAGATACCGCAGGATACCGAGTGGTACGAAATCGAAATCACAGCGGATGATCTTGCCAGCATTCGCATGTTTCCGCGTGCGCAGTGGCGCAGGGTTGCAAGCGGCCGCTTCTCCTCGCTTCAGATCGCCGAGGGCATGCGCAAACGAGAGGATCAGCTCGATTCCGCATTTGTCTCCAAGATCCATGCCATTGGACAGCGGTTCGATTCCGAAGACCCGGGCTTCAGTGCCGTCATTGTCATTGGTGTCAGCGAAGCTGAACCCCTAACGGTGCTCGATGGGAATCACCGCTTGATGGCGGCGATACTGCGATCGCCGGAATATGTAACGAAGTTGCGCTTCATTTGTGGACTTTCTCCACGCATGACTGAGTGCTGCTGGTACCGGACGAATCTGGTTACCCTCTTTCGTTACGCCAGGAATGTCCTTACGCATTCCACGCGCAACCCAGCAGCCGAACTCGCTCGATTGCTTTGATTCGAGATGCATTGGATAAATGTTGAACGCGATCTGTAGATCATCTTTATCAGCTTAAAAAGGGAAATAACATTATGAGAACGAAAATCAGATCTGTTGCAATTAGGAAACTGCCTGAGCGAATATCCGGGGCACAGCGCGACGAGGTCTACAAGGACCTTGAAACCTGCATCAATGTCGACCGGCCTGCGGTTGTGCTCGATTGTTCGGCGCTGCGTGTCCTGGATGGGGCTGCCATTCACCTCCTATTGTGCTGCCTCGAAGAAGCGATGAAGCGCAATGGAGATGTTCGGCTTGCATCCTTGCGTCCAGATGCGCAACGTGCGCTGCAGGCTGCTGAAGTGGATTCGCTTTTCCAGATCTTCGCCGAAACCGGCGAAGCAGTTGACAGCTTCCACCGGCCTCAACTCGATTTTGTTGCACTCGAAAGGCCTTCTCAGGACACCCGGGAATCGCAAATGAATGCGGCATGAAAGTGAGGAATCTGATGTCGAAATATCGCAGCTTCCCTCTAGTTGGTAGTTCTAAGATTGATGCTGGTCCAAAGAGTTCGCTCGTTGTTGTTCTATGTGCGTTGCTGCTGTTGCAACCGGCCCTTGCCGCTGCGCAATCCCAGGAACTGGCGACGACCAACCCGGCCGCGAATGCATCAGCAGCATCTGAGACCAGCAGTTCGCAACCGCCCTCCGCGGTTGACGAACTGCCCTCGGCTCCGATTCCGCAATCTTCACCGCAACAGCAAGCGCCGCCTGCTCAGCAATTGAACCCGCCTCAGCAGCCCGTCGGCACCGCCGCGGCGCCTTACGAGAAGCCAACCGGCGTCCCGGGTTCGCGTCCCGCTGGTGCGGCGATCGCTCCTGCAAAGCAGCGACGCGTCAGAGCGATCGTGATCAGCCTTGGCTTAATTCTTGCGGGAGCAGGGGCCATCGGCGCAGTCGCTGGATTATCCAAAGCCAGCCATAGCCAGCCTTGATCGTGACCGGGCGCGAGCAACGAGACGAGAATATGCATAATTCGCGAAAAGTGAAATTCGTAAGCTTTTCAGGTGTTGACGGTGCAGGAAAGACTACGCAAATTGAAAACCTGTGCGCATTCCTGACAGAACGGGGAGTGCGCTATCGAGTTTTCCGTTTTTGGGACGACATTGCGCGACTCACACATCTCCGGGAGGGAACAGGACACCGGGTCTTTAGGGGAGATAAGGGCATAGGTAGTCCAGAGGCTCCCATCAACAGGCGCGACAAAAACGTGCGCGGCTGGCCCATGACCTGCGTTCGGTTCTTTCTCTACACGCTGGATGCGTTTTCCCAGCGCAGCGTCTTCAACCACGC
>Ga0105240_10004352_pt1 | contig 21620 bp, 16 predicted proteins | sample KBSC54metaG_FD_80426 | JGI IMG/M metagenome (GOLD analysis project Ga0105240, IMG submission 80426) | Corn rhizosphere microbial communities from Kellogg Biological Station, Michigan, USA - KBS C5-4 metaG | ecosystem: Host-associated > Plants > Roots > Rhizosphere > Soil | place: Michigan, USA... | reverse complement strand
GTGCGGATCACAAAGCCCTTGGCGAGGTGATTTCGCACGAAATAGATCATCGCTACCCCCGGCACGAGCGCGAGCACGGTCATCGCCGTGACGAGGCCGAAATCGGTTCGGAAGCCGAACAGCGCGTTGATGGCCATGGTGATCGGCTTGCCGCCTGTCGTCGTCAGGATGCGGGCGAGCACCACCTCCACCCAGGAGAAGATGAAGCAGAAGAACGCGGTGACGCCGATACCCGGCGCGATCGCGGGAACGAGATGGCGGAAGAAGAAGCTCGGCAGCGAATGGCCGTCGAGGAACGCCGTCTCGTCGAACTCGCGCGGCACTGACGCAATAAAGCCCTCCAGGATCCAGATCGCGATCGGAATGTTGAAGACGCAGTGAACGAGGGCAATGCCAACGGGCGTGTTCTCCAGGCCGATTTGCGCGAACAGAACGAAGATCGGCAGCGACAGCACGACGGTCGGTGTGATGCGGAACACCAGCAGCAGGAAGAACAGCTGTCGATCGCCGACGAAGCTGTAGCGCGCGAACGCATAAGCCGCTGGCAATCCGACGCCGAGGCAAAGCGCGACGTTCAGCACGACATAGATGATGGAGTTCAGAATCGCTTGCTTCAGAACGGCCGAATGGAAGATGTTCTGGTAATTGATCAGGCTGAAATGCCCTTCCACAATCCCGGCCCGCGGCAAGGTCGAGACGAAGCTGGTCATGATCGTCTGCGCCAGCGGCACGAGAACGAAGGCGCCGATTACAGCGAAGAGGATGATCCGACCGAGCGTCTTCACTTCGCGGGCGCCATCGTGACAGGCGCCCGAGTGCTCGTCGCTGCCTTGAAGCTCCACGCGACCGTGAGGACGATCAGGAAATAGACGATCGAGCGGGCGGCTGACGGGCCGTAATTGAAGGCCTGGATCTCTTCGCCAAGGTCGAGGCTGAGAAATGCTGTGGCGCTATCAGGGCCGCCGGCATTGATGCGAAAGGCCTCGATATAGATCATGAAGCTGTCCATGAAGCGAAGCAGCAGGGCCATCGACAGCACGGTCTTCATTTTCGGCAGCTGAATGAAGCGAAACACCTGCCATGGCGAGGCGGCATCGATGGCTGCGGCCTGGTAGTAGGCGGGCGGAATGCTGGAGATGCCGGCATAGGCCAGCACGACGACCAGTCCGAGCCAATGCCAGGTATCCATCACGACAAGCACGATCCAGGTATGCAGGGCATTGAATTTGTAATCGAAGCCGACGCCCAGCCAGGCCAGCATCCGACCGGCGAGACCCATATTGGGATTGATGAAGTTGAGCCAGATCACCGGGATCATGTTCCAGGGTACCACCAGCGGCACGGTGATCAGGACGAGGACGGTGCTGACGATGAAACGATGCGATCGTTGCAGCAATAGCGCAATCCAGATGCCGAGGGGCAGCTGGATCGACAGCACGATGGCCGAGAACAGGAAGCTGCGCCCGAGGCTCGCGTAAAAGCGCTCCGAGGTGACGATGTTCCGGTACCAGTCGATGCCGACCCAATAGGGGTTGTTCAGGCTGAACAGGTCCTGGAATGAGTAGTTGGTGACGGCGACCAGAGGAAGGATTCCAACGAAGGTCACGATGACCAGGGCAGGAAGTACCAGGAACCAGGCGCTGTTGTCGTAGGGCTTCATCTTGAACGATTGCGACGAGGACACGTCCGGGCACGAAGAAGGCCTCGATTGACACCGAGGCCCTCCAGCATTCCGGATCGAGTTTGAATTAGCCCGTCAAACGGTCGAAATCCAAGAGACGGCAGCGCAGCCCAGTTCCGCGCGGTGGTCATGCGCCTTCAGTCAGCTCCGATACCAGCTCGCCAAATTCCACGTCGTGACATCCCACCCCGAGATGTCGGTCATCAGGCCATTGACGGCCCCGCCGACGATGTAACGCGAGAGCAGCGGCAGGAAGATGTTGGCCTCGCAGAAGATCTCATCGACCTTGATCAGCAGCGCGGCGCGCTTGACCGGGTCGAGCTCCTTCTGCGCGGCTCGGTAGGCCTTGTCGGCCTCCGGATCGAACCAGCGCGAGACGTTGCGGCCGAGCCATTTGTTGTCCTTGTTGGCGATCTCCCACGAGACGCATTGGTTCAGGAACCGCTCCGGATCGGGCTGCGGTTGCGTCGCATTGTACATCTCCATGTCACAGTAGAATTTCGAGTAGGTATCGGGGTTGCCGACGTCGGACGAGAAGAACACCGATGCGGTGACCGATTTGAGCTCGATCTCGATTCCGGCCTTCTGGCAGGCCTGCTTGATGATGGCCTGCGCCTTCTGACGCGGCGCGTTGATCGACGTCTGGAAGACATAATTGAGCTTGGTGCCGCCCTTTTCGCGGATGCCGCCGGCGCCCGGCTTCCAGCCGGCCTCGTCGAGAATCTTGTTCGCCTTGTCGACGTTGAACTCGTATTTCAGCTTGCCCGATTTGAATTGTGGGGGCTGATTGACGAAGCTCGCCGTCGCGACCGCCGCACGTCCATAGATGAACTTCTGGATGCCGTCGCGATCGATCAGCAGATTGAGCGCCCGGCGCACGGCCGGATCGGACAGGCTCGGGTGCTTGGTCTTGGCGCTTGAACGTTCGCCGTCGACCTCGGTCCATGGGTCTGTCGTATTGAGGATGATGAACTCGATACCGCCGGCGGTCGTGTACTCCACCTTACCCTTGCCGCTGGTTTCCATGCGCTTGAGGATCTCGTCCTCGACCAGCAGGTTCCAGGCATAGTCGTATTCGCCGGTTTGCAGCACCGCGCGCGCCGCAGAGACTGCATCGCCGCCGCCCTTGATCTCGAACGTGTCGAAGAAAGGTTGGTTCTTGACATGATAGTCGGGGTTGCGTTCGGCCCGGAGCAGGTCGCCTGGCTTGAACTCGACGAATTTATAAGGGCCCGTGCCGACCGGCTTCAGATTGCCCGGCGCGTCGCGCGATTTCGCACCGGCATAGTCGCCGAAATGGTGCTTCGGCAGGATCTGGCCGATCGCGCCGATGAAGGGATCGGCCCAGAACGGCGTCGGGGCCTTGAAGATCACCTTGACGGTGTGGTCGTCGATCTTCTCGACGGTAATGTCCTTGTACGATCCCGTGGTGTAGGCGGCGGTCGCAAGATCCGCGGCGTATTGCCAGGTGAAGACGACGTCGTCGGCGGTAAAGAGTTTGCCGTCGTGCCATTTCACGCCCTGCTTCAGCTTCCAGATGACGGTGGTGCCGTCGACGGAGAGGCCGCCGTTCGCCTTGGTCGGGATCTCTGCGGCAAGGCAGGGGATGAGATTGCCGTCCTTGTCCCACCCGGCGAGTGGCTCGAAGAAGACTCGCGAGGCGACCTGGTCCTTGGTGCCGAGCGCGAAGTGCGGATTGAGCAGCGTCGGAGCCTGCCAGACCAGCATCTTGAGCGGACCGCCGCCACCGGCCTTGGTCGGCTTGTAGGGGAGCGTCGCGTCGGCCATCGCAACGTCGTTCCAGAGCAGGATCTGGCTCGCAACCGGTGCCGCGATCCCGACCGAGGCCATCCGCTGGATGAACGAGCGGCGCGTCAGGGTGCCGTCTTTCACCTCCGCGATGAACCCGCGGATGTCGTTTTCGTCCATCAGATGACCTCCACCACTCAAAGAACAGTCGTCACCGGCACTCCATCATGTTGCATCGGAAACAGGGCGGCAATGCCGGCAAAGGTCGAAGGCCCTGCGGCGAAATGGCGAGTGCCGACTGTGGGGGCTGCTTGCTCCGTCATTGCAATGACGGCGGTGAGTCGGGTGCCCCCTCAAGGCCTGCGCCTTGTGAGACGCCGCCATGCACCCGGTTCCCGCTATCGGTAATCCGTTGCCCTCTACGCGCGGCCCTCATTATATTGGCGCGATGATTGCGACCGGAGTTGCCTGCACGGCGCTCCGCGATTGAGGGCCACGCGATGGACGATACGATTGGTTTCCCCGACCCCGGCCTCGATTTGTCGGACGGATTCAAACCTCACACCTCGCATTGGGGCGTTTTTTCCGCACGCAATGGCGAGGACGGGCTCGAGGTGAGGGCCTATGCGGGCGATCCCGATCCGAACGGCATCATCGACAATTTCCCCGGTGCCTTGCGCCACCAGGCACGCATCGCCCAGCCCGCCATCCGCCGCGGCTGGCTCGAGCGTGGGCCCGGTCCCGATGACAGGCGCGGCCGCGACGAATTCGTCTCGGTCAGCTGGGAGAAGGCGCTGGATCTGCTCGGCGACGAGTTGGCGCGCATCCGCGACACGCGTGGCCCCGGCGCCGTGTTCGGCGGCTCCTATGGCTGGTCGAGCGCGGGCCGGCTGCATCACGCGCAGAGCCAGGTGCATCGCTTCCTCAACATGGCGATGGGCGGCTATGTCCGCTCGGTGAATTCCTATTCCTCCGGCGCGTCCTCGGTGCTGCTGCCGCAGATCATGGCGGGCTACGAGGACATCACCAAGCGCAACGTCACCTGGGAGCAGATCGCTGATAAGACCGAGATCGTGCTCGCATTCGGCGGCATGGCGCTGAAGAACTCGATGGTGGCCGGCGGCTCGATCAGCAAGCATGTCGAGCGTGGCGCCATGGAAGCCGCGCGCAGGCGCGGCTGCGAATTCATCCTGATGAGCCCGTTGCGCGACGATCTGCCCGTCGAGGCCGGCGCAGAATGGATGAGCTGCGCGCCCGGTACCGACACCGCGTTGATGCTCGGCATGGTCCACACGCTGGTTGCTGAAGGTCTGCACGACCAGGCCTTCCTTGATCGCTACACCGAAGGCTGGCCTGTCTTCCTGCGCTATCTCACCGGCGAGAGCGACGGGCAGGCCAAGGACGCAACCTGGGCCGCCGCGATCTGCGGGGTCGATACCGACACGATTCGCGCGCTGGCGCGGCGTCTTGCCGGCAAGCGTGCACTGATCACCGTCTCGCATTCGCTGCAGCGCGCCGAGCATGGCGAGCAGCCGGTGTGGATGGGCATGGTGCTGGCGGCCGCGCTCGGCCAGATCGGCCTTCCCGGCGGCGGCTACGCCTATTCGCTTGGCGCGATCGGCTATTATGGTCGCCGCGTCAACGATATTCCCGGGCCGACGCTGGGGCAGGGGCGCAATGGCGTCCGCGATTTCATTCCGGTGGCGCGTATTGCCGACATGCTGCTCAATCCCGGCAGCACCTATCGCTACAATGGCGAGACGCGCACCTATCCTGATATCCGTTTGGTCTATTGGGCCGGCGGCAATCCCTTCCATCACCACCAGGATATCAATCGCCTGCGCAAGGCGTTTGCGAAAGTCGACACGCTGGTCGTGCACGAGCTTGCCTGGACGGCGACCGCGCGCCACGCCGACATCGTGCTGCCCTCGACCATGACCCTTGAGCGCGAGGACATCGGTTATTCCACCAACGATCCGCTGATGGTCGCGATGCATCGCATCGCCGAGCCGTTTGGGCTCGCGCGCGACGATTACGAGATCTTCGCCGATCTCGCCGATCGCCTCGGCGCCCGCGAGCCCTTCACGGAAGGGCGCACCTCGCGGCAATGGCTTGAGCATCTCTACGAGCCGACGCGGGCCTCACTCGCCAAGCGCGGCCTGGAAGCCCCGAGTTTCGAGGAGTTCTGGCAACGCGGCAGCCTGGTCGTGCCGCAACAACCCGACGATGGCGGGAGGCTGCGCAGTTTTCGCGAGGATCCTGTCGCACATGCGCTGCCGACGCCGAGCGGGCGTATCGAGATCTATTCCGCGAAGATCGCCGGCCACGGCGATGCGGATTGTCCGGGCCATCCGGTCTGGCTCGCGAAGAGCGACATGCCGAAGCCCGGTGCGCCGTGCGTCCTCGTCGCCAACCAGCCGGTAACGAGGCTGCACAGCCAGCTCGACTTCGGCGGACATTCGCTTGGCGCCAAGCATCGCGGCCGTGAGGTTGCGCGTATGAACCCATGCGATGCGAACGCGCGCGGCATTGTCGAGGGCGATATCATCCGCCTCTTCAATGAACGTGGCGCCTGCCTCGCCGCGGTGCATGTCACCGACGGCATCGCGCCCGGCGTCGTGCAATTGCCGACCGGTGCCTGGTACGACCCGATGGATCCGGAAGACGACGCCCCGCTCTGCGTGCACGGCAATCCGAACGTGCTGACCCGCGACATCGGCACCTCGTCCTTTGCGCAAGGCTGTACCGGCCAGCTCACCGCGGTGGAGGTGGAGAAGTTCACCGGTAATCTGCCGCCGATCCGGGCGTTCGATCCGGCGTAGGTCAGCGTTCGTTCGCAATGGCAATTGCGGTCTCCACCGCGTTTTCCAGGATCTCAGCGGACAATTGCTTGTCATTGACCGCGCGGGCCAATTGCAGCGCGCCGACCATGGTCGAATAGATCGTGATCGCCTTGCGCCGCCGCTCTGCTGCGCTGCCTTGCCTGATCTGCTCCGCCATCAGTGCGATGATGTCGGAGATCTTGCCGGTAAAGGCATCGCGCGTCGCCTTCGGATGTCGCGCGATCTCGGCGACCAGTGCGGCGGTGGGGCAACCAGTGTCGGCGCGGTCGCGGTGCCGTGTCGAGAGATAGTCGCGGATCACGGTTTCGACCGCGACGCCATTCTCGAGGTTGGCCTTGTGCCGCTCCTCGCGCCTTGTCAGCGCATCCATGAGCACCTCCCGTACCAGATCTTCCTTGGAGGCGAAGTGGGTGTAGAAGGCGCCGTTGGTGAGACCCGCCTCCGACATGATGCCGGCGAGGCCGATCGCGGCGATTCCGCTCTCGCGGAATTGGGCGGAGGCGACATCGAGGATGCGGCGGCGGGTTTCGTCCTTGTGTCCCTTGTCGTAGCGCATGGGCCTCAACTCCCTCCCGATGCCGCGCTTGAGAGGCAGGGCCACGGGATCGTGAGCGACTTGCTATTGCATTACGGTCATAATAATACATTATGAGCATAATGCAATGGCTGCCTGGTTGTACGGCAGCCTCGGGAAAACAACGGGATCGCAGGAATGTCAGTCGAGGACGTCGTCGCACCGCCTTTGTCCGTCATAGACGCCCCGGCGCGCGACGCGGCCGTGCCTCGTCCCGCAGCGACATCAGCCGATCAGCGGCGCGCCGCGCTTCTCAGCGCGCCTATTCTGCCGACGCTGCTCAAGCTAGCGGCACCGACTGTGACCGTGCTGGTGGCGCAGACGGCGGTGAATATCGCTGAAGCCTACTATGTCGGCTATCTCGGCACCGATGCGCTCGCCGGCGCCGCGCTGGTATTCCCGATCTTCATGCTGATGACCATGATGTCGAATGGCGGCTTCGGCTCGGGCGTCGCTTCATCGGTGGCGCGCGCGGTCGGTGCGGGCCGTCGCGACGACGCAGATGCTGCGCTGTTCCACGCCATCGTGCTCGCGATCATCGCCGGCGCGCTTTTCACTCTCGCGGTGCACTTCGGCGGCCCGGCATTGTTCCGGGCGCTCGGCGGCCGCAATGGCGCGCTCGATGCCGCCGTTACCTATGCCAGCTATCTGTTCGCCGGGGCCATTCCCGTCTGGATCGTCAACCTTCAGGCGGCCGCGCTGCGCGGCTCCGGCAATGTCAAGGTCCCGGCGCTGGTGACCCTGATCGGCGCGATCGTGACCATTCCGGTTTCGCCACTGCTCATCTTTGGCTTCGGGCCGGTCCCGAGCCTCGGCATCGGCGGCGCCGGCATTGCCTTTGGCCTCTATTACAGTGCCGCGATGCTGTTCCTGCTGCGCTACATGTCCTCGGGTGCGGCCGGCCTGAGGCTGCACATCGTGCCATTGCGGGCCAAGATCTTCGGCGACATGTTGAAAGTCGGCATTCCGACCGCATTGAATGCCGTTCTGACCAACCTCACCGTCATCCTGGTCACTGGTGCCGTCGGCCTGTTCGGAACCTCGGCGCTTGCCGGCTACGGCATTGCCTCGCGGCTCGACTACATCATGATCCCGCTGCTGTTCGGCATCAGCACGGCGACCCTGACCATGGTCGGCGTCAACATGGGTGCGGGCCAGACTGCGCGCGCGCAGCGGATCGGCTGGGTGAGCGGTGCCGCCGGCATGATCATGACCGGCTCCATCGGCCTTCTGGTCGCGATCTTTCCGACCGCCTGGCTGCATCTCTTCAGCCACGACGCAGAGGTCGTGAACGAAGGCATGGCCTATTTGCGCATCGTCGCACCGGCCTATGCGGCACTTGGCTTCGGTTTCGTCACCTCGTTCGCCGCGCAGGGCACGGGCCGCGCGATGGGCCCGCTTGCCTCCGCGGTTGCGCGCATCCTGATCGCAGCCGGCGGTGGCTGGATTGCGGTGGCATATTTCGGCGCGGGAATGACGGGGCTCGCGACCATGGTCACGGTATCGCTGGCGGCCTACGCCGTGATCTGCGTGCTGATCATGGTCTCGCCATCGACCTGGCGCGCTGAGCCGCGCGCCTAGGAAGAGCTTGCGCGCGGCCTGCATCTGCCCCAATTTGCGTTCGTTTCCCGTTTGGCGGCGAACGGAGAAGCGTTGCCCGCTGCGGGCGGTCAAATATGGATTTTCATTTCATTGATTTCGGCCGGCGGAGAAGCGAATACGGTTCCAATCACTGCTGCTGAGTTATGGAGACCAACATGTCGTTTCGCCCCACTTTGATCCTCGCAACCGCGCTGGCTGCATGGTCGGCCGCCGCTGGCGCCGAGACCATCAAGATCGGCGTGACGCCGGGTCCGCATGCGCAGATCTTCGAGGCCGTGAAGCCGGTCGCGGCCAAGCAGGGGCTCGACATCCAGCTCATCGAGTTCTCCGATTACGTCGTGCCGAACGCGGCGCTCGATGCCGGCGAGATCCAGGCCAATTCGTTCCAGAACCAGCCTTACCTCGACAACCAGAAAGCTGACCGCGGCTACAAGATCGAGTCGGTCGGCCTCACCGTGAATTTCCCGATCGGCGTCTATTCGAAGAAGCACAAGGCCTTCGCTGATATCCCCGAGGGCGGCAAGGTCTCGATTCCGAACGATCCGACCAATGGCGGCCGCGTGCTGCTGCTGCTGCGCGACAAGGGCGTGATCAAGCTGAAGGACGGCACAGGCTTCAAGCCGACGGTGCTCGATATCACCGAGAATCCCAAGAAGCTGAAGTTCATCGAGGTCGATGCGGCGCAGGCGCCGCGTGCACTCGACGATGTCGACGCGGCGGCGATCAATACCAATTATGCAACCCAGGCGGGCCTGGATCCCGTCAAGGACCCGATCCTGCGCGAGGACCCCAAGGGTCCTTACGTCAACCTGATCGCGGTGCGCACCGCCGACAAGGACAAGCCGTGGGTCAAGATCCTGGTTGACAGCTACCACACGCCCGAGGTCAAGGAATTCGTCCTCACCAAGTTCAAGGGCGCGGTGCTGCCGAGCTGGTAGGCAGCCTGCCTAGCCGAAGTTCTGCGCGCAAGACCGATCCCGGCGGGCAGCCTTGCGCATTGCCCGCTTGTCTCCGGCTTCAGCAACCGACATCATCGGGGACCATCCTCGCCCGACAGGGGTCGTATGAAACGCTTTGCAAACCTGAAACGCCTGGGATTTTTCACGCGGCTGCTCGACGAGGCGCCGCCCGCCGAGCGCTATCGCTTCGCCGCAGAGCAGATCGTGCGTGCCGAAAAGGCGGGCCTCGATTCCGCATGGATCGCGCAGCACCATTTCCACGAGCGCGAGGGTGGCCTGCCGTCGCCCTTCACCTTCCTCGGCTATGTCGCAGCCCAGACCTCGCGCATTCGCCTCGGCACCGGTATCGTCACCTTGCCGTTGGAGAGCGCGGTGCGGGTGGCGGAGGACGCCGCGGTGCTCGATCTTCTTTGCAATGGCCGTTTCGAGCTCGGCGTCGGCACCGGCGGCAATCCGTCCGCCTTTGCCGCCTTCGGTCTCGACGGTACCCAGCGCAACGAGATCTTCGCCCGTAATCTTGAAATCGTCCGCAAGGCGCTGACGGGAAAGCAGCTCGACGGTGGCGACACGCTCTATCCGCAGCGGCCGCAATTGGACAAGCGCATCTGGCAGGCGACGTTCTCGGTGGCGGGCGGCGCGCGTGCCGGCAAGGCCGGCGACGGCCTGCTGCTCTCGCGCACCCAGCCGCGGGCCAAGGATGCGCCCAACGCCACGCTCGCCGAAATCCAGAACCCGATCATCGATGCCTATCTCGCGGCGCTGCCGCCGGGCGCCGAGCCGCGGATCATGGCCTCGCGCAGCGTGTTCGTGGCCGACGATCACCGCGAGGCGATGCGGCTGGCCGATATCGGTCTGCGGCGTGCACTGCCGCAGTTCATGAAGAGCGGGCACCTTCCGCCGGGCGAGACGCTGGAGGAGATGATCACGGCGTTCGACACCCATGTCGGCGGCGCCGACGAGGTCATTGCTTCGCTGCGCACGGATGCGACGCTGGAGCGAGTGACTGATCTCGTCTTCCAGGTTCATTCGGTCGATGCGCCGCACCCCCACGTCTTGCGCTCGATCGAGCTGGTGGCGGAACTGGTTGCGCCGGCATTGGGTTGGACCCGAACTGCGCCCGAAGTGGCGCTGGCGGGTTAGGTTAGATTGCATGAGGCTTTATGATGAGTACGCCTGACATCATCGACACGCTCGCCGGGATCAAGCCGGGATCGGCGCTGGACGCCATTCGCGCAAAGCGCCTGCAGGCGCGCGACAATGCGCAGAAGAGCTATCTCTCGCTGTTCGAGCCGATCGACGCCGGCGATGTCTCGCTGCTCGAGCGTGCCGCGGTCGCGGCCTTCGTGACCGGGCTGCACGGCGAGTCGCCCGTTGCGACCTTCTATCGCGAGAAGCTTGCAGCGACTGCGGGTGGGGCGGCTCTGCTTGGAGCTGTTGATGCCGAGATCACGCGGGGCAAGACCTCGGGTCCCTACGGCTCGTTTCCAGCGGGTCCGCTGTCGATCGAGAATGCGGCAGGCCTGATCTATCGCGTGAGCGCGTCAAACAAATCCGCTCTTGGCGTCCGGCTCGTTTCGGCCCTCGAGCATGCGCATCTCCTGGTGTTCCGGCCGCGCGATGCAGCATCGACGGACATGAAGGCGCTGCTGGCCGCCGGCTGGTCCAACACCGGCATCGTCACCTTCTCCCAACTCGTCGCGTTCCTGTCGTTTCAGGTGAGGGTCGTCAACGGCTTGCGCACGCTCGCAGCCGCGACCGCATAAGAGGAGCCCGCATCATGAGCGCCACCGTCAATCCGCCCGTCGTCTTCACCCAGGATGAGCTCGGCTGGGTCTCCTGGATTGAGCCGCTGCCCGAGGCTGAGCTCACCGAGCGGCATTTCGCCGGCCTGGTCGATCGCGCCCGCGCCAAGTCTGAATATTTCCGCCTGTTGGTGCGCGATCCCGAAGTGCTGGAAGCCCGCACCAAGACCGACAAGGACATCTTCTACAACGTCGCAGATGGCCTGCCGCGAGCCGAGCGCGAACTCGCCGCGGCTGCGACGTCCCGCTACAATGGCTGCATCTATTGCGCCTCGGTGCATGCGCGCTTCGCCAGCACCTATTCCAAACGCCGCGAGGACGTGCAGAAGCTGCTCGACGAGGGCGTCAACGCCGATCTCGGCGAACGCTGGAATGCCGTGGTCAAGGCCTCCGTGGCGCTGGCGTCGACGCCGATCGCGTTCGGCCCCGACAATATCAAGGAGCTGCGCAGTGCGGGCCTCGACGACGCCGAGATCGTCGACGTCATCAACGGCGCCTCGTTCTTCAATTGGGCGAACCGGCTGATGCTGTCTCTCGGCGAGCCCTCGAAGTAATTTGTCTCAACACCTGACTGGATGGAGCCTTACATGAGCAACATCAATCGCCGAACCCTGGTCAAGGGCTCGCTGGCCGCCGCATTCGCGGGAACGTCACTCTCACGTGCTGCCTTCGCCGACGCCGATCCGATCCTGCTCGGTGTCAGCGGTCCGCTCACGGGACCAAACGCGCAATATGGCACGCAATGGAAGCAGGGCTTTGATCTCGCCCTCGACGAGATCACGGCTGCTGGCGGCATCAACGGCCGCAAGCTCGCCTATACTTTCGAGGACAGCCAGAGTGACCCGCGGCAATCGGTCGCGATCGCCCAGAAATTCGTCTCCGATCCCAAGATCGTTCTGGAGCTCGGCGATTTCTCCAGTCCGGCATCGATGGCGGCTTCGCCGATCTATCAGCGCGGCGGCCTCGTGCAGTTCGGCTTCACCAATTCGCATCCTGATTTCACCAAGGGCGGCGACTTCATGTGGAGCACGTCGGTCAGCCAGGCCGACGAGCAGCCGTTGTTGGCGGCCTATGCCGTGAAAAAGCTTGGCCTGAAGAAGCTCGCGGTGCTGCATCTCAACACCGATTGGGGCCGCACCAGCCGCGACTACTTCAACAACGCCGCGAAAGAATATGGCGCGGAGATCGTCGTCACCGAAGGCTATATCGCCGAGGAGCGCGACTTTCGTTCCACGCTGGTGCGCGTGCGCGATGCCAATCCTGATGGCCTCGTCCTGATCTCCTATTATTCCGACGGTGCGCTGATCGCACGCCAGGCCCGCCAGGTCGGGCTGAAGCAGGTGATCTGCGCAGCGAGCTCGGTCTATTCGCCGAAATTCCTGGAGCTCGGCGGCGACGCCGTCGAGGACGTCCATGTCGGCACGCGCTATTTTCCGGAAGATCCGCGACCCGAGGTGCAGAAGTTCATCGCCGGATTCAAGAAGAAGTACAACGGGCTCGAGCCCGACGCGTTCAACGCCTACGCCTATGACGCGATGAATATGGCGGCTGCCGTGGTGAAGATCGGCGGCACCGACCGCAAGGCGATCCGCGACGCCTTCACCAAGGTCAAGGACGTTCCGAGCATTATCTTCGGCACTGCGACGTTCGACGTCGCGACCCGTCGCGTCAAGGGCGCGATGAATGCCGAGCTCGTCGTGCGCAAGGGCCAGTTCGCACTTTGGGACGGCAAGCCGACCTGACATGATGGCCGGGGCGCCAGCCTCGGCTGCTTTTCTCTGATTGGGACTATCGCGTGTCTTCCTGGCTCGACTACACCATCAACGGGCTGATCGTCGGTAACGTCTATGCCCTGGTTGCGGTCGGGCTCGCGCTGATCTTCGGCGTCAGCCGGCTGATCAACTTCGCGCAAGGCTCGATCTATCTCGTCGGCGCCTATATCGGCTGGGTCGCGGTGGTGCAGCTGCACACGCCGTTGCCGCTCACCATCATCTTCGTCGCGGTGGTGGCGGCGCTGGTCGGGCTGATCATCGAGCGGTTCGGCCTGCGACCGCTGCAAAACTCGGTGCGGATCGCGCCGTTGCTGGCGACGATCGGCATCAGCTTTGTGCTCGATCAGCTCGTCATGCTGACTTTCTCGCCCAATCCGCGCGCGCTGCCGAGCCAGTTGCCGGATGTGCGCTTCCAGGTCGGCGGCGGCACCATCGGCCCGCTCGATCTTCTGATCGCCGGTGTCGGCCTCTCCAGCGCGCTCTTGTTGTTCGTGTTTCTCCGCTACACCAAGCTCGGCTGGGCGGTGCGCGCAGCCTCGCAAGACCGCGATGCGGCGATGCAGATGGGCGTCGACGTCAACCGCGTCAATCAGACGGTGTTCGGTATCGCGGCCGCGCTCGGCGGCGTCTCCGGCCTCTTGGTCGGCATGTACTACAACCAGATCGACACCGCGATGAGCCTGCAGGCGACGCTCAAAGGCGTCGTCGCAGAAGTCGTCGGCGGCGCCGGCAATGTGCCGGGCGCGGTGATCGGCAGCCTCCTGCTTGGCCTTGTCGAGAGTTACGGCGTCGCCGTGTTCGGCACCAGCTATCGCAATCTTTTCGCCTTCCTGCTGCTGGTCGTCGTGCTGGTGCTACGGCCTAATGGTTTGTTCGCAAGCGCGCGGCAGGCACCGCCGGAGCCGCTGACCGGAACCTTTATCGCGCCGAGCCGACCGGTGCGCATTCCGCGCTGGGCCCTGGCTGCCGCGGTCGCCGCGTTTGCGATCCTGCCGCTGCTGCCGGTATCGTTCTATGTACTGCAGACGCTGATCAACGCCTGGCTGCTCGGCATGCTCGCGCTCAGCTTGACGCTGGTCGCGGGCACGATCGGGCAGGTCTCGCTCGGTCACGCGGCGCTGCTCGCGATCGGGGCCTATACCTCGGCGCTTCTGTCGCTGACGCTCTACGTGCCCGTCGGCCTCGCCATCATCGCCGGAGGCTTGATGAGCGCCGCGCTCGGAACGATCCTGATCTCGCCGTCGTTCCGACTGCGCGGCCATTACGTCTCGATCGCGACGCTCGCAATCGGAGAGATCGTGTCTCTGGTGATCCTCAACTGGGAGAGCGTCACGCGTGGGCCGATCGGCATCTCAGGCATCCCGCCGCTGTCGTTGTTCGGCTTCGACCTGATCAGCCCTACATCGGTGTACTGGTTCAGCTTCGCCGTGATGGTCGTGCTTGCGCTACTGCAGGCACGGCTACTCGGCTCGCATCTCGGCCGCAGCTTCCGCGCCATCCGCGACGACGATATCGCAGCGCGCGCTTATGGGCTCAGCCTGAACCGCTACAAATCGCTCGCCTTCATCTTCGGCGGATTCGCAGCCGGCGTCAGCGGCGGCATCGCCGCGCATCTCTATTCCTACATCAACCACGAGACCTTCAATACGCAGCAATCCATTCTGGCACTGACGGTCGTGATCCTCGGCGGCCTCGGCAATGTCGTGGGCGCCATCGTCGGCGCGGTCGCGCTGGTCGGGTTGCCCGAAATCTTCCGAGTCGCGGCGGAGTACCGTATCCTGATCTACGGCATCGTGCTGCTGCTGCTGGTGCGGTTCAGGCCGCAGGGCCTGTTGGGAACGATCTGATGGCGGAGGCGAACACACCGCTGTTGTCCCTGCGCGGCCTGACTCGCCGCTTCGGCGGCCTCACGGCCGTGGACGGCATGGACCTCGATCTGGCCAAGGGCGGGCTTGTCAGCATCATTGGCCCGAACGGCGCCGGCAAGACGACGTTGTTCAATCTCGTAACCGGTCTCGACCGACCGGATGCGGGCGAGGTTCGTTTCGAGGGGCAGGACATCACTGGCCTTTCCCCGGAACGGCTGGCCGGGGGCGGCATCGCGCGTACGTTCCAGCTCGGCCGCGTCTTCGGCAATCTCAGCGTCATGGACAATGTCCTGATCGGCGCGCACACGCGCTTGCGTGCCGTGAAGCCGGCCGTGCCGGTGATCGGCCCACTGCTTGAGCTTGGCCTCGCACTGTTGCGTCCGGCCAGCGTCAAGGCCGAGGAAGAGCGGCTGCGCGAGGACGTCAAAGCCATTCTTGCCCGCTTCGGTGAGCGGCTGTTATCGCGGATCGATCAGCCGGCTTACAGCCTCTCCTACGCCAACCGCCGCCGCGTCGAGATCGCGCGTGCACTCGCGCTGAAGCCGCGCCTGTTGCTGCTGGATGAGCCGACCGCCGGCATGAATCCGAGCGAGACTGCGGAGATGCAGGCGCTCGTCGCCGAGCTGAAGGCGGAGGGGCTGACCATCCTCCTGATCGAGCACAAGCTCGAGATGGTGATGCGCCTTTCAGACCGCGTCATCGTGATGGACGAGGGCATGAAGATCGCCGAAGGACCGGGCGAAGAGGTGCGCAATGATCCCAAGGTGATCGAGGCGTATCTCGGCCACGGCCTGTCGGGCGGCGCCGAGCAGGAGAGCGCGGCATGACCACGAGCGCACCCGAGCCGCTGCTGACGCTGTCCAACGTCAACACGTTTTACGGCCAGGCGCAGGTGCATTTCGACCTGTCGATCACGGTCGGCCGAGGCCACATCGTCTGCCTGCTCGGCGGCAATGCCAGCGGCAAGTCGACAACCATGAAGATCATCCTGGGCCTGGTGAAGCCGCGCTCCGGCGAGGTCACGTTCGACGGTGCTTCGCTGATCGGGCTCACCACGCCGCAGATCGTTCGCCGCGGCATCGCCTCGGTACCGGAAGCGCGGCGGCTGTTCGCGGACATGAGCGTGCGCGAGAACATCTTGATGGGCGCCTTCGTGCGCAACGACCGCGATGCGGTCGCGCGGGATCTCGACAAGATGCTCACGCTGTTCCCGAAGCTTGGCCAGCGGCTGTCGCAGCGCGCGGGCTCGCTCTCCGGCGGTGAGCAGCAGATGGTGGCGATGGCGCGCGCGCTGATGAGCCGTCCCAGGCTGATCGTGATGGACGAGCCGACCATGGGCCTGTCGCCGCTCTATGTCGATCGCGTGCTGGAGCTGATCCGCGCCATCAACCAGGAAGGCGTCTCGGTGTTCATGGTCGAGCAGAACGCCAGCCTCGCGCTCGAGATCGCGCATGAGGCCTATGTGCTGCAGACCGGCAAGATCGTGCTCTCCGGCTCCGCCCGGACGCTGAAAGACGACCCCCGTGTGCGCGACGCCTATCTTGGCGGTTCGGAGGCGGCTTAGCTGGATCTATCAGCTCGTCATGGCCGGGCTTGACCCGGCCATCCACGTCTTGCCGCCACCACGAAGAACGTGGATGCCCGGGACAAGCCCGGGCATGACGACCTCCCGCAAATTCGCATAAGCGGTCGTCACAGGGCTGTCGGGGTCTGGTCAGTGTGATCATTTTCTGAAAAGATCATACCGTTGACGCAACGAGGCGCGCGGCGGGATGAATTTCGTGACGAGGTCTTTGCGGGCGATCGAGCCTGCCACCGTGCTGCTGTTCGGCGGGCTCGTCGCCGCCAACATCGCCGCATGGGCCTGGGCCTTCGCGCTGTTCAGTGATCGGCCGACGATCATGGCCACCGCGCTGCTCGCCTGGGTGTTCGGCCTGCGCCACGCCGTCGATGCCGACCACATCGCCGCCATCGACAACGTCGTGCGCAAGCTGATGCAGGCAGGAGATACACCGCGATCGGTCGGCCTCTATTTTGCGCTTGGCCATTCAAGCGTGGTCGTGGTCGCAACAATGCTGCTTGCGCTCGGCGTGGTCAGCCTTGGTGGCGACAGCCTGCTCAAGGACATCGGCAGCCTGGTCGGCACTTCGGTGTCGGCGCTGTTCCTGCTCGTGATCGCGGCCATCAATCTTGCCATCTTCGCTGGCCTGTGCCGGACCTTTCGCAGGGCGCGCGAGCAGGGCGTTCATGATGCGCGCCAGCTCGATGCACTACTCGCGAGCCGCGGCTTGCTCGCGCGCCTGCTGGGCCCGCTGTTCCGCCTAGTGACAAAGCCCTGGCACATGTTCCCGCTTGGCCTCCTGTTCGGTCTCGGCTTCGACACCGCGACCGAAATCGGCCTGCTCAGTATCTCCGCCACCGAGGCCGCGCGCGGTGCCTCGCTCGCCGATATCCTGGTCTTCCCCGCGCTGTTCGCGTCGGGCATGGCGCTGGTCGACACGGCGGACTCGACGCTGATGGTGAGCGCCTATCGCTGGGCCTTCGTCGATCCCATGCGAAAGCTCTGGTACAACCTCACCATCACAGGCGCCTCCGTCGCTGTTGCGCTGTTGATCGGCGGCATCGAGGCGCTTGGCCTGATCTCGGACCGGCTTGGACTTAGCGGCGGCGTGTGGGCGCTCGTCGACGGCCTCAACGAGTCCCTTGCGAATGTCGGCTTCGCCGTGGTCGCACTGTTCGCGACCGCGTGGCTCGTTTCGATCGTGCTCTATCGTCGGATGTTCGCGGAGACACGCGACGCCACGCCGAATGGCCTCGATGTCACCGAGGTGGCCTGATCTCTGCCGTCGCCGCAGCGCGTTGATAGCGCTCTCGGCCCTCGCGCTTCTCGCCGACGGCGGAGCAGCTTTCGCGCAGAGTCCCACGCAACAACTGCCGCCCGTCGAGGTCAGCGGTGGAGAAGCAGTGCGTCACAAGAGACCATCAACGATGCGACGTGTGAGCAGATCCGCCAAGCCGGTAAAGCGGGTCGTCGCTCAGCCGGCGCCAGCCCAGGCAGATGGTACGAGCGCAGCGTCAGGCGCGCATAGTCCGCCCAGCATGGCGAGCGAGCTCACCATCTCCGGTGAGGCACTCAACGCGCGTACCTTCACCCGGCCGGGAGAGGCGCTCGAAGCCGTGCCGGGGCTGATCGTTACCCAGCATTCCGGCGAGGGCAAAGCTAACCAGTATTTTCTGCGTGGCTACAACCTCGACCACGGCACCGATCTTGGGATCACGGTCGACGAGGTCCCAGTCAACATGCGCACTCACGCGCACGGCCAGGGCTATGCCGACCTGAACTGGCTGATCCCCGAAACCATCGGCGCGATGGACGTGCGCAAGGGACCGTATTTCGCCGATGAGGGCGATTTCGCGTCCGTCGGCAGCATCCATATCGGCCTGATCGATCGCATGGAAAAAGGTCTCGCGCAGGTCACCGTCGGCAGTTTTGGCTACCGCCGCCTGTTGGGGATGGACTCCGCCAGGGTCGGTGACGGCTCGCTGCTCGTCGCCGGCGAGCTCGGCACCTATAACGGCCCGTGGGACAATCCGGACAATGTCCGCAAGCTCAACGGACTTCTGCGCTACAGCCAGGGCACCGCGACGGACGGTGTCTCCGTCACCGGCATGGCCTATGCCAACAAATGGAATTCCACCGACCAGGTGCCACAGCGCGCGATTGCGGGCGGCTACCTCGATCGCTTCGGCTCGGAGGATCCGACCGACGGCGGCAACACAAATCGCTTCGCGCTGTCGGGCCGCATCGCGCAGAGCGACGATCTCGGTTCGTGGAAGGCAAACGCCTATGTCGTGAAGAGCCAGCTCGATCTCTTCAACAATTTCACCTATTTACTCGGCGATCCCGTGCTCGGTGACCAGTTTCACCAGCATGACGACCGCCTGATGGCGGGTGCCAACATCTCGCGCACGCTGAATGGCTCGTTTGCGGGCGTGCCGATGCAGACCAATTTCGGCCTGCAATCGCGCTATGATGCGATTGATCTCGCGCTCACCAAAACCTTCCAGCGCGGCTTCTTCTCGAACATCCGCAGCGACAAGGTCGGCGAGGGCAGCGTCGGCATCTATGCCGAGAACACCATGCGCTGGACCGACTGGCTGCGGACCACACTCGGCTGGCGCGGCGACTACTACGCCGCCGATGTCACCTCGCTGTTCAATGCCCGCAACTCCGGCAGCGTCAATGCCTCGCTCGGCAGCCCGAAGTTCAGGATGGTGCTCGGCCCGTTTAACCAGACCGAGTTCTTCCTCGGTGCCGGATACGGCATGCATTCGAACGACGCGCGCGGCGCGACGACGACGGAAGATCCGGCCGATCCCACGATAAAGCTGTCGCCGTCGCCGCTACTGGTGCGCACCCGCGGCGGCGAGGTCGGCCTGCGCACCAAAATCATCCCCGGCCTGGATAGCTCATTCAGCGTCTTCATCCTCGATCAGGACTCCGAGATCCTGTTCTCGGGCGATGCCGGAGACACCGAGGCGACGCGCGCCAGCCGCCGTTACGGCTTTGAATGGACCAACCATTACCGCCCGCGCTCATGGATCGACATCGATGCCGATCTCGCGATGACGCATGCGCGCTTCCGTGGCACTGACGGTGACCAGGCCGCAGTCTATGCTTCGCTCGCCGGCTATCCCGAAGCGCAGATCGGCAACGCGCCCGGCAATCACATTCCGAATGCGCCGCCGATGGTGGCCTCCGCCGGCATCACGCTCGGCGAAAAGACCGGCTGGTTCAGCTCTCTGCGTTGGCGCTATCTGGCGGCGAGCCCGCTGACGGAAGACAATGCGTTCCGCTCGTCAGCGACAAGCATCTTCAACGGTCGGCTCGGCTATCGCGCCGACAATGGCTGGCGCATTCAGCTTGATGTGCTCAATCTCTTCAACACGCAAGCCAACCAGATCACGTATGCCTACGGTTCGCTGCTCAAGACCGACACTTTGTACAATCTCTGCACCGGCGGTGTCGCGCCGACCGTGGTCTGCCAGAACGGGGTGATGGATTACGTGCTGCACCCCGTCGAGCCGCTGACGTTTCGCGTGACCGTCGCAGGAGCATTCTAGGCCGACGCCGCGCTCGCTGCCTGCTCGGCCGGCTGGTCGTCCCCATTGGGATCGCCCGGTGCGGTCGCCCAGGCCAATTCTACCAATGTCACGAACCTGCGGCCGCCGCCGTCGAGCTGGACGACGATCAGGCCCTGCTCCTCCATGTAGCCGAGCAAGCGCTGCGCCCGGCGTAGCGAATGCGAGCCATAGGCGCGTGCGATCGCGGCATCGCCGGGGCAGGGCCAGCCTTCTTTCGCCGCGCGCGCGATCATCATGAACACGCCCTGCATGTCGTCGGGCAGGATCGAGGCGCGCAGTGTCACCTCCCGCCAAGCGTCGTCGTCGGCAATGTCTGTGCCGAGCCCGGCCCGCGCATGCGTCAGCATGCGGCGGAACTCGCCGAGGTCGGGCACGGACGCACCGAGCCCTTCGATGCGACAGCGGACCACGAATTCCTGGTAGAGCACGCCGATGGCGCGGAAGCCGGCATCGGGCGCAGCCAGCACAGCGCGCAGCGTGCGATCGACGCGTTCGCGGCGATCGGCGAGCTCTTCGGCGCTGATGGGAACCTCGACAACCTCCGGGCTGATCTCGGGTGCTGCCGCCTTCGCCGCGCGGAGCTGCTCGAGCAGATCCGGCGCCGGACGGCGCTGCGGTCGGCTGGCATCCGGCGGGGGTGCGGCCAGGATCACGGCTCGCATGTCCTCCGTCGTCGCGTCCGGCAGCGGCATCAGCCGCGGCGTCGAATTACGAGGGCTCGTGTCGGTTGGTCCGATGGTCAGCCGCAGCGGACGGCGCGACAGCGCGGGTCCCAGCGCCATGAACTGCCCGCGTTCGAGATCGCGGAAGGCTTCCGCCTGCCGCCGCTCCATGCCGAGCAGATCGGCCGCGCGCGCCATGTCGATGTCGAGGAAGGTGCGGCCCATCAGGAAGTTCGAAGCTTCGGCCGCGACGTTCTTGGCGAGCTTTGCCAAACGTTGCGTCGCGATGATGCCGGCAAGGCCGCGCTTGCGGCCGCGGCACATCAGATTGGTCATGGCGCTGAGCGAGAGCTTTCGTGCTTCGTCCGAGACTTCGCCCGCGACGGCCGGCGCAAACAGCTGTGCCTCGTCGACCACCACAAGCATCGGGTACCAATGGTCGCGTTCCACGTCGAACAGGCCACCGAGGAAGGCAGCCGCGCGCCGCATCTGGTTCTCGGCATCGAGCCCTTCGAGATTGAGCACGGTGGAGACGCGGTGCAGCCGGGCGCGTTCGCCTGCCACCTGAAGGCCGCGCTCGGTGTGATCCTCGGCGTCGATCACCAGATGGCCGAAGCGCTCGGCCAGCGTGACGAAATCGCCTTCGGGGTCGATGATGGCCTGCTGCACCCAGGGCGCGCTCTGCTCCAGAAGGCGCCTGAGCAGATGCGACTTGCCGGAGCCGGAATTGCCCTGCACCAGGAGACGGGTCGCCAGGAGTTCCTCGAGGTCCATGGCCGCCCCGGCGCCCGCCGTGGTCAGCCCCATCTCGATCGCAACCGTCATGCCCGACTCAAGTCCCCGTCATCTGCGGCAAGGGGCTTATCAATCGGATCGGGATGCGTCGAGCGAAACAGGTGGGAACATGCCGCGTTGCCCACGGCGGAATTTCAGCCGGGATTCGAGAGCCGTAGAAGTGCGGGC
>Ga0105240_10004350_pt1 | contig 21623 bp, 23 predicted proteins | sample KBSC54metaG_FD_80426 | JGI IMG/M metagenome (GOLD analysis project Ga0105240, IMG submission 80426) | Corn rhizosphere microbial communities from Kellogg Biological Station, Michigan, USA - KBS C5-4 metaG | ecosystem: Host-associated > Plants > Roots > Rhizosphere > Soil | place: Michigan, USA... | reverse complement strand
GGCACCAAATCCAGTGGCGGCAGGCGCTCCCGCTGGACTAAACCGGACGAGCATGAGCGACACAGCCGCGCCTTCTCCTGCCGACGGGTTCGCCACCGCTGGCCCCGACGTGATCGCACCGGGCGAAGGCGAGCTGATCGTCAACCTCGAAGGCTTCGAAGGCCCGCTCGACCTGTTGCTGGGCCTCGCCCGCGACCAGAAGGTCGACCTGCGGCGCATCTCGATGGTGGCGTTGGTCGACCAGTACCTGTCGTACATCACGCAGGCCCGTCGCATCCGGCTGGAGCTCGCCGCCGACTATCTCGTGATGGCCGCCTGGCTGGCTTACCTGAAGTCGCGCCTGCTGCTGCCCGAGCCGCCGGCCGGCGAGGAGCCGTCGGCGCAGGAGATGGCCGACGCGCTGCAGTGGCAGTTGCGCCGCCTCGAGGCCATCCAGGAAGCCGGTGTGCGCCTGATGGCGCGGCCGCAGCTCGGCCGGGACATCTTCGCGCGCGGCCAGCCCGAGGGCGTCATCGTCGTGCGCCGCGCGATCTGGGATGTGAAGCTCTACGACCTGCTCGCCGCCTACGGCCACCAGGTCAAGCCAAAGGATGCCGACACCTACCAGATCGCGCCGATGCAGTTCTTCTCGGTCGAGGAGGCAGCGGAGCGCCTGGGCAAGATGCTGGGCATCGCCATCGACTGGCAGTCGCTCGAGGCTTTCCTGCCGGCCGGCCTCACCGATCCGCACCGGCGCCGCTCGGCGATCGCGGCGACCTTCGTGGCCGGCCTGCAACTCGCCAAGGACGGCCAGCTCGAACTGCGCCAGACCGAGCGCTTCGGCCCCATTCACGTGCGTAAACGTACCGAACAGCGGTGACGTCATCATGTCAGCAGTAGAACCCACATCTGTCGAAGATCTCGCGCTCCTGGCGCTCCTCGCCGCGGCTGGCCTCGAGGCTGCCAAGGAGAAATCCGACGGCGGCGAGAAGGACGACGAGTCGGAAAACGGCGACGATTCCGACGACGACGATTCGGATGACGGCGACGATGACGATTCTGACGATGACGATTCTGACGATGATGACGACGACGAGGATGACGAAGAAGACGACGAGGAAGAAGAGGCGGTCGAAGCCGAGGCCATCGTCGCGCCGGTCGCCGCACCCGTTCCCCAGGTCACCGACGTCGTCTCTGCCGACCATCCGCAGCATCTGCGCCTGATCGAGGCGCTGCTGTTCGCCGGCACCCAGGCGCTCGACGAGAAGGAGCTGGCCGACCGCCTGCCCAACGACGCCAACCTGCCGGTGCTGCTGGCCGACATCACCGAGCTCTACGCCAGCCGTGGCGTGAACGTCGTGAAGGTGGCGGGCGGTTATGCCTTCCGCACCGCGCCCGATCTCTCCGAGAAGCTCAAGATCGAGAAGCCGGTGACGCGCAAGCTGTCGCGCGCGGCGATCGAGACCCTGGCCATCATCGCCTACCACCAGCCCGTCACCCGCACCGAGATCGAGCAGGTGCGCGGCGTCGGCCTCAGCAAGGGCACGCTCGACCTGCTGTTCGAGCAGAACTGGATCCGACCGATGGGCCGGCGCCGGGTGCCGGGACGTCCGGTCACCTGGGGCACTACAGACTTTTTCCTCGAGCACTTCGGCCTGCCGTCGCTCGACGACCTGCCGGGTCACGAGGAAATGAAGGCTGCGGGCCTCTTGGACCCGCGCGCCCAGCCCCCCATATTCAGGCCGGACGAACCCGATCTTCCGCTGGAAGCGGGCGAGGACGAGGTCGACGAGCCGTTGGCCGCCGACGAACCGGCGCGTTAGGCCGCATTCCGGCCCCATTCGGCCGGTTGCCGGCTAATTGCGGTGGGTGCCATAATCGGGCACACACGCCGACAACAATCGTTTTTGGGAGCAGGTTCACATGGGTAGCTTCAGCATTTGGCACTGGATTATCGTCCTGGCCGTCGTGCTGCTGCTGTTCGGCGGTCGCGGCAAGGTTTCCCAGCTCATGGGCGACTTCGGAAAGGGCCTCTCGGCCTTCAAGAAGGGCGTCGGTGCGCAGGAAGAGACGCCGCCGCAGTCGGCCGGTCAGCCGGGCGACACGGCCAAGCCGATCTCGGCGCAGGCCACGACCTCGACGCCGGGCAGCACGGTTCACCAGGACACCGCCGCCAAGGTCTGATGACCTTTTAGGAGCGGGCGTTCATGTTCGGCATCGACAGTCCTGAACTGCTGGTCATTGCGGTGGTGGCGCTCGTCGTCATCGGCCCCAAGGAATTGCCTGGCCTGTTGCGCACGTGGGGCAAGTGGATGTCCCAGATGCGCGGCATGGCGTCGGAGTTCCGCGGCCATGTCGACGAGATGATCCGCCAGTCCGAGCTTGACCAGGTCAAGAAGCAGCTCGAGGACTCGGCCGGCGGGCTCGACTTCAAGTCGCTCGACCCGACCAAGCAGATCCGGGACACCATCCAGGAAGGCATGGACGAGGGCCAGAAGGCGCTCGCCGATGCCAAGAGCGGCCTCGACAATCCGATGGCCGAACCCGAGTCGGCGCCGCAGATCGCTGCGGAGGCAGCCCCCGGGATCGCCGCGGAGCCGGCAGTGGAGCCACCGCCGGCCGCGCCGGAGGCGCTGGCCGAGATCGTGTCTCCCGCCGCCGCGCCGGCCGAAGCCGCGCCGGTGGAGGCTGCACGCGCGCCGCACGCGGCCCACGACGACAAGCCCAAGGCGGCAGCGGCCGGTTGAGTGCCAATTAGCGCTTTGAATTGAAACGAAAAGGACGGCATAACGCGGCTTCAATGCCGCGAATTGCCCCCCTTTGATTGCCCCACTGTGACCCAGGCGCACGACGGACCCGAAGACGACAAGCCGATGCCGCTGCTCGATCACCTGATCGAGCTGCGTAAGCGCCTGATCTATGCGCTGGTCAGCTTCTTCCTGGTGTTCTTCGTATCTTTCTATTTCGCCAAGCCGATCTTCCAGTTCCTGATCCAGCCGGCCCTTCATGACGGCTACAAGCTGCAGGTGCTCGACATCTTCGAGTTCTTCTTCGTCACGGTGAGGCTGTCGGCCTTCGTGGCGCTGATCGTGGGCTTCCCGCTGATCGCCACGCAAATCTGGCTGTTCGTGGCGCCCGGCCTGTACAAGAAGGAGAAGCGCGCCTTCCTGCCGTTCCTGATGGCCACGCCGTTCATGTTCTATGCCGGCTGCGCGGTCATGTACTACGTCGTCATGCCGTACGTGATCAATTTCATGCTCACGCAATACGCGCCGCCCGATATCGAGAAGAACCTGCGCGCCGCCGACTACCTCTCGCGCGTGCTGCAACTTGTCTTCGCCTTCGGGTTCGCCTTCGAGATGCCGGTGCTGCTGACCTTGCTCGTGCGCGTCGGCATCGTCACGACCGGCGCCCTGCGCTCCAAGCGACGCTATGCGATCATCATCTGCTTCATCGCCGCGGCCGTGCTGGCACCGCCCGACGTGATCAGCCAGCTGGCCCTGGCCGCGGCACTGCTCGCCTTCTACGAGATCAGCATCCTGATCGGCAGCCAGATCGAGAAAAGGCGCGCCCGCGAAGACAAGAAGGCCGAAGAGGCCGAAGAGAATTCCGGCAGCTAGGCATGCATGACATCCGTTTCATCCGGGAGAATCCCGCCGCGTTCGACGCCGGGCTGAAAAAGCGCAACCTGGCGCCGCTGTCGGCCGAGATCCTGGCGATCGATACACGCCGCCGCGCCGCCATCACCGAGAGCGAGACGATCCAGGCCAGGCGCAAGTCGCTCAGCCAGCAGATCGGCATGGCCAAGCGCACGGGCGGGAATGCCGACGCGCTGATGGCCGAGGTCGCGGGCCTCGAGGAATCGCTCAAGAAAGGCGAGACGCTGGCCGCCGAGCTCGATGCCGAGCTGAGCCGCCGCCTGGAGGTGCTGCCCAATCTGCCGTTCGACGACGTGCCCGAGGGCGCCGACGAGCACGGCAACGTCGAGATCCGCCGGGTCGGCAACCAGCGCAACTTCGCCTTTCCGCCGAAGGACCATGTGGCGCTGGGCGAGGCGACAGGCGAGATGGATTTCGCCTCGGCGGTGAAGATCTCGGGCTCTCGCTTCGTCTTCCTCAAGGCCCATCTCGCGCGCCTCGAACGGGCGCTGTCGCAGTTCATGCTCGACCTGCACACGTCGCAAGAGGGCGGCTACACCGAGGTCAATCCGCCGCTGCTGGTGAAGGACACGGCGGTCTACGGCGTCGGTCAGTTGCCGAAGTTCGCCGAGGACATGTTCCATACCGACAACGGCTTCTGGCTGGTGCCAACCGCCGAGGTGCCGCTCACCAACCTGGTGAACGACACGGTGCTGGACGAGAAGGAGCTGCCGCTGCGCTTCACGGCGTTCACGCCCTGCTTCCGCTCCGAGGCGGGCGCCGCCGGCAAGGACACGCGCGGCATCATCCGCCAGCACCAATTCCCCAAGGTCGAGCTGGTCAGCATCACGACGCCCGAACAGTCGGCCACCGAGCATGAGCGCATGACGGGGCGGGCCGAAGAGGTGCTGAAGCGCCTGGGCCTGGCCTATCGCACCATCGTGCTGTGCAGCGGCGACATGGGCTTCGGCGCGCGCAAGACCTTCGACATCGAGGTCTGGCTGCCCGGCCAGAACGCCTATCGCGAGATCTCGAGCTGCTCGAACTGCGGCGACTTCCAGGCCCGCCGCATGAACGCGCGCTATCGCCCGAAGGAGGGCAAGGGAACGCGCTTCCTGCACACGCTGAATGGCTCGGGCCTGGCGATCGGCCGCACGCTGGTGGCCATCCTGGAGAATTACCAGAACGAGGATGGCTCGGTGACGGTGCCCGAGGCGCTGCGCCCCTACATGGGCGGGCTCGTGGCGATCCCGGCGCCCGGCAAATGACGCCCGACAAGCTCGCCAAGGCACGCATCCTCGTCACCAACGACGACGGCATCAATGCGCCCGGCCTCGACGCGCTGATCGAGATCGCCCGCCAGCTCTCCAACGACGTCTGGGTGGTGGCGCCGGAGTTCAACCAGAGCGGCGCCGGCCACTCGCTGTCGATCACGCGGCCGCTGCGCGCGCGCCAGGTCAGCGACGCCAAATTCGCCGTCGAGGGCACGCCGACCGACTGCGTGCTGCTGGCGGTCAAGCACCTGATGCGGGACCGCAAGCCCGACATCGTGCTGTCGGGCGTCAACCGCGGCACCAACATGGCCGACGACGTGACCTATTCGGGCACCATCGCCGGCGCCATGGAAGGCTGCCTGCTCGGCCTGCCGTCGATCGCCTTCAGCCAGGCCTACACCCATCCGCATCCATTGAAGTGGGGTACCGCCACGACGCACGGTGCCGACGTGGCGCGCCGGGTGCTGGCGCTCGGCTGGCCGCGCAACGTCTTCATCAACATCAACTTCCCCGACGTCGTGGCGGCTTCGGTCAAGGGCGTGAAGATCACGCGCCAGGGCGTGCGCGGCTTCGGCGGCCACATCGTCGAGCGCGAGGATCCGCGCGGCGGCGCCTACTACTGGATCGCCTATGCGCCGGGCGAGCACGAGCACGACGAGGACGGCGACATCTCCGCGGTGCGCGGCGGCTGGATCTCGGTGACGCCGCTGCATCTCGACCTGACGCACGACGTCACGCGGCGCAAGCTCGCCGCCGGGTTCGACAAGGGCTGAGGCGGGGCGGACGCGATGAACGTCCCGGCCATGCAGCGACTGATCGCGGAGCTCCGCACCTCCGGCATCACCGACGAAAACGTGCTGGCCGCCATCGGCGCCGTCGACCGCGAGCGCTTCGTCTCGCCGCCCTTCGCCGAGCGCGCCTGGGACAACACCGCGCTCCCGATCGCCTTCGGCCAGACCATCAGCCAGCCACTGGTCGTGGCCGCCATGACCCAGGCCCTGCAGGTCGGCCCGCGCATGAAGGTGCTCGAGATCGGCACCGGCTCGGGCTACCAGGCCGCGGTGCTGGCCAGGCTGGCGCGTCGCGTCTACACGGTCGAGCGCTTCAAGCCCCTGTCCAAGGACGCCGAGCGCCTGCTGATCGATCTCGGCATCTTCAACATCGTCTTCGACGTCGGCGACGGCTCGAAGGGCTGGGCGGGCCAGGCCCCGTTCGACCGGGTGATCGTCACTGCCGCCGCCGAGGAACGCCCGCAAGCGCTGATCGACCAGCTGGCGGTGGGCGGCATCCTGATCGTCCCGGTCGGCCGCGATCCGACCACCCAGGTGGTCGAGCGCATCGTCAAAAGCGAGAGCGGGCTGCAACGGGACACCCTGATGCCGGTGCGTTTCGTGCCTCTGGTGACCGGCGCGTTGCCGGTGCTGGGGCAGGGATAATCAGGCTTTCTTCCTCTTCGCGGAGTCCGCGAAGGGGAAGTGTCGCGGTCATACCGCGACGATGGGGTTGGAGGCTCAAAGGTGCTTTTTCAGCCTCCTTGTTCATTCTGAACCGTGCGGCGCCCGCGCTTCGGTCGCTTTGCTCCCTGCAGCGCTACACGCCGCCGGACGCTCCGCCAAGGCGGAGCGTCCTATTCCCGCCGGAATCCTGATGCAGTACAATGGACTCATGAAACGAGCCCTTCGCTTCCCCCTGCGATGGGCCGGCCGGAACCGCACGCTGCTAACCGCAGTGGCGTTGTCGGCCGCGCTCGGCGCCTGTGACAACCTGATCTATGGCGCCCGTGAAGGCACCATGGAGTATCCCGGCTCCGGTGCGTCCGCGAGCGCCGTGCCGGTCTACACGGTGAAATACAAGGACACGGTGGACGGCATCGCCAGCCGCTACGGGGTGTCGTCGCAGACCATCATCGAGCGCAACAAGCTCCAGGCACCCTATACGCTGACCCCGGGCACCTCCCTGCAAGTCCCGGGCGCGCGCGTGGTCGCGGCATCGTCCGGCAGCCCGGCGACGTCGGTCGAGACCCAGGCCACCGCTCCCTCGGGCGCGCGCGGCCCGGTGCAGAAGGAAACCCTGGCGCCACCGCCCGGCGCCAAGGGCGAGGCACGCGAGACGCGCGAGCCGCCCAATCCCGCCCATCCCGCCGCCGGCGAGCCGACGCCGCTCAGCCCCGCCGCCGCGACCGAGCCGCCGGCCGGCCCGGCGCCGCGCTTCATCTGGCCCGTGCACGGCAAGATTCTGGCAAGCTACGGCACCAGCCCGGGGGGGCAGAAGAACGACGGCATCGACATCGCGGTCGAGAAGGGAGCGCCGATCAAGGCCGCCGACGCGGGCACCGTGCTCTATGCCGGCAGCGACGTGGCCCAGCTCGGCAACCTGCTGCTGATCCGCCACAGCGCGGGCTACATCACTGCCTACGGCAACAACGAGACGCTGCTGGTGAAGAAGGACGACGTGGTGAAGAAGGGCCAGGTCATCGCCAAGGGCGGCGCCACCGCCAACGTCGCCAGCCCGCGCCTGCACTTCGAGATCCGGCGCGGCGGCAGCAAGACCACCGACCCGATGGCGATGCTGCCACCGCCGTGATGCTCGGGGCAGGCCCCCGGCGCTAAACGATCTTTCCGTCGAGCGTGTAGGCGCCCTTGCGGTCCTCGATTTCGAGGACCCAGACGTCGGGATCGTACTTCACCTGCCGTTCGATATAGGCGTCGGCCTCGGCTTCGGTGACCGGCGCCGGGCCGGTGCCGCGGTTCCAGCCCGGCTCGCCGTCGAGTGTGCTGGCCTGCGCGTAGACCGTGACGCCCGCGTCGAAGCGGTTGATCTTCACCAGCACCGTGCCGGCGTCGGAATCGCCGCGCCGCACGATGGTCGCGGGAATGAAGTTGCGGTCGCAGAGTCGGACCTGCGCCGATATCCAGATGCCGGTCGTCAGTCCCATCGTCATGTCGAGACTTTCGCTGTAGCGCCCATGTATAACGCATCGTCGAGTCCGTCGAAGACGGCCCGCGCGCCGCGCCATGTATAGCGCACGCAGGCGAAAGGCAACGACTCCAGGGCGGAGTCGGCCTCGGCGAGCTCGGCCGGCGCCACCAGGATCGGCTTCACTGCACCGCCGCCGCGCGCCGCCGCCAGCGACAGCGTGCCCACGGCCAGCGCCAACTCCTCAGGCCCACGATTGGCGACCAGCGCGAACAGCGGCTTCGGGCGCTCGCCGCCGCGCAACGAGAAAAGATCGGCCGTGCCGCCAAACACGCCGCGCTTGGCGAGTTCCTCGTAGAGGGCCGCGTCGACCAGCGCGCGATCGCACGCCTCGGCCGCCGAGGCGCGGGTCGAGGGATCGACGCAGAGCGCGGTCTGCGGCGGCGCGATCGCGCCCGCCTTGAAGCGGCGCACGGCGTCGACGAAGCGACCGAGCAGGCGGGTGAGGCGCGGGCTGTCGAGCGGCGCCACGATCAGCGCCTCGGTCGCCTCGCCATCGGGCCATCGGACCTGTCGCCACACGCCGTCGGCCAGGAACTCGCGGAAGCCCTCCTTGCTCTGGCCGGCGCGGGCGCCGCCCATGCGGCCGGAATGGGCGAGGTAGAGCGCGCCGTCCCCGTCGGTGGCGATGATGCCCGCCACCTTCCGGTCGGCGCCCTGGCGCGGCAGGTTGATCTCGCAGGTGATGCTCTCGCGCCGGCCGGGCGCCTCGGGCGCGTGGCCGAGCACCAGCGCATCGCGCGCGTGGCGCGGCTCGACCGCCCACCAGAAGCCGTCGTCGCGCGCCCAGTGGATGGTCGTGCGCAGTTCGCCGCCGCGCCATGTCAGCCGCACGCCGCGCGCGGGAACGCCCTGCAAGGCGCCGTGCAGGCGCCTGATCGCACGGTCGATCCGCTTCGGTTCTGCAACGACTTGCAGCATGCCTGACCATACCGTGCACGGCGGGCCTTGCCGATGTGGACAGGTTCGGCCAGAAACGCGCCCAAGAACAGAAAGTTACATGGCAGCACCTCCTCTCCTGGCTCTCACCGGCATCCGTTTCCACCTGGGCGACCAGACCGTTCTGGACGGCGTCGACCTGTCGATCGCGCCCGGCGAGCGGCTGTCGCTGGTGGGCCGCAACGGTGCGGGCAAATCGACCTTGCTGCGCATCCTGGCGGGCGAGCCGGTCTTCGACGGGGGCACGCGCTTCGCCCAGCCCGGCGCCACGGTCGCCACCTTGCCGCAGGAGCCGGATTTCACCGGCCATGCCAGCGTCGCCGACTATGTGGCCTCCGCCCTCTCCGATTCGCTGGGGCCCTCGGACTATCGCGTCGAGGCGCTGCTGTCGGATATGAAGCTCGATGGCGCCCGCGATCCGGCCAATCTCTCGGGCGGCGAGGCGCGCCGCGCCGCACTCGCCCGCGCGCTGATCGGCGAGCCCGACGTCATGCTGCTCGACGAGCCGACCAACCATCTCGACGTCACGACCATCGAGTGGCTCGAGGACAAGCTCGGCAGCTGGCGTGGCGCCTATGTGCTTGTGAGCCACGACCGGCGCTTCCTCAGCACCCTGACGCGCGCCGTGCTGTGGCTCGACCGCGGCATCGTGCGCCGCCTCGACAAGGGCTATGGCGAGTTCGAGAACTGGTCGAACGAGATCATCGAGCGCGAGGCCACCGAACGGCACAAGCTCGACCGCCTGATCGAACGTGAGACCGAGTGGGCGGGCAAGAGCATCCGCGCGCGCCGCACGCGCAACGAGGGCCGGCTGCGCGCGCTCGGCGAACTGCGCAAGCAGCGCCGCCAGCAGATCGGGCCGACCGGCAGCGCCTCCATCTCCGTCGGTCCCGCCGAGCAGTCGGGCTCGCTCGCCATCACCGCGCGCAACATCACCAAGCGTTGGGGCGCCAAGACCATCGTCGAGGATTTCTCGACGCGCATCTTCCGCAAGGACCGCATCGGCCTGATCGGCCCCAACGGCGCGGGCAAGACGACCCTGCTCAAGATGCTGATCGGCGAGCTCGAGCCCGACGCCGGCACGGTGAAGCTCGGTGCGAATCTGATGCCCGTGGTGATCGACCAGCGCCGCGCCGCGCTCGATCCCGACAAGACGCCGTGGGAGACCCTGGCCGACCGCAACGATCACGTGCTGGTGCGCGGCCATCTCACCCACGTCATGACCTACCTGCGCGAGTACCTGTTCCGCGACGAGCAGGCGCGCCAGCCGGTGCGCACGCTGTCGGGCGGCGAGCGCAACCGCCTGCTGCTGGCCAAGGCGCTGGCCGCGCCATCGAACATGCTGGTGCTCGACGAGCCGACCAACGATCTCGACGCCGACACGCTCGACCTGCTGCAGGAAGCGCTCACCGAGTTCGACGGCACGGTCATCCTGGTGAGCCACGACCGTGACTTCCTCGATCGCCTCGTGACCTCGACCATCGCCCTCGAAGGCGACGGTACCGCGGTCGAGTATGCCGGCGGCTACAGCGACTACCTGATCCAGCGCGGGCCCCGCGAGATGCCCGAAACCGTCAACCTCTCCCGTCGCAAGGAAAAGGGCGCGTCGCGCGAGAGCGGTGCCGCCAAACGCCTGGGCTTCAAGCGCGAGCGCGCGCTGGTCGAATTGCCCAAGAAGATCGCGGCGCTGCAGGCCGAGATGGCCGCGATCAACGAAGCGCTGGCGGATCCGAATCTTTACGGTCGCGATCCCAAGTCCTTCCAGACCAAGACCGGCCGGCTTGGTGCCGCCCAGGCCGAGCTCGACGCCGCGGAGAGCGAGTGGCTGGAACTCGAAATGCTGCGGGAAGAGTTGACGGAATAGAAAGCGCGTCCGGCGGCAAGGTCGGATGCCGATGCAATTTTTTCCGTCGAAGACGATACGGCGCGTAAGCCGTGCGTAATGCGACTGTGGGATTATCCGGTGATCGACGGCTTGGAGTCGTGGCTCTTCGCCGCGCGGGCCTCAGTCGGAATCCGTCCATGTTCCCGAATTATCGCTTTGTCGAACCCCATACCGAGAAGAGCGTCCGGATCGGCAAGTTGTCCTATCTTTGCGCGAGTCTGCTGGGGCCGTTCTATTTGCTCGTCAAAGCCGGTCCCCGGAAGCTGTTGCAGTCGCTCGCGCTCAGTATCGCCTGCGCGATCGCATTGTTCGCGTTCGTCGGCCGGGGGCTGTCCTATGTTCCCGGTGACCTGCAGCCCGTCGCCCTGTTGTTCGCCGTGATTGCCTTCCTCCTCGTGCACTCGATCAGGACCGTGGCGCTCGTCAGGAACAGCTTCACCCAGCGGCAATGGATTGCACGGCCGCCGGATTAGCCCGCTCTAATGCGCCAGCGCCGCGGTCAGGGTGCGGTGGAAGTGGACAATGGCGCTCTCGAAGCGGCCGAAGGTGAAGGCGTCGTTGGCGCCGCTGGCCAGCCCGCGCTGGATGGCCTGGACGATCGCACGATCTTCCTCAGCGCCCGTCGTGCCGACGAACTCGGCGTCGCGCCGGGCTTCCGCCAGCATCTCGGGATCGTCTCCGCCGCCATTGGTCAGCGTGTAGGTGATCTGCCGCGTGCGATCGATCGCCAGCGGCTCGAGGATCACCAGGTTGGTATGCCGCGACAGGACGGTAATCAGCACGTTGGGGAAGAGATGATAGACGTAGGTGAGCAGCCCCTCGACCCGACGCTCCTGCGGCGGCACCTTGGCCAGCTTCTTGATGCGCTGGAAGGGATAGGTCACGCGGCTGTTGCGCCCGAACAGGTCGATGACGTTCAGGTTGTCGAAGCCGTAGGGCAGGAAGCTCTCCGGGTGGGTCGACTTGATGTGGTAGCCCTCGATGAAGCCCTCGAGGAGGATTTTCCAGTTGACCCCGAACTCGCGCTCGGTCGTGGCGAAGAGGCGCTGGTCGGGTGCGATCAACCTGGCCAGGCCATCGAGCGAATCGTCGGCGAACGCCGGCTCGTCCTGGGTGACGAACACCAGGCCGAGGCGTTCGCTCACGGCGACCGGCACGAGCGGATGGGCGTCCTTGTCGAAACCGGGAAAACCTTCCTCGTGCGGAATATGGCGCAGCCGGCCCTCGAGATTGTAGGTCCAGCCATGATAGCGGCAGACGAACGCCTTGACGCAGCCCGAGTCGGCGGCGACCTGCATGCCGCGGTGCCGGCAGGCATTGCGAAAGGCGCGAACCGTGCCGTCGTTGCCGCGCACGACAACGAGCGCGATGCCGGCGGCCTCGCGTGCGACATACGAACCGGTCTGGGGTAGCGCCGCCGAGGGGCAGAACGGGATAGGCGAGCGTCGCAGCACCTGCTCGATCTCCGCGGCCAGCCGCTGCGGCGAGCGATAGTTGGCGACCGGCTCACGCCATACGTCGTGGCCGACGTCGGTCGTGCCGTTGGCGATGTGATCGAGAACACGTTGCGCCACCGATTGATCGTCCATTGCCGTCTTCATGCCAGGGCCTCCGGTCGTTCAGCATACGCCGCGGGTTCGCGATGACAAAAGAAACCGGTCCTCACGCCGCTGGCCGGCGCGTTCCTCGCCCGTCGCGCCGATACCGTCCGCACTAGGCGGGCAGGGCGGCGGTGATGATGATCTCGATCAGATCGCCCTCGGGCATTCGCGATTCCACGAACGACCGCACCGGGCCGAACCCGGCGGGCATCCACGACGCCCATGCCTCGTCGAAAGCCGGCTTGTTGTCGTGGTCGGTCACGACCACCTCCGCCTTGACGATCCGGGTCCGGTCGAGCCCGGCATCCTTGAGATAGCCGTCCAGCACGCCGAGCACTCCCAGCGTCTGCGCGCGGATATCCTGGGTGCGGTCCGGCGAGACGGCCACGGCCCACAGGAATCCGCCGCCGCCCGGCAGCCGATGGATTGCCACGGCCGACTTGCTGGGCAGCTTCCGGTTGGGAACGCGGGTGATGTCGGTGCTGCTCACGGCTTCTCCTGTCGCTGTGGGTGGGCGGGCGGGCGGGATCGTCCCGGCGCTCGATTTGGCTTATACCGCGCGCCGGGACGCGGAAAGAGGAGCCATGGTTGACGGGGCAGACCGCCTCCGGTACGCCCCTCGCACCCTCGAAGGTCCCGCAAAAAAGTGCCCGATTCCGTTACCTCTTCCGCGTCCGACGCCCGTCTGGCCGGCCATCCGGCCGGCCTGCGGCGGACGTTCGCGATCATCTCCCATCCCGATGCCGGCAAGACGACGCTCACCGAAAAGCTGCTGCTGTTCGGCGGCGCGATTCATGTCGCGGGCGCGGTGAAGGCGCGCGGCGAGGCCCGGCGCGCGCGCTCGGACTGGATGAAGATCGAGCAGCAGCGCGGCATCTCGGTGACCACGTCGGTGATGCATTTCGAGTACGGCGGCGCGGTATTCAACCTTCTCGATACGCCGGGCCATGAGGACTTCAGCGAGGACACCTACCGCACGCTGACCGCCGTCGATTCGGCGGTGATGGTGATCGACGCCGCCAAGGGCATCGAGGCGCGCACGCGCAAGCTGTTCGAGATCTGCCGGCTGCGCGACGTACCGATCATCACCTTCATCAACAAGATGGATCGTGAGTCCAAGGACCCGATCGAGCTGCTCGACGAGATTTCCTCGACCCTGGCGCTCGATGTGACGCCGATGAGCTGGCCGCAGGGTTCGGGCAACCAGTTCAAGGGCACTTACGATCTCGCCCACAATCGCATGCTGGTGTTCGACAATACCGACAAGAGCCGCATCGGCGAATTGATCGAGAACTATACGATCACCGATTCCAAGCTCGCCGAGGAAGTCGAATTGGTGCGGGCGGGCTATCCTGAATTCGACGTCGATGCCTATCGCGCCGGCCACCTGTCGCCGGTGTTCTTCGGCAGCGCCTACAACAATTTCGGCGTTCGCGAGTTGCTGGACGCAATCGCCGCCTGGGCGCCGCCACCGCGGCCGCAGCCGGCCGAGCCCCGCGCCATCGAGCCGACCGAACCCAAGGTCTCGGGCTTCGTGTTCAAGGTCCAGGCCAACATGGACCCCAATCACCGTGACCGCGTGGCCTTCCTGCGGCTGTGCAGCGGCAAGTTCCGCCGCGGCATGAAGCTGACGCAGATGGGCACGGCCAAGGTGCTGTCGGTCAATTCGCCGATTCTCTTTTTTGCCCGCGAGCGCGAGATCGTCGATGAGGCGTGGCCGGGCGACATCATCGGCATTCCCAATCACGGTGTGCTGCGGGTCGGCGACACGCTGACCGAGGGCGAGCAGATCAAGATCGTCGGCATTCCCAACTTCGCGCCGGAAATCCTGCGCCGCGTGCGGCTCGAGGATCCAATGAAGTCCAAGCAGCTCAAGCGAGCGCTCGACGATCTGGCCGAAGAGGGCGTGACCCAGGTGTTCCGTCGCGTGATCGGCGGCGACAACATCGTGGGCGTGGTCGGCGAGCTTCAGCTCGACGTGCTCAAGACCCGCGTCGAGGCCGAATATTCGGTCCTGATCGACCTCGAGCCGGCGCCGTTCGAGACCGCGCGCTGGATTTCGGCCGAGAACAAGGCCGACCTCGAGACCTTCATGTCGGCCAATCGCGGCGGCATGTCGGAGGACCGCGACGGCGCGCCGGTGTTCCTGGCGCGCAACGCCTGGGAGCTGGGCTACATCGCCGAGAAGAGCCCCAAGGTGAAGTTCGCCGACATCCGCGAACGTTCATAGCTGGCGTGCGGAACCCGGGCTTTCCGGGCCCGGCGAGGTATGGAAAGCTCGCCTTCTCATTGAAGGGTAAGGCAAGCCATGCATGACATCGTCATCCGGGGCGGCACCATTGTCGACGGCACGGGCGCGCCGGCGTCGCAGGGTGACGTGGCCATCGACGGCGACCGGATCGTCCAGGTCGGCGGCAAGGCGGGGCCGGCCAAGCGCGAAGTGAAGGCCGAGGGCCGGCTGGTCACGCCGGGCTGGGTCGACGTGCACACGCACTATGACGGCCAGGCGACCTGGGACCCGGTGCTGGCGCCGTCCTCGTGGCATGGCGCCACGACCATCGTGTTCGGCAATTGCGGCGTGGGCTTCGCCCCGGTCCGCCAGCAGCACCAGCAGGCGCTGATCGATCTCATGGAAGGGGTCGAGGACATCCCCGGCATCACGCTCACCGAGGGCCTCAAGTGGGATTGGGAGAGCTTCCCGGAATATCTCGATGCACTGTCGCGCCTGCCGCGCACCATCGACGTCGCGGCCCAGGTCGCCCACCATCCGCTGCGCGTCTACGCCATGGGCGAGCGCGCCATCAATCGAGAATTCGCGACCGCCGAGGACATCGAAACGATGGCGCGGCTCACCGAAGAGGCGCTGAAGGCGGGCGCCGTCGGCTTCACCACCAGCCGCACCGACCAGCACAAGACCCTGGCCGGCGACCTGGTGCCCGGCCGCTATGCCGAGCATGAGGAGCTGATCGCCATTGGGCGGGCCATGGGCCGCGCCGGCCGCGGCACCTTCGGCTTCCTGTCCGATTTCGACGACGAGGCGGCCGAGTGGAGCTGGGTCCGCCAGGTCGCCCGGGAGAGCGGCCGGCCGGTCTGGTTCCTGCTGACCGACCGCAGCTACGACCCGCAGCGTTACAAGCGCCTGATGGACGGCGTGCGCGCCGCCCGTGCCGACAACCTGCCGCTCTACGCCCAGGTCGCCGGCCGCCCGGTGGGCCTGACCCTCGGCCTCAGCACCTCGCTCAATCCCTTCGGCCTGCGCGAGGGCTATGCCGAGCTGGCCAAGCTGCCGGCGGCCGAGATGATGGCCAGGCTGCGCACGCCGGACGTGCGCCGCCTGATCCTGTCGCAGGAGGCCTCTCCGCGGCTACTCGACGTGCTGCCGCCGCTATCGCGCCAGATCGCGACGCGCTGGGACCGCATGTATCCGCTTGGCGACACGCCGGACTACGAGCCGGCGCCCGAACGCAGCATCGCCGCGCTGGCCGCGCGCGAGGGCGTGACGCCGGCCGAATATTGCTACGATTACCTGGTCGGCGGCGACAACCGCATGGTTTACTTCCCCGTCACCAACTATGTGCACGGCGATCTCGAGGTCGTGCGCGAGATGATCGAGGACCCGCACACGATCCTCGGCCTGTCCGACGGCGGCGCGCATTGCGGCGTGATCTGCGATGCCTCGCTCAACACCTCGATGCTGTCCCACTGGGTGCGCGACCGCACGCGCGGGCCCCGCCTGCCGCTGGAATTCGTGGTCAGGCGCATGACCAGCAGCACGGCCGACTTCTACGGCTTCACGGATCGCGGCCGCCTGCAGCCGGGCAAGAAGGCCGACGTCAACGTCATCGACTTCGAGGGCCTCACCCTGCACAGCCCGAAGATGATCTTCGACCTGCCGGCCGGCGGCCGCCGCCTGGTGCAGAGCGTCGACGGCTACGACATGACGATCTGCGCCGGCGCGCCGATCTTCGAGAAGGGCCAGGAAACCGGCGCGCGCCCCGGCAAGCTGGTGCGCTCGGCGGCGTCATAGATCGGGAGTGCGGCACTCCAGTGCCGCTCTTCCTTTTCGCCGCGACGACCCCATGAGTGCCACTGGAGTGGCGCGCTCCCCAGCCTATTTCTTTGGCGACCAGCCGTAGGCCTTGGCGCAGGCGCCGCCCATCAGCATCGCCCGCTCGCTGTCGCTCAGCCGCTTGGTCTCGAGGAACGGCTTGACCGCCTTCTCGTAGTTCACGACCGCGAAGGCGCGGGTCCAGTCCGTGCCCCACAGGCAGCGCTCGAAGCCCCAGGCGTCGAACACGCGCTTCAGCGGATCCCAGATGTCCGGGAACGGATAGGGTTGCTTGGACAGCGTGCAGGCACCGCTCACCTTGATGACGGCATTGGGCCGCTTGGCCAGCTCCAGGATCTTGGGCAGGTCGGCCCAGGGCTTGTCCGGTGCCGGCGGGACGCGCGGCTGCAGGATACCAAGGTGGTCGACGATGAACCGCACGTTGGGATGGCGGTCGATGATCCGCATGCCTTCGTCGACCCGGCCCCAGAACAGGAAGTTGAGTGGCAGGTCGTACTTCACGGCGGCCTTGCAGATGCGGTCGATTCCAGGATCGTCGGCGGCGCGCTTCTCTTCCTCGCGGAGGAAGATGCGGATGCCGACCGCGCCTTGCGTCTTCTTCCACTTGGCGACGACCTCTTCCACCGCCGGATCGTCGGGGTCGACCGGCTTGACGATGGCCATGCGGCCCGGATGGGCGCGCGCCACCTCCTCGGCGTAACTGCCGTCGTAACGGTACATCGAGAAGGAGGAGATGAAGATCGCGCCATCGACGCCAACCTTGTCCATCGCCGCGACCATCTCGTCGCCGGTGACGTGTGGCGGCCAGTTCGGCACGGTGTGCCAGGGCCGCTTGGGGGTGTTCGCCTCGTAGGCGTGGACCTGTGAATCGATGATGGCCATTTGAATCCTCCTAAGCCTTCTTCTTTTCGGTTACGGGCAACGTGACGCCCGTGGCGCGCAACTTCGCCAGCTCGTCGCCCGCGACGCCCAGCAACTCGCCCAGCACGGCGTCGGTGTGCTGGCCGAGCGTCGGCGCCGGCCGCGTGATCTCCGACTTGCCGCCGGTGTGCAGGCGGATCGCCGAGATCGGCACGCGGGTCTTGCCGCGCCGCGGATGGTCGACATCGACCCAGAAGCCGCGCGCCTCGAGGTGCGGATCGTAGGCCACCTCGCGGGCGGTCTTCACCGGCGCGCAGGGGATGTGCGCCTCGTTCAACGCCTGCAGGATCTCGTCCTTGGTGCGGCCGACTGTCCAGGCGCCGACCATGTCGTCGATCTCCGCCATGTGTTTGGCGCGGCCCGGCGTCGTCGAATATTCCGGATTGGCCAGCAGGTCCTGCCGGCCCATCATCTCGCACATCGAGACCCAGTGCCGTTCGGCCGAGGTGAAGATCGCCACGTAGCCGTCGGTACAGGCATAGGTGTTGTACGGCGCGATCGCCAGCGCGGGATGGCGGTTGCCGGTGCGATGCGGCACGTTGGTGTCGCCATCCATCACCGCGCCCAGCGCCGAGGCGATCGAGACGGCGCCAGCCTCGTGCATGGAGACCTCGACCCTTTGGCCCTGGCCGGTGCGCTCGCGCTGGACCAGCGCGCCCAGGATGCCGGCGCAGAGATGGATACCGGCCAGGAAGTCGCACACGGCCGCGCCCGCCTTGGTCGGCGGCCCGTCCTCATCGCCGGTGGCGTTGGTGATGCCGCTCATTGCCTGGATGGTGACGTCCATGGCGGCGAGATCGCGATAGGGACCGTCGAGGCCAAAGCCCGAGCTGCCGCCGTAGATCAGGCGCGGGTTGAGCTTGTGCAGCACGTCCCAGCCGAGGCCGAGGCGATCCATGACGCCAGCGGCGAAGTTCTCGATCAGCACGTCGGCCTTGGCGACCAGTGCAAGGAAGATCTCCTTGCCGCGCGGCTGCTTGAGGTCGAGGACCACCGACTCCTTGTTGGAGTTCAGCATGACCAGCGGGTAGGGCTCGACCTCGCGCTTGCGGCGGCGCACGACGTCGCCCTCCGGCGGCTCGATCTTGAGCACGCGCGCACCCATGAAAGCCAGCTGCAGGCCGCAGTAGGGGCCGTTGTAGATCTGCCCCAGGTCGAGCACGAGCATCCCGTCCAGGGGTCGCTTGATGGTCATGGATGAACCTTCTTCCAGTGCCGGGCGATGTCGATGCGGCGCGTGACCCAGACGCGCGGCTGGTCGGCCAGCCAGTCGAGGACGCGGGCCAGGCCGAGCGCGCGACCGGGGTGGGCGATGATGCGGTTGTGCAGGCCGAAGCTCAGCATGCGCGGCGGATCCTCCTCGAGCACGCACTGCACGGCGTTCCTGATGTAGGCCAGGTACTCATCGCCCGACGTCATGCCCTGGCGGGCGAAGCGCACGTCGTTGTGGACCACCGAATAGGGAACGATCAGCTGCTTGCGCACACCGACTGATCGCCAGTAGGGCAGCTCGTCGTCGTAGGTGTCGCTGTCGTACTCGTAGCCGGCGTCCAGCAGCAGGGTGCGCGTGTGCATCGACGGCGCGTAGCGGCTGTACCAGCCCAGCGGACGGGTGCCGATCGTCTTCGTGATGCTCTCGGTCGCCAGCCGGATCTGCTCGCGCTCGTAGTCGGGCGCCATGTTGCCATGGATCTCCCACCTGTAGCCGTGGCCGGCCACGTCCCAGCCGGCCTCGCGCATGGCCACGCAAGCCTCGGGGTTGCGCTCGAGGGCGCGCGCGATGGCGAACACCGTGCAGGGCAATTTGCGCTTGGTGAACATGCGGTGCAGGCGCCAGAAGCCGGCGCGGCTGCCGTACTCGAACATGCTCTCGGCGCCCAGATCGCGTCCCTTCACCGACGCGGTCGAGCCCTCGGTGAGGCCGGTCTCGGAGGCGGGGGCGCCGTCGGGCACCGACAGCTCGCCACCTTCCTCGTAGTTGATGACGAAATTCACCGCCACATGCGCGCCGCCCGGCCACTTGGGGTCAGGGGGATTGCGCCCGTAGCCCACGAAGTCGCGGACGCGGCCGGCCTCTTCATCGGTCATCGATCACCTCACGCCGTCAACTCTATCGCGAACCGGCGGGTGAGGGAGGCCCGGGCGTTGCGCCCGAGCCGTAATGCGAAGCGAAGGCCCTCGCAGGGGGCTGGAATGTGCTCTACCGTCCCGCCATGAGCGACATCGACCGTATCGACTGCGGCCCGCGCATGAGCGAGGCCGTGGTGAAGGGTAACCGTATCTACTGCTCGGGCATGATCCCGGAGGACACCTCGGCCGACATCACAGGCCAGGCAAAGCAGGCGCTGGCCGAGATCGACTCCCTGCTGGCCAAGGGCGGCAGCGACAGGACGAAGATCCTGACCGCCACCATCTGGCTGGCCGATATCGCCGATTTCGCGGCCCTGAACGCGGTCTGGGACGCCTGGGTGGTGCCGGGCCAGACGCCCGCTCGCGCGACCGTCCAGGCCCGCCTGAATGACCCCCACATGAAGGTGGAAATCATGGTGGTGGCCGCCATCTAGCGGGTTATTGATGAGAGATGTTCTCATCGTTCTTCCCGACCCCGAAAATCTTCTTCCCGGCGGCGATCCTGTGGACCGCGCTCTGCATGGCTCTCTGGTACAGCGTGGCCCGCGACCTCGGCCCGCAGCTCGGCCTCGGTGGCCTTGTCGGTCTTCCCTATCCGGCTGCCGGCGCCAACGGTGCCGACGTCGCCGTCCAGGTGGCACGCGATCTTTGGCTCTACCAGTACATGATCGTCACCGGCGCGATCTTTGTCGGACTGGCCCGGCTGATCTGGCCGCATCCCTGGTCCCGGTGGTCCGTCGGCGTGTCGGCCATCATCATCTTCCTGCTGTGGTTCCAGGTTCAGCTCGACGTGATGATCAATAGCTGGTTCGGCGTCTTCTACAACCTGATCCAGAAGGCTCTGGCGAAGCCCAATGCCATCACGCTGAGCGAGTTCTACACGCAGCAGGCGACGTTCGGCGGCATCGCGATGGTCTATATCTTCAGCGCCGTTCTGACGGCCTTCATCACCAGCCACTATATCTTCCGCTGGCGCACGGCGATGAACGACCATTACGCCGCCAACTGGCAGCGTCTGCGCCACATCGAGGGGGCCTCCCAGCGGGTCCAGGAAGACACGATGCGATTTGCCGAAACCCTGGAAGGCCTCGGCGCGCGCCTGGTCGAGGCGCTGATGACGCTGATCGCGTTCCTGCCGATCCTGTGGGGCCTCTCCTCCTATGTGAAGGAGTTGCCACTCGTCGGCGAGGTGCCGCAGGCGCTCGTCTTCGTCGCCGTGATCTGGGCGGTGATCGGCACTGCAATGCTGGCGGTTGCCGGCGTCCGGCTGCCCGGGCTCGAGTTCCGCAACCAGCGGGTCGAGGCGGCCTATCGCAAGGAGCTGGTGCTGGGCGAGGACCGCGCCGACCGCGCGCAGCCGCCGACCCTTCACGAACTGTTCCAGGATGTGCGGGCGAATTACTTCCGCCTTTACCTGAACTTCCTCTACTTCAACGTCGTCCGGTATGGCTACCTGCAGGCCAGTGCCGTGATTGCCTATGTCTCTCTCGGACCGACGATCGTTGCCGGCGTCCTGACGCTCGGCGTCCTGACGCAGATCACCCGCGCCTTCGGCCGGGTCGAGACATCGTTCCAGTATCTCGTCAACTCCTGGTCGACGATCGTGTCGTTGATTTCGATCTACAAACGCCTGCGGGCCTTCGAGGCGCTGATGCGGGACAAGCCGCTGGACGCCATCGAGGCGGAAGCCGTTCCGCTGGGGCAGTAGAACCACCGCCCCGCGGGGTGCTAAGGTCCGCGCCGCAATAGGCTGTTTGAGAGAGGAATAACCCAATGAGCATCAAGCGAGTGAACGCGGGTCCCCGCATGTCGAGCGCCGTCGTCCATGGCGACACCGTCTACCTGGCCGGCCTCACGGCCGACGACGCCAAGGCCGACGTGAAGGGCCAGACCAAGCAGATCCTCGACAAGATCGACAAGTTCCTGAAGGAAGCCGGCACCGACAAGTCGAAGATCCTGTCCGCCAACATCTGGCTGACCGACATTGGCACCTGGGGCCAGATGAACGAAGTGTGGGACGCCTGGGTATCGCCCGGCAACGCGCCGGCGCGCGCGACGGTCGAGGCCAAGCTCGCCAACCCGGCGCTCAAGGTCGAAATCATGGTGCAGTGCGCCAAGTAATCGACACCTGCTGCAACGAGAAAGGGCCGGCAATCGCCGGCCCTTTTTATTTGAGATGCGCTTTGGACCGCGAGCTTCCAGCTCGCTCAT